>Ga0066903_100000696_pt1 | contig 22209 bp, 26 predicted proteins | sample PanSoiMetaGPlot1_FD_67491 | JGI IMG/M metagenome (GOLD analysis project Ga0066903, IMG submission 67491) | Tropical forest soil microbial communities from Panama analyzed to predict greenhouse gas emissions - Panama Soil - Plot 1 (version 2) | ecosystem: Environmental > Terrestrial > Soil >... | reverse complement strand
TGTTTTTTTTCAGTGCCAATAACAACAAATTAAACGCCATAATGTTCCAAACTTTTGTGCAGTCGCGGAGCGTCGGTTGCAGTGCATCTGCTGCAAATCAGTCGAACCGTGTGATCGACGCAAGCGATGCCGTCGGCGCGCGCTTGACGATCACCGGGCGGGTGACGACTACACACGGGTGACGACTACACACGGGTGACGACCACACGCGAGTGACGCCTGCACGCGGCGCCTTCGCTGCAAGCCGCAGCGAGGAAGATGTCGAACCAGCCTCGTCGTCCATGTCGCCATATGGGCGCAGGAAATCGAGGATGCCTCGATTGACCGGAATCAGCCACCGGTGCAGTCTCCGCCGCCGCTGCCGCCGAGAGGAGGACCCATGTTCGACCTTCGCGACCTGTTCCAATGGGAACGATTCATCACGCCGTCGCTCATCAGAGTATTTTACTGGCTCGTAGTTCTGCTCTCGGTCCTGTTTGGGGTATCCGGCATCTTCTCCGGTCTGCTGCTGATGGCGGTGAATCCGGCCGGCGGCCTCATCGCGATTGTGGGGAGCCTCCTGGGCGTGCTCATCGGGGTGCTCGCCGCGCGCATTGCCGCCGAATTCGTTCTGATCACGTTCCGTATCAACGAGCACCTGGGAGCGATCCGCAATCGCGGACAGATGTGAGGGGCAGACGACAGCAGCCAGGCGACGGAGGACCGATTAGAGCGGAATTTTCCTCAGTCCTCTGTCGTGCGTCCTCTGTCCGCCTCTTACGTCGCAAACCGGAAGTGCATTACGTCGCCGTCGGCAACCACGTAGCTCTTGCCTTCGAGCCGCATCTTGCCGGCCGTCTGGGCGCCGGCTTCCCCGCCGTAGGTCACGTAATCGTCGTAGCCGATGGTCTCGGCGCGGATGAAGCCCCGCTCGAAGTCGGAATGGATCACGGCCGCGGCCTGCGGCGCCTTGGTCCCGCGCGTGATGGTCCAGGCCGCCGCCTCCTTGGGGCCGGCCGTGAAATAGGTGATCAGGTTGAGCAGCGCATAGCCGGCGCGAATCAGCCGGTCGAGGCCTGCCTCCTTGAGCCCGATCGCGGTAAGGTATTCAGTGCGTTCAGCCGCCGGCAGTACCGCGATCTCGGCTTCGATCTTGGCCGAGATGATCACGCAAGCGGCGCCTTCCTCCTTGGCCCGCGCCTCGACCCGGCGGGAGAAGTCATTGCCGGTCGCCGCCGAGCCCTCGTCCACGTTGCACACATACAGGACCGGGATCGAGGTGAGCAGGCCGAGCATATGGAAGGCCTTCTCTTCCTCCGGCGTGCGCTCGACCAGGCGCGCCGGCTTGCCGTCGCGCAACAGCGCGAGCGCGCGATTGACGAGATCGAGCGTGGCCCTGGCTTCCTGCGCGTCGCGATCGCTGCCCTTCGCCTTCTTGGCGAGGTTGTCGGTGCGCTTTTCAAGGCTCTCGAGGTCGGCGAGCATTAGCTCGGTCTCGATCGTGTCGATGTCGGCGATCGGATCGAGCTTGCCGGCAACATGGGCGACGTCATCGTCGACAAAGCAGCGCACCACGTGCGCGATGGCGTCGACCTCGCGCACATGTGCCAGGAACTGGTTGCCGAGCCCTTCTCCGCGCGAGGCGCCGCTCACGAGCCCGGCGATGTCAACGAAGCTCAGCCGCGTCGGCTTGATCTTGGCCGACTTGGCAAGTTGCGCGAGCGTGTCGAGCCGCGAGTCCGGCACCATCACCTCGCCTACCTGCGGCTCGACCGTGCTGAACGGATAATTCGAAGCCTGCGCCGCCGCGGTCGCGGTCAACGCGTTGAAAGCGGTTGATTTGCCGACATTCGACAGGCCGAGAATGCCGCAGGTGAATCCCATGATGTCGCTCGCGCTGCTTTGCGTTTGACCGGACCCTCACGCCGCCGGCGTGTCGGGCTCTTTCGGATCGAAAAACCCCTTCGCCTGCATGGCGAGATGGATCTTGTTCTGGAAGGTCGCATCCTCGCCCTTGGCCAGCAGCCCGGCGTTGTCGGCGATGATGTCGCATAGGGCCACGACCCAGGGCCGCTCGCTCTTGGCAAAATCCGAGAGCACGTGCGCGTGCACCAGCTCCTTCACGCCCGGATGGCCGACCCCGATGCGCACGCGGCGGTAGTCATTGCCGATGTGCGAGGTGATCGAGCGCAGGCCGTTATGCCCGGCGACGCCGCCGCCAATCTTGATCCGCACCTTGCCGGGGGCAAGGTCGATCTCGTCGTGAAACACGACGACCTGATCGAGCGCGAGCTTGTAGAAATTCACGGCCTCCGCAACGGCGCGGCCGGACTCGTTCATGTAGGTGCCCGGCAGCAGCAGCAGCACGCGCTCCGACGCAATCGACCCTTCCACCGCGACGCCCTGGAAGCGGCGCCGCCACGGCCCAATGTCGTGGCGCTTGGCGACCGCCTGCACTACCATAAAGCCGATGTTGTGGCGGTTGCCGACGTGGTTGGCACCGGGATTGCCGAGCCCGACGAAGAGCAGCATGGATCATCACCCAGCGCCATCATGCGCGGGCTGACCCGCGCATTCACCCATTCCCGCAAGACGACGGATTGCCGCGTCAAGCCCGGCAATGACGATCGAATTGGCGCTCGCACCAACCGCGGGCAGTGACAACGGTCGTTTACTTCTTCTCTTGCGCCGGGGCGGCAGGCGCAGCAGCGCCGGCCGCCGGCGCCGCACCCGGTGCAGGTGCCGCTCCCGGTGCTGCCGGCGCGCCTTCCGCCGGTGCGACACCGGCTTCCACAGCCGCCGCTGCAGCTGCCGCAGCCGCCGCAGCGGCCTCGGCCAGCGCCTTCATTTCTTCAGCGTAACCGGACGGCGGCACGATGGTGACGAGCGTCGGATCGGTGCGCTCAGCCACGCGCACGTTCGGCGGCAGCGCGACATCGCTGAGGTGCTTCGAATAGTTGATCTCGAGTCCGGAGATGTCGACGTCGATCGATTCCGGGATGTCCTCGGGCGCGCACAACACCTCGACCGCGTGGGTGACGATATTGATTGTGCCGCCGCGCTTCACGCCCGGCGCCTGGTCCTGATTCATCACCCGCACCGGGATGCGCACGCGAATCTTGGCGCCGACGCCGAGCCGCATGAAGTCGACGTGGATCGGCAGGTCCTTCACCGGATCGAGCTGGTAGTCGCGCGGAATGACGCGGTGCTTGGTGCCGTCGACGTCAAGCTCGTAGATCGTGGTGAGGAAGCGCCCCGCATAGATGCGCTGTTTGAGCTCAGAATGATCGAGCGAGATGGTGATCGGATCTTTGTCGTCGCCATAGATCACGGCCGGCACGCGGCCTTTGCGGCGCTCCGCCCGGGCGGCCCCCTTGCCAGCCCGCGGGCGCGCCGTCGCCTTCAGTTCCTTGACGGTCGCCATTGTTGCATCCCTTTGAATTCGAATACGAATCGCCCGCGATTTGCCTCCAGGGGTGTCTGGATCGCGGGTTGCGCGGGCTTATAGCCGCGCCATGCAGAAATGAAAACAGGAATTCGGCGCGTTCGGCGCCGTTACATGCCGGGAGGCACCCCCTCGGAGCCCGGCGAGGTCGAGGACCCGGGCGGCCGGGCCGCCGGCTGAGGTGCCGGGGACGACTGCGCGGCAAGCTTGCTTTCGAGCACCGCAATCCGAGCCTTGAGCGCCTCGTTCTCCTCGCGGGCCAGGCGGGCCATGTCCTGGACCGCCTCGAATTCCTCACGCTTGACCAGGTCAAGATCGCGCATCCAGCGCTCGGCCTGGCTCCTGAACATGGTATCGAACTCGCGCTTGACCCCCTGCGCCACGCCGGCGGCGTCGTTCATCAGGCGGGCGACCTCGTCGAAGAACCGGTTGCTGGTCTGGGTCATGGTGAACCTCGGCTGAGTTTCTAGGTGTGCATATGCCAATTGATCCCCGCGCCGGCAAGATGGCGAAGGCGGGCCGATTTGTCTTTCACTCGCGTGCAAACCAAGTTTGTTGCTCGATCGAACAAGAGAAGCTGAGCATACCTAGGAATACCTTCCGCCCGCTCCTGACGTCATTGGCCCTTATACTTACGATACCTGCGGCGAAGACCCACGCCCGCGGTCCTGAACCACGACAGAAGTTTAAACAGCGCCTTCTTCGAGAGCTGCAGCAGGGCCGACGGCGGCGCTTCCGGCTTGGCGAGTTGCGCGACGACCGTCGCCAGGATCTTCGCCCGATCGCCCAAGTCCTCGATGTGCATCGTGTCGAACGGCCGCGGGATGTCCCAGTAGGCGACGCCCTTCGCCTTGACGGCAATGAGCTTGCGTTCGGCATGCGCGCGGCCGGCCTCGGACTGCACCCAGTCGGAATGAATCGAGCCTTCGGTCCAGATCACGATCGCGGCCCTGGCGCGGCCGAGCTCAGCCATGATGGCCTTGCGAAAATTTTCGCCGGCCAGGAGGCTCGTGTCCCACCAGACCGAGTAGCCTTCGGCCTCGAGGAACGCCGCCAATTGCCACGCCTCGTCCTGGTCTTGCTTGGAGCAGCTGATGAAGATATCGGCCAACCTGTCCCCTCACCGAAAGAATAGCGGCGCGCGCACAGGATGGCCACACTCCGCTGCTTGACTTCGCGCGCCACCCCTGCCTTGCATCACCTTAAACTCACCGATTGTCCACGATGCCGCCGCTCACCATCCCCTTCCCCAACATCGATCCAGTGTTGTTCAGCATTGGCCCGTTCGCAGTGCGATGGTATGCGCTCGCCTATATCGCCGGCATCCTCGGCGGCTGGGTCTATGCGCGGACGATCGTTCGCTCGCAGACGCTGTGGGGCGGCCCGGCGCCGCTCACAGTCGCCGACTATGACGATTTCATTCTATGGGTGACGATCGGCATCATCTTCGGCGGCCGGCTCGGGTACGTGCTGTTCTACAATGCCGGTTACTTCGCCGGGGATCCGCTCGAGATCGTGAAGCTGTGGAACGGCGGCATGTCGTTCCACGGCGGTTTCCTCGGTTGCGTGCTGGCGGTCGTGCTGTTCGCTCGGATGCGCGGCATTCCCTGGCTGTCGCTTGGCGACATCACCTGCGCAGTGGCGCCGATCGGCCTCTTCCTCGGGCGCCTCGCCAACTTCGTCAACGGCGAGTTGTGGGGCCGGGTGACCGATGTGCCCTGGGCGGTAGTGTTCCCGAAGGCCGGCGCGGCGCCGCGCCATCCGAGCCAGCTCTACGAGGCGTTGCTCGAAGGCGTGGTGCTGTTCGCGCTGCTTGCGTTGCTGATGCGTCTCGGCGCGCTGCGGCGGCCCGGCACCGTGATCGGTACCTTCGCGCTCTGCTACGGCGCCGCTCGCTTGTTTTGCGAGTTCTTCCGCGAGCCCGACGTGCAGCTAGGATTCCTGTGGGGCGGCCTGACGATGGGCATGCTACTCTCGCTGCCGCTGATGCTTGCCGGCATCGCGTTCTTATGGGCGGCACGCCGGGCCGAGCCGGCGCAGGCGACCTGATGGCCGACGAACCCTCGACGCTCGAAACGGTGATCCGTCGGCGCATTGTGGCCTCCGGCCCGATGCAGGTTGCCCAATATATGTCGTTGTGCCTTACCCACCCCGAGCACGGGTACTACATGAAACGGGATCCGCTCGGCGCTCGCGGCGACTTCACGACCGCGCCCGAGATCACCCAGATGTTCGGCGAGTTGATCGGGCTGTGGACCATGGCGGTGTGGAAGCTGATGGACGAGCCCGAGCGCCTGCAGATCATCGAACTGGGGCCCGGCCGCGGCACCATGATGAGCGACGCGCTGCGCGCGAGCTACGCGATGCCTGGCTTCCGGAAGTCCGTGTCGTTGCATTTCGTCGAGGTCAGCCCGGCGCTGGAACAACATCAGCGCCGCACCTTCAACGACTTCGCCCTGCCCGTCGAGTGGCACAAGTCGCTCGACCAGGTGCCGCCGGGGCGATCGATCATCCTCGCCAACGAGTTCTTTGATGCGCTGCCCGTGCAGCAGGCGGTGATGTGCGTGGACGGCTGGCACGAGCGCGTGATCAAGCTCGACGACGGGGGCCGTCTGCAGTTCAGCAATGCCCGCGACCCGATCCCGCTGTTCGACCAGATGCTGCCGCCGAGCCTGGACAATGCGGAGATCGGCGAAATCTTCGAATGGCGCTCCGATCACAACGCGCTCGAACTCGGCCGCCGCGTCGCGCGCTCGAACGGCGCCGCCCTGGTGATCGACTACGGGCACACCGCGAGCGCGACCGGCGACACCCTGCAGGCGGTCGGCGCGCATAACTATGCCAATCCGCTGGCAACGCCGGGCGAGGTCGATCTGACCGCCCATGTGGATTTCCAGGCACTCGCCCTCGCCGCCGAAAGCATGGGTGCACGCGTCTATGGTCCGGTTGATCAGGCTGTGTTTCTGCGGAGCCTCGGTATCGATACGCGCGCCGCGGCGCTGCGCAAGGCAGTTCAGTCCAACAAGGCGGCCGAGATCGACGCCGCGCATGCCCGCCTCACAAGCACCGAGCGGACCGGCATGGGCCGCATGTTCAAAGCGATCGGCTTTGCCCATCCCAACCTCGGGCCGCTGCCCGGATTCTAGGCCCGACCATCGATCATGCTGCAATCCGCCGCCCTTTCCGGTCTTCCCGGCATCCGACACGCATTCTTCACGCGCGTCGGCGGAGTGTCGAAAGGCTGCTACGCGAGCCTCAACGGCGGCGTCGGTTCCGACGACGTGCCCGACCATGTCGCCGAGAACCGCGCCCGCATGGCGGCCACGGTCGGAGTCGCAGCGCCGCGCTTGCTGACGGCCTACCAGGTGCATTCGCCGACGGTCGTTACGGCGCAGGCGCCGTGGCCGCTCACCGCGCGCCCGAAAGCCGACGGGATCGTGACGCGCGTTCCGGGGCTCGCGGTTGCGGTGTCCACCGCCGATTGTGGTCCAATCCTGTTCGCCGATCCGAGCGCGGGGGTGATCGGCGCCGCGCACGCCGGATGGCGCGGCGCGCTCGCTGGCGTGGTTGAGGCGACCATCGCCGCGATGGAGGAGTGCGGCGCCGAGCGCGCGCGCATGGTGGCGGCGCTCGGGCCGATGATCCGGCAGGCGAACTACGAAGTCGGTCCCGAATTCGTGACCCAGTTCGTGAACGATAGTGACGCCAACGGACGGTTCTTCGGCAGCGCCCAGCGCGCCGGCCATGCCCTGTTCGACCTCGCCGGCTATATCGCGGCCCGGCTCAAGGCGGCGGGCGTCGGCCGGATCGACGACCTCGGCCGCTGCACTTACGCGGAGCCCGAACTGTTTTTCAGCTACCGCCGTTCGGTGCACCGCGGCGAGGCCGATTATGGGCGGCATCTCAACGCCATCGCGCTTGCCGGTTGAGGGGCGAGCGCCCGTTCGGCTGGACGCCCGCAAGATTCAACGCAACGGATTGCACGGGATGGCGGAGGACCGCGGGCTTGGGGGCGAGCCCGCCAATCGATAAACGTCAACAGGTCACCGATCTCCCGGGGGTGTCGATGCGTCTGGGGGGCGGCGGGCGTTCCGCCGGCGTCGGTTGTCTTGTCGCGCGCGGCGCTCGCATTGCCGCGGCGCTCGGTCTGGCGCTCGCAGCGGCAAGTTGCGTCTCGCTCGGTTCATCAGCCCCGGTCGCCGACCTGCGCGGGACGACCATTGCAGTCGAGTCGGTCGAGGGTCCGCCGCCGGCCATTGTCCACAAGTTTGTTCGCGACCTTGGCGAGGAAGCCGCCGCCCGCCAGCTCGCGGTGGTGCCACAGGGGGCGCAAGCGCATTACCGGATCCGCGGCTATCTCGCACCGCAAGCCGGCGGCGGCATCGCCTGGGCCTGGGATGTCTACGACGCCGGACAGAATCGGGCGTTCCGCCTGCGCGGCGAGGAAAGAACAGGCGCACGCTCGTGGGGCGCCAATCCCGAGGCGATGCGCCGGATCGCACATGCCAGCATCGAGCAGCTCGCCACCTTCCTGTCGTCGAGCCGCGCTGCTACCTCCGCAGCGGCCCCCGCCGCGCCCGCGGGCAACCCCTCGCTCATTGCGGCACTCGATGACTTCCAGCCCGAGGCAGCCGGCATTTTCCGGCTCTTCGGCGCGGGGACGCCGACGCCAGCCCCGGAAGCCGGGCGCGAGGCCGCGAGCTTTGTCCCGCTGCCGCCGCAACGCCCTGCCCCGTCGGGCCCGGCGGCGGCCCACCTGGCCTTCAACGAGCCGTGAGCCGGCGGGCCGCGCGCGGCGGTCGAACGCCGCCAACCATGACGACGGAAGCTCTATTGCCAGCCGCGTCACCTCCTTGTTATCAGGACGCCGCAAACGGGCGCGGAACTCGCGTCGGGGACGGTGATGGCGGCCGACAAGAGAACCAGGCGTACCAACAACGGTGCAATCAAGCTCGTCGCCGGCAACTCCAACCCGGCGCTCGCCGACGCGATCGCGGCCTATCTCCAGACCCCCATGACGAAGGCCGTGGTGCGGCGGTTCGCCGACATGGAAATCTTCGTCGAGATTCAGGAGAACGTTCGCGGCTCCGACGTCTTCGTGATCCAGTCCACGTCGTTTCCGGCCAACGACCACCTGATGGAGCTGCTCATCATCATTGACGCGCTGCGACGCGCGTCGGGCCGCCGCATCACCGCCGTCATTCCCTACTTCGGTTATGCCCGGCAGGACCGCAAACCCGGGCCGCGCACCCCCATCTCGGCGAAGCTCGTCGCCAACCTGATCACGAACGCTGGCGCCGATCGCGTCATGACGCTCGACCTGCATGCCGGCCAGATCCAGGGCTTCTTCGACATCCCGACCGACAACCTCTACGCGGCGCCGATGATGGTACGCGACATCAAGGAGCGCTTCGATCTCTCGAAGCTCATGGTGATCTCGCCGGACGTCGGCGGCGTGGGGCGCGCGCGCGGCCTCGCCAAGCGCATCAACGCACCGCTCGCCATCGTCGACAAGCGCCGCGAGCGCGCCGGCGAATCCGAGGTGATGAACGTGATCGGCGACGTCGATGGCCACACCTGCATCCTGGTCGACGACATCATCGATTCCGGCGGCACTGTGGTGAATGCTGCAGATGCATTGCTCGAGAAGGGCGCGACCGAGGTCTATGCCTACATCACCCATGGCGTGCTCTCAGGCGGCGCGGTCGCGAAAATCGCGGCGTCGAACCTCAAGGAACTGGTGATCACCGACTCGATCCAGCCGACCCAGGCGGTGCGGGTTTCCCGCAATATCCGGGTCATGTCGATCTCGACGCTGATCGGCGAGGCAATCGCGCGCACGGCGGCCGAAGAGTCGGTATCGAGCCTGTTCGACTAGGCCGACGGGCGGCCGGTCGGAGTGGCATCACGGCCGCAGCCTGCTCCCGATAAGGACCCGCCACCCGATGGTGGCGCCAGGCGAACAAAGCCTGCGCAAACAGCCAAGACGGCAAGGTCAGCATGCCAGCCTCGATGTCGAGGCGGTCGGTATAACGCGCCCGGCGATCATCGCATCCTTCGACCGACAGACGGTGATCCCAGCGTCGTGCCAAAGCGCCGCTGCCGGTATCGCGAAGGGCCCACCGTTGTGCGGCACTGTCGGCCTGGACGTCGGCGACCACAATGTCCTGCCATCCCAGCGAAATAAATCCGAACAGCCGCATTCTCACGCGGAACCGGCCGGGGATCCACCGCCTCGGAAAAACGGGAGGATCGATCGGTTCGACCGCAACCAGGGGCCTCAGCAGGAAAGCCATGACCTGGGGATCGAACATGAGGTCGGCGACCTCGCTGCCCGAGGCATTGAGGAGCGACGCCCGTTCGATCCGCATGAGCCAGCTCCACTCTCAACGGGGTTCCGGCCGTCTCCGTCAGGCATTTCGCCGTTCGAGCTCAGGTCGAAGCGGCGTCGCGCCGACCTTTCATCAAACTGTGGATGGAGCCCGGATATCCACCAATCGTTAAGGTTTCTAGCCGCCAATAGGACTTTCTCCCACGGAATCAGGGCGTTTATAGTCGATTTGCTAAGTGATTCGCCCCGGAGCGATCAGCAGCTCCACCGGGGCCGCGTCCTCAAGATCAAGAACGGTGGCATGCGTGCGGTCGGCGTACGCATCACACACCGGGCGGCAAGGTGGAGAAGGAATGTCCCTCATCGACACGATGGAGCTGCGCCGGAATCCGCTCGAAATCGTTGAGCGCCTGGCGACCACCAACGATTGGTCGTTCGAACGCGCTGGCGAAGACGAGATTACCATCCTGGTCCGCGGCAAGTGGGCCGACTACCAGGTGTCGTTCACCTGGATGGACGAGATCGAGGCGCTGCACCTCGCCTGCGCATTCGAGCTCAAGATCAACGAGCGCTGCCGGGGGGAGCTGCAGCAGCTTGCCGCGCTGGTCAACGAGCAGCTGTGGATCGGCCATTTCGACGTCTGGATGCAGGACGGCTTGGTGATGTACCGACACGCGCTGGTGCTTGCCGGAGGCGTTGAAGCCTCGGGCCGGCAATGCGAGGCGCTGCTGTCGACCGCGCTCGATGCCTGCGAGCGCCACTACCCCGCATTCCAGTTTGTGGTCTGGGCCGGCAAGCCGGCGCGTGAGGCGCTCGAAGCGGCGATGTTCGAGACCGCGGGTCAGGCCTGACCCCGCCCCGCGCGCGGCGAACGCAGGCTGTTCAATGCGGCGGCTTCCGGGATTATGAATTGAGCGCCGGGCTATGCCGGATCCGTGACGCCGACATGCACGCAGCGATTTGAACTCGCGGATGAAGCACGAGAGAATATTGCCATGATGGCATCGACGACATCGATGACCCCGGGCACGCGCCCGCTCGCTGATTTTGCTGGAACCATCGTGCTGGTGGGCGCCGGCAAGATGGGAAGCGCCATGCTCGAAGCCTGGCTCGCGCTCGGACTGCCGCCGGCGTCCGTGGTGGTGCTCGAGCCGCAGCCAAGCCGCGAACTCGGCACGCTGACATCGCGCGGGCTGCAGCTCAACCCGGCGATCACCGCGGCCCGGGAGGCTTCCGCTATCATCGTCGCCGTCAAGCCGCAGGTCGCGCCCGAGGTGGTGCCGACACTGCGGCCCTATTTCGGCGCCGGCACCGTTCTGGTCTCGATCATGGCGGGCCGCACCCTCGGCTTCATCGAAGGCGCGCTCGCGCAGCGCGCTGCGCTGGTGCGCGCCATGCCGAATACGCCGGCCGCGATCGGCCGCGGCATCACGGTCGCGGTTCCCAATGTGCGGGTCTCGCACCGCCAGCGCGAGCTCGCGCATGCCCTGCTGTCGGCAACCGGCGCCGTCGAATGGGTGACCGATGAGGGGCTCATGGATGCGGTCACCGCCGTATCTGGATCGGGACCGGCCTACGTGTTCCTGCTCACCGAAACGCTGGCGCTCGCCGGCACGGCGGCTGGGCTGCCGCGCGAGCTTGCGGCCAAGCTTGCGCGCGCGACCGTGGCGGGCTCGGGCGAACTCCTCAGCCGTTCTCCGCTCGACCCCGAGACCCTGCGTCAGAATGTGACCTCTACCGGCGGCACTACTGCCGCCGCACTCGACTTGCTGATGGCGGCGGACGGATTAGGCCCGCTCATGAACCGGGCGGTCGCGGCAGCGACGCGCCGGTCGCGGGAACTCGCGACCTGATCAGGCGCCGCCGTCTTTCGGCGGCTGCGTTCCGGGCCTAGACTGACGACAGGTCATTCAGTCGAGGAGGCCCGTCATGGCTCCAGCCGATTTGTCAGGCTCCGGCCCCGCTCCGGCCGGTCCGGACAGCGCACGCGAACGGATCATTGAAGCATTCATGGCGCTGCTTGCCGAGAAGCCATTCGAGCGGATCGGGTTTGCCGAAATCGCGACGCGCGCCAGCACCACGCTCGCGGACCTGCGCGGCGAGTTCAATTCGACACTCGCGATCCTCGCCGCCTGGTTCAAGCAGGTGGACCGCGCCGTGCTCCGCGGCGTCGATACCGACATGGCCGGCGAGCCGCCGCGCGAGCGTCTGTTCGACGTATTGATGCAGCAGATCGAGTTGCTGACGCCGCACAAGGCGGCGGTGCGTTCGCTGCAGCGCTCGACCGCGTGCAACCCGGGTCTCGCCATGGCGATCAACGCGCTCGCAGTGCGCTCGCAGCAATGGATGTTGACCGCCGCCGGCATCTCGGCGGCCGGACCGAGAGGCATGCTGCGCGCGCAGGGTCTCGCGGTTCTGTTCGCGTCGGCGCTGCGCACCTGGGTCGACGATGATGACCCGGGCCTCGCCCGCACCATGGCGGCACTCGACCGCGCGCTCGCTCGTGGGCAGCGCTGTTCGGCACTCCTCGACGACCTCTTGGCCTTGCCGGGACGCGTATTGGGGCGCCGCCGCCGTCCGCGCGATCGCGGCGGCGAGGAGACGGTGACGGCCTAAACCGGCACCCGCACGCTCGCGCGCAAGCCGCCCATCGGCGAATCCGACAGCGTGATGTCGCCGCCGTGCGAGCGGGCGATATCGCGCGCGATCGCCAGGCCGAGCCCGGTGCCGCCCTCGTTCTGGTTGCGCGCATCGTCAAGCCGCAGGAACGGCTTGAACACCTCCTCGCGCAGATGCGCGGGGATCCCGGGGCCGTCGTCGTCGACCGTCACGGTGAGCCAACGGTGATCGCGGTGACCGACGATCGCCATTGAGCGTGCGTGGCGCGCCGCGTTCGACACCAGATTGCCCAAGCATCGCTTGAACGCCGCCGGCCGCACCGTGACGATCGGATGGCCGTGGAACGCCACGCTGGTGGTATGACCGTTGCGCTCGGCGTCGGCTTTGAGTTCGTCCAGGAAGTCCGCCATGTCGGTCGGCGCCGATTGTTCACCGGAATCGCCGCGCGCAAACGCCAGATAGGCTTCGAGCATCCGCGCCATCTCATCGACGTCCTTTTTCATCCCCTCGACCTCGGGGCTATCGCCGAGCAGCGCCAACTCAAGCTTGAACCGGGTGAGGATCGTGCGCAGGTCGTGCGAGACGCCGGCGAGCATCGCGGTGCGCTGCTCCATCGTGCGCTCGATGCGGGTCTTCATCTCGATGAAGGCAGCCGCCGCGCGCCGCACCTCGCGCGCGCCGCGGACCCGGAAGTTCGGCACTTCGCGGCCCTTGCCGAAACTCTCGGCCGCATCGGCGAGCCGCAGGATCGGCCGGATCTGGTTGCGCAGGAACAGAATCGCGACGGTGAGCAGCACGATCGAGGTGCCGACCATCCATAACAGGAAAATGTGTGAGTTCGACGCGTAGGCGGCGTTGCGGCGCGCGAACACCCGCATCACCGTGTTGTCGAGCCGGATGCGGATCTCGACCAGCGCCGAGCGTCCGACCGTGTCGATCCAGAATGGCTTGCGGATCTGCTTGCTGATCTCCTCCGACAGCGACTGGTCGAGCAGATCGAAGAACGGCTTCGGCCCGGGCGGCGGCAGGTCGCTCACCGGCAGGAAGTCGAGCGTGAGACCGAGCTTCTCCTGGGCGATCCGGCGAATCTGCGCCTGGTCGGCCTGCAGGGTGGTGTAGACATCGATCAGCGCCGCGATATCCTGGATCACGGCGCTGGAGAGCCGCTGGGTCACCGTGTTCCAGTGCCGCTCCATGAACACGAAGGCGACGACCGACTGTAGGACCACCATCGGAACGATGATGATGAGCAGCGCGCGGGCATAGAGGCCCTTCGGCATTACGCCGCGCAGCGAGAAGTAGCGGTCGACACCATCGAGCAGTCGGGCGGCGGCCGACCGCAGCGCCCGCATGCCGGTGTCGATCGCGGTCACGGCGACGTCACCAGCCGGTAGCCGATCCCGCGCACGGTCTGGACGAACAGCGGATTGGCGGGATCGAGTTCGATCTTGCGGCGCATGCGGTTGATCTGCACGTCGACGGCGCGCTCGCCGATCGCCTCGCCGCCATTGTTGCCGTTCCCCGCCAGCGCCTGCCGCGTGACGGTCTCGCCGCCGGCGGCCGCGAGCAGACGGAGCATGTCGCGCTCGCGGTCGGTCAGATGGATCACCTCCTCGCCGCGTCGAAGCTCGCCGCGCGCGATGTGGAACAGGAATTCGCCGAAGCGCACGGACTCGAGGTGGGGCGGCGCCGGACGGACGCGCTTGAGGATGCTGGCGACCCGCAGCGAGAGTTCGCGCGGCTCGAACGGCTTGCCGACATAATCGTCGGCCCCGCTCTCAAAGCCCGCGATGCGGCTCTCCGGCTCGCCACGTGCGGTCAGCATCAGGATCGGCACGCTCGACGTCGCCCGCAGCTCGCGCGCGAATTCGAGCCCGGTCTGCCCCGGCATCATTACGTCGAGGATCAAGAGGTCGAAGCGCAGACCGCCGAGCTTGGCGCGCGCCTCGGCGGCGGTGTCAGCGGTCGTCACCCGGTAACCCTCCGCCAGCAGGAAACGCGACAGCAGATCGCGGATGCGACGGTCGTCATCGACCACAAGCAGGTGGGGAGCGTCGTCCGGCAGCGCGGCGGACTCGAGCTTCATGGCCGGTCAGCTGCGCGAGCGGCGGGCGCGGTCGGCGCGGGCGATGAAACGCCGCACGCCGTCGCGGTTTTCGGTGTTGATCATGGCCACCAGGAAGCGGCAGGCCGCCTCACGCGCGTTGGGCCCAAGCTCGGCGAGCGCGCTGGCAATGCGCGCGGTCTGCAAGGCGGCAAGCTTCATGGCCAGCGCCTCGCCCTTGGCGGTGACATAAAGCAGCCGCTGGCGGCGATCGCTGGCGCCCGCCTTCTGCACCACGTAGCCCTGGTCGACGAGTTGCTTGAGCACGCGCCCTAGCGACTGCTTGGTGATCTTGAGAATGTCGAGCAGCTCGGCAACCTTCATGCCCGGACTGCGGTTGACGAAGTGCAGCACCCGGTGGTGGGCGCGGCCAAAGCCGATCTTGGCGAGCGCGTCGTCCGGGTCGCTGATGAAGTCGCGATAGGCAAAGAACAGAAGCTCAATGACGTCCCAAATGGGCTCGCCCTCGCGTCCCATGCGCTCTCCCGGTGCGGACGCACGATCGGCGGCAAGTGGGGCAGTTAGGTCAGCCATATTGACATATTTCAGTCAGATTGCTATTCCACAAGCCGTGCTGGCGACAAGTCGTGCCCGGCGGCCCTTCCCCGGCGTTGCGCCGACCGCGCAAGCGCGCTCTCATGGGGACGGCCAACCATACCGGGTGTTGGCCTCGGAGGCAAAACGCGTTCCGGCGAACGCGGATCACGAAGGCGCCGCCGACCTGAAGGCGTACGGAGGACACCATGGCCGATAAGCCCTATGACCGGCTCGACGGCGTGATCTGGTACGACGGCAAGCTTGTGCCCTGGGGCGATGCTACGCTCCACGTCTGCTCGCACGGGCTGCACTATGCGAGCGCCGTGTTCGAGGGCGAGCGCGCCTACGGCGGCGAGATTTTCAAATGCACGGAGCATTCGGAGCGCCTCAAGCGCTCGGCGACGATGCTCGACTTCGAGATCCCCTACACGGTCGCCGAGATCGACGCGGCCAAGCGACTGGTGCTCGAGAAGAACGGACAGAAGGACGCCTATGTGCGGCCGGTCGCCTGGCGCGGCTCCGAGCAGATGGGCGTCTCGGCGCAGAACAACAAGATCCACCTCGCCATCGCCACCTGGCAGTGGCCGAGCTATTTCGATCCGGTGCAGCGGCTCAAGGGCATCAGGCTCGATCTCGCCGAGTATCGCCGGCCCGATCCGGCGACTGCCCCGGTACGCGCCAAAGCCGCCGGGCTCTACATGATCTGCACCATCTCCAAGCACAAGGCCGAGCGCAAAGGCTATGCCGACGCCATGATGCTCGACTGGCAGGGCCGCGTCGCCGAGTGCACCGGCGCCAACATCTTCTTCATCAAAGACGGCAAGATCCACACGCCGATCGCCGACTGCTTCCTCGACGGCATCACCCGGCGCACCGCAACGGAGCTGGCGAGGCGTCGCGGCATCGAGGTGATCGAGCGCCGCATCATGCCCGACGAGCTGACCCAGTTCTCCGAATGCTTCATCACCGGCAGTGCCGCCGAGGTGACGGCAGTCTCCGAGATCGCGCAGTGGCGGTTCACGCCCAGCGCCATCACCAAGCAGCTGATGGACGACTACACCGCCGAGGTGCAGCCCAAGGGGAAGGCCGCCGCGGCGTAACGCCGACCGCGCCGCCGAGCGCGGAGTCACGCCCGGGGCTACTGGTCTTCGCCGGCTAGCGCGCTCCAGTAACGGTCAGGCAGATGGTCAGCGATCGGCGGCGCCAGCAGGCCGGACATGCGGCCGAGCGGATCGTCGCGAAACGTCGGCTGCGGCTGCATTTTGAAGAAATCGCGCAAACCTTGCCGCAGGCCCGCCACCAACGAGCCGACGAAAGGCGGATTGTCACAGAAATCCGCCGGCACCTCCGCATCAAATTTTCCGGCCCGGGGACAGCAGATCAGCTTGCCGACGTGGCGAAAGCCGAGGCGCGATGGCGGCACGGTCGCCACGATGTCGTCGCCGTGCACCAGGCGGTAAGTGCTGGCGCCCAGCGTATCGTTGTAGCGCAGCGCAAAGTTCTCGTCTCCGGTGCGCGGCATGCCGAAGCAATAGACCGCCCTTGAGCGCACGCCGACTCTCTCGTCGCAAAAGGCGCGGTCGGCGGCGACGGCGGCGAGCGCGGCGCCGAGGCTATGGCCGGTCATCAAGACCGGCTGCTCGCGTCGCCCTCTGAGGGCCTCAACGGTGTGCTCCCACACGGCGTCGACGCCGCGTTGGAAACCGCGATGGAAATTGCCGGGTGTGGCCTCGGACGCCGCGATCGCGCCCGGGGCCAGCTTGAAATCGAGATCGGTGAGCCAATTGGCCGGCACCAGCGGATCGGTGCCGGCAAAGGCGAAGATGGTCGCTCCGTGTCCTTCGGCAACGAGGCCGCGCGTGCGAACGAACCGCGACCTGCGGCCGGCCGGACTGACGATGGCGCGCGGCCGACGCAGGCCCCAAAGCGAGCAGAGTCTTTCGATCTTGTTCTGATCGCCCTCGTAGGCGAGCTGCGACATCCAGGCCATTGCCCGCGCGGTGCCCAGCGAGAACTCGGCAACGGGCTCGAATGCCGCGAAGGCGTCCTGCTGATAGAGCCGCTCGGGCAGTTCGACGAACACGCTCATGTGATCGCGATCTCAGGTGCCGCAAAGCCTCTGCACGCGACGCCGGTCAATCGCGCACCACGACCAGCCGATCATTTCCCGATTCGCCGCCCCAGGCCTCGCCTGGCCGGCCCAGCATCTGGCGCACGTTAGCGCCGCGCTTGTCGCTCGGGAACGTCGCATAGCTCTCGGTGACCGGGTCAAAGCGCTGGATCGCATTGGCGGCCCAGTCGGTCGCCCAGACCCGGTCCTTGTCGTCGACATAGACTGCGTAGGTGCTCGACCGGCTCTGCGGCATCGGATACTGCGTCCAGATCTTCTTCGCCGGGTCGTAGCGGCCGATGCCGCCGGCATTCCAGAAGCTCACCCAGAGCATGCCCTTGGAGTCCGACCAGATGCGGCGCGGACCGACCCCCTTGCGCGGCGGCTCGACGATGGTGGCCGCGCCCGTCTCCAGGTCGACGCGGGCGATATGATCGCCGGCGAGCGAGCAGTACCAGACCTCACCAGTGGGCGTGACCGTGATGCCATAGGGGCCGCGGCCGCGCGGCGACGCCCAGGCGTCGACCTTGCCGGTTGCCGGGTCGACCCGGCCGTAGACGCCGCCCTGGCCGGTGAACCAGACGATGCCGCGTTTGTCGACGACCGCAGTGTTGAGATTGGCGTGCGGGAACTCGCGCGGCAGCGGAAAGATCTTGATCGCGCGCGCCGCCGGATCGAACCGCACCAGTGCGTTCTGCCCGCCGTCGGTGAGCCAGGCCGAGCCGTCGGGTGCGGTGATCACGCCGTGCGGCGCCGAGTTTCGCCCGAGCGAGATGTGCTCGGCCTTGCCGGTCTTGGGATCGAATACGCCCAGCACGCCTTGCTGCTGGCCCGAGTACCAGACCTTGCCGTCGGGCGCCGGCGATACGTCGTGCGGATAGGCGCCGCTCGGCAGCTGATAGAAGCTCACCTGCGCGGCCTGCGCACCCGTCAGCGCGAGCGCCAGTGCCGCCGTTGCCATCACGATCCGGATCATGATCCGTCCTCCATGGTGCCGGGCCGCGCTCAATTGCGCGCGCCCTGCATGATCGCCGCCTTGAGCGCGGGCCGGTCAACCTCGACGCCGGCAATATAGAGCTTCGCGATCCGGCGCGTGTTGCGCATCTGCTCGAGCGGATTGCCGTCGAGCACGAGGAAATCGGCGCGCTTGCCGGCCGCCAGCGTGCCGCGGTCGGCGAGCCCGAGGTACTCCGCCGCCCGGCTGGTCGCCGCCACGATCACCTGCGAGGGCGTCATGCCGGCCTCCACCATCAGTTCGAGCTCTTTCTGCTCGGCATACCCGAAGAAGTGGTCTTCGAGCCCGGTGTCGCAGCCCAGGATCACGCGCGCGTCGGCGGCGCCGAGCTTGGCGACGCTGCGCTTGAGGATGTCGTAGCCGCGCCGCGAGCGATCGACCGCCGCGGGATCGCGACGGGCGAAGCTTGCGCGCATGCGCTCGATCACCTCCGCCGCCACGGTGTCGCGCAGCAAGCCGGCGAGATAAGGTTCCTCGAACCAGGGCGGCACCGCGGCGTGGATGCCACGCTCCGGCGAGCCAATGTTCGGCATGACATAGACGTTGTTCCTCAGCGTCAGCGCGATCAGCGCATCGCTCATCTCCTTGTCGCGCACGAGATGCGCGAAACTGTCGATGCGGGCCTCGGCGAGTTCGACCGCGTCCTCGTGATAGAAGATATGGGCTGCGACCTTGAGGCCGTGCTTATGGCCCTCGTCGATGACCGCGCGCGACAGCGCGATCGGCAGCCTGGGCGCGCGGCCGCCGCGGTCGTCGACCCAGATCTTGATGGCGTCCACCTTCCTGGCGGCGTCGTCCTGCACGGCGCGGCGCGCCTCCGCCTCGGTCGTGATCTCGTAGGCGAAGTTGGCATAGATCGGATTGCCGGGACCGGCGTTGGGCGCACCGATGCCGCGTCCGGCCAGCATCAGGCGGGCGCCGCCGAGCCGGCCTTCCGCCTGCTCGGCGCGGATCTGGTACATGACATCGCCGCGCTCGATGCCCTGCGACATCACCGTGGAGACCCCGAAATAGAGCGCGCGATTGAGGTCGTCCAGGATGGTCTCGCGGGTGAAGTTCTCTGCCAAATAGGTGAGACCGCGCTGGAAGCCGGGATGCACGTGCGTGCTGATGATCGCCGGCATCACCGTCTTGCCGTCGAGATCGACCCGGATCGCGCCCGCGGGCGCCGCAATCTCGCCCTTGCGGCCGATACGGGTGATCGAGGCGCGCTCGATCAGCATGGCGCCGTTCTCGATCGCCGGGCTGCCGTCGCCCGGGATGATGCGCGCGCCCTCGAACAGGACGGTCTGCGCCTGGACCGGCTGCAGGATGAATATGGCCGCCGTGGCGGCGATCAACCCTGCGAGTGCTTTGCACACCATCATGTTATTCCGCCTTGATGTTGAACTCGCGAATGAGACGGACGAAGAGCTCGTGCTGGCGCCGGATATGGGCCGCGAAGGCGGCGCCGCACTTCGGATCGGGATAAAGCGCCTGGGCGGCGAGCTTGCCCTTGACCTCCGGCGCCTCGAGCGCGCGGTTGAACGAGCCGACGAGCTGCGCGATCGTCTCCTGCGGCGTTTTCGCCGGCGCGGCCAGGCCGAACCAGACCTCGGCATCGAAGTCCTTGAAGCCCTGCTCCGCGATCGTCGGCAGGTCCGGCAATGGCTCGATCCGCCGCGCCGTCGCTGACCCGAGCGCGCGCAGCGTGCCAGCGCTCAATTGGCCGCTCACCTCGATGTAGTTCTGCAGCGCCGCGGTCACGTGCTGGCCCATGAGCGCATTGATGGCAGGTGCACCGCCGGGAAACGGTACGAAGGTGACATTGACGTCGGCGAGCCGCTTGAGCCGTTCAATGGCGATGTGCTGGGTTGTGTTCGGGCCGACGCTCGCGATCGACAGCTCACCCGGCCTGGCGCGCGCAGCGGCGAGGAAATCTGCGAGGGTACGGTAAGGCGAGACGCCGTTGACGACGATGAGCTGCGGCGAGTTGACCAGATAGCAGATCGGCTCGAAGCTCGTCAGCGGATCGAAACTGACCTTGCGCAGGATCGCGTTGATCAGCATGCCGTTGGTGCTGATCAACAGCGTGTTGCCGTCGGGCGCGGCGCGCGCCACCGCCTCGGCCGCGATGATACCGCCAGCGCCCGGCCGCGGCTCTACGATGATGGTCGGGCCATTGTTCTTGCCGATCTGGTCGCCGAGGACCCGGACCAGCGTATCGATCGCGCCACCGGGCGGAACCGAGATCACTACCCGGATCGTGCGCGCGCCCTGCGGCCAGGCGGCGCGATCGCCAGCCCCGGCGGCAAGGCCGAGGGCCAGAACGCCGATCATTACCAAGTACCATCGCCCAAGTCGCATGAGCCGCCCTCAGAGGTCCTGCGTGCGATGCGCGTAGACGATGTCCCAGAGCTTCTCGCGGTCTTCGTCGAAGATAAGCCGCTCCTCTGTCGGCGCGGTGACCCAGGATCGCCGCTCGATCTCGCCTTCGAGCTGGCCTGCTCCCCAGCCAGCATAGCCGAACACGAACAGGCTCTTGCTCGGGCCCTTGCCGCTGCCGATCGCATGCAACACCTCGCGGCTCGAGGTCACCGCGACGCGCCCGTCGATATCGATGGTGCGCGGGCCGCGGTAATCTGCGCTGTGTATGAGGAAGCCGAGCTCAGGCTGCACCGGTCCACCGGCCAGGATGCGGATTGTGCCGGCGACGGTTGTGTCGTTGTCGCCGAGGACGGCGAGCAGGTCGGCGAGCGGGCGCTCGGCGATCGGCCGATTGACGACGAGCCCGAACGCCCCGTCCTTGTCGTGCCGCACCATCAGGATCACGGCACGCTCGAAGCGCGGATCGCCCATCGACGGCGTTGCGATCAGGAACTGGCCGGCGAGCGATGCATGCGTCTCGGCGACGACCGGTCGCGCGCCATTGAGCACGACCGCGGCGACGAGGGCCGCCGCGAGAGCCAAGAGCGGGCGCGCTTGCCACGTCGCGGACACGGGACCTGCCGAAATGGTTGGTTCAGGCCGGACGATACATCAAGGCAGGATTTGGCGCCATGGAGGCGTCGCCGGGCAATCGGTATGCGCAGCGGGCAGCCCCGGATTTCGCTTCGCTGCAATCCGGGCTGCGCCCTTGCAGACGGCTACTCCGCGGCCTCGCGCCGGCCGCCCGAAGGGGTCCAGCGATCGGCCGCCGCATCGTCGGAGGACTTGGCCTCGACCCAGTCACCGCCGCCGCCGTGCTCGACCCGCTTCCAGAACGGCGCGCGGGTCTTGAGGTAATCCATCAGGAACTCGGCGGCCGCGAATGCATCGTGGCGGTGTGAGGACGCCGTCACCACGAGGACGATGGGCTCGCCAACCGCGATGCGCCCGTACCGGTGCACCACGATGACACCGCTGAGCGCCCAGCGGCTCTCGGCCGCCTCGACGTGGCGCGCGATCTCGGCCTCCGCCATCCCGGGATAATGCTCGAGCGTCAGCGCCGCGATCGGGTCGCCGTTCTCGTCGCCGCGGCAGATGCCGGTGAAGGTGACGACGGCGCCGATGTCGGTGCGGCCGAGCGTGAGCTTCGCCGCTTCTGCGGCGGCATCGAACGGCTCCTGCTGCAGACGGACGGTCATTCACCCTCCCGTCATCGGCGGGAAGAACGCGATCTCGCGGGCGCCGGCGATCGCGGCGTCGGCCTTGACATGGGCGCGATCGATCGCCGCGCGGATCACCTGGGGATTCTCGAACGCATGGGCATATTCCTCGCCGCGCCGCGCCAGCCAGTTCATCAGATCGCCCACAGTCGCAATCCCGGCCGGCGGCTCGATCTCCTCATCGGGCTTGCCGATGCGCTCGCGCACCCAGGCGAAATACAAAAGCTTCACGCCTAATCTCTGATCAAGTGTTGTACGCCGGCACGGAAATAGTCCCAGCCAGTGTAGAGCGTCAGCAGCGCCGAGAGCCAGAGCAGCGACAACCCGATCGGCGTCACCACCGGCACGATCGCATCGCCGGCGTCGCCCGCCAGCAGGAAGCCGACCGCAATGAGCTGCAGCGTCGTCTTCCATTTGGCAAGCCGCGTCACCGGCACGCTCAC
>Ga0066903_100000694_pt1 | contig 22217 bp, 22 predicted proteins | sample PanSoiMetaGPlot1_FD_67491 | JGI IMG/M metagenome (GOLD analysis project Ga0066903, IMG submission 67491) | Tropical forest soil microbial communities from Panama analyzed to predict greenhouse gas emissions - Panama Soil - Plot 1 (version 2) | ecosystem: Environmental > Terrestrial > Soil >... | reverse complement strand
ATATGAATATATGCAGCACGTGCGGCTGCCGAACATGCTGCACGGCCGCATTGTGCGTCCGCGCGGACAGGCCGCCTACGGCGCGGGCGCCAAGCCCGTGAGCATCGACGAGAGCTCGATCAAAGACATCCCCGCGCGCATCGTGCGCAAGGGCGATTTCGTCGGCGTGGTGGCGGAGCGCGAATGGGACGCGGTCAAGGCGGCGCGCGCGCTCAAGGTGACGTGGCGGGAAAGCCCGGCACTGCCGCAGGACCTCTACGCGCACATGCGCGCCGCCAAGAGCAAGGACGAGGTCATCGCGGACTGGGGCGACGCAAGCAAGGCGTTCGCGCAGGCGGTGCACGTGGCGTCGTCGAGCTACCATTGCCCCTACCAGTCGCATGCGCCGTTTGCCGCGAACTGTGCGCTTGCCGACGTCGGGCCGAACGGCGCCCTGGTCATGTCCTCGACGCAGGACATCTACAATTCGCGCGATATGCTGGCGCAGGTGCTGGGCCTGCCGCTCCAGAAGGTGCGCGTGCAGTACTACGAGGGCTCCGGCACGTTCGGCCGCAGCTGCTACGAGGATGCCGCGCAGGCGGCGGCGGTCATGTCGCAGGCGGTCGGCGCCCCGGTGCGCGTGCAATTCATGCGGTGGGATGAGCTCGGCTGGGACGACTACGGCCCGGCGCACCTCGCCGATGTGCGTGCCGGCATCGATGCGTCAGGCAAGCTCGTCGCCTACGAGTATCACGGCTGGCAGCACGGCTGGCTGGTCAACGAGACCACGCACGAGCTCGCGCTGCAGACGCCGCCCAAGGAGCGCACCACAGGCGCGGGCTCGATCCCGGTCAACCGGATGAGCACCGGCTCCATGTATAATGTCGCCAACCGGCGCGTGATCAGCCACGCCGTGCCCATGGTCGGGTACCTCAAGGGCGCGCCATTGCGCTCACCGCTCGATCTCTCCTTCGCCTTCGCCTCCGAGCAGACCATCGACGAGCTCGCCTTCCTCGCCAGGCTCGATCCGCTCGAGTTCCGCCGCCGCAACATCGGCGACGCGCGCTGGCTCGGCGTGCTCAACGCCGCCGCCGAGGCAGCCAAGTGGACGCCGCGCGTTGCGGCCTCGTCGCTGTCCGATGCCGAGGTAGTGAGAGGGCGCGGCATCGGTCTCGGCACGCACCATGTGTCCTATGGTGCCGCCGTCGCCGACATCGAAGTCGACAGGCGCACCGGCAACATCGTCGCCACGCGCCTCTATGGCGCGCTCGATGCCGGCCAGGTCATCAACCCGGCCCTGGTCGAGAACCAGATCATCGGGCAGATGATCCAGGCCACCAGCCGCACGCTGAAAGAGGAGGTGACGTTCGACAAGACCAACGTCACCAGCCTCGACTGGGTGAGCTATCCGGTGCTGCGCTTTGCCGAGCACCCTGACGTGGTGCCGGTGGTGGTGCAACGGCTCGACGAGCCCTCGACCGGCGCGGGCGAGGAGGTGATGGGCGCGACCGCGGCCGCAATCGCCAATGCGTTCTTCGACGCCACCGGCGTGCGGCTGCGGCGATATCCGATGACGCCCGAGCGGGTGAAGGCGGCGCTCGCGGTCGGCAAGACGTAGAGCGAGATGACTTTTCTTCGAATCGTCATCTCGCTCTACCTTATTATTCTTGGAGCATGATCTTTTCCGAAAACCGATATCCACTTTTCGGGATCATGCTCTGGGCTGCCCCAAGAGCCCGGCGATCATCGCCGGAAATTAAACCGAATTGGCGCGGGAAATCAGGGCCCTGCCCTGTCATTCACCCGTCATGAAACGTCCCCAGGGTTTGGCCTCACGCCAAGGCAAAGGCGTACCAACAGGGGACCCCGATGACCGATATTGCGTTACCCGGCTCGATAGAACCTGCCAAACAGAAGGGGCCGGATCTCGATCGTGGGATTCACCCGCTGTCGGGCATCATTTTCATGGGGATCCTGGCGGCGGCTCTGCTGTTCGTCGCCTACAGCATCTATTCGGACGTCGACGCCACGGGCGCCAAGATCACGACCCTCCTGCCCTACATCCTGCTGTTCGTGGCCTTGCTGATTGCGCTCGGGTTCGAGTTCGTCAACGGCTTCCACGATACCGCGAACGCGGTCGCCACCTGCATCTATACGCACGCCTTGCCGGCGAACGTCGCCGTGGTGTGGTCGGGCCTGTTCAACCTGCTCGGCGTGCTGCTGTCGTCGGGCGCGGTGGCCTTCGGCATCATCTCGCTCCTCCCCGTCGAGCTGATCCTGCAGGTGGGCAGCAGCGCCGGTTTCGCCATGGTGTTCGCGCTGCTGATCGCGGCGATCCTCTGGAACCTCGGCACCTGGTATCTCGGCCTGCCGGCGTCGAGCTCACACACCCTGATCGGCTCGATCATCGGCGTCGGCATCATGAACGCGCTGCTGCGCGGACGCGACGGAACGTCGGGCGTCGACTGGTCCAAGGCGACGGAAATCGGCTACGCGCTGTTGCTCTCGCCGATCTTCGGCTTCTGCATCGCGGCGCTGTTGTTGCTGGCGCTCAAGGTCGTCGTCCGCAACGCCGCGCTCTACGCCGAGCCGAAGGGTGCGGAGCCGCCGCCGTGGTGGATTCGCGGCATCCTCATTCTCACCTGCACCCTGGTCAGCTTCTTCCACGGCTCGAACGACGGCCAGAAGGGCATGGGCCTGATCATGCTGATCCTGATCGGCACCGTGCCGACCGCTTACGCCCTCAACCGCGCCATGCCGGCGAGCCAGATGGAGCAGTTCCTGGCCACCTCGAAGGCGGCGAGCGCGGTCATCGCGGAGAAGGCGGCCGGCTACAACGTGCTCGGCAACCCGCGCCCAGCCGTGACGGTCTACGTCGCCGAGCGCAAGATCAACGAAGGGACGTTTCCGTCGCTGGCGGTCCTGGTCGAGGACATCGCCAGGCAAGTACAGGACTACGGCTCGATCGCGAAAATCCCCGCGACAGCCGTCGGCAATACGCGCAACGACATGTATCTCGCGTCGGAGGCAATCCGGTTCCTCTTGAAGGACAAGGAGAACGATCTCTCCAAGGAGCAGGTGGGCAAGCTCAATGCCTACAAGGCCTCGCTCGACAATGCGACCAAGTTCATCCCGGTGTGGGTCAAGATCGTGGTCGCCATCGCGCTCGGGCTCGGGACGATGGTCGGCTGGAAGCGCATCGTGGTCACGGTCGGCGAGAAGATCGGCAAGACCCACCTGACCTATGCGCAAGGAGCCTGTGCCGAGATCACAGCGTCTGCCACGATCGCCGCAGCCGACGTGTTCGGGCTGCCGGTGTCGACCACCCACGTGCTCTCCTCGGGCGTCGCCGGCACCATGGCGGCGAACGGCTCGGGGCTCCAGCTGGCGACGGTGCGCAACATCGCCATGGCCTGGGTGCTGACGCTGCCCGCCGCCATGGCGCTCTCGGGCGCCCTCTACTGGCTGTTCTCGATGACGTTCTGACAACGTCGCCGATCGGCGCAAGAGATGCCGCCTCCCACCGAGCTCGGGCTTGCCCGAGCTCGGCACTTTTTGCATGACCGAAGTCGGATAGATCCGACTTCGGTTGGGGCGGCATTTTCATTGGTCACGCCGCCGAGCGCATGGATGGCAGCGGCGCAAAACGGCCGGCGTCCGCCATGGCCCACTGCTGCGCGTAGAGCGGATCGCGCGTGCCCGCGAGCAATTCACCTGGGCCGAGGAACGGATAAATCTCGGCGAAGCTCTTGACCTCGCTCGGCGAGATCCGCCGCAGGATATGCATCGGCCGCAGCTCGGACGGGTGCGCGAGGCCGGCCGCGCCGATCAGCTCGGCGAGCGCCGCCAAGGTATGCTCGTGGAACTGGCGCACGCGGGGGGCCTTGTCGCCGACCACCAGCGCTCGCTGGCGCCAGGTGTTCTGGGTCGCAACCCCGGTCGGGCAGCGATCGGTGTGACAGGATTGCGCCTGCACGCAGCCGAGCGCGAACATGAAGCCGCGTGCCGCGTTGCACCAATCGGCCCCGAGCGCGAGCAGGCGGGCCAAATCGAAACCGGTAACGACCCTCCCGCTCGCGCCGAGCCGAATGCCGTTGCGCAGGCCCGCCCCGACCAGGCAGTTGTGGGCCAGCACGAGGCCCTCGCGCAACGGCGTGCCGACGTGGTCGACGAACTCCAGCGGCGCCGCGCCGGTCCCGCCTTCCGAGCCGTCGATCACGATGAAATCGGGGCGAATGCCGGTCTCCAGCATGGCCTTGCAAACGCCCATGAATTCCCAGGGATGCCCGATGCAGAGCTTGAATCCGACGGGCTTGCCGCCGGACAGCTCGCGCAAGCGCGCGATGAACCGCATCAGCTCGATGGGCGTCGAGAACGCCTGATGCCGCGCCGGCGAGACGCAATCGACGCCGACTGGCACGCCGCGCGCCTCCGCGATCTCGGGCGACACTTTGGGGCCCGGCAATACGCCGCCATGGCCGGGCTTGGCGCCCTGCGACAGCTTGATCTCGATCATCTTGACCTGGGGCGATGTTGCCTGAGCCGCAAAACGCTCGTCGCAGAACGTGCCGTCGTCGTTGCGGCAGCCGAAATAGCCGCTGCCGAGCTCCCAGATCAGGTCGCCCCCGTGCTCGCGATGATATCGGCTGATGCTGCCTTCGCCGGTGTCATGCGCGAAGCCGCCGAGCTTGGCTCCTTTGTTGAGGGCGCGAATGGCGTTGGCGCTGAGCGCGCCGAAGCTCATGGCCGAGACATTGAAAAGGGACAGCGCGTAGGGTTGCTTGCACTCAGTGTCGCCCACCTTCACGCGGAAATCGTGCCCGGTGGGGGGACATGGGGCAATCGAGTGATTGATCCACTCGAAGTTGTCACCGTAGATATTCTGATGTGTGCCGAACGGCCGCTTGTCGAGCGCGCCCTTGGCGCGCTGGTAGGCGACCGCCCGCTTCGAGCGGTTGAAGGGCGTGCCGTCGGTGTCGCTTTCCAGAAAGTACTGGCGAATTTCCGGCCTGATCTTCTCCAGGCCGAAACGGATATTGGCGAGGATCGGGTAGTTGCGACGCAGACTGTGGCGGGTTTGCAGGATGTCCCAGATGCCGATTGCGCTCGCGGCCACAGAGGCGGCAAACAGGGCCACGAAGATCCAGCTGTAGGGCGTGAGCAATCCGAAGACCAGGGTCCCCACCACGCTGGTCACGATGGCCACGTACCGCATCGGCCTCCCCTTTGCCGCTCTTGATGGTCATTCCGCGCCCGAAAACAGCCTAGCCCCGCCGAATGATGCTCGAGCGACGGCTCATCCGATCGTACTGAAAAATCCTAGGTTCGGCCCGTGACAGTTGCGTGTCGTCCAACCGACCCAGGTGCGTCGGACCGCGGGGCAGCCTGCAAGCGCGTCGGCGTCCCACAGCCGGACCCTGGGGATAAAGGTGAATTCTCACCGTGGTTGTCATCAAAGCTAAATCGACCGGCTCTAATGCTCGCGCGGACGCTGAAAGTTCCGAGTATCTGCCCCGGCGTCCCGCCTCCAGTCCTTGCGCAGCCCTCGTCCGTCCGCACGCACATGCTGTGCAAGGCACGGCCGGCTCGGGAGCCATCTGTCCCGGACAGCGCTCCCGGCCGGCCTTTTTCATCTCATGCTCGACGGAATGCCGCGGTTCGCACGCACCGCGAGGCGCCAAGCCCGCCGTCATCCGGAAGTCATCGAATCATCATATCAAGATCGACGCGGACAAAATCTGACGACCGACGAATTCCGAAGATCGACGAATTGTAGGGCGGCCTTGTTCAGTTGGACTTGGCCTCTCTGCTGGATGAATGCCGCCTAGATGGTCCTTGCCGAGCATACGACGAAAGCCTTCGACTACGACCTGCAGGAGCTCGCGCGCATGATCGCCGAGATGGGCGGGCTCGCGGAGCGCCAGATCGTCGAGGTGATCGAGGCGCTGACCCGACGCGACATCGAGCGCGCGCGCCGCTCGGTCGCAGCCGATGCGGTAATCGACGCGCTGCAGCGCAGCATCGAGGAGCGAGCGGTCGAGACCATTGCCCGACGCCAGCCGATGGCCATCGATCTGCGCGGCGTGGTGGGCGTGCTGCGCATCTCGAACGATCTCGAGCGCATCGGCGACCTCGCCAAGAACATCGGCAAGCGCGTGATCGCACTCGACGGCGGAGATATCGCTCGCCAGACGATGCGCGGCGTCAGGCATATGGCGAGCCTCGCCCTGGCGCAGCTGCGGGATGCGCTCGACAGCTTCGCGCGGCAGGATCTGGCGAGGGCGCGCGCCGTCAAGGCCCGCGACCACGAGGTCGACCGGATGTATACCTCCATGTTCCGCGAGCTTCTCACCTACATGCTGGAGGACCCCGGGACGATCGCCTCCGGCCTTCACCTGCTGTTCTGCAGCAAGAACATCGAGAGCATGGGCGATCACACCATCAGCATCGCCGCCTCCGTCGAGTACATCATCGCGGGACACGGCTCGGCCCGAGAGCCCGAGCAAGCCGCCGCCCCGAGCATGATTCCGCTCGCGGCCGAGGCGTAGGCCAGTTGCCAAGGAAACGGATGCGGAACTTTTCCAGGGCGCCCGCATTTGCGGAGTTGCGCATCTTGGTCAGAAATGGGCGAGCTCTTGCAAACAAGCTGGTCGCAGATCGGCGTCTCCGCGGCTGAGAATCTCACCGATATAGCGCGAGCCTGTCCGGCCTGCGGTCGCAGCGCAGCCCATTTGCTGCGCTTCAGGGCCAATAGCTGCGACATTTTGCAGTGCAAGGGCTGCGGCCTCGGGCGCAGCGAGGCATCCGGCTTCGAGCCCGCCGCCTATTACACCGAGGACTATTTCTCGGGCGGGCATGCCGACGGTTACGCCGACTATCTCGGGGCCGAGCCGGTGTTGCGCCGCGAGTTCGCACGCAGCGTCGATTTCATCCGCCGTTATCGCAGCAATGGCAGGCTGCTGGAGCTCGGATGCGCCTACGGCTTTTTCCTGCAGGAGGCCGCGCGGTATTTCGAGGTGGCGGGCATCGAGCTCGCCGAGGAGGCCGCCGCACACGGCCGCCGGGCCGGGCTGAACATCCTGTCAGGAGCGGCGGACGCGGAGAGCCTGCGTCAGATCGGTCACGTGGATGTCATCGTGCTGCTCGATGTTATCGAGCATCTGCCGCAGCCGCGCGAGACGCTCGAGCTATGCTGTCAGCATCTCAATCCCGGCGGGATCATCGTGATCACGACCGGGGATTTCGGCTCGGCGGTCGCGCGACTGGCCGGCGCCAGGTGGCGATTGATGACGCCGCCGCAGCATCTCTGGTTCTTCACCCAGGACAGCATGCGCCGGATGTCCGCCTCGCTCGGGTTGTCGATGGCTCATGTCGATCATCCCTGGAAGACCGTTCCGGCATCGCTGATTGCCTTCCAGCTGCGGCGAATGCTTGGTTTGAGCCCAGCGCGCCCCGCGGCATCGAGCAGTATCGGCGTGCCGCTCAACCTGTTCGACGCCATGCGCGTCGTGCTGCGGAAGCCGCTGTGATGGCCTCCGTTTGCGAGCGGCCCGGAACCTTTTCGCTGGGTGACGACTTGCGTTAGCGCGGAAAAAGCCGATGGAACCTGTCTCACCCGCGCAAATCTACGTGGTCATCGCGGCCTACAACGAGGGCGCGGTGATCGCGCGGGTCGTGACAGACGTCGGCAATGCCGGCTATCGGGTCGTGGTGGTCGACGACGGCTCGCTCGACAAAACGGCGGATGTTGCGCGCGCGGCAGGCGCCATCGTCATCCGACACCCTTTCAACCTCGGCCAGGGCGCGGCACTGCAGACCGGGATCGACTATGCGCTCGCGCAAGCCGCCGCCGTCGTCGTCACCTTCGATGGCGACGGCCAGCACCGCGTGTCCGATATCGCCCGCCTCACCTGCGCGCTCGCCGAGCAGCGCGCCGATTTTGCACTGGGCAGCCGATTTCTCGGCCAGGCGCCCAACCTGCCCGTGCTGCGCCGGCTGATGCTGCTAGCGGCCACGCTGTTCACGCGCCTGACGGCCGGCCTGCGCGTCACCGACACCCACAACGGCCTGCGCGCCATGACCCGCCGCGGCGCGGCGACGATCCAGCTGCGGCAGAACCGCATGGCGCATGCTTCCGAGCTCCTCGGCCAGATTGCGGTGAGCGGACTTCGCTATGTCGAGCGACCCGTCACTATAGAGTACACCGCCTACTCGCTGGCCAAGGGGCAGAGCATGCGTGACGCTGTGCTCATTCTGCTCGATCTGTTCGCCCGCAGGCTCTATCGATGATCGCGCAGCTCATCCTCTCCGTGCTGCTGGCGGCGATCCTGCTCTATGCCTGGAGCGAGTATCGGCGCTCGCCTTTCGTCGCGCTGCTGTCGGTGCTGGTCACGTCGGCCGGACTGTATTTCGTTTGGGTTCCCTCGCACAGCACGCGGCTCGCCGAGCTGGTCGGGATCGGTCGCGGCGTCGATCTCATCCTCTATACCTGGGTCTGCATCAGCCTAATCGTGCTGCTCAATCTGCATTTGAAGCTGCGCACGCAGATGGAGCTGATCACCACGCTGGCGCGCAAGATCGCGCTGGCCGAAGCGCAATCCGCTCAGTCCGAGAAGCGCCGGGCGTAGACCGAGGCAAAGGCGCGGTCGAAGCGCTTGACCTCGTCGATCAGTCTTTCATTGCGGCGAGGCAAGCTTGAGGCCGACCATGCCGGCGACGATCAGGCTCAGGCAGGCCACGCGGAATATGTCGGCCGACTCTCCGAATGCCACCATCCCAATGATTGCGGTTCCAGCCGCGCCGATTCCGGTCCACAGGGCGTAGGCGGTTCCGAACGGCACCGACTTCAACGACAGTCCGAGCAATGCGAAGCTGAATATGATCGCGACCACTGTGGCCACGCTCGGCCAGAATCGCGTCAGGCCATCAGAGTATTTGAGGCCCAGCGCCCAGCCGATTTCGAGCAAACCAGCAAGCAGAAGCGCAAGCCACGGCGTCGGCACGTTCCCTCGCTGCAGAGATGCCTTGGCGAATCGGCGACACTTTACCGACGCTTGTGTAAAGCCCGCATGACGAGATCGCCGCCCCGCTCAATGGGCGTCTTGCGCGGGTCGCGACGCGCCATAGGCCGCGTCACGCAGGTCTTGATGCGACACCAGCGCGTTTACGCGCGTCTTGATACGGTCTGCCGCGGTCGCCCATCGGAAATTGTCATGTATTTGCAATGGGAATCAGCGATAAGGCGGCATGATCGGCGGCAGGGCAGCGGATGCTTGAACGAGTTTCGAAGGGACCGACGCGGGTGCGGACGCTGTTCGTGTCGGACGTCCACCTCGGAACCAAAGGCTGCCAGGCGGACAAGTTCCTCGACTTTCTGCGCAACTACGAAGCCGAGACGATCTATCTCGTCGGCGACATCGTTGACGGCTGGCTGTTGAAGACCGGCTGGTATTGGCCGCAGCCCCACAACGACGTCGTGCAGAAGCTCCTGCGGCAGGCGCGCAAGGGCGTGCGCCTGTTCTACATCCCGGGCAATCACGACGAGTTCCTGCGCGACTATTACGGCACCCATTTCGGCGGCATCGAGGTGCTCGAGGATGCCATCCATGTCGGCCCGGACGGCAAGCGCTATCTCGTGATTCATGGCGACCTGTTCGACGTGGTGATCCGGCATGCGCGCTGGCTCGCGCTGCTGGGCAACAACGCATACGACCTGGCGATCTGGCTCAACACCTATTTCAATGCGATCCGGCGGGCGTTCGGCTTGACCTACTGGTCGCTATCGCAATGGGCAAAGCTCAAGGTGAAGAACGCGGTCAACTTCATTGGCGAGTACGAGAAGGCGCTGGTGACGGAGGCGCGGCGGCGGCACGTCGACGGCGTGATCTGCGGGCATATCCATCACGCGGTGATCCGCCAGCAGCCCGACCTGTGCTACATCAATTGCGGCGACTGGGTCGAGAGTTGCACGGCGGCGGTCGAGCACTTCGACGGTCGTTTCGAGATCATCCACTGGACCGGCGTGGGGCCGAAGCACGATGAGACCGACGTTGCGGTCGCCGCGGTGTCCAAGGGCCAGCAAGTGCGGCAAGGACTGCCATCCGCGGCGGGCGTCAGTGGCGCGCTCGCCAAAGACGCCAAGCCCACTTCCACCTTTGGCCGTCAGCCGGACGCGGCGTAACGACATGCCATGATCACGGACGGCATATGGCGGCGGGCTTGGCCGCCGCTCATCATCGCCGTTCTTCTGCTTGCAGTCGCGGCTGTTTCCGGCCCGTTCTTTCCGTTCGTGCCGTTGCGGTCCGACGTCTCCGAAGCCGTCGGGAAGGCCGCCGATCTCGACGAGTACCTGCGCGAGAGCGAGGCGCGCCACAGCCGCGTCCGGCGCGACCTGGCGAAGGGCATCGTCTGGAGCGATCCCGCGACGCACAGCAGGACTCCGCTCGCGCTCGCCTATCTGCATGGCTTCTCCGCCAGCCGACGAGACATCTCCCCGGTGGTCGAGACCCTGGCAAAGACGCTCGGGGCCAATGCCTATTTCGCGCGCCTGGCGGCGCACGGCCGCACGACGGCGGACGAGTTCGCCACGGTCACGCCGCAGGACTGGCTCAACGACGCACGCGAGGCCCTCGCTGTCGGCCGCCGGATCGGCGATCGCGTGATTCTGATCGGCACCTCCACGGGGGCGCTGCTGGCGATCATGGCCGCGCTCGAGGACCAGTCGGGCATCGCCGCGCTCGTGCTGCTGTCGCCGAATTTCGCCATCCAGGATCGGCGGGCGCGGTTCATTTCAGGCCCGATGGGGCCTTGGATTGCACGGCTGCTGATCGGCGAAGACTATTCATTCCGTCCGGTCACCAGCGGCCACGCCGATTTGTGGACCTCACGCTATCCCTCGGAAGGAATCGTCGCGCTGATGAATCTGGTGAACAGCGCACGATCGCTTGCGCTCAGCGCACTCAAGGTCCCAACGCTGATCATCTATACCAGCAAGGATACCGTGGTGGACACGCAGGCGATTCGAGACCGCTTCGCCGAGATCAAGGCCGAGAACAAGCTGTTGGTCGACCTGCCGCAAGCCACGCGTCACGAGCTGACGGGGAGTGCGTTGGCGCCGGCGACGGTGCGGCCTGTGATCGATCAGATCAGCAAGTTTCTGTCCACCGCCGTCGACGTGGTCGGCGCCGCTGGTCCGAAGACCACGCCTTGAGGACTCAAGCGACGAACACGCCGGAGGCGTAGACGGTGTCCACGAGCCTGCGGGCCCCGATGTCGGGATCGCCGACATTGTCGATCACGACGTCGGGCCGAAATCTTGCGCCGGCAAGCTCGCTACGCTCGACCCGCTGCACGATCGAGCCGTCGCTCGGACGATCGCGGGCCGCAAGTCGGGCCGCCAGCACCTCGCGCGGCGCGGTGACGAGCACGACCACGACGTTGGCATAGCGCGCGCGGACCGCATCGACGACCGTGCGGGAGACGTTGCAGACCGCCGTGCGGCCGGCCTCGATCTCGCCGTCGATGGCGAGCGGAATGCCATAGCCTTGCCCGTGCGCGCTCCACCAGAAGGCAAAGGCGCCGCGTGCCGCGGACTGCTCGAACGCCGGCCGCGGCATGAGCTCGTTGTCCTCGAACGGCGATGGCGGGCGCGTGACGATCCGGCGGGGAAACACGACACTCGCATCGTCGCGGCAGGTCGCGCGGGCGCGGGCGATCAGCGTGTCCTTGCCCGCGCCGCTCGGACCGACCACCAGCACCAGGCGTCCGGGGCCGATCAAGGGCGAGCCGCTCGCCAGGAACCGGTAGACTTTCGCGAGCAGGCTCATGCCACCCGTCGGCCTTCACGCCAGACGCTGCGGACCACCGGCACATCGCGCGCGAGACGCACCCGGATCAGATCCGCGCGCTTGCCGAGCGCGATCTCGCCGCGATCGGTCAAGCCGACCGCCTCGGCCGGCGTCTTGGTCACTGTGCGGATCGCCTGCGGCAGCGTGATCTGCGGCGCGGCCTTGGGCAGCGCGAGCCCGGCCATCAGCAGACTCGCCGGCACATAGTCAGAAGAGAGAACATCGAGCGCGCTCGCGCGCGCCAGCTCCTGCGTCGCGACATTGCCGGCATGCGAGCCGCCACGCACCAGATTGGGCGCGCCCATCAGCACCCGCACGCCGGCGGCGTGCAGCGCCTGTGCCGCCTCGACCGTGGTCGGAAACTCGGCGATCGAGACGCCATCGCGGATCGCCTCCGCGACGTGCTCGAGCGTGGTGTCATCGTGGCTGGCCATCGGCGTGCCATGGGCGCGGGCGAGCGCGACGATCTCCCGATGGTTGGACTCGGCATAGGCGGCCTGATACGCGATGCGCCGGGCGAACAGCACATCGAGCTCGGCATCGGTCAGGCCGCCGCTCTTGCCGCGGTAGTAGTCCCGCAGCTTGCGCTCGTCGCGGAACTGGCGCTGCCCGGGCGTATGGTCCATGAGCGACAGCAGCCGCACATCGGGACGTCCGATGAGGGCCTTCGCCTCGGACACGACGGTGGGCATCGGGATTTCGCAGCGCAGATGGAGATAGTGGTCGACGCGCAGCAGGTCGGCTGCGCGCGCATCCGCGATGGCGCCCGCGAGAATCTCGGCTTGCCCGTCGACGTCCTCCGCGCCGTCCTCGCGCCAGACCCGCAGCGAATCGAGCACGGTGGTAATGCCGCAGGTCGCGAGCTGGCCGTCGTAGGAGACGACGGCCGCCAACGGATCCCAGAACACCTTGGGGCGGGGCACATAATGTGCCTCGAGATGATCGGTGTGGAGCTCGACGAGCCCCGGCATGAGCAGATCGCCCGCGCAATCCTCGCCGCGCTCCGGCGAGCGGCCCTCGCCGATCTCGACGATCCGATCGTTCTCCACCGCGACCCACCCGCACTCGATCACGCGGTCGGCGAGAACGACGCGCGCATTCGAGAGAATGAGACCGGAGTCGCTCATGGTACCTTCAGGCGGCCGCGGTGAAACGGGTGACGTCGATGACACTGTCGGCGATCGCCGCGCGCACGCCCTCGTCGTGCACGATGGCGACGATGGCGACGCCCCGCTTCTTCTTCGCGGCGATGAGGTCGACCACGACCGCGGCATTGCCGGCATCGAGCGAGGCGGTCGGCTCGTCGAGCAGCAGCAACGGCAGGTCGGACAGGAAGCCCCTGGCGATATTGACGCGCTGCTGCTCACCGCCCGAGAAGGTCGCAGGCGGCAGTGGCCACAGCCGGTCCGGAATATTGAGCCTATGCAGCAGGTCGGCTGCATCCTGCTGCGCCTGCGCGCGCGGCACGCCCGCGCGCAGGAGCGGCTCGGCCACCACGTCGAGCGCCGCCACCCGCGGAACAGCGCGCAGGAACTGGCTGACATAGCCGAAGGTGTGCCGCCGCAAGGCCAGGATCCGGCGCGGCTCGGCGGCCGCGATGTCGATCGCGCCATCGCCCTGCCGTACGAGGATGCTGCCGGCATCGCAGCGATAGGTGCCGAAGATCATCTTGAGGATCGAGCTCTTGCCGGCACCCGATCGTCCCGCGAGCACGACGCATTCCCCCTTCCGGACGATGAAGTCGACGCCGGTCACCACGGGAAGACGCACGCCCCCCTGCAGATGCATGATGAAGCTCTTCGACACCCCGGCGAGCTTGAGCACGTTGGTCATCTCAAGGCCTCACGGCGGCAGGATCGATGACACGAGCAGCTGCGTGTAGGCCTCGCGCGGATCGTCGAGCACCTGATCGGCAAGTCCGCTCTCGACGATCGCGCCGTCCTTCATCACGATGATGCGATGCGCGAGCAGCCGCGCCACGGCGAGGTCGTGGGTGACGATCACGGCGGCGAGCGAAAGCTCGGCGACCAGCCCGCGCAGCAGATCGAGCAGGTGCGCCTGCACCGAGACGTCGAGGCCGCCGGTCGGCTCGTCCATGAACACGAGGCGCGGGCGGGTGACGAGATTGCGGGCGATCTGCAGCCGCTGCCGCATCCCGCCGGAATAGGTCGAAGGCGCGTCATCGATGCGGTCCGCATCGATCTCGACGCGGCCGAGCCAGTCGCTCGCCGCGTGGCGAATCCGCCCGTAGTGCCGCCATCCCACGGCCATCAGCCGCTCGCCGACATTGGCGCCGGCGGACACCGCCATGCGCAGCCCCAGCGCCGGGTCCTGATGCACGTAGCCCCAGTCGGTGCGAAAGAGAAACCGGCGCTCCGCCTCGCCGAGCAGGGCAAGGTCGCGGGTCGCCCCGTCGCGCATCCGATAGAGCACGCGGCCACGCGAGGGCGTGAGCTGGGTCGAGAGCAGCTGCAGCAGCGTCGACTTGCCGGAGCCGGATTCCCCGACCACGGCGATCACCTCGCCCTCGTAGAGAGCAAACGACACGTCGCGGCATCCGAGCCGGCCGCCGTACCATTTGCTCAAGCCCTCGGCGAGCAGCAGCGGCAGATCGTCATCGGCTTGATTCTCGTCGCCTTGGCTCATGGCAAAGGCCTCGAGAGATCGACGCGGAAGCTGTAGCCGTGCCGCTCGAAGCCGAGCGCCTCGTAGAATGCATGCGCCTGATCGCGCCGCGCGTTCGAGGACAGCATCAGCTTGTAGCAGCCCTTGTCGCGGCAGGTCTCGAGCACGAATTGCATCATCGCCTTGCCGATGCCGCGCTCCTGGAATGTCGGTGCCACGACCACGTCCTCCACGATGGCCGACGGCGTGCCGAGATGCCCGAGGTTGTGCATGACGAGCAAGGCAAAGCTGCCGACCACCTCGCCGTCGCGCTCCGCCACATAGAGCGTGTAGTCGGGATAATCGGCGAAGCGGCGCAGCAGCGATTTGGCGGTCTCGAGCGGAAGCACGTTGCCGGCGTCGAAGGCCGGCTGGGCATAGAGCTCGAGCACCTTCTGCAGATCCTCCTCGCCCGCCGGCCGGATCAGCAGCTTGGTCTGATCAAGCATGCTCCGCCTCCGTGCCGGGGGGTGCGCCCGCCTCTGCCCCGCCAGCTGTGCTGCGACGGCGCTCGCAATAGTCGGTGTCGGAGCAGACGAGCATCCGCCCGCCGCGGTCATCGATCACGACCTCGTCGAGGAAGCTCTCAGCCGAGCCGCAGAGCGCGCAGCTCCCATCGTGGCGATAGCGCTCGAAGGGATGGTCCTCGAAGTCGAGCGACACCACCGTGGTGTAGGGCGGGATCGCGTAGATGCGCTTCTCGCGGCCGGCGCCGAACAATTGCAGCGCGGGCGAGCGGTCCATCTTCGGATTGTCGAATTTCGGCGTCGGCGAAGGATCCATCACATAGCGGCCGTCGACCTTGACCGGATAGGCGTAGGTCGTCGCGATGTGGCCGTGGCGGGCGATGTCCTCGTAGAGCTTGACGTGCATCACGCCGTAGTCGGCGAGTGCATGCATCTGGCGGGTCTCGGTCTCGCGCGGCTCGAGGAAGCGCAGCGGCTCGGGGATCGGCACCTGATAGACCAACACCTGGCCCGCGCCGAGCGGCGTCTCGGGGATGCGATGGCGCGTCTGGATGACGGTGGCCTCTGACGCACGGGTGGTGGTGCGGATGCCCGCGGTCTTGGCGAAGAATTTGCGGATCGACACCGCATTGGTCGTGTCGTCGGAGCCCTGGTCGATCACCTTGAGCACGTCGTCTGGCCCGAGGATCGCGGCAGTCACCTGCACGCCGCCGGTACCCCAGCCGTAAGGCATCGGCATCTCGCGGCTGGCGAACGGCACCTGGTAGCCCGGGATCGCGATCGCCTTGAGGATGGCGCGGCGGATCATGCGCTTGGTCTGCTCATCGAGATAAGCGAAGTTGTAGACCGGCGCGTTCATTCGGCCGCATCCTGTAGGGCGGTATGGCCGTCGTTGTCACCGTCACGGCCCGCGGCGGCGAATTCCGCGCGCAGCTGCCGCACCAGCCCAAGCTCGGCCTGGAAGTCGACGTGGTGCGGCAGCTTGAGATGCTCCACGAAGCCGGTCGCCTGGATGTTGTCGGAATGGGAGAGCACGAACTCCTCGTCCTGCGCCGGCGCCTTCACCTCCTCGCCCAGCTCGCGCGCGCGCAGGGCACGGTCGACCAGCGCCATGGACATCGCCTTGCGCTCGCTCTGCCCGAACGCCAGGCCATAGCCGCGGGTGAAGCGCGGCGGCTCGCTCGCCGAGCCCTTGAACTGGTTGACCATCTGGCATTCGGTGACGGCGATCGTGCCGAGCGGGAGCGCGAAGCCGACCTCCTCGGCGAAGAATTCCACCTCGACCTCGCCGAAGCGGATCTCGCCGGCAAACGGATGGGTGCGCCCGTAGCCACGCTGAGTCGAGTAGCCCAACGCCAGCAGGAAGCCTTCATCGCCGCGGGCGAGGTTCTGCAGGCGCACGTCGCGCGCGGCCGGAAACGACAGCGGATCGCGGGTGAGATCGCCGACGGCTCGCGCGTCGTCGGTCGCCGCGAACCGCTCGATGAGGTCGTCGTGGGCGAGCAGATCCGTCACCGGCCGCATCGGCGCGGTGTCGGCGGCCGCCTCGACCGGCGGGGCGACCGCGGCCTGGTCGGCCAGCCCATGGTCGAGCAGCCGATGGGTATAGTCGAAGGTGGGGCCGAGCACCTGCCCGCCCGGCAGATCCTTGAACACGGCGGAGATGCGCCGCCGCACGTCCATGCTTGCGGTATCGAGCGGCTCGGATGCGCCGAAGCGCGGACAGGTGGTGCGAAAGGCGCGCAGCAGAAAGATCGCCTCGATCAGGTCGCCGCGCGCCTGCTTGATGGCGAGCGCCGCCAGGCCGCGGTCGTAGAGCGAGCCCTCGCTCATGACGCGGTCGACGGCGAGCGCAAGCTGCTCCGTGATCTGCGCCAGCGATATGTCGGGAACCGAGCGATCGCCCCGGCGCACGTCTGCCAGCAACGCGTGAGCATTCTCAATGGCACGTTCGCCGCCTTTGACCGCCACATACATCTTAAGTGCGCTCCTCCACGACATGCACCGAGCGCGGCAACGCCGCGACAGCGTCGGGCGACACCAGGATCACATCGACGCCGCGCGGAAACAGCGCGCGATTGGCGATGAGCCTCGCCGCGAAGTCCGATGGCAGCGGCGACGACGAGAAGCTGCGGACATCGGCGATGCCGGGCCCCCTGAGCGACAGCGGCGTTCCAACACCGAAGCCTCTGACCTGGAGCACCAGGGTGGTCGAGCGATCGGGATAATCAGCCGTCCCGAGCGAAAACGTGTCGAAGGCGAGTGCATGCTCGGGGTCGGCCATGAACGCGAATGCCGCCAGCCGCGGGTCGGCCGTGACTCGAGCTCCGGTATGCAGGCGGATCCAGTTGCCGACGCGCGCGTGCTCCGACAACACGGGGTCGAGCCAGACCGGCGTCTCATAGTCGAGCAGGCCCGTGGCCAATGCTGCCGCGGTCGGGCTCAGCGGCGCTGGGGCAGCGGGCGCGCCCGCGATCGGCTTGACCTCGCCCGGCCGGGCAAACGCGTCCATCACCGCGCGGAACAGCACCGCGCTCGCGAGCACCGGCTCCGGGAATGCGGGTGCCGGCGCGGCCATCAGTCCTCGCCCCGAACGAGCGTAAAGAAGTCGACCTTGGTCGCCGCGGTCTGGGCGCGCCGCTGGGCGCGCTCCGCCGCGACGCGCGTGCGGACGGGGGCGAGCACATGCGCCTCCACGGCGTCGCGATGCAGCTTGCTCTGCCACAGGGCATCACAGACGGCAGACAGGCGTGCCTTCTTGTGGTCGCGGCCCAGGATGTAGGCGAAACCCACCTCGCCTGACGGGATCTGCACCGCGGCGCGGGTTACTGTCGCTTCGCCGAGGTTGAACGGGGCGCCCTCCCCGCCGATCCGTCCGCACAGCATCACCAGCCCGGTTTCGACCGGGCGCAGCTCGACATAATCGATCGGCGCGGCGACCGCCCGCAGCCCCTGCTCGATCTCGTCGGCATGTGCGTCCGCCAGCACCGCCATTGCTGCGCGCCGGGCGGTGGGCACGCTGTCGCGCGCTTCGCCGACGCGTTGCGCGTGGTCGGTCATCGGCAATTCGGGGCCTCGAGCAATTTGTGAGCGAGATAGACCCGCCCAACATGACGGCTTGATGACAGCGCGGGAGACCCGTGGAGGCCGCCGGACAAGCCGATTGCCGCCGACCAGCATTCCCTGTGCACGGCCCGCTCGTGTCATCGCCCTGTCATGCAGGCGGCGGATGGATCGCGGTTCGACTGCAAGTCACACGGCGGACATGACCAAGCTTTCGACCAAGCCGCTCGTTCACCCAACCGCGCAAGTCGTCGCCTGCCGGCTCGGCGCCTACACCGAGGTCGGCGCGCGCACCCGGCTGCTCGAGGTGGCGATCGGCGACTACTCCTATGTCGTGAACGACAGCGAGATGGCCTACACCACCATCGGCAAGTTCTGCTCGATCGCGGCGATGACGCGGATCAATCCCGGCAATCACCCGATGGAGCGCGCGAGCCAATCGCATTTCACCTACCGCGCCAGCGCCTATTTCGCGGGCGAGGCGGATGAGGACGAATTCTTTGCGCGCCGCCGCGCGCAGCCGGTCGTCATCGCTCACGACGTCTGGATCGGCCATGGCGCGATCGTGCTGCCGGGCCGGACGATCGGGATCGGCGCGGTCATCGCCGCAGGCGCTGTCGTGACCAAGGACGTCGCGCCCTACGCCATCGTCGCCGGCAATCCGGCCCGGGTCATCCGGCCGCGATTTCCATCCGCCGTAGCAGATCGCCTGCTGCAGCTGGCGTGGTGGAACTGGGATCACGAGAGGCTGCGAGCCGCCCTGCCCGATTTCCGGCACCTGCCGATCGAGAGCTTCCTCGCCAAGCACGAGACCAGCCTGGTCGATGCTTGAATCCGACCACGACAGGACCCGACCATGCAGATCCGCATCGACGGCGGACAGACCCTGATCGACGGGCATTTCGAGACCGCCAGCCTGCATTTCAATTCAGATGCCGGCGCCATCACGGATATCGACGGCGATGCCGCCGTGGAGCAGCGCATCGACGCCTCTGGCCTATTCGTCCTCCCCGGCATCGTCGATATCCACGGAGACGCCTTCGAGCGGCAGATGATGCCGCGGCCGGGCGTCGGCTTTCCCCTCGACATCGCGCTCTGCGAGAGCGACCGGCAGGCGGTCGCCAACGGCATGACTACGGTCTTTCACGGCGTCACCTGGTCGTGGGAGCCGGGGCTGCGCGGACCGCAGAATGCCCGCGCCATCCTGGCCACACTCGAGAGCCTGCGCCCGCAACTCGGTGCCGACACCCGCTTCCACCTGCGGCACGAGACCTACAATCTCGACGCCGAGGCCGAGATCATGGGTTGGCTGGCGCAGCGCCGGATCGACATGATCGCGTTCAACGATCACATGCTGCCGGTGGACACATCGTCCGCCCGCGCCCGCAAGCTCATGCAGCAGATGATCGACCGCTCCGGCGTGACGCGCGAGCAGTTCGCGGCGGTGGTGGAGTGCGCCCGCAGCCGCGCCGACGAGGTGCCGCGGTCGATCACGCGCCTGGCCGCCGCGGCCAAGGCCGCGGGCGTGCCACTGCTGTCACATGATGACGTCAGCCCCGAGCAGCGCAGTTGGTACCGCACGCTCGGCTGCCGGCTCGCGGAATTCCCCACCACCATCGAGACCGCGGAGGCGGCCTCCACGGCGGGCGACGACATCGTGCTCGGCGCGCCCAACGTGGTGCGCGGCGGCAGCCATACCGGCTGGATCGACGCCGCCGAGATGATCGGCCGCGGGCTCTGCTCGGTACTCGCGTCCGACTACTACTATCCGGCGCCGCTGCTGGCCGCGTTCGCGCTCGCCGCGCGCGGCATCGTCCCGCTGGAGCGCGCCTGGCCGCTGGTCTCGGAAACTCCCGCCACTGCCGTCGGGCTTAGCGATCGCGGCCGCATCGCGCTCGGCCAGCGCGCCGACTTGATCGTGGTCGACGCACCGGAGCAGGGCAAGCCGCGCGTCGTTGCCACCATCGTCGCCGGCCGCGTGGTGCATCTCGCCGCGTCGGACCGTATTGTGACATCGCGATGAGCGCGTCTGGCGATCGCGATGAGGAGCCCGATGGACGAGCCGAGGTTCGCGATCTATTTCGTACCGGGCGCCGACACGCCGCTTTATCGCTTCGGCGCGGGCTTCGTCGGCTACGACTGCTACAGCGGCGGGGAATATGGGCCGCCGGAAGCCACTGGGCTCGGTCTCGCCGATTGGAAACAACTCACGCAAGCGCCGCGAGCCTACGGCTTTCACGCCACACTCAAGGCACCGTTCCGTCTGGCTCAGGCCTCCACCGAAAATGAGCTGCTGACGGCGTTTCGCAGGTTTGCCGCAACGCCGCGGACTATCCCCGCGCTCGATCCGGTCGTTCGGTCGCTTGGGTCGTTCATCGCGATCGTGCCGGCCAGCCCGAGCCCCGCCATCGATCTCCTGGCGGCGGATTGCGTGACGGCGTTCGATCAGTTTCGGCAGCCGCTGGGTGCACAGGAACGCCAGAGCCGGCTCGGCGCGGGACTGAGCCAGCGCCAGGTCGAATATCTCGACCGCTGGGGCTACCCCTACGTGCTCGAGGACTTTCGCTTTCACATGACACTGACCGGATCGATTGCTGCCGCCGATCGCCGCAGCGACATCCTCGCGCTGCTGCAAGCCCGTTTTGCCGCGATGGTGGGCAGTGCCCCCGTTCAGATTGCCCAGCTGGCACTGCTGCGCCAGGATGCGCCATCCATACGATTCCGGGTCATTTGCAGGGCACCATTGATCCCCGCGGCTAAGAAAGCGGCAAAACGCCCCAACCATTGAGCAGCGGTGGGAAACCGCACAGACCTCCCGCGCTCATTCATCCCGCTGTCATACGCCGCTGTTAGGCCGGATCGTGGTGCTAGGAGGTCCCGGCTTGCCAAGCGAAGCCCTCATCGAGGTATCGCGGGTCTCGAAGTGCTTCGAGCGCGGCGTGCGGGTTCTCGACGACGTCACCTTCTCGGTCCCGCGCGGAGAGATGGTCGCGCTGATCGGCGCATCCGGCTCCGGCAAATCGACCCTCATTCGCGCGCTCGCCGGCTTGGTCGCCGTGGAGCGGCCATCGCGGCAGGACCAGGATGATCGCTCCGGATCGATCGTCCTGTTCGGCCATCCGATGCAGCGCGCCGGCCGCATCGTGCGCGGCGCCAAGGAATTGCGCGTGCGGGTCGGCGTGGTCTTCCAGCAGTTCAACCTGGTGCCGCGGCTTTCGGTGCTCACCAACGTCTGTCTCGGCCTTCTCGGGCGCATGCCGTTCCTGCGCGGCACGCTGAGCAATTTCACCATGGACGAGAAACGCCGGGCGATGCACGCGCTGACGCGCGTCGGCATGGCCGAGCATGCGCTCAAGCGCGGCTCCGAGCTCTCCGGCGGCCAGCAGCAGCGCGCCGCCATCGCGCGCACTCTCGTGCAGGGCGCCGAGCTCCTGATCGCGGACGAGCCGATCGCCTCGCTCGATCCCGCATCGGCCCGCAGGGTCATGGACATTCTCGCCGACATGAACCGGCGCGACGGCATCACCATCCTGGTCTCGCTGCATCAGGTCGAGTACGCACTGTCGTATTGCCCGCGCACCATCGCGTTGAAGGGCGGCAAGATCGTTTACGACGGGCCATCCGACGTGCTGACGCCTGCGCTCCTCTGCAGCATCTACGGCGCGGAGGTGAGCGAGCTGTTCGCGCACAGCATCGAGCCCGCGGCGAGCGGGCAGCGGCCGACGAACGGCGCCGCACCGCGCTCCGACGCCCCGCAGATCGACACGCAAATCGACTCTTGGATCGCAAGCCATTCCGCCCCGAGGGGATTGGCGTCGACCGGCCACCTGCCCGCCTGAGAGCGGCCGTCAATCTCCCTCTTCGGGCAGAGATCTCGTCACCACTGGAGGACTCCCATGATGCGACCTGCACTGACATGCGCGGTGGCCGCTGCCGCAATCGCCACGACCATCCTGGCCGCCGGCGCGCAAACGCCGCTGGAGATCAATTTTGGCGTGATCTCGACCGAGGCCTCGGTGAACCAGAAGAAGAACTGGGAGCCGTATCTGCAGGCGATGTCCAAGGCTACCGGCTACAAGGTCAACGGCTTCTACGCCACCGACTATGCCGGCGTGATCGAGGCCATGCGCTTCAACAAGATCCAGGTCGCCTGGTACGGCAACAAGTCCGGCATGGAAGCGGTCGACCGCGCCAGCGG
>Ga0066903_100000693_pt1 | contig 22217 bp, 12 predicted proteins | sample PanSoiMetaGPlot1_FD_67491 | JGI IMG/M metagenome (GOLD analysis project Ga0066903, IMG submission 67491) | Tropical forest soil microbial communities from Panama analyzed to predict greenhouse gas emissions - Panama Soil - Plot 1 (version 2) | ecosystem: Environmental > Terrestrial > Soil >... | reverse complement strand
CCGTAGTCGACATCCACGTGGATGCGCGCGAGCTGCTCGATCATGAACTTGCCGACCAGGCCCGCATGCCACGAGGTGCCGCAGGCGAGGATGGTGATCCGTTCGGCTGTCTTGAGCTGCGCTTCCGTGACCTTCATCTCCTCGAGGAACACCCTGCCGGTGTCCTGCGATACGCGCCCGAGGATCGTTTCGCGCGCCGCGGTCGGCTGCTCGAAGATTTCCTTGAGCATGAAGTGCTTGTAGCCGGCCTTCTCCGCCATGATCGGGTCCCACAGGACGCGCTGCGTCGCCTTGGAGACCGGACGTCCGAACATGTCAGTGAACACGACGCCGGACCGCGTGATGACGGCCATTTCCTCGTCGCCGAGGAACACGACGTCGCGCGTGTGGCTCAGGATGGCGGGAATGTCGGACGCGACGAAGAACTCCCCCTCGCCGAGCCCGACGACGATGGGCGGACCGTTGCGGACGGCGACGATTTTCTCCGGATCGTCGGCAGAGATGAGCACGAGGGCGAACAGGCCACGCATCAACAGCAGCGCGCGCCGGACGGCGTTCTCGAGCCCGTCGTCTCTCATCTCGCGCTCGACCAGATGCGCGACGATCTCGGTGTCGGTTTCCGTGACGAACTTATGCCCCTGGCGCTGGAGCTCGTGTTTCAGATCGAGATAATTCTCGATGATGCCGTTGTGCACGACGACGATCTTGCCGGTGCAGTCGCGATGCGGGTGCGCGTTCTCTTCGGTCGGCCGGCCGTGCGTGGCCCAGCGCGTGTGGCCCACACCGTAGTCGCCGGTGATCGGCTGTCCGCTGATGACATCTTCGAGGTTCGACAGCTTCCCCGCACTGCGGCGCAGGTCGACACTGCCATCTCGCACGACGGCGACTCCTGCCGAGTCGTAGCCGCGGTATTCCAGGCGGCGCAGACCGTCAATCAGGACCGGAACGACTTCTTTCGGACCGATGTAGCCGATGATCCCGCACATAAATCACTCCGCTCGCCGGGCCGCACCCGGCCCGTTCTAGGAAATCCGTTAGGCCTTGACCTTCTTCCTGCCTTTTTTCTCGACCCAGCCCTCGATGTTGCGTTGCTTCCCTGCGCTCACCGCGAGCGCGCCAGCCGGGACGTCCTCTCGGAGCGTCGTGCCCGTGCCGACATAGGCGCCCTCGCCGACCGTGATCGGTGCGACCAGCTGCGTGTCGCTGCCGATGAACGCACCGTCTTCAATCGTCGTCCGGTTCTTGTTGACGCCGTCGTAGTTGCACGTGATGGTGCCGGCGCCGACGTTCACGCCGTCGCCAAGCACGGCGTCGCCCAGATATGAGAGGTGCATCGCCTTCGAGCCAGCACCCACCACCGTATTCTTCAGCTCGACGAAATTGCCGACTCTCGCCTTCCGACGCAGAGCGGCGCCCGGCCGCAGGTGCGCAAACGGCCCGACGGTCGCGTCATCGCCAACTTCGGCGTTGGTAATCACGCAATGATTGAGGATCGTCACGCGATCCCCGAGCTGGGCATCGACCAGCCTGACGCCGCTGTGAATCACACAACCGCGACCAATCGTCGTCGTTCCTTCGATCGACACCACTGGACGCACGATCGTGTCGGCGCCTATCTGGACCGTAGAATCGACGTACGTCGTCGCGGGATCCTCTATCGTGACCCCCGCCGCCATCAACGATTCATTCTTTTGCTGTCTCACTAGGCGACTCACATTGGCCAACTCGATACGGCTGTTGATTCCGCGGATCTGGTCGGGATCATCGATCAGGAGCGACTGGACCCGCTGCCCGCGCTGTCGATAGATGCCGACCATGTCGGGCAGGTAGTACTCGCCCTGGGCGTTTTCAGCGGCAATTTCGCGCAACCCCGCGAACAGGCCATCGAGCGCGAAGGCGTAGATGCCCGAGTTGATTTCGCGGATCTCCCGCTCCGCGGCACTGGCGTCGCGTTCCTCGACGATGCGTGCAATCTGCTCGCCGTTCCGCACGATACGGCCGTAGCCGTGCGCTTGATCAACCACCGCCGTGATCACGGTCGCCGCCGCGCCTGCCGACGTGTGAACGGCCAGCAGTTTTCCAAGCGTTTTCGCGGCCAGCAGCGGAACGTCGCCCGAGAGCAGGATTAAAGTCCCTGACGCATGCTTCAAGGCGGACTCTGCCGTCAGCACCGCGTGAGCCGTCCCGAGCTGCGGCTCCTGCACCACAAAGGTGAGGCCCGGCTGCTTCTCGAGGGCGGTCTGAACGGCGTGCGCCTGGTGACCCACGACGACCACCGTCGACTTGGGCGATAGGGTATTTGCCTGAGCCAGGACGTGCTGGATCATCGGCACGCCGGCCACGTGATGCAGGACCTTGGGGAGCTCGGACTTCATCCGGGTGCCCTTCCCCGCGGCCAGAACAACGATATGCACGTCCATCGACATAGGCAGGTCTCCGGCGCGCAAATCGCTCGCCGGGATGCTCTCGCCCACACAATGGGCGTGAGCCTTCAAATTATCTCTTATCGGACGGAGCGGGGCCGCAGCGGCCGGCGGCGGTCGAAGCGGGGCGCGCTGCCCTGGGGGGCCTCCACGGCCGCCCTGAAGGCGTCGTCGTCTCGCAGTGGCTCGAGATCCGGGTCGTTGCGCGCCAGCCCCCGGTTCTCGGGATTGATGGCAATGGCGCGTTCCAGGTGCGCCACGGCCTCAGCCGGCTCGCCCCGCTGCGCGTGGGCGACAGCCAGCATGTACAAGGCGTGATCGTTATCGGGATCTTCGTCGCGCACGAGGCGCAGATGTGAGATCGCCTCGTCGTACCGGCCGCCATTGATGGCCAGCGTCGACGCGTAGAGGCGCTCCTCGACCGTCTGCGGGATCGCCTCGCGCGGTGCGGCTTGGCGACGACAGATGTTCAGGTAGAGCTGGGCCCGCTCCTGCAGTTCTTTCTCCTCGCTGTACTGCTGAAGCACACGCTCGAAAATCTCCGCGGCGCTCTGATATTCGTGATGCTGCAGCTGATCGAGCCCCCGTTCGTACAAGGCCACAGCTTCGAAGTAGGTCGATCGACGAGGAGGCGCAGCCGGGGCAGACGGCTTGGAAGGCGCGGCTGTCAGAGGCGGCTGCGGAGGTGTGACGGGCGCGGCGCTCGCCGCCTCGGTCGTCCCGTGCGTCGTCCGTGTCGCCGGAAGAGAAGAATTCGGTTTTCGCGCGCGGGCCTGAGGGCGGCGCTGTTTGGCCATGGAACTCCTGCGCACGAGACGCGGAGCGATTGTGTCTGGCGCCGAACGGCCGGTAAAGTAGCAGAAGCTTTCGCAAGCGGTCAAGCGCGGGCCCGGCTCGGTCGAATTCAAGGCTTCGTATTCTGTTGTTCAACCAACTTTCTGGCGCGTTCGATGGCTCTGTAGACGTCATTCGTCTTCATTCCGTGCTTTCGAGAGAGAGCTGCCATTGCAGCGCGACGGGTCAAGCCCTCAAGATGTGTCAGTCGACCAAATTCGCGCATAATAGAGTGGTCTGGCGGAGGTTCAGGCGCGCCAAGCTTGGTCATCAAGCCAATATTTGCCACGACTGTAAATTCGCCGCGCGGGTCATTGAGGCGCTCGAGGACGCTATTTATTGGTCCATAGACCAATTCCTGGTGAAGCTTCGTCATTTCCCGCCACACGGCGACGGCCTCTACATTGGTCAATTCACCAAATTCCTTCAATGTAGACCTAATTCTGTGTGGGGCCTCGAAGAAGACCACCGTGCCCCCGCTAGTGCGGGCTCGCTTGAACCAGCCTCTTCTGGCTGATGACCGAGTCGGCGGAAAGCCTAGAAATGTGAACGTGTCGCTCGCGAATCCAGAGGCCGCGAGCGCAGCCATGACCGCGCTAGGCCCAGGAACGCTCTCAACCGTGATCCCGTGTTCAATGGCTTGGCGAACCAGCAGGCGGCCTGGATCGGAAATGACGGGCGTGCCCGCGTCGGAGACCAGCGCGAGGCTCTCGCCTGCCTGAAGGCGCGCCAGCAAAGCGGCGGTCTTGGCCGCTTCATTGTGCTCATGCAGGCTGGTCGTGGGCGTGGGAATCGCGAACTTGGCCAGAAGCTTGGCGGTCCGACGTGTGTCCTCGGCCGCTATGAGGGCGACCTCACGCAGGACGCGAAGCGCGCGCGCCGTGATGTCTTCGAGATTGCCGATGGGTGTCGCGACGACGAACAGCGTGCCGGACATTCGCGGCGGAAGTTTATTGTACCATTGGCGGATCGAAGCTGACGAAGCTCAACTGCGGAGAGCCCCATTCACCCTGACGCGCACCGCCCATGATCGTTTCCGAGCCGCTGCCTCATTTTGTCGATGACTTGCTCGCGTATCTCTACGAGGCTCATCCCACCTACGCGACCCTCGACGGGGTGCACACACACGACGACCTGCTCGAAGATCTGAGCCGGCAGGGGATCGAGAGCGATGCCCGCGCTCTGGCTGGATACCTCAGGCGCCTGGAGGAAATCAGTCAGGAGGGTCTGACCGAGATCGAGCGGCTCGAGCATCGGATGCTGACCGCTCATCTCCGCGCGAGGCTTCTCGAGCTCGAAGAGATTCGCACCTGGGAGAAGAATCCCCAGTTTTATTCCGACATCCTCGCGTCCAGCATGGCCGGCCAGGCGCTGTTCACCTACGCACCGCCCGAGGAGCGCGCGAGGCGAGTTCTCTCGAAACTGCGCCAGACACCGCGCCTCATCGCGGCCGCTCGGGACAACATCACGGACCCTCCCGGCATCTTCATCAAAGTCGGCATCGAGACCATGCGGGGCGCCCTCAAGTTCATCGAGGAGGAGCTGCCGCGCGCCTTCAGCAACGTCGACGATCTACATCTGCTCGGCGACCTGGCCGATGCGCAGGCGGAGGCCTCACGGTCTGTCGGCGCCTTTGTCGACTACCTCGAGACAGAAGTGGCGCCGCGCGCTCGTGCGTCGTTCAGGCTGGGGCGCGACAGGTTCGAGCAGAAGCTGCGGCTCGACGAGGGCATTGGCGTTCCGCTCGATCGGCTGCTCGCCATCGCCAACCGCGAGCTGCGGGAAACTCAGGAAGCCTTCAAGTCGCTGGCCGGCCGGATGAACGGCGGCGATCCGCTCGAGGCGTGGGCGCGTACCAAGGCCGATCATCCCAAACCAGGCGAACTCGTGGCCGTCGGCCGCGAGCAGCTCGACGAGCTGTCGACGTTTCTCGAACGCCAGAACATCATCTCCCTTCCGGCTGGAGAACCGATCACGGTGGCGCCGACGCCCGACTTCTACCGCTGGTCGTTCGCCAGCATGTGGACCCCTGGGCCGTTCGAATCCAAGCCCACGCGCGCGTACTACTACCTCACCGATGTAGACCCGTCCTGGCCGGCGGATCGAAAAGAGGAGTATCTACGCGACTACAACTACCCGACGTTGTGGTCGATTTCGATTCACGAGGTCTACCCGGGGCACTTCCTGCACTACCAGCACCTGCGGCGCGTCGAGTCCAAGGCGCGGAAGTCGATCATGTTCGCGCCGGCGTCATTCGTCGAAGGATGGGCGCACTACTGCGAGCAGATGATGATCGAAGCGGGCTTCGCTCGGCGCGAGAACGGCGTCAAGCTGGGACAGCTGGCCGAAGCCCTGATCCGTCTGGCCCGTTTCATCGTGTGCATCAGGCTGCATACCGAAGACATGTCGGTCGAGCAGGGCATGCGCTTCTTCCGCGACGAGGCCTTCATGGAAGAAGCGAGCGCGCGGCGCGAAGCCGAGCGCGGCACGTTCGACCCCATGTATCTGGTGTACACCCTCGGCAAGTTGATGCTGCTCAAGCTGCGTCAGGACTACAAGCAACAGGAAGGGAAGGCGTTTTCGCTGCGCACCTTCCACGACAAACTGCTCGCCAACGGCACGGCGCCATTCTGGCTGCATCGCGCGCTCATGCTCGGAAGCGACGACGGCAATTTGCTGGACTAAGAGCGTCGATGCCTCTGTACGAATACGAATGTGAAAATTGCGGTCACCGGTTCGAGGTGATCCAGAAGTTCTCGGATCCTCCGCTCGAGCGCTGCCCCAAATGCAGCGGCGCCGTCCACAAGCTGCAATCGGCCCCCGCCTTCCAGTTCAAGGGGACAGGGTGGTATGTGACGGACTACGCGAAGAGCGGATCGAGCCGGACGGACAGGAAAGACGACGCGCCGGCCAAAGACAAGGCCGACGCCAAAGCCGACGGCGGAAAGGAAGCCTCGAAGCCGGCCTCCTCCGACGCCTCCTCCTCGACCACCTCGACCAAGACGGGCGACTGAAGCCCCGACCTACTTGCGGGCGGTTGTCAGGCGATCGAAATCGAGCGAGTTGAGATAACCGACGAACTTGCCCGCCAAATCCGGACGGCGCAGCGCGAAGTACACGACGGCTTTGAGGAAGCCGAGCTTGTTCCCGGTGTCGTGCCGGACTCCCTTCACCTCGCACGCGTAAATCGGCCTCGACTTCAAGAGCTCGCGAAGGCCGTTGGTGAGCTGAATCTCTCCCGTCCGATCGCTTTTGGTCGCGGCGAGTGCGGGAAAGATGTCTGGGGTGAGCACGTAGCGGCCGATGATCGCGAGATCGGACGGGGCTTCCTCTTTCGGCGGTTTCTCAACGAGATCGCGCACCTGGTAGATGCCGGGGCCGAGTGAAGTGCCCGGCAACGGGTCGATGACGCCATAGCTCGAGATGTCCTCGCGGGGCACGCGTTCGACCGCCAGGACCGGTCCCCCGACCTTCTCGAAGGTATCGATCAGCTGCTTTGTTGCCGGCGGGTCCGCATCGATCACGTCGTCGCCCAGAATGACGGCAAAGGGTTCGTCGCCGACGAGCTCGCGCGTGACGAGCACGGCATGGCCGAGGCCCAGCGGTTCGCCCTGACGCACGTACGCGAAGTTGATCATGTTGGAAATCTTCCGGACCTCCGCCAGCAGATCGTGCTTGCCGCGCGCCTCGAGAAACGATTCGAGCTCTACCGACCGATCGAAGTGATCCTCGATCGCGTTCTTGCCGCGCCCGGTCACGAGGATGATGTTGTCGGCGCCCGAGGCGACCGCTTCTTCGACGCCGTATTGAATGATCGGTTTGTCGACGAGCGGCAGCATTTCCTTTGGCTGTGCTTTGGTCGCGGGGAGGAAGCGTGTACCAAGACCTGCGGCTGGGAAAACGGCTTTGCGAACGGCTGGCATGGCCCAGCATCCTAGCAAAGATTGAAGGCGCTGGCGCGACACGCAAAAACGCGTGTGTCGCGGCGCGAAAACCTGTGCCGCGGCTACGACAGACGCGCGCGCCGCTCGGAGTGGAACGCCTCGAGCGCCTGATTGGCCGCCACGATCACGGAGAGCCTCTCCGCGGTCTTTGCGAGCGCGGCTCCGGGAATCGCGACGTACATCTCCTCGTCGCCGAGCGACGTATACACGCGGTTGCCGATACAGCCGAAGCTGGCCACGGCCACGCCGCCGCCCGTCGCCTGGGGAATGGCCGCACACGCCGGCCGTCCCATGATGTCAGCGCCGTCGAACACGCCGGCGGCGCGCGCCGCTTCGGCGACGAGCATCAGCTGCCTGGCATTACCTCGAACGATGACCACGTCGATGGGGAACCTGGCGGCGTTGAGCGGCGCGTATGCCGCGACCTGCATCGGCTGGGGCCGCTGAGGAATCCTCGGGATCTCATCGGCCGAGAGATACTGCAGCTCGATCATCGTACCAACGAGACCCTGCAGCTCACGCTGCTGCGCCTCGGGCATTCCCACGTTGTGCGTGTGCGCGCCGACGGGGCAGTTCCAGTGATCGTCAGGTACTGTGTAAAAGCTGTGGCCCTCCGATGCGTGCTTCCAGTACGCGCATCCGGCGGGCAGCGGGCCGCTCAGGCGTTCGAGCTCGGCGGGCGGCGTCGAAAGGAAGCCGATGGCAACCGGTTGCCACGACAGATTGAGCGCCTCGAACGATGCGCCAGATGTCGTCATCAGGGTGAACGGCTCCGTGAGGACCGAATGTCCGGTGCGATCTAGCGCACGGGCGCGGGGAGTTCCGAATAGCCCATCAGGAACGAGTCGACGCCGCGCGCCGCGCTGCGCCCTTCGGCGATCGCCCACACGATGAGCGACTGACCGCGTTGCATGTCGCCAGCGGTGAACACACCTGGCACGCTGGTCATCCAGTTCTCGTCGCGCCAGACTGTGCCGCGCTCCGTCATGCGGACGCCGAGCGCGTCGAGCATGCCGCCGCGTTCGGGGCCCACAAATCCCATGGCCAGCAGGACAAGATCCGCGTCGAGCGCGCGCGCGGTTCCCGGCACCGGCGCAAACGACGGCCGCCCATCCTTGACGAAGGTCTCGACCTCAGTGGTGTGCAACTTCCTCACGTGGCCATCCGCGTCGCCCGTGAACTGTTCGGTCGAGATCGAGTAGAGGCGTTCGCCGCCCTCTTCGTGCGCCGACGACACCCGGAAGATGTTCGGCCACGTCGGCCAGGGGTTGGATACCGCGCGCTGATCGGGCGGTCGGGTGAGCAGCTCGAGCTGTCGAACGCTGGCGGCGCCCTGACGATGCACGGTCCCGAGGCAGTCGGCGCCCGTGTCGCCGCCGCCGATGATCACGACATGCTGGCCGGCCGCGCTGATGACTTCAACATCGTCGCCCTCGCAGCGGCGATTCTGAAGCGTCAGGAACTCCATCGCGAAATAGATTCCTGCGAGTTCGCGCCCCGGGACCTTCAGGTCGCGCGGCGTGGTCGAGCCGCCGGCCAGCACGATGGCATCGAACCCGCTCCGAAGTTCGTCGACGGGAACGTTGACGCCGATGTTCGCGCCCGCTCGGAAGACCACGCCTTCGTCGGCCATGAGGCGCAGCCGCCGCTCGAGTCCGCGTTTTTCGAGCTTGAACTCCGGGATGCCGTAGCGCAGCAGTCCGCCGATCCGATCGGCGCGTTCGAAGACTGTGACCCAGTGACCGGCGCGGTTCAGCTGATCGGCGGCGGCGAGTCCCGCCGGACCGGATCCGACGATGGCCACGCGCTTGCCGGTGCGGACCGTCGGAGGCCTCGGCACAACCCAGCCTTCGGCAAACGCGTGATCGATGATCGTGTTCTCGATGGCCTTGATCGTCACCGGCTGGTTGTTGATGCCGAGGACGCACGATCCCTCGCACGGCGCCGGGCACAGGCGGCCGGTGAACTCAGGAAAGTTGTTCGTGGCGTGAAGCCGCTCGATCGCAGCATGCCAGCGGTCGCGATAGACGAAGTCGTTCCAGTCGGGAATCAGGTTGCCGAGCGGGCAGCCCTGATGACAGAACGGAATGCCGCAGTCCATGCACCGCGAGGCCTGCCCGCGCAGGTCGAGGTCGGCATACGGCATGTACACCTCGCGCCAGTCGTGCACCCGCTCGGCGACGGCGCGGTACGGCTGCTTCTGGCGCTGAATCTCGATGAACCCCGTCGGTTTACCCATGGACCACCTCGGGCGCGGCCTGGACGGACTCCGACAGGACGATCGGCGCAACGGCAACGGCGCCGAAGATCGATTTGCCCTCGAGGACCCGCTTGAAATCGCGCGGCATCACCTTGACGAACAGTTTGACCGTCGTGTCCCAGTCGGCGAGCAGACGCGCGCCCCGCTCGCTGCGCGTCGCCTTGACGTGGCGCTTCAGCAGCTCGACTACGAGCGCGACATCTTCAAGCGCGTCGAGCGGCTCGAGATCGACGAGCTCCTGGTTGCACCGGCGTGCAAACGTGCCGCGTTCGTCGAGCACGTACGCGATGCCGCCGCTCATGCCGGCGCCGAAATTGCGGCCCGTTCTTCCCAGCACCACCACCCGTCCGCCCGTCATGTACTCGCACGCGTGATCGCCGACCCCTTCCACAACGGCCACGGCGCCGCTGTTGCGCACAGCAAACCGCTCGCCCGCCAGACCTCGAATGTAGGCTTCGCCGGCCGTCGCGCCGTAGAGCGCCACGTTGCCGATGATGATGTTCTCCTCGGCCTTGAAGGTCGCGGCCCGCGGCGGGTAGATGATCAGCTTGCCGCCGGACAGCCCTTTGCCCAGATAGTCGTTCGAGTCGCCCTCGAGCGTCAGCGTCATCCCGCGCGGGATGAACGCGCCGAAGCTCTGGCCGGCCGAACCGGTGAAGTGAATCCGGATCGTGTCGTCGGGCAGGCCGTCGGCGCCCCAGCGCCGCGTCAGTTCCGAGCCGAGCATCGTGCCGGTGGTGCGGTTGACGTTTCGAATCGATCGCTCGAAGGCCACGGGCGCGCGCCGCTCGAGCGCGTCCTCGCACCGCGCGATCAATTCGTTGTCCAGCGCGTCGGCGATGCCGTGGTCCTGCGCGGACACGCAGCGCCGCGGAGCGCCGGCATCCATCTTCGGGTCGTAGAGAATGGAGGAGTAATCGAGCCCGCGCGCCTTCCAGTGATCCACGGCCGGGCGTACGTCCAGTCGATCGACGCGGCCGATCATCTCGTCCATCGTCCGGAACCCGAGGCGCGCCATGTACTCGCGCACTTCCTCGGCGACGAAGCGGAAGAAGTTCTCGACGAACTCCGGCTTGCCCGTGAACTGCTTGCGCAGCTCCGGATCCTGTGTCGCGATGCCGACCGGACACGTGTTCAGATGGCACACGCGCATCATCACGCACCCCGACACTACGAGCGGCGCCGTCGCGAAGCCGAATTCTTCGGCGCCCATCAGCGCCGCGATGACGACGTCGCGGCCGGTTTTCAGCTGGCCGTCCACCTGCACGATGATGCGGTCGCGAAGTCCGTTGAGACGGAGCACCTGTTGGGTTTCCGCCAGACCGAGCTCCCAGGGCACGCCGCCGTGCTTGATGGAGGTGAGCGGCGATGCGCCCGTGCCGCCGTCATGACCGGAAATCAGCACGACGTCGGCGTGCGCCTTCGCCACGCCGGCGGCGATCGTGCCGACGCCCGCGATGGCGACCAGCTTCACCGACACGCGCGCGCGCGGATTGGCATTCTTTAGATCGAAGATGAGCTGCGCCAGGTCTTCGATCGAATAGATGTCGTGGTGCGGCGGAGGCGAAATCAGTCCCACGCCCGGCGTCGAGAAGCGTACCTTCGCAATCCACGGGTACACCTTGTGGCCCGGCAGCTGCCCGCCTTCTCCCGGCTTGGCGCCCTGCGCCATCTTGATTTGCAGATCGTCCGCGTTGACGAGGTACTCGCTCGTCACGCCGAACCGCGCCGACGCAACCTGCTTGATCGCGCTGCGCCGCGAGTCGCCGTTCGCGTCGAGCGTATAGCGCGCCGGATCCTCGCCGCCCTCGCCCGTATTCGACTTGCCGCCCAGGCGGTTCATCGCAATCGCGAGAGTCTCGTGCGCTTCGAGGCTGATCGAGCCGTAGGACATCGCGCCGGTCGCAAAGCGCTTCACGATGCTCTCGACCGGCTCCACCTCGTCGAGCGGAATCGGTTGCGCGGCCGCCTTCAGCTCGAGAAGCCCGCGCAGCGTCGCGAGCTGCCGGCTCTGTGCGTCGACCGCCGACGTGTACTCCTTGAACACGGAGTACTGGCCGCTGCGCGTTGAATGCTGCAGCTTGAAGACAGTGTCCGGGTTGAACAGGTGGTACTCGCCGTCGCGCCGCCATTGATACTCGCCGCCCGGCTCGAGTTCGCCGTTGGCCACAGGACGATCCGGATACGCATGACGATGACGGCGCGCTACTTCTTCCGCGATCACGTCGATGCCGATGCCGCCGATGCGCGAGGCCGTCCACGTGAAGTAGGTGTCGACGAACTTCGAATCCAGCCCGACGGCCTCGAAGATCTGGGCGCCGCAGTAGCTTTGCAGCGTCGAGATGCCCATCTTGGACATCACCTTCAGGATGCCCTTGTTGAGCGCGTGAATGTAGTGGTCGACCGCCTCGGCGTGTGTCACGCCGAGCAGCTGGCCGTGGCGGATCATGTCGTCCAGCGTCTCGAAGGCGAGGTACGGGTTCACCACGCCGGCGCCGTAGCCGAGCAGCAGCGCGCAGTGGTGTACTTCGCGCGCGTCGCCTGTTTCGATCACCAGGCCGCACTTGGTGCGCGTCCCCTGCCGCACGAGATGATGATGGACGCCCGCCGTCGCCAGCAGACTCGGAATCGCCGCGCGATCGCGATCGGCGCCGCGGTCCGACAGAATCAGGATCGAGTAGCCGGCATCGACTGCGGCGCTCGCCTGGAGCTTCAACGTTTCCATGGCGCGCTCGAGCCCGGCGCCGCCCTGCCGCGGATCGAACAGCATCGGCAGCGTGATCGACTTGAAGCCCGGCTCGTACACGTACCGGAGCTTGGCCGTCTGATCGTTGTCGATCACCGGGTGCTCGATCTCGATCTGCCGGCAGGACTCCGGGCGCGGGTCAAGCAGGTTGCCTTCCGGCCCCACGGTCGACGCCATCGTCGTCACCAGCTCTTCGCGGATCGCGTCGAGCGGCGGATTGGTGACCTGTGCGAAGACCTGCTTGAAGTAGTCGTAGAGCAGGCGCGGCCGATCCGATAGCACCGCGAGGGAAGTGTCAGTGCCCATGGAGCCGATCGGCTCCTCCCCGGTGGTGGCCATCGGGGCAAGGAGCAGCCGCAGGTCCTCCTGCGTGTAGCCGAAGGTCTGCTGACGCCGGAGGACGGTCTCATGGCTCGGCGGCGGGAGGTACGGCGCGGCCGGCAGGTCTTCGATGTTGACCAGGTGTTCAGCCAGCCAGGTCGCGTACGGGTGCGCCGACGACAACTCCGTCTTGATCTCTTCGTCGGAGATGATTCGCCCCTTGGCCGTGTCCACGAGGAAGATGCGGCCGGGATGGAGGCGTTCCTTCACGACGACGTCATGCGGCGGGATGTCGAGGACGCCCACCTCGGACGCCATGATCACCAGATCGTCCTTGGTCACGTAGTAGCGCGACGGCCGCAGCCCGTTTCGATCGAGCACGGCGCCGATGACCGTGCCGTCGGTGAACGCAATCGACGCTGGACCATCCCAGGGCTCCATCAGCGACGAGTGGTACTCGTAGAACGCCTTGAGCTCCGGGCTCATGCTCTCGTGGCCCGACCACGGCTCCGGAATCATCATCAGGATGGCGTGCGGCAGCGACCGCCCGGCCATGTAGAGAAATTCGAGGACATTGTCGAACGTCGCCGTGTCGCTGCCTCCCTCGCGGATGATCGGCAGGATCTTCTTCAAGTCGTCACCGAACAGGTCCGACGCCAGCAGGCCTTCGCGCGCGCGCATCCAGTTGATGTTCCCGCGCAGCGTGTTGATCTCGCCGTTGTGCGCGATGTAGCGGTACGGATGCGCGAGCGGCCATGACGGAAACGTATTCGTGCTGAAACGCTGATGGACGAGCGCCAGCGCCGATTCGAGATCCGCGTCGACCAGATCCGGAAACGTCGGCTCGATCTGATCGGCCGTGAGCATGCCTTTGTAGATGATCGTGCGCGACGACAGGCTCGGAATGTAGAACAGGTGCCGTTCAGTGAGCGCGAGCGCGTCGGCCGCATGCTCGATGCGCTTCCGGATGACGTACAGCTTGCGCTCGAATGCCATCGAATCGGCCGCGAGCGACGCATCGTCGCCGGTGTAGCCGATGAACAGCTGCTCGATCCGCGGCTTCACGGCGACGGCTGATGCGCCCAGCAGGTGATCGGAGGTCGGCACTTCCCGCCACCCGAGCACGGACTGCCCTTCTTCGACGACGATGCCTTCGATGAGCGAGCGCAGCCCGGCGAGTTCCTCGGCCTTGCGCGGCAGAAACACGAGGCCGGCACCGTAGCGTCCCGCCTGCGGCAGCGTGATGCCGAGGGCCGCCGTCACCTTCCGAAGGAACACGTCGGGCATCTGGACCAGGATGCCGGCGCCGTCGCCGGTGTTGGCTTCGCAGCCGCACGCTCCGCGGTGCTGAAGGTTGATCAGCACCTCGAGTCCCTTCTCGACGACGTCGTGCGATTTCCGCCCCTTGATGTTCACGACGAAGCCGACGCCGCACGCGTCGTGCTCGAAGGACGGGTCATACATGCCGGCGGGCGCGGGACACCCGGGCCGGTCGCTGGGCGTGGTGGAGGCACTGTGAGCCATCGCAAGCATCCTCGTGAACGGCCTTTATCGTCTATCTGGCACGCAGAAGGGAAATACAATGATCACATTGAACGCATAATCGGAAAAGATGGGTCCGGACCAGTCAAAGATGGGGTTCGGCCTCTTCCCTCGCGCCGAGCCGACAAGATTGGCCCCTTCGCGCCATTCCTACAGTGTTGTCACGCGGGCTCAGGCTCATCCGGAATTTGAAGCGGTGCCTGCGCTCCTGGCGCACCGATCGGCGGTCCCTGTTTCCTACGACTTTGTCTGATGCCAACCGTCCAGGCACAAACTCGTAGCCGGGCCGACGCCCGCCTCACGGCGGATTCACGCAAAAACAGGCGCAAAATCACCAACTTTCAAGTTTGCCGATGGTGTGCCTCTTGCTGTTTCAGTGCCAATGGCCGACGCAGTCACGTCGACCCACTGTCCGTACTGTGCGCTGCAGTGCGGCATGCGTCTCAGTCGCGTTGCGGGACGGATGGAGGTGGCGCCGCGCTTCGACTTCCCCGTCAATCCGGGCGGGCTCTGCATCAAGGGCTGGTCGGCGTCGGCGACGCTGACGCATGCCGACCGCTTGCGCACGCCGCTCGTGCGCGACGAGTCCGGCCGTCTGGTTTCGGCGAGCTGGGAGGCGGCGCTCGATCTGATGGTCCGGCGCTTCGCCGCGGTGCAGGGCCGCCATGGATTCGATGCCGTTGGTGTCATGGGCGGCGGCTCGCTGACCAACGAGAAGGCGTACCTGCTGGGCAAGTTCGCCCGCGTCGCGGTCGGGACGAGCAATATCGACTACAACGGGCGCTTCTGCATGTCCTCGGCGGCGGCCGCCGCCGGCATGGCGTTCGGCCTCGACCGCGGCTTGCCGTTTCCCGTCGACGACATCGCCCGCGCCAGCGCGATCCTACTGGTCGGGTGTAACGCCGCCGAGACGATGCCGCCGCTCCTTCAGTACTTCGAGGCGCAGCGCGCGGCGGGCGGCACACTCATCGTGGTCGATCCACGGCGGACGGCGACCGCCGATGCCGCGACCTGCCACTTCGCGTTGAAGCCAGGCACGGATGTGGCGCTCGCCAATGGCCTTCTCCATCTGCTGATCCGCGACAACCTCATCGATCAGGAGTACATCGACGATCGGACAGAAGGGTTTGAAGACGTCCGGCGCATTGCCGAGATGTACTGGCCTGAACGAGTCGAAGAACTGACGGGCGTCCCGGCCGCCGCGCTCACCGACGCCGCGCGCCTGCTCGGCACGACGCCGCATCCGATGGTGCTGACGTCGCGCGGTCCGGAACAGCAATCGCGCGGCGTCAACAACACGCTCGCCTACATCAACATCGCGCTGGCGCTCGGTGCCGTCGGGCGCCCGTTCAGCGGCTACGGCTGCGTCACCGGCCAGGGCAACGGCCAGGGCGGGCGCGAGCACGGACAGAAAGCCGATCAGCTCCCAGGCTACCGTCGCATCGACGACGAGGCGGCGCGCAGCCACGTCGCGAATGTGTGGGGCATCCCCGCCGGTACGCTTCCGGGCGCCGGCAAATCAGCCTTCGAACTGCTCGACACGATCGGGCGCGCGCGCGGCATCCGCGCGATGTTCGTCATGGGGTCGAACCTCGCCGTGTCGGCGCCCCACGCGGCGCGCGTCCACGAGCGGCTGGCCGCGCTCGAATTCCTCGCGGTCGCCGACTTCTTCGTATCGGAAACCGCGGCGATGGCCGACGTCGTGCTGCCGTCGGCGCAGTGGGCCGAAGAAGACGGCACGATGACGACGCTCGAGGGTCGCGTCGTTCGCCGCCGGCGTGCGGTCGATCCGCCCGCGGATGCTCGCAGCGACATCGACATCCTGTGCGCGCTCGGTCAGCGGATGGGATACCGGGCGCAGTTCACCTACGACAGCGCCGAAGCCGTGTTCGACGAGCTCAGGCTCGCCACGCGCGGTGCGCCCGCGGACTACACCGGCATCACATACGCGCGCATCGACGCCGAGAACGGCGTGTTCTGGCCGTGCCCGGCTCTCACGCATCCCGGTACACCACGACTCTTCGTCGACTCGTTTCCAACGTCGTCGGGCCGCGCGCGCTTTCACGCCGTCTCGCTCCGCGGAAGCGGAGAGCAGCCGAGCCGCGAGTATCCGCTGTACCTGACGACGGGCCGGGTCTTGGCGCAGTACCAGTCGGGGACGCAGACGCGGCGCGTTCGCGTGCTGCAGGAGATGGCGTCGGAGCCGATTGCCGAACTCCACCCGATCACCGCGCGTACCGCCGGCGTCGCCGATGGCGGAGCGATCACGGTGACCACGCGGCGGGGCAGTGCCACGTTCAGGGTCCGGACGACACCGGCCATTCGCGAAGACACGGTGTTCGTGCCGTTCCACTGGCCGGACGAACAGAGCGTGAACCGGTTGACGAGTGCCGCGCTCGACGACACAAGCAAGATGCCGGCGTTCAAGGTCTGTGCGGCCCGCGTGGCGCGCGCCAATCGCGACGATCAACAAGAGGTGGCGTCGTGACGATGCCGGTCGAGACGGCCGCGACGACGGTTCTGCCGCTCATGGCACGGGTTTCGACGGGCGACAGCCGATTTCTCCTCGCATCGTCGGCGCCCGCACAGGCGGAGACGGCCGGGGATGTGCCGCGCATGCCGTCGCGCCGGCCCGGTGCCGGGGAGCAGTACCGGTTTCACGTCGACATGCGCAAGTGCATCGGCTGCAAGTGCTGCGTGGTCGCGTGCAACGAGCAGAACGGCAATCCAGCGGCGATCACGTGGCGACGCGTCGGCGAGATCGAAGGGGGATTCTTCCCGACGGCGCATCGCTCGTATGTGTCGATGTCGTGCAACCACTGTCTGAATCCGACGTGTCTATCTGGCTGTCCCGTGGATGCCTTTGCACAAGACCGCGACACGGGCATCGTGCTGCACAGCGTTGACGCCTGCATCGGCTGCCAGTACTGCACGTGGAACTGTTCGTACGGCGTGCCGCAATTCAACCCTGAGCGCGGTGTGGTCGGCAAGTGCGACATGTGCCACGGCCGCCTGGCGCAGGGACAGGCGCCCGCGTGCGTGTCCGCGTGCCCGTCGGGCGCCATTCAGATCGAGATCGTGAACGTTGATGCCTGGCGTCGGGCGGTTGCGCGCGCCGCGCCGGTCAGCGGAGCGCCGTCCGCCGACACGAGCCTCGCGACCACGCGGCTGACGCTGCCGTCCACCCTGACACCCGACGCGCGGCCGACCGACATCACGGCGGTCGTTCCGTCCGAGCCGCATTGGTCGCTGATCCTGATGACCGTGCTCACGCAGTTGTCGGTCGGCGCGCTGACAACGGTGTGGCTGAGCCAACTGCTGTGGCAATCGCGGCACGTCGTGGCCGCGGCGCTGTCGTCGCTCGCGGTCGGCCTCGTGGCGTTTGCCGCCGCGACGCTGCATCTCGGTCGGCCCATCTATGCGTATCGAGCCGTGAAGATGTGGAAGCGCTCGTGGCTCAGTCGCGAGGTGCTGCTGTTTGCGGGCTTCTCCATCGTCGCATGCGCGTATGCCGGCATGCTGTGGCGCGGGCTGCCAGGAAGCGCCGTGGTCGGTGCCGTCACCGCGGTGCTGGGCGCGGCCGGGGTGACCGCCAGCGCCTGCATTTATCGCGTGCCTTCCCGGCCTTCCTGGAACACCCCGTTCACGCTCGTGCAGTTCAACCTGACGGCGGCGACGCTGGGTCCGCTGTTCGCAGCGGCGACCGACGTGGGCAACCCGCGCTGGCTCGCGGTCGTCACGTCGAGCGCGGCGGCGGTCGCGATCGTGGTGCTCGCGCTGCGCTTCTTCCGGCTGAGCGCGTCGCCGGTCGCCGAGCTCCAGGCGTCGGCCCGGCTTCTGGCCACACAGCTGCGTCCTCGGCTCGTGGCGCGAGGCGCGTTGCTCGCGGCTGGTGCCATCGCGGTGCCGCTGTTCACCTCGAACCGTGCCGCGCTCATCGTCGCGCTCGCCCTCGCGACCGCGGCGGAAATCACCGGGCGCTATCTGTTCTTCGTCAGCGCGGTGCCGAAGCACATGACAGCGCCTTATCTCGGGGCCGAGGCCGCATGAGCCTCCGACGCTTTCTCGGGCTCGACACGCGGTCGGAGGAGTACGCGTACGGCCACGATCCGGTTGTCGGGTACACCTCCGCCGCGAAGATACCGGACCGCTGGGTGGCAACCACGTGCGGGTATTGCTCGGTGGGCTGCGGGATGTTCATCGGGGTGAAGAACGGGCGGGCGGTCAGCGTTCGCGGCAATCCCGATCATCCCGTGAATCGCGGGATGCTCTGCCCGAAGGGGCTCTCCGAGCACGAAACGCTGAGCGGCCGCAACCGCGCGCGTCATCCGCTGCTCCGACGCGGCAGACGGTTCGAGCGCGTGACGTGGCCCGAGGCGATCCGCACGATGGCCGCGCGGTTTCGCTCCGTGCGCGATCAGTACGGCGCCGACGCGATCGGCGTGATCAGCACGGGCCAGCTCGTCACCGAGGAGTTCTACACGCTCGGCAAGCTCACCCAGCTCGGCCTCGGCACCCGCAACTACGACGGCAACACGACCCTCTGCATGTCGACCGCGGTGGCGGGCTACAAGCTGTCGTTCGGCAGCGACGGCCCTCCCGGGGCGTACGAAGATCTGGCGCACGCAGATGTGGTGTTCCTCGTCGGCGCGAACATCGCCGACAACCATCCGATTCTGTGGCAGCGGCTCGAGGCCAATCGATCGAAGACGCTCATCGTCGCGGATCCGCGGGTGTCCAAGACGGCGATGCTCGCCGACCTGCACCTGCCGCTCAAGCCGCGATCGGATCTGGCGCTCATCAATGGCCTGATCCGGATCCTGATCGAGAGCGGCCGCGTCGATCGCGATTACATCGCGTCGCATACGACCGGCTTCAACGAGCTGTGCGCGTCGGTTCGCGACTACACGCCCGAACGAGTGTCGAGCGTCACGGGTCTGTCCGTCGACGTGATCTATCGAACCGCCTCGTTGTACGCCAACGCGCGCGCGGCATTCATCGGCTGGACGATGGGGGTGAATCACAGCACCAAGGGCACCGAGACGGTGACCGCCATCAACAACCTGGCGCTCATCACCGGCAACATCGGACGCGTCGGTGCGTCGCCGTTTTCGATTACGGGCCAGTGCAACGCCATGGGCACGCGCGAGGCAGGGTTTGCCTCGTCCATCCCCGGCTATCGCAAGTTCGAGGACGCGGCCGACCGCGCCGACATCGCGCGGCTCTGGAACCTGCCGGTCGAACGAATTCCAGAGTCGCGAGGCCTGGCGTATCCCGACATCATCGAGGCCGCGCTCGAGAAACGAATCCGGGCCCTCTGGATTATCGCGACGAACCCGGTCGTCTCCTTCCCAAACCACGGCGTTCTGAGGCAGGCGCTCGAGACCGTCGAGTTCCTCGTGGTGCAGGACGGATTCCATCCCACCCCCACTTCCGAAATGGCGCACCTCGTTCTCCCGGCCGCAATCTGGGGCGAAAAGGAGGGGACGTACACGAACTCGGAGCGGCGGGTCAGCAAGGTCAATCGAGCCGTCGATCCGCCCGGCGAGGCGCGGTCCGACTTCGACATCTTTCTCGAACTGGCGCGCGAACTGGGATTTGCAGACGAGCTTTTTGCCGGCTGGACGTCGCCGGCCGATGCGTTCGAGGAATGGAGACGCGTGTCTGCAGGACGTCTGTGCGACTACTCCGGGATGACCTGGGACCTGATCGAGCGCCAGGGCGGCATTCAGTGGCCATATGAGGAAGGCGCATCCGAGGACGCGGCCGGCGAGACACGCCGGCTCTATGGCGACGGCTGCTTCCGCACACCTGGCGGGAAGGCGCGACTTCTACCGGCCGAGTGGGAGCCGTTCCCGGAGCCGCCCACCGACGCCTTTCCGTTCGTGCTCAACACGGGCCGGACGGTGGAACACTGGCATACACGGACGAAGACGGCGCACGTGCCGATTCTCGATCGCCTGTCGCCGAACCCCTGGCTGGAAATCAACCCGCGCGACGCGCGCGTACTGCGGATCAGACCCGCCGATCGGGTAGACGTCGTGTCGCAGCGCGGCCGCGTCAGCAACCTGCAAGTTCGCATCACGGAAACCATCGCGCCCGGACAGGTATTCGTGCCGTTCCACTGGGCCGCCTTCAACGCCAACACGCTGACGCAGAGCGCATACGACCCGATCTCTCGGGAGCCGAACTTCAAGCAGTGCGCGGTCCGTGTCGAAAAAACGGGGACCCATGACTGATCTCATCGTGGTCGGCAACGGGATGGCCGGGGTTGCGTGCGTCGAGCAGATCCTCAAGTACGCGCCGCAGTTCCGGATCACGATCTTTGGCGACGAGACGCACGTCAACTACAACCGCATCCTCCTGTCGTCAGTACTCGCCGGCGAAAAAGCGTCCGACGACATCACCTTGAATGCGCTCGACTGGTACGAGCAGCACGGCATCCGCCTGCGTGTCGGCGCTCGCGTCGTCGACGTCGACTCGCGGATGAAGACGGTGACAGTCGACGACGGAAGCGTGGCGTCGTTCGACAAGCTGCTCATCGCGACCGGGAGCTCCGCGCTCATCCCGCCAATCGAGGGCGTCGACAAGCCCGGCGTGTTCACGTTCCGGAATCTGGACGACACGCGGGCGCTGGTCGAGCGCGCCGCGCCTGGCGTCAAAGCGGTGGTCATCGGCGGCGGCCTGCTCGGTCTCGAAGCGGCCCGCGGCCTGCAGGTGCGCGGCTGCGATGTGACGGTTGCGCACCTGATGGACACGCTGATGGAGCGCCAGCTCGATGCGACCGGCAGCTTCTATCTGACCCACAAGATGGAGTCGCTCGGCATCAAGGTTCTGCTCCAGCGGAACACGAAAAAGATCATCGGCACGGACAAGGTCGAAGCGGTGGCATTTGCCGACGGCACACGCGTCGCCGCGGATCTGGTCGTGATCGCGGCAGGCATCAGGCCCAACGTGGAGCTCGGGCGGCGCGCCGGTCTGCAAGTCAACCGCGGCATCGTCGTGAACGACTTCATGGAAACCTCGCATCCCGACATTTTCGCGGTCGGCGAGTGCGTGGAGCACAACGGCATCTGCTATGGCCTGGTCGCGCCGCTCATCGAGCAGGGCAAGGTCCTGGCCGCGACGATCACGGGCCACAAGGGCGCGGAGTACAAGGGCACCGTGCAGGCCGCGAAGCTCAAAATCATGGGCGTCGACGTCTTCTCGGCCGGGCAATGGACGGAGGGCGACGGCACCGAGCCGGTCCGGTTGGAGGACCCGACGCTCGGCATCTATAAGAAGCTCGTCGTGCGTGACGGCCGGCTCACGGGTGTGATCCTGGTCGGAGACACATCAGACAGCCATCGCTACATGGACTGGCTGCGCGCGAAGGCGGACCTGACCGGACAGCGGCGCCACCTCCTGTTTCCGCCGCCAGGCGCCGACGCGGGACTCGACATCGCGCAGATGTCCGACGCCGCCACCATCTGCGGGTGCGTGGGCGTGACCAAGGGCAGCATCATCGCCGCCATTCACGAGAAGGGCGTCTGCACCATGTCCCAGCTGAAGGAAGCGACGCGCGCCAGCACCGGCTGCGGCAGCTGCGCTTCGCTCTGCCAGGACATCCTCAAGGCTGTGGCGCCCGACTTCGAAGAAGAAGGGAAGAAGGTGCTGTGCGGCTGTGTGCCGTTCGCGCAGGAGAACCTGCGCGAAATCCTCCGGAGCCAGCGGCTTCGATCGGTGCAGGACGTGCTGGACATCTACGGCAATGGCGTCGGCTGCGAGGTGTGCAAGCCGGCCTTGAGCTACATGCTCGACATGATCTGGTGCGGGGATCACGACGAGGACCGGTCGGCGCGGTTCATCAACGATCGCGTGCACGCGAACATCCAGAAGGACGGGACCTTCTCGGTTGTGCCGCGAATTCGCGGCGGCGTGACCACGCCCGCCGAACTGCGGCGCATCGCCGACGTTGCGGAAAAGTACCGCGTGCCGATGGTGAAGATCACGGGCAGCCAGCGGATCGATCTGCTCGGCGTCAGGAAAGAAGATCTGCCGCACGTCTGGGCGGATCTCGGCATGCCGTCGGGTCAGGCCTATACCAAAGGCGTGCGCATGGTGAAGACGTGTGTCGGCACCGACTTCTGCCGGTTCGGCACGCAGGA
>Ga0066903_100000692_pt1 | contig 22217 bp, 19 predicted proteins | sample PanSoiMetaGPlot1_FD_67491 | JGI IMG/M metagenome (GOLD analysis project Ga0066903, IMG submission 67491) | Tropical forest soil microbial communities from Panama analyzed to predict greenhouse gas emissions - Panama Soil - Plot 1 (version 2) | ecosystem: Environmental > Terrestrial > Soil >... | reverse complement strand
ATCGAGATCGGCGAGCGGACCGTGTCGATGTCGGCCCGCGCGCCATTCTACCTAGGCGTGCTCGGGCACTACTACGCCAGGAGCGGCGCAACCGGCAAGGTGCACGACATTCTCGAAGAGCTCGCAAACCTCACAGGTACGCGATACGTCCCACCGCATTGCCAGACCTACATCCACGCCGGAGCGAACGACCTCGACCAGGCATTCGAGTGGCAGGCCAGGGCCTACGAGGATGGAGCGTCGCCCTTCTACTACTTTTCGCCTCTCATCGAAAATCTTCACGCCGATCCTCGTCACCGTGCCGAATTGCGGCGAATGGGATTGAGGAGCGAGTGAATCAGAACCAGAACTTCGCTGCGAGTTGCAGGACACGCGGATCGAGCGCGGTCGTGATCGTCCCGAAACTGGCCGGGCCGAACTGCGCCGCGGGTGGGCCGAAGTTCGCCGTGTTCAGCAGGTTGAAGACCTCCAGCCGCAGCTCGATCGCGCGCTGACCGGCCAAGCCGACCCGACGCATCACGGCGAGATCGACATCGCGGTATGACGGACCCCGCACGGGATTGCGAGAGGCGGATCCGATCGTGAACTGGCTGGCCAACGAGAACGCCGCGGTGTTGAACCAGTGATCGGGTGTCCGCTGATCAGCCGGCAGCGACGGGTCGCCGACCAGATTCGGCCGCTGCGTGGTGAAGCCTGCGTACCCCAGCGAGTTCGCCTGCGTCACGGCGACTGGCACGCCGGACTGCAGCGTCATCACCGTCGCGACGCTCCAGTCCTTCGCGAGCGCGCCAAGTACGCCGCCTGGGTTTTTCGCACGCCCCGAGCCGACGGGAAGATCCCACACGACGGACGCACCGAAATAGTGAGGAATATCACCGGTCGAGTAGTCGCGGTCGCGCTCCAGATTATGGCTGTCTGCGACGGCGGCGTTGGTCAGTGGTCCGGTGAGAATCGACGCGTCGAACACTGACGACGCAACGTCGGTCAGCTTCGAGCGGGTATAGGCGGCCGAATACGTGAGGCCGCGCGACACTCGCTGACGAATGCTGAACGAGACGCCCTGGTAGTCGGTGGTGCCGACATTGTTGCGGTAGTAGCTGACGGCGGTGTAATTGGGGAACGGTTTCAGCAGCTGCGCGCGCGTGATCGTCGGATCGCCGATCGACGAGGAGCGCGGCACGATGCCGAAGTACGGGTTGGGAACCCTATCGAGGAGCGCCGGCCCCAGTTTCAGTTGATCCTCCGTCAACTGGTTGGCGTTGCTGTCCGGGATCCCGATGTTCGAAATCTTCGAGCCGAGGTACGAGACTTCGACAATCGTGTTCGTCGTCAGCTCGCGCTGGACCGATACGTTCCATTGCTGCGCGTAGCCGGACCCCAAACTCGGGTCGACGGCGAAGACGCCCTGCCCCAGGCCCGCGTTTGGCGTCGCTCCGACAGGTGTGATCGTTGGACCGTTTTTCAGCACGAACGCCGGGGTGATGTTGTCGAGCGTTCGCAGCGAGACGTCCTGGAGAAACGGAAAGTTGGGCGTCGTGAAGGGGGTCGTGATGCCCGCCATCTCGATCCAGACCTTCGCATATCCCGAGCTGACGATCGTCCTGTCCGTCAGGCGGTAGACACCACCCACGCGCGGGCCGAAGTTGTCCTTCTTGAGCGGCCGTACCGGGTTGGTGCCAGGATACTCGAGCTGCTTGGTTGTCACATCGAACACGGCCGTCTGGCCGTTGATCTCCGTCGACGGGAAATTCAACGTGTATCGCAGCCCGAGATTGAGCGTCAGGCGCTCGGACACCTTCCAGTCGTCCTGAATGAAGTACTCCTGAAAGTGGGCGCGCTCCTGGATATCCGTCTGCTGGAGGTCGATGTTGAAGCTCTGCACCTGTCCGAGCAGGAAGCTGGCCAACGCGTTCCCGGTGTTCGCGACCCCGGGCAGATCGCTGCCCACCGTGGTGAAGGCAAACGACCCCGTCGGCCACGGAGGCTGTATGACGTTCAGCCGTTCCCACCGCCAGTCGAGCCCCATCTTCATGGTGTGGCGCCCCTTCAGCCACGTGAGCGAATCGGCAATCTCCGTGACGCTGGTGGTGAAGTCCGACGCTGTGTTCGTCGGCGACCCGACCTGCTGGTAGCCGCTCGGCGCGAAGGTCGGCAAGGTGTTGGGAAATCGTGCATTCGCTGGGATGCCGGGAATGTTGAGCGCAGTTCCCGCGGGCGACGACAACGACACCGCGCTTCGCTGAACCGACCGCCGTGTATCGCCGATGCGTACCTCGTTCAGCACGTTGGTCGAGAACGTGTGCTGATAGTTCGACGCAAACGCCCACGCGTCCGTGTCTTGCGGACCGACGGCCACGCTGCCGGCCGGGAGGATGCCGCTGCCGTCGGGAAATGCCGTCACCGGCACCGAGTGCTCGCGAAGAAAGGTGATCCGGCCGAACGCCTGATCCCGGCTGGTGGCAAATTTGTGGTCGAGACGCGCGTCGCCCTGGTCCTGATTGACGATCTCGTTATCCGTCCGGGTGTAGTTGTTCGACGTGGCGGAGTTGGTCGGAAGCGGGTAGCGGTCGAGCAGCGCCAACGCGACCGGATCCATGGCGCTTCTCGGAATCGTGTTGTTGGCGAATTGCGTCCGCGTATTCCCCACAGTCGTGGTCGGATCGTAGATGTTCTGGCGGAACACACCCGAACGCTCGGCGAGCGTGGGCACGTTTGACGTCACCGTGCGCCCGATGTCCTGGCGCTGACCCTGATAGTCGACGAAGAAAAACGTACGGTCCTTCACGAGCGGGCCGCCCAACATCCCGCCGTACTGATTCCGGCGGTACTCCGGTTTCACGGGCAGGCTGGCCTGAAAGTAGTTCGTCGCGTTCAGGTGCTCGTTACGAAAGAATTCGAACACGTTGCCGCGAAAGGCATTGCCGCCCGACCTGGTGGTTAGATTCACAACGCCGCCGTTGAACCGTCCGAACTCAGCGGGCGGGCTGTTGCTCTCGATCTTGAACTCCTGGATGGCGTCGACCACCGGGTAGTACGCGACCTGCCCCGGCTCCGGCTGCAGCACGGAGATCCCATCGAAGAGGTACTCGTTCGTGCGGGGCCGCCCCCCGTTGATGCGCGGCAGCACCGAATTCGGCGGCAGGGCCACGCCCGGCACGATGGTGGCGAGCATGATGAACAGACGGCCGTTCAGCGGCAACTGCACCACCTGCTCGTGCTCGACGACCGTTCCGAGGCTGGCGGTCTCTGCGCGGACGATGGGCGCGTCGGCGACGACCGTCAACTGCTCTCGAACGCTCCCGACCGTGAGATCGAAATCGATGCGCGCCTTTTCACCAGTTGCCAGGCGGATACCCCCGCGGCGCACGGGCTTGAACCCCAAGAGGTCTACATCGATGCGGTACTCGCCAGGGGGCAGGCTGGGGGCGGCGTAGACGCCGTCGGACGTCGATCTGACGATGACCGGCCGGTTGGTGGCCACTGCCGTCACGGTGACGGTCGCTCCGGGAATGGCGGCGCCAGCCGCATCCTTGATAATCCCGGTGATCTCCCCCGCGCCAACCTGGCCGCGGGCAGGCGACGCCACCACGGCCAGGACGACCGCGAGCAGGCACGAACGTCTCAGACCCGGACGCGCGACGCGCACTCAGCCTCCACTGGAATGCGGATCACTCTATATCGTTTGTAATCTGCACTTAAATCGACCTAAATCGCTTTGACTGTCGCGCCACTGCCTACGGCTTCGCGAGCATCACCTCGGTCGCCTTGACCACGGCGGTGACGGCGTCCCCTTTCTTCAACCCCATCTCCTCGGCGCTGCGGCGTGTGATGACCGACTCGATGATGTCGGTTCCCACGCGCACGCTGACATGCACCAGCACGTCGCCCATCGTGATCTCGTCGATGGTGCCCTTCAGATGATTCCGCGCGCTCAGCGTCATCGGCTCTCCTCTACTTCGGTCGAACGGTGACTACGTCCAGGCGTTGCAGCATCCGCACCCCGCGCACCGCTCGACTGTCCCGTGGAGCGACAATCCTGAACGGCCCCTGGTTGTCGGCCAGCGGCTGGCCGTCGATGGTGTCGGCCACGAGGATATCGTTGGGCGTCAGAGCGGGATCGAGTTCGCCGAGCGAATAGAGCACCCGGTAACCGTCTTTCGCGGTTGCGAGCACATAGGTCGCCAGAGCCTCTCCTCGAAACTCCCCGCCGAGCGGGGCGCCGGCACGTTGCAGCAGGTGCCCCACCAGGACGCCCTCGTAGGTATTCCGTCGTCCCTCGGCGCTGACCGTCACCGTGGTGCGCGTCATCGCCTTGAGTTCCGAGGCGGTGACCACAAGCGGCCGCGGCACGTCGCCCGAGAGCGTGAGCTGAGGCTCGGACGCGGATGCCGCCGGCGTTTGGGCGGCCGAAGGGCCGGCCACCAGCCCGACGAGCCCGACAGCCATGAATTCGACTAGAATCGACCGTATCAACCGCTTCATAATGTCTTCAGTCGTGAGATTCTTGTCCAGGATGGCGTGCAGATCAAGCTGCGCCGGGCCGGCGGCTGCGGCCCTGGGCGCGGCCGTGCTCCTGAGCGCGCCGGCCACTGCTGTCGCCCAAACGTTGTTGGTTGCAGCCGCCTCCGATCTCCAGGCAGCCCTCCCGGCGATCGCCGCTCAGTTCGAGAGAGACACCGGCCGGAAGGTTGCGGCGACCTTCGGCTCGTCGGGCAACTTCTTCACGCAGATCCAGAACGGCGCGCCGTTCGACGTCTTCCTGTCGGCCGACATCGACTACCCCCGCCGCCTCGAGCGCGACGGCCTCGTCGAGCCGGGGACGCTCTACGAGTACGCGACCGGCCGCCTCGTGCTCTGGACGCGGCGCGATTCGGGGATCGACCTGGGCCGCGGGCTGGCGGTCGTCGCCGAGAGCGCCGTGCGTCGTATCGCTCTTGCGAACCCGGAACACGCGCCCTACGGACGCGCCGCTGTCGAAGCGCTCCGACACGAGGGGCTGTACGAACGCGCCCGCGGCAAGTTCGTCCTCGGCGAGAACATCTCGCAGGCGGCACAGTTCGCGCAGAGCGGGAACGCGGACGTCGGGCTGCTCGCCCTGTCGCTGGCGCTCGCGCCGGCCCTCAAGAACGTCGGCACCTACGTGGACATCCCGGCCGCCCTGCATCCGCCCATTCAGCAGGCGGTTGTCGTGATTGCCGCCTCTCGACAAAAAGTGCTGGCCCGCCAATTCGTCGACGCGTTGAAGAAGCCAGAGAGCGTCCGCCTCCTGCAGACGTACGGCTTTGCCGTGCCGCAAGGGAGGGCTCGCTGATGGACTGGGTCGCCATCGCGCTGAGCCTTCGGCTGGCCGCTGTCGTATCGCTGGTCCTGCTCGTCGTCGGCCTGCCGATCGCGTACTGGCTGACGTTTTCCAGGTGGCGCTGGAAGTTTCTCGTCGAATCGATCGTCGCCCTGCCGCTCGTCCTGCCCCCGACCGTGCTGGGCTTCTACGTCCTCGTCGCGCTCGGCGCGCGCAGTCCAATCGGCCGCGCGTGGGCCGCGTGGACGGGTCACGGGCTGGCGTTCACGTTCGAAGGGCTGGTCATCGCGTCGATTCTGTACAGCCTGCCGTTCGGCGTGCAGCCGATGGTCGCCTCGTTCACACAGATCGATCGCTCGCTGCTCGACGCGTCGGCGATCCTCGGGGCCAGCCGGCTGCGCACGTTCCGCCGCATCATCGCGCCGCTCGCGATCGAGGGCATCATTGCGGCGGCCGTCCTGACGTTCGCGCACACACTTGGCGAGTTCGGCGTCGTGCTCATGGTCGGCGGAAACCTGCCGGGTGTAACCCGCACCGTCTCGATCGCCATCTACGACGACGTGCAGAGCCTGAACTTCGCGGCGGCGCAGCAGACGGCGCTTGCCCTGCTCCTCTTTTCGTTCTCCGCCCTCTCCGTCGTCTACGCGCTCATGCGGAGACCGTGGGCGGTCGCGCCGCTGTCATGACCCTGTCGGTCCAGGTGCGCACGCGCCTGTCGTCGCAATTCGTTCTCGACGTCGCCTTCGACGCCTCTCCCGGCGTCACCATCGTTTTCGGCGAGTCGGGGTCGGGCAAAACAACGCTGCTGCGCTCGGTCGCCGGGCTTGCGCGTCCTGACGAAGGGCGTGTCGCCATCGGCGACCGCGTGTTGTTCGATTCGCGAACCGCCGTCTCCGTCGAGCCCTCCCGGCGGAGCGTCGGCTTCGTGTTTCAGCATCTCGCTCTGTTCCCGCACCTGTCCGCGGCCGAGAATATCGCGTACGGCCTCGCGACGGTTCCGGCAGGCGATCGGCGCCTCCGCGTCGCACGAATTGCCACGTCGTTCGGCATTCATCACCTGCTCGACCGAACGCCCGGCGAGATTTCCGGAGGCGAGCGTCAGCGCGTCGGCCTGGCGCGATCGCTCGTCACCGATCCCGAAGTTCTGCTGCTCGACGAACCGCTTTCGGCGCTCGATCACGCCACGCAGTCGCGCATCATCGCGGACGTCCGCCGATGGACCGCCGCACGTGCCATACCCATCCTGTACGTCACGCACTCACAGCGCGAGGTGTTCGCGCTCGGCGAGCGCGTCCTGGTGCTTCAAGAAGGTCGCATCGTCGCCGACGGCACGCCGCACGCCGTGATGGAATCGCCGTCGCACGCACTGGTCGCGCAGCTCGCTGGATTCGAGAATCTCCTGGATGCCGCCATTATCGAACGCCGGCCTGCCGCCGGGGTGATGGTGGCGCGCCTTTCGGGCACGACAGTGGATCTCGAGACGCCGCTCGCCGATCTCGACGGCAGGGCGGTGCGTATCGCGATCCGCGCGGGCGATATCCTCGTCGCCAGCGAACACCCGCACGGACTGAGCGCGCGCAACATCGTGCGCGGCACCATCGCCGCGCTGTCGCGGGAAGGCGCCGTCGTGCGCGCGGCGGTCGACGTGGGCACGATCGTCGAGGTGCACGTCACTCCCGCGTCGAGCGACGAGCTCGGCCTGCGCGTCGGCGTCCCCGTCTGGCTGGTCGTCAAGACGCACTCCTGCCGTCCGGTGGCCGCGCTATGATGCGGCCGCATCCTGGAAAGGGCCTCTGACATGGCGCTCCTCACCGTGCGCGCGGCGGCGACGCGGCTCGGCATCGGCTACTCCACCTTGAAGCAGTGGATCTATCAAGGCAAAATCCGCACGACACAGACGGCCGGCGGACATCACCGGCTGGCGGAAGCGGAACTCGAGCGCCTGATGGCGCGCCACGCGCCGGCAGCAGCGCCCGCACGCCCGCCGAAGCGCTTCACCGGCCTCATCGTGGGCCTGAGCGGAAGGAACCGTCTGAGAGGATTCGTCGAGGAAGTGCGCGCCGACGGCCTGCTCGGCCAGGTGCGCCTCCGCATCGGCGATCAGACGCTGACGGCGGTCATCACGAGCGACGCGCTGGCCGAGCTGAAGCTTCGTCGGGGCGACGACGCGCTCGCTATCATCAAGTCGACCGAAGTCATGATTGCGCGCGAGGCGGAGGCGCCGGAAACCGAGGCGCCCGTCAGGCATCGGCGCGCGCCCGTGCGCAAACGACGGCGCTAGTCGGCTTGCGCGGTACGTATCTACTTGCGTGGCAGCGCGAAGGCCATGTACTGCGCCGGCGGAGGCGCCTTCGGTGCACCGCTCGAACCGACGCGCTGCGGGAACAACCCGTTTCCACCTCCGACGCACACGACGAGATACTCGCGCCCGTCGATCTCGTACACCGCGGGCACACCTTCCTGCGCCGCCGGCAGTTCTTTTTCCCACAGCACCTTGCCGGTGTCCTGGTCGTACGCGCGCAGCTTGCGATCCGACGACGTGCCGACGAACACCAGGCCGCCGGCTGTCACAACGGGACCACCGCGGGGCGCGTGGCTGCCGGTGCCCGTGATGCCCTGCGCGACGAGGCCCGACACCTCGCCGTTCGGCACCCGCCACAGGATCGTGCCCTTGTTCAAATCGTAGGCGGTGATCTGCGACCAGGGCGGGCCGATCGCCGAGAGTCCATTGCTCTGCAGCATGAAATCGTACGGCGCGTTGTAGGCGACGAAGTCGCCGCCCGAATTCGGCGGAGGCTGCGCAAGCGCATTCGTGGGCCCGCCGCCTTCCGGAGCACCAGCCGGAGCGCCTGCGCGTCCGCCCCCGCGCGCGCCGCCACGTTCGCCGCGACCCTGCCCCGGCAACTCCAGCTTGATGAGCGTCGCCAGTTCCTTGGAGACGATGTACATCGTCCCCTTCGACGGATCGACGGCCGAACTGCCCCAGTTGGCACCGCCGTTGTGGCCGGGCAGTTCGACCGTTCCCCGCACGCTCGGCGGCGTGAACACGCCTTCGTTGCGATACGTGCGCAGCTTGGCTGCGAGCTCGGCCCGCTCGGCTTCGGGAATGTACGGGTTGATATCCTTCTCGGTGAACGACTGCCGTGCAAACGGCGGCGGCAGCGTCGGAATCGGCTGCGTCGGCGAGCTCTGCTCTCCCGGGGCATCCGTCTGCGGCACTGGCCGCTCTTCGATCGGCCACAGCGGCTTGCCGGTGGCACGCTCGAAGACGTAGAGGAAGCCCTGCTTGCTCGCCTGCGCGACGATCTCGACGTTCCTGCCGTCGTGGCGCACCGTCAGAAGCTTCGGCGCGTTCGGCAGATCGTAATCCCACAGATCGTGATGCACCGTCTGGAAGTGCCAGAGGCGCCTGCCGGTGCGCGCGTCCAGCGCGAGGACGCTGTTGCCGAACAGGTTGTTGCCTTTCCGGTTGCCGCCGTAGAAGTCGAACCGCGCCGTGCCGAGCGGGATGAACACGATGCCGCGCTGCTCGTCGACGGTCAGCTCGCTCCAGTTGTGCACGCCGCCGCCGCCGTCCTCGAGCGTCTTCGCGGGCCACGTGTCGGCGCCGAACTCGCCTTTCTCCGGCACCGTGTGGAAGACCCATGCAAGCTTGCCGGAGCGCACGTCGTAGGCGTGAATGTCGCCGGGCGACGACACGTACGCCGCGCCACCGGCCGGCAACGACACGATCATGAGGTTCTCGAAGATACGTCCCGGGTTGCTCGTCTGCAGCGGCCGCACCGTCGATGCGTCGCGAGTCAGCCCGACGCGCATGTCCACACGGCCGTTCTGCCCGAACGACGCGATCGTCTCGCCCGTGCGCGCGTCGATCGCCGTCAGGAACCCGCCGTTGATGTACAGCAGGCGCCGGTCGCTGCGGTCCGCGTTCTCCCAGTAGTTGATGCCGCGCTCGCCGATCGCCCCCTGGTTGGCGTGCGTCCAGATTTCCTTGCCGGTCGTCGGCTCGAGCGCGACGATCGAGTTGTTCTTCGCGGCCAGATACATCACGCGGTCGATGACGATGGGGTTGAAGCGGTAGGTGCGCATGTCGCCCGTCGGGTAGGTCCAAGCGACTTCCAGCGTGGCGACATTCGACTTGTTGATCTGATTGAGCGCCGAATACTGGGATGAATCGGCGCCGCCGCCATACTGCGTCCACGTGCGGAACGATCGCGCCTTCGCGCGCTGCGCGTCGAGAATGGCGACGTTGGCGGCGCCGACCCCGGCAAGCAGCAGGCCGACAGTACAGGCGCACAGATATGTGTTTTTCATAAGAAGAGGGCTCGGGACGGAGCGATTATATGACGGTCCGTCGTTTGCACCGTCGGTCCGGAATACCCGATGCGGTCGCTCGCGATGTCACATTCGGAGGCCAGAACGTCGCACGCTGGCGACACGTTTCGCGCGCTCGTCGTCGAAGACGACGCCGCGATCCGTGAGTTGCTGCGCCTGCACCTCCAACTGGCAGGCTTCGAAGTGGTGGACGTCGCCGACGGCGCGCGCGCGCTCGAGCTGGCGCGAAACGCCTCCTTCGATCTGTTCGTCCTCGACGTCATGCTGCCCGGGTTCGACGGCATCACGCTCTGTCGCGCGGTGCGCGCCGCTCCACTCAATGAGCACGCGTCGGTCCTCATGCTGACGGCGCGCGACAGCGAGTCGGACAAGGTCGTCGGCCTCGAGAGCGGCGCCGACGATTACCTCACCAAGCCCTTCGGCGTCCGCGAATTCGTCGCCCGCGTGGGCGCCATCATGCGGCGCTCGCGCCGGCCGACGGCGCGCCACGCGACCGCCTCGCGCGTGCTCACTGCCGGCGAGGTGGTCATCGATCCCGAGCGGCGTCAGGTTTCAGTCGGCGGTCATCCGGTGGACGTGACGCGGCAGGAGTTCGACGTCCTCTATCACCTGGCGGCGCGTCCGGGCATCGTCTTCAGCCGCGAGGCGCTCCTCGCCACGGTGTGGGGCGGCGATACGTACGTCACCGGCCGCACGGTCGATACCGTCGTGAGCCGGCTGCGGCGCAAGATCGAGCGCGACCCTCAGAAGCCGGCCCTCATCCTCACCGCGTGGGGCGTGGGGTACAAGTTCGCTGAAATACAGAAACTTGAAGCCTGAAACCTGAGAGTTACTTCTCCACTTTCCACTCTCAACGTTCCACTTCTACACGCCCACCGTCAGCGCCGCCGTATATCCATTCACCGTATCGCCGGCTAGCGAGGCCAGCTCGTTCGACACCCCGTCCGAGAACACGTTGTCGCTCGCGTTCGACGTCGTGTTCTGTCCCTTCGCCGCATACACCCCGGAGCGATAGACCGCCGCGGTCACACTTTCCGGAAACGCGATCTGCGTCGTCTTGACGCTGCGGCCGCTGACGAACACTTCGACATGGATGTGCGTGGCGCGTCCGGCGTACCAGCCCGGATAGATCGTCGTAAACGTCACTTGGCCGCCGGCGTCGATCGTCTGGACGCCGCGAAGAAATGTCTGACCGGTCCCGTCGAACCCCGCCTGCGAGTACTCCGAGTAGTGGCCGTCGGCGTCGCACTGCCAGATTTCCACGCTGGCGTTCGCCACCGGACTGCACGCGCTCGAGACGTTGACGAGCGTCAGCACGAGCGTGAGCGGCAAGCCGCTCTTCCCTTCGCGAATGTCGCGACGGTCGAAGGCGCTGTTGCCGATCATCCCCGTCCGATCGGGGTACGGTCCCCCGGTTTCAGACGGCGACACGACGCAGGCTCCGGACGTCGTCGCGGTCCCTGACGTGGACGTGCCGTTCGTGCCCGTGCTGCTCGAACTCGTTGCGGACGGATCGGTCGCCGACGACGCGCAGCCGGCCGCCAGCACCGCGCTCGCAGAGCCGAGCGTGCGCAGGAGATGCCGACGCGTCACCGCACCCACTCTCCACTTTGAACTTTCTCAATGAACTCTCTCCTGCTGATGTTGCGGAAGGGCGATGGCGAACACCGTCCGACCGGGCGTGCTGGTCAGACGGATGGTGCCTCCGTGTTGTTCGACAATCGCCTTTGCAATCGACAGGCCGAGTCCACTGCCCGACGATCCGTTTGCGCGCGCCGCGTCCACCTTGTAGAAGCGCTCGAACACGTGCGCCGCGTGTTCGGGCGGAATGCCCGCGCCCGAGTCGGTCACCGACAGCACGATCCAGTCGCCGTTGCCTGTCGCTTTCAGATCGATCGTGCCGCCCCGCGGTGTATAGCGAAGCGCATTGACCACGAGGTTGTCGAGCGCCTGTTCGAGCCGATCGGGATCGCCCGTCACCTGATCGGCGGCGTCCGTCACGTGCGATCGGATGGCGATGCCGCGCGACGTGGCTTCATGCTCGTGCCGCCCGGAGATGTGCGCGAACACGCGGTCGATCGCGAACAGCCGGACGTCGAGCGTGCCCGCGCCATGTTCGAGACGCGCGAGATCGACGAGATCCTTCACGATGCGATCGAGCCTGAACGTTTCGCGTTCGAGCGTCGAGAAGTAGCGTTCGCGCGTCTCCTCGTCGAGGCGCGCATCGGCCATGTGCAGCGTCTCGACGTAGCCGCGCATCGCCGTCAGCGGCGTCTTGAGCTCGTGCGACACGTCGGCCAGCATCTGACGCCGCTGCCCATCCGCAGTCCGCAGGGCCTCGTCGCGTGACGCCAGCTCGCCGGCCATCCGATTGAAGGCCGCCGCGACGTGCGCGATTTCATCGCCGCCCTCTTCAGGTGCACGCGCCGAAAGGTCGCCCGCGCCGAGGCGCGCCGTCGCCTCCTCGAGCGCGCGCAGACGTCTCCTGGCCGGGCCGAAGATCACGACGGCGGCGAGGGCCGTCGCCACCACGAGCAGCAGCGTGCCCGGCACCGAGAACAGGCGGCTGAATTCGCGCACCGGGGAGGGCGCCGCCGGCGGCAAGACCACCATCCCACGCAGCTCACCGTCCACCTGGATCGGCGTCATCACCGTCGGCGGCCCGCCGAGCATCGGCTCGGTGCCGGCACGCCTGAAATTCGTGCCGCCCAGCACCGCTTCGACCGTGCGCTGCATGTGGAGATCGAGCGGCACCGAACGATTGGCCGCGATCCTGCCGTTCTTCATCACCACGTAGATCGGCTGTGCACCGGCGTACTCCTGCCGCAAGTACGCCTCGATGTCGCGAGTCGTCGATCCTTCCGAGAGAAACGATCCGAGGTCGGCGGCGACCACGGCGGCGAGGTTGTTCGGCGAGCGTCCGGTGAACGGCGCGCGCGCGATCAGGTAGCTGAAGATGAGGCTTTGGACAATGATCAGGACGACGACGAATACGGCGAAGCTGATCGCGATACGCCAGTAGAAGCTTCGATACCAACGGAGCGGCGTCGCAAGCGGCGGCGAGGCCATGATGTCTCTCACCGCGATTATCGCGCGCGAGTGGCGCAGGAAACCGCGACGCGCGCGTCGTCAGGATCTTTTCATCAGCCTGCCACCCTTTTGTCACGTGCCGATGAGGCGAGCCCGACGCGCCGCACCCCGCTGACGCGCGCCTGCCACAGTTTCGCCACGATTTCCGGCGCCGCCTGTCAGATGCGGAGGACGCTCGCGTGGCGAAATGTGAACAGCCGATCCCCGCATCCCTCGAAGGTTCGCTGGTTTTTCGGTGGCAGACATTGTGCTCGTCGGTTTCGTCAGACGGACATGGGAAGGCCTGCAGTCATGCCAGAGCGAGGGAGATCGATGCGATTTGTGAACCGGGCCGCGCTGACCCTGGTTGCGGCGGCCATTGGCCTGGGGGCATCGCCGGCAACGGCGGACGCCCAGCATTACCACGGCGGAGGACACCACTCCGTCGTTTTCGTTGGCGGGTACTTCTACGACCCCTTCTGGGGCCCGTATCCCTGGTGGCCTGCGGCCGCCTATCCGTACGCCTACTACCCCGTGTACGACTCGCGCGCGGAGCTGCGGCTTGTCGTCACCCCGCGAGAGGCCGCGGTCTACGTCGACGGCTTCTACGCTGGCATCGTCGACAACTACGACGGGATGTTCCAGCGGCTGCCGGTTTCGCCGGGCGGCCACGAGCTGGTGCTGTATCTGGAGGGCTACCGGACGGTTCACCAGACCGTCTACGTCACGCCCGGGTCGACCTTCAAACTGTCGTACAAGATGGAACGGCTGGCAGCTGGCGAAACGAGCGAGCCGCCGCCGGTCGCACCCGCAGTGCCGCCACCGCCCGAAGGCAGCGCGCGGACGCCCGCCGGCCCGCTGCCCCCCGGCGCTCCCGTTCCACCGCAGCCTCCTTCTCCATCGCAGGCGCCGGCACCGCCCACCGGCGCGTCGGGCGCGATCGCCATCCGCGTGCAGCCGACCGACGCCGACATCAGAATCGACGGCGAGTCGTGGAGCGGGTCACCCGGAGGCGAGCGGCTCGTCGTCCAGGTGAGCGATGGGCCCCATCGCGTCGAGATCCGGAAGCCGGGCTATCGAACGTTTACGAGTGAGGTGATCGTCCGGCGCGGAGAGACGACGCCGATCAACGTGAGCCTCTCTCCGGAGGGTGCGCGATGAGGCGGACGATTCTGGCGCTCGCGATGCTGGCGTGCATCTCGCCAGTGGCCCGGGCAGAAGATGGGGACGACCAGGTGCCGACGAGCCCGGCGGGGGCACAAGGGCCGATGACCATCGAGCGCGTCCACAACGGCTTTGCCGGTGCGCCGGAGTTCAAGATCGCGAACGTGGACGGCAAGATGGGTCCGTTTCTCGGCGGCTACGGCGGCGTGCTGCTCGACAACACGCTGCTCCTCGGCGCGGGTGGCTACTGGCTACTGGACGAGACCTCGCGCGTCCACTCAATGGGCTACGGCGGCTTCGTCATCGAGTGGCTGCAGCGGCTCAACCGCCCGGTTGGCTACAGCGTGCGCGGGCTCATCGGGGGCGGCACCGCCACGACCACCGACACCGTGTCGGTCTACAACTACCCGTACCCGCAACCCCTCGACGGGCGCGGTCCGTACGTTCCGGGGCCTCCCTCGACGAGCCTCGTGACCGTGCACACACACACCGATTTCTTCGTGGCGGAACCGCAGGCGAACGTTCTGTTCAACCTGTCGCCACGCCTGCGCGTGTCGCTCGGCGGCGGCTACCGCTTCGTCGCCGGCGCGTGGGGCGACGACGGCCGGCTTCGTGGCGCGACAGGAAGTATCGCGCTCCAGTTCGGGGGCTCACCGCGGCCGCCAAAGCCTTGACCATGGAACCCGAGCTCGATACCGATCGGCCGCCTCCCTGTCCGTCGTGCGGCGCCCAGGCCATTCGCGAGCTCACCCTGACGTCGGCACGCTCGACCGCGCGGTACTCCCACTGCGACGCGTGCCGGCTCACCTTCCTCATCGATCTCGTCTCGCTCGACAACGCGATCGCAGACGCCGACTGCGCCCCCTGACGACTTGATGACTTGTCGACGTGACGACTTGTCGATCCTGAAAGCGTTGGGCGTCTTGAGGCCGGGCTGGCGATATATCAATGCGCGGCGAAGCCCGCGGCCCCCCGCCCATCGTGTTGAATTGTGTATGATTGATGGGTTTTGCCCGGCCTGCGGCCGCCGACATGGCGCGGCCATCAGCGGTCCACTCAGGGGAACGACGGAGAACCCAGGGCGCTTCGGTGATCGTCCATATCAATCACATCGCGACAGCCAAAAAGAAATCACAGCTCGGGGACCTTACCAGCCTCGTGACCGGGTCGCTCGTCAATATGGTCGAGGATGGCGTGCTCGATTCCCGCATCGCGCCGTCGCTGCGCATCCACCTCGATTGGATCCAATACAAGACGAACTTCCGCGATCCGGTCATGGTTCGCCGGACGACCAACCCGGAGGGTCAGCCGCTCGCGCTGGCTGAGATCGCGATCGACCTGCGGCAGGCCGATCCCGCGCAGTTGCCGATCCAGCTCGCCCACGCCGTCCGGACCGTCAACCCGCAGTCGACGGTCGACGAGCGCCGCGTGTACCTCGATCACTTCCGGCCGTATCGGGAGTGCATGATCTGGGACTTCAACCGCCTGTTCTGGACGCGCCTGGCGGACTGGGAGGCGGCATCAGGACGCGGGTTCGAGGCCGCGCTGCCAAGTGGCAAGTCGGACGCGAACCATCCCGAGGCGGTGGCCGACTCGGTCACTGAGTTCTGGACGCTGCTGCGCGAGCTCGACACACGCAACCAGCTGCCCGGCGAAATTCTGGCGCTCGAAATCGGCGTCGGCACCGGTATGCGTGCGCGCGCGTGGATGGACGGCTTCAAGGCTCTCGACGAAGAACGCGGCACCGGCTACTACGCGAAGCTGCACTTCATCCTCGGCGACTACTCGATGACGTCGCTCGAGCGAGCCGTGGCCGCCCTGTCGCGCCACGCCGATCACGTCAGCGCCGCTCCCCTTGACGCGCTGAACCCCTTCAAGGCGCTCGGATCCCACCGGTTCAAGGTGATGTACGTGCACCTCACGAACGTGTACGACAACCTGCCGTTCGACGATCTGGTCCGGCGCGACGGTCACCTGTACCTGGTGGAAGTGCGGGCCTACGTGAGCGGCGCAACGGCCGATCGACTGGCGGCCGACTTCGGAATCGCATGCGAGGATCTCCCGCAGGCAGTCGAGCGTCTCATTAAAGAAGGGCCCTCCGGGGTGTTCCCGGGCGAGCGCGGCGTGTCGTTCTGGCGCTGCCTGTGGGACGGCTTCAAGCTCGAAGAGCGTCTCCGCGCCCTGGCACCGGGCGACGACGCCCACGTGCCGCCCGGGCTGAGCTTCATGCACTTCGAAGACCTGCTCGCCGAGGCGCCCGAGGACGTGCGCTTTCACATCTCGCGCGGCGCGGCCGAGAGCTTCGCGAACACGCTGCCGTTGCTGCACCCGCGCGGCTACCTGCAGGTGCAGGACATCTTCGTGGAGCACATGGACGATTACCGCCGGGGCTTCCGCGGGCCCGGGAAGCTGGACGGATCGCTCGTCACGTGGGTCAACGGCGCGATGCTCCGCGTGGTCGGCGCGCGCGCGGGCTACGACGTCCACTTCGCGCCGTTTCCGTACAGGCCCGGCACCAAGACCACCATCATGTATACGACCCAGAGACCTTAAATGACGATTGGCGATTGTCCATTGGCGATTGGCGATTTCGCGCAATCGACAATCGACAACCATACGATCGACATTTGCGGTGACTTATGACATTGCCCCTACTTCCGACGACCGTCATCGGCTCCTATTCCATGCCCGAGTGGCTGGAACGCGCCAAGAACGATTTCCTCTCACGCAAGCTGAGTCGCCGCGATCTCGACGAGATGCACGACGCGACGCGCAAGTCGGCGATCAAGGACCAGGAAGTCGCGGGCCTCGACATCATCACCGACGGCGAGCTGCAGCGCGACAACATGATCGACTACTTCACCGAGCGCATTCCCGGTGTGCAGATCCTCGATCAGGGCTCGAAGCGCTTCTACTACGACTTCTACGAGAGCGCGGTCCGGGCCAAGATCGCGACCGGCGCGCTTGGACTGGCTGACGACGCGCGGTTCCTGAAGCGCTTCACCACGTGTGTGCCGAAGGTCAACGTGTCGGGGCCGCATACCCTCGTCAAGCGCATTCGCAACGAGCACTATCCCACCGAGGACGCATTCGCGTTCGATCTGGCGCGCGTCCTGAACTTCGAGCTGAAGGAACTGGTGCGGGTGGGCGTGACCGAGTTGCAGATCGACGAGCCGTACTACTCGGGATTTCCCGAAGATCTGCCGTGGGCGATCCGCGCGATCAACGCGCTCGTCGAGGGCGTCAAGGCGCACGTCACGCTGCACATCTGCTACGGCAACCGGTACGGGAAGCCGTCGTTCGAGGGCAGCTATCGCTATCTGTTTCCGACCATTCTCGAAGCGAAGGTGCAGGCGGTGTCGTGCGAGTTCGCGCGACGCGGCGACGAAGATCTGCAGCTCTTCAAGGAATTCAACGTCCCGTTCAAGGTCGGGTACGGCGTCATTGATGTGAAGACGCAGGAGATCGAGTCGGCGTCGGTCATCGCCGACCGGCTCCGAGGCGCCATGGAGATCGTCCCGGCCGAGAAGCTCGTCGTCAATCCGGATTGCGGCCTGGTGCGCCTGCCGCGAGAGATCGCGTTCGCGAAGCTTTGCGCCATGGTCGACGGCGCGAAGATCGTTCGCAAGGAACTCGGACAATGAAATCAGCGCTCGAAATCGCACACGAGGCGCAGCTGCGCCCGATTACCGACATCGCCGCCGCCGCCGGCATCCACCCGGACGAGCTGGAGCTGTATGGAAGCAACCGCGGGAAGGTGCGGCTGTCCATTCTCGATCGCCTGTCCTCGCGCCCCAACGGCAAGCTGATCATCGTCACCGCCATCACGCCCACGAAGGCGGGCGAAGGGAAGACGACCACGAGCGTGGCCCTGACACAGGGGATGGGGCGCATCGGCAAGAACGTCATGCTGTGCCTGCGCGAGCCGTCGATGGGCCCCGTGTTCGGGGTGAAAGGCGGCGGCACGGGCGGCGGGCACTCGCAGCTCATGCCGATGGAAGAGATCAACCTGCACTTCAACGGCGACTTCCACGCCGTGACCGCCGCGCACAGCCTGCTGGCGGCCGCGCTCGACGCGTCGATCTACAACGGCAACCCGCTGCGAATCGATCCGGCGACCATCATGTGGCCGCGCACCGTCGACATGAACGATCGCGAGCTGCGCTACACGGTGGTGGGCCTCGGCGGCAAGGCGCACGGCATCCCGCGCGAGAACGAGTTCGTCATCACTGCGGCGTCGGAAGTGATGGCGGTCTTCGCGCTCGCCAACGACCTGCCGGACCTCCGCCGGCGCCTCGGCCGCATCGTCGTCGCGTCGACCTACGACGGCGAGCCGGTCACCGCGGAAATGCTCCGCGCGGCCGGCGCGATGACCGTCATCATGAAGGACGCGATCAAGCCGAACCTGGTGCAGACGCTCGAGGGACAGCCGGCGCTCGTGCACGCCGGACCGTTCGGCAACATCGCACATGCCAACAACTCGATCCTGGCCGATCGCATCGCGCTGAAGCTGGCCGACTACACCATCACCGAGGCAGGCTTCGCCAGCGACCTCGGCTTCCAGAAGTTCTGCGACATCGTGTGCCGCACGGGCGGTTTCGGCGCCAGCGCCGCGGTGCTGGTGACGAGCGTCCGCGCCACCAAGTCGCACGGCGGCAAGCCCTTCAACGTGCTGTCGAATGAAGACCTCGACGCCATCCGCAAGGGCGCCGACAACCTCGCCGCGCACATTCAGATCGTGCGGCAGTACGGCCTGCCCTGCGTGGTGACGATCAACAGCTTCCCGACCGACACGCAGAGGGAACTCGCCCTCGTCAAGGAACTCGCGCTCAAGGCCGGCGCCGAAACCGTCGTCGTGCACTCGGGCTTCGCTCAGGGCGGAGGCGGCGCCGTGGAACTGGCCGAGGCGGTCGTCGCCGCCTGCGACAAGCCGAACCAGTTCTCGTTCCTGACGCCGAATGACACGCCGACTGTCCAGCAGGTCGAAGCTATCGCGACGCGGCTGTACGGCGCGACAGGCATCGACATGCAGCTGCAGGCGGTCAAGGATCTGCAGCGCATCGAAAAGCTGGGGCTCGGCAAGGCGCCGGTGTGCATGGCCAAGACGCATTTGTCGCTCTCGCACGATCCGGCCCTGCGGAACCGCCCAGGCGGCTTCGTGCTGCCGGTGCGCGGCCTCGTACCGAGCGCTGGCGCCGGCTTCGTAGTGGTACTGTGCGGCGACATGCAGCGCATGCCGGGCCTGGGCAAAACGCCGGCGTTCCAGAACATCGATATCGATGCAGAGGGACGAACGGTGGGGCTGTTCTAGGGGTTAGAGCAGGGATGAGGGATTAGGGATCAGGTACGGAGGCCGGACCTTCAGGTCCGGCAGATACTACGGAGACTGACGAATGTTGAAGGCGACCGCGAACATCATGCTTCCGACGACCATCACCGGCTCGCTGCCGCGACCGAGTTGGTACACCGAAAACCTCGGCAACCGGTCGTTCCTTGACGCGATGGTGCTGACGCGCTTCCGCGAGCAGTACACCGACGCGCTCTCGGTCTACTTGCGCGAACAGGAACTGGCGGGCCTCGACATCGTGACCGACGGCGACTGCCGCTTCAACCAGGACGTCGGCGGCCAGAGCTGGACGAGCTACCCGCCCAATCACATGACCGGCTTCGATCACGCGCATCCGAAGCTGGCCAAGGCGGGGGCCGGCGGCATCGCGTTTCCGCGCGGCCACATCCTCCACGACTACCTCGAGGCGCGCGTCATGCCGAAGCTCGTGGGCCCGGTCGGCCGTGGCGAACTGCAGTACGCCGAGCTCTTCAAGGCGGCCCAGCGCATGACGGACAGGCCGGTGAAGTTCGGCACGGTCACGCCCGAGCTCGTCGCCTTCGCCGTGCAGGACGAGTATTACAAGGACGTCCCGTCGCGCATCATGGCGCTCAGTGAGGCCTTCAACGAGGAACTGCACGATCTGGCGGACGCGGGTTGCGCCGTGATCCAGATGGAGGAACCGCAAATCCACCTGGCGGCCGCGCGCGGCATCGTCGACAAGGTGATCAACCCGGAGTTCTTCCTGAAGGTGTTCAACAGCACCGTCAAGGGGCTGCGCGCCAAGACTGAAGTGTGGTGTCACACGTGCTGGGGCAATCCGTCGCAGCAGCGCATGTTCGCCGCCGTGCAGTCGTACAAGCCGGCGCTCGAGCTTCTCAACCAGGTCGACGCCGACGTGATCACGTTCGAGATGAAGAGCTCCAACGCGATGGATCTCGAAGCCATCAGCAAGGCCATCACGACGATGAAGATCGGCATCGGGGTGATCGACCATCACACTCTTCAGATCGAGTCGCCGCAGGAAGTGGCCGATCTGGTCCGGCTGGCCCTCAAGCACATCCCCGCCGAGCGCCTGGTGCTCACGTCAGACTGCGGCATGGGCCGCGAAGGCATGAGCCGCCGCCATGCGTTCTACAAGATGGTGTCGCTCGTCCAGGGCGTGAACATCGTCCGCAAAGAGCTCGGGCTGCCGCTCGCGCACTCGCGCGCCGCCGACCCGACCCTGTCGTTGATCAGGACGTCATAGATGATCAAAGCAGCAATCGTCGGTCTGGGCTGGTGGGGGAAGACGCTCGTCGAATCGGTGCAGCGATCGAGCGAGGCGATCCAGTTCGTCGCGGGCACCACCAAGACGCTGTCGCCGGAAGCGCACGCCTTTGCTGAACAGCAGGGATTCGCGATCCGGCACAACTACGAGGAGGTGCTCGCAGACCCCGCCGTCGAGGCCGTGGTCCTGGCCACCCCCCATTCGCTGCACGCGAAGGAAGTGGTCGCTGCGGCGCACGCCGGTAAGCACATCTTCTGCGAGAAGCCCTTCGCACTCACCCGAGCGGACGCGGAGACCGCCGCCTCGGCGGCTCAGCATGCGGGAGTCACGCTCGGCCTCGGGTACAACCGCCGCTTTCATCCCGAGATGACGAAGCTGCGCGAGCGCATCCGATCGGGCGAGCTCGGCACCGTCCTGCACATCGAAGCGACGATGACGTTTCCCAACGCGCTCGCGCTCAAGCCCACGCAGTGGCGCGCGCATCGCGACGAAACGCCGTGCGGCGGCCTGACCCCGATGGGGGTGCACGCGATCGACGGCATGATCGATCTGTCGGGCCCCATCGCGCACGTGTACTGCCAGAGCTTCCGCCGCGTCGTCGAAGTCGACAGCGACGACACGACCTCCATGTTGTTCCGCATGGAAGACGGCTCGTCGGGCTATCTCGGCACCATGACGGCCACCGGACCAGGCTTCAGCTTCCAGGTGTTCGGATCGAAAGGCTCCGTGCGGCTGGAAGGGATGACCCACGTCGCAGGTGCGTCGTCCGAGGAACGGCGCACGCGGCTCTTCGGGACCTGCAAGTTCCAGCCGATCAAAGGCGAGGCGCAGGTGTGGGAGGCCGATCGGCTCGACGTGACGCGCGCCTGCCTCGAGGCGTTTGCGCACGCGGCACAGGGCGGCCCGGCCTATCCCATCCCGGTGGAGCAGATGATTCACGGCGCTGCGGTCACCGAAGCAGTCGTCCGTTCGGCGGCCACGGGGAACGTCGAACGGGTTTAAGAGAAGCGGCGCCTGCGTCTTCGGCGTTTTTTCTGAGGCTCTCATATGGATCTTGGTAACGGTCTCGGCCATCTCACGTACTCGACGCTCGTCCACCCGGCCGACGAATGGCCGCAGCTGTGGGACTCGCTCCAGCGCTATCTTCCGCAGGTCAAGAAGCGGATTTCACCAAACGCGCCGTTTGGAGTGTGCATCCGGCTCTCGGCCCCCACGGCGGCGGAACTTTCATCAAAGCCCGCCGAACGCGCCAAGCTGAAGGCGTTCCTCGCCGACAACGATCTGTACGTCTACACGGCCAACGCGTTCGTCTACGGCGTCTTCAAGAACACGCAGGTCAAGGAGCAGGTGTACGAACCCGACTGGCGGACGCCGGAGCGGCGTGAATACACCAAGCAGGTCGCCGACATCCTCGCCGACGTCTGTCCGGCCTGGGCCACGCCGTCGATTCAGACGGCACCGCTCGGCTTCAAACCCCGCGTGACCGGCCCGGACGTCGTCGCCGCCTTCACCGACAATGTGCTGCAGGTCTGCGCGCATCTGGTCGGACTCGAACGCCGGACCGGCACGCTGCTGACGCTGGGGCTCGAGCCCGAGCCGCGCTGCCATCTCGAGACGACCGACGAAACCGTCGCGTACTTCCAGGAGCATCTCTACACCGGCGAAGCGGCGGCACGGCTGGCCTCGCTCGCGAGCATCCCGATGGACACGGCCATCGCAGCGCTGCGCCGGCATCTCGGCGTCGTGTTCGATAT
>Ga0066903_100000691_pt1 | contig 22222 bp, 21 predicted proteins | sample PanSoiMetaGPlot1_FD_67491 | JGI IMG/M metagenome (GOLD analysis project Ga0066903, IMG submission 67491) | Tropical forest soil microbial communities from Panama analyzed to predict greenhouse gas emissions - Panama Soil - Plot 1 (version 2) | ecosystem: Environmental > Terrestrial > Soil >... | reverse complement strand
AGGTCGAAGACCGGCTGCAAAAGCTGGCTCAGGTCGCCGGCCGGAATGAACTTCGACGAGATCGCTTCCTCCTTCGAGATCAGCCCTTCCGCCACCATGTCCGTGGCGATGCGGACCGCCGCGAAGCCGGTGCGCTTGGCATTTCGCGTTTGCAGCATGTAGAGCTTGTTGCGCGAGATCGTGAACTCGATGTCCTGCATGTTGCGGTAATGCTTCTCGAGCTTGTGGCCGACGGCGACCAACTCCTTGTAGGCTTGCGGCATGTCCTTGCCAAGCAACTCCTCGATGCGCTTGGTGGGACGTGAGCCGTTGACGACGTCCTCGCCCTGGGCGTTGATCAGGTAATCACCGTTCATGCCCGGGGCGCCGAGCGAGCCGTCGCGGGTCAAGGCAACGCCGGTGGCGCAGTCGTCGCCGAGATTGCCGAAGACCATCGCCACGATATTACAGGCGGTGCCCCATTCATCGGGGATGCCGTACTGCCGGCGATAGACGCAGGCCCGGTCGCCGTTCCAGGAGCCGAACACCGCGCCGATCGCGTTCCACATCTGCTCGTGCGGGTCGCTTGGGAATTCCTTGCCGGTGTACTTCTTGATCGCCGCCTTGGATTGCTCGACGATCCAGCGCAGCGAATCAGCACTCAGCTCGTTATCGAGCTTGATGCCCTGCTTTTTCTTGGCTTCCTTGAGGATCCGGTCGAAGGGCTCGTCCTTGTGCCCCTTCAAGCCCATCACGACCTCGCCGTACATCAGCAGCAGCCGTCGGTAACTATCGAGCGCGAAGCGCTCGTTGCCGGACTGCTTGGCGAGCGCCTGCACAGTTGTGTCGTTGAGGCCGATGTTGAGGACGGTATCCATCATCCCGGGCATTGACTCGCGGGCGCCGGAGCGGCAGGCGACGAGCATCGGGTTCTTCGGGTCGCCGAACCTGGTGCCCATGGCCTCTTCGGTCTTCTTGAGCGCCTCCTCGACTTGAGACTTCAGCTCCGGGGGATACTTCATGCCGTGGGCGTAAAAGTAGGTGCAGACCTCGGTGGTGAGCGTGAAGCCGGCTGGCACCGGCAGGTCGATATTGGTCATCTCGGCGAGGTTAGCCCCCTTGCCGCCAAGGAGGTTCTTCATGTCGGCCCGGCCATCCGCCTTGCCGCTGCCGAAAAAATAGACGAACTTGGACATGGTATCCTTCCGGTTGAGGGAATACTCGTTGTTCGCTTGCGTTTTGCATTCGGAGAATGTCACGCGAACGCCAAACGTAAACAGGTTGATGTGTAGGATTTTGTACGGATGGAATTCGGGAGCGTCAAAGCGCGACCCAATGGCGGCAATGGAATATCACGGGCCAATCGAAGTGTCACAAATACTCCACATGATTTCGCATGGCGTCACGATCCAAGACACCGTGAACTAGCAGCAACGCCTGGATCAATTGGCCAACGGAATACTTTCTCTCCTGACACCAGGCGATGCCGGCATGATTGACACCCGACTGATGAAGGGCCAAGTAATCTGGATCAAAAGTCACCATCACTCGTTGATTCACCGTCGCGAATGCCAGCTGGTCCGGGTCCGGCTGAGCACAACGCCCAGCATCCTGGGCGGTTAGGACATCGATGCCATGGCCGCGCAATGCCTGCGTGACAGACGCCCAAATGTGCTGGTCGAAATAATAGCGGATTGGATCAGCCACCGCGATTCTCTCGTTGTTTGGCGGTGATCTTCGATGGGATGTTCGCCTTTACCCACTCGGCCCATTCATCACTCTTGCGAAAATCTTCCTGGATTTCCTGGCGATGATCGGAATAATAGGCCAGAGCGGCCTCAACATCAGCGAGAGTGATGCCGGGATATTCCGCAAGGATTTCTTGTGCCGACCTGCCGCGCATTTCGTGCAAAAGAACAATGTCTTGCACACGAATGCGGTGTCCAGCAATGCAAGCGAGGCCGCCGCATATTCCCGGCGTCTTGATAATAAGTTGCTTGACGGTGTTTTCCATGGCACACGAAACCTCGCGAATAGGTAGGGTTGCTACCATCATTATACCGTAGGCTTGGCGTCATGCTATATTCCTTGGTCAGCAGGATTCGTCGGTGGCGCTGGAGGAGGCTGTATCGCCCTGGCCGGATCGTCGCGAGATTTCTCGCACCAGACATCCGGCGCGAGGTTGAGATCATCGACGCGTCGCAAATTGAAGGCGGGGTCGTTTTCGCGAGAGTTCGCACGTGGAATGTTCTCTACGCTGTCAAGGGTCTCGCGCCCGAGCCGCCATTCGGAGCCATTCGGAAGATCGAAATCAAGGATTTGTGGACCTGGACGGGGGAGCCGTGGGGCGGCGCGGTTCCGGAATCCAACGATTGAGCAGCAGGAACGGCTCAAGGCGACGGGACAATCACGCCGGCCGTTCCAAAATGCCGTGCAGCTTGTGCAATAGGCGGAGCATGTCTTCCTGGTCTTCATCGGAGAGGTTGTGGAGGCGTTCGACGATGCGGCCCACGCGTTCGCTCTGGTAATCCAGCAGGGCCTTTTCGCCCGCGCCGGTCATGACCACATCGATCTTGCGTTTGTCGCGGGCATTGATGCGGCACTGGATGAGAGGCGGTTCGCCGTTTTCCAGCGAGCGGATGATACGCGACATCTGTGCCGGCAACACGCCGAGGAGTCGCTGGATTTCACCCACGATCATGGTGCCCTGGGCGTGCAACAGAGAGAGGGTGAGGAACTCGACTTCCTTGAGGTCGCCGCTGCGGCGTCTGCCGCGCAGGCTGGACAGGCAGATGTGCGTGACCACTTCAAACAAGTCCTGGGCGATATCTTCGACCCGGTGTCCGGAGCCGATGGCCATGGTCTTCTCTCCCGGTGCCGGGTGCGTTCCGTTTCCGGTCCGGCTCTTGTGAAGTGATTAAAGAATTATTGGCCCGCAAAGGGAACGCACCTTTCCTCTTCATCATAACCGTTGACACATGCATGTCAACAGTGACATTGCGATGTCACAACGAGGCGTGAAGTGGAATAACCGGCAAATCAGGAACCTCGTCATTCCGTCGTAGCCGAATTCGTGAGAATCCGGACGTGCCAAACCGAATTCTCACGAATTCGGCTACCTTGCAGCGCCAGAAATCGGATCGGCAAATCAGGAAAGGAGGGCCCAGAGAAGGGTGGCGAAGCCGGCCAGGGCGACCAGGGCGCCGCCGATGAGCCAAGCGTTGCCGGTGGCGGTCGTGTCCTCTTTGGAAACCACTGGTGCGGGAGCAGGATCGGTCTTTTTTGTTTCCGCCGGCGACGGCGGCTTGGTGGGAGCTTTGGGGGCAGAACGGGGAACCGATGCCGGCGCGGGCGGACTGGATGATTTCGCAGCAGGTGCGGCCGGCCGCGGTGGAGCCGGAGCTTTCGCCGGCGCCTTGGGCGGCACCGACGTCAACGGCTGTTTCGACTTGACATCTTTCGCGGGAGGGCGGGGAGTTTGATGTGCCTTGCTCAGCGGCGCCTTGGACTCAACTTTTTCTAGCGCAGATTTGGGTGGTGCGCTCCTCGGCGCGGGCGGTTCGGTGACTTCATCCTTCTTGACAGCCGGTTTCCCACCGGCGGATGATCCCCTCGATTCCACTTTTTCCGAAATGACTTCGGATGGATTGGAAATGGGAACCGGAGGTTCCGAAAGCCCTGGCGGAGGGCTGGGCGCCAGCAATCGTGGCGCGGACGGGTTGGGCACGCGAGAAACTGGGGTCGCCGGCCCCACTCCCGAACCAAGGCCGGCCAGCGAAGTCCGGGACACGGGGGTATTGCCGCTCCCCGAACCGCTTAGACCGCTCCGCCCGCCCGGACACAACGGCGGCATCTCTTCTTCCGGTGGTGGTCCGATGGCCGTCTGCGTCCAGGGCAACAAGGCTTCGGCAACTTCGATCGGGGTCTGATAGCGCTCGGCCGGGTCCTTGGCCATCATCTTTTCCAGCACCACAGCCAGGTCTTCAGGAATTTCCGGACGGTGCGAGCGAATTGGCTTGGGCTGACGCACCTGGTGCCAGATCAGTTTTTGCGAAATCGTTCCGGAATGGAACGGGCTCTTCCCCGACAGCAGGTAATAGAAAGTGACGCCCAGGCTGTAGATATCTGCGCGGATATCGACCCGGCTGTCGGCCACCTGCTCGGGCGCCAGGTAGTCGGCGGTTCCCAAAACGTTGCCGACTTCCTGATCGCCGCTGAGATTTTCCTCTTCTTCATTGAAGAATCGGGCCAGGCCGAGATCGAGGACCTTGACGACGCCATTGCGATCGAGCAGCAGATTGCCGGGCTTGATGTCGCGATGGACCAGGCCGGCTTCATGGGCATGTTGCAATCCCATGGCCGCCTGGCGAATGTAATGGGCGGCACGGGCAACAGCCATCGCCCCATGCCGGCGAATGATGTCGAACAGGTTGCTGCCGTCGATGAATTCCATGACCAGGAAGTGCAGATCGTCTTCATGGTCGATGTCGTGGGCGCGGACGATGTTGGGATGATCGAGGGCAGCAACGGCACGGGCTTCGCGATAGAAGCGCTCCACCGCTTCGGCGTCCTTCGCCATGCTCAGGGGCAAAACTTTGAGGGCGATCCGCCGCCGCATGTGGATGTGTTCGCACAGGTAGACGCTGCCCATGCCGCCCGCGCCGACCTTTTGCAGGAGTTTGTATTTCTCATTGATGACGAAGCCGCGCCATTTGCCTGCGAGCAGACTGTCGGCCTGGAAGTCGGTCAACAGGCCGTCGCGCACCATGGCAGTGGCCAATTGTCCTGGTGTTTCCGCCGACAGCTCCACCTGGGAGCCGCGTTGCCGGTATTCCTCGACCACTTTTTTCTCGAGGAGCCCGCTTTTGTATCCCAACTCCAGAAAGGCCTCGATACTGGCCGGGCCTGGCATACACATCCCTCGTAGAGAGGTGAACCGTCCGTTGGAAAATACCCACGCCTTGGAGAATTCCAAGGCGCTGTCCGCGCATGGACAGGCGTAAATAATTAAGAAATTGGGTAATCTTCTTAATAACATAGCAAAGACAAATGCCGTTGTCACCAAAAAAACTTTGGAATTTCACGGCAAGCCAATAACCGTAGTATTAAGGTGCGTTGCCAGTCGGGGGATGTAGGGTGCGTTGCCAGTCCCCGCAAGCCGAATGATTCAACCGTTGTAGCTCTTGGACTGGCAACGCACCCTACGTATGGAGGTAACGATGAACGCAGACATCGGCCTGATTGGCCTGGCCGTCATGGGCGAAAACCTGGTGCTCAACATGGAAAGCCACGGCTACACCGTGGCGGTTTTCAACCGAACCGTGGCCCGCGTGGATAATTTCCTGGCGAGCCGGGCCAAGGGCAAGAAAATCACCGGCTGCCATACCGTCAAGGAACTGGTTGCTGCCCTGAAAAAGCCACGCAAAGTGATGATCATGGTCAAGGCGGGGCCGGCCGTGGATCAGGTCATCGACGAAGTGGCTCCATTGCTCGAATCCGGCGACATCATCATCGACGGCGGCAACACTCATTACCCGGACACCACGCGGCGCACCCTGGCCCTCAAGAGCAAGGGGCTGCTGTTCATCGGCACGGGAGTTTCTGGTGGCGAGGAAGGGGCATTGAAAGGCCCGAGCATCATGCCCGGCGGCAATCCCGACGCCTGGCTCCATGTCAAAGCCATCTTCCAGCCCATTGCCGCCAAGGCGCCCGATGGTACTCCGTGTTGTGACTGGGTGGGCGCCGAAGGCGCGGGACATTACGTCAAGATGGTTCACAACGGCATCGAATACGGCGACATGCAGCTGATCTGCGAGGCCTACCATCTCCTCAGCGGACTGGGCGGACTGAACGCCGCCGCCTTGCACGACGTTTTCGCTCGCTGGAACAAGGGACCGCTCGACAGTTACCTGATCGAAATCACCCGCGATATCTTCGGCTACAAGGATCCGGAAACCGGCAAGCCGCTCGTGGACTTGATCCTTGATGCGGCCGGGCAGAAGGGAACCGGCAAATGGATGGTCGGCTCCGCGACCGACCTGGGCATTCCGCTGACGCTCATCACCGAGGCGGTGTTTGCCCGTTGTCTCTCCGCCCAGAAGGAAGAGCGCGTGGCCGCCGCGGCGATTCTGCACGGTCCGGTTGTCAAGACTTCCGAAGTCTCCAAGACTTCGGAAGTCTTCAGCCGGGATGTCGAAATGGCCCTGTACGCCAGCAAGATCATTTCCTACGCCCAGGGTTTCGCCTTGCTGCGGGCCATGGCCCAGGAATCGGGCTGGACGATCAACAACGGCGCCGTGGCCCTCATGTGGCGCGGCGGCTGCATCATTCGCAGCGTGTTTTTGGGGAAAATCAAGGAAGCGTTTGACCGCAATGCGCACCTGACCAACCTTCTAGTCGATCCCTACTTTGTCGGGGAGATGGAGCGGGCCGAGGCCGGTTGGCGCCGCGCCGTGGCTGCGGGCATCGCCAACGGCATTCCGCTGCCGGCCATGTGCGCCGCCCTGGCCTACTTCGATGGCTACCGCTGCGGCCGCCTGCCCGCCAACCTCCTCCAGGCCCAGCGCGATTATTTCGGCGCCCACACCTACGAACGCGTGGATCGCCCGCGCAAGCAATTCTTCCACACCAACTGGACCGGCCGCGGCGGCAATACGGCATCAACGACGTATAACGTGTGAATTCGGAGTGTGGCCAGTAGCCGTGTGTCCTTATTCAGAGAGAAACATCCTTCCTTCAGCCTCAGAACTGGCTGTTCTGCGTGGGCGCACTCGTTCCGGATTTGGTATGCTATGGGATAGCTGATTTGCCCCCTATCGCAAAAGGATCGAAACCATGACTCAATTGCTGGAACAAGCTCTGACGCAAGTCAAGAAGCTCCCCGAATCAGAACAGGATGCGATTGCAGCTCTAATTCTTGAGGAGCTTGCCGACGAACAGCACTGGCAGGAAAGCTTTGCGCGCTCCCAGGAGAAATTGGCACATCTGGCCTCGAAGGTACGCGAGGATATTCGAACCGGGAAAGTCAAAAGCGGGGGCTTCGACCAGCTGTGAATTCCCAACTCACGGAAGACTTCCTGGCTTGCTTTGTCACGCTTCCCGATGAGGTGAAGGAGCAAGCACGCAGGTGCTATCGCCTGTGGCGTGACAACCCGTCCCATCCAAGTTTGCACTTCAAACGAATTCACGGGCACGAAAATCTTTATTCAGTTCGCGTCGGCCTGGGATGGCGCGCATTGGGTCTTTTGGAAGGCAATCTCATTTCGTGGTTCTGGATTGGATCACATGCCGACTACGATTCCTTGATTGGATGAGAACCGATTAAGGCAATTACAGTATGGCATGTGATTTCGATGAAATCGTGGAATAAATCCCACTCGATTGGATCATTTTCAATGCGGTGGTTTTCATCAGCCGGCTCAATCTGGGAGATGCCATGAAAGCATGCACTTACCTGCTGCCAGTGTTTCTGGTCCTTTCCGCCGTGGCTTGCCAGGGTTGCAGCAAGAAGAGCGATGGGCCGGCCAGATCTCCCGGGGAAGCCAAGCAGATGGAGAAGGGCGAGGCGGCGGGCAAGGATGGCCAGGGCCAGCGGGCGCAGGACAAGATGCCGCGCAAAATCATTTACACGGCGATGGTCAACCTGATCGTCGAGGACTTCGCCAAGGCCGACCAGGCCCTGATTGAACTGGTGACAACGCACAAAGGATATGTCATCAGTTCGGAAGTGAGTGGTTCGCCCGGGTCGCCGCGAACCGGGCAATGGAAAGTCCGTGTGCCCATTGATCAATTTGATCCCTTTCGAGCCGCCCTAGCCAAGCTGGGCGAGCCAGAACGTTCTTCCACCGATTCGCAAGACGTGACGGAAGAGTATTACGACGTGGAAGCCCGGATCAAGACCAAGAAAGCGGAAGAAGCCAGCCTTCTCAAGCTTCTGGAGAATTCAACGGGCAAGATCGAGGACATCCTGGCCGTCCGCCGGGAGCTGAGCCGGGTACGGGAGGAGATCGAACGGCAGCAAGGGCGGCTGCAGGTCCTGGCCAAGCTCACCGCCATGTCCACATTGACGATCAATCTCCGCGAGCGCAGCAGTTACCGGCCTCCGGAAGCGGCCGACTTCGGCACGAAGATTGGCCGGACACTCTCCGATTCCTGGTCGGCCTTGTTGGGGTTCGGCAAAGGTGTGGCCATTTTTTTGACCGCCCTGGTTCCCTGGCTGCCATTGGCCGCTCTCATTGCGGTTGCGATTTTTCTACTGGGCCGCCGCCATCGGAAACAACAGACTGCGGTGCTGGCGGTCGCCGTCGAGCAAACGCCAACTTCCGCAGAACAGAAGAAGTCCCATTTGTCGTAGAGCAAGCTGCCAGCTTGTCTCCGGGACAAGCTGGCAGCTTGTTCCTACGAAATCGTTCTCTGGTTTTCCCCTTGACTCTGCCCTTCTGACAGAAATAATAAAGTTATACACCCAAGTCTGGTGTCATTTCTCCCCCTCGTCAGGGTTCTTCGGTCCTGGTCTGACCGCTTCCTCATACTTTTTTTCTTTCAACTGGGAGGAAACCATGCACCGAGAATGTTCGCATTGTCAGCGAGAGTTTACGGCCAAGGACCTGGTCAAGGAAGAATCCAAAGGCATGGAGGCGGACCGCAAAGCCCATGGTTTGGAGGGGGTGCGATTTCTGTACTATTCCTGCCCGGGCTGCGGTCTCGATGAGATCTTCATTGATGTTCATCCCCTGGACGGAGAAAAGCCGGAGGACTTCCGGCGTCGCCGGCGGGAACTGGAAGCCGCCGTCAAGGATTTCCACTGCGACGGCATCAAGGCGGTGTTATCCGAATGGCGTTGAGTTGCAAGTCCCCGCCTGCTGGATGGGACCCGGGCAGCGGCTGATACGGGTTCCGCTCGCAGGCGGGACTTCTTTTGGAAAACGGAAGGGGTGCAACATGCAAATCAAGGAAATCATGTCCTCCAATGTGGAGGTCACGTATCCCAACTGCACGCTCCAGGAGGCTGCGGATCGGATGAAGGCACTGGACGTCGGCGCCTTGCCGGTGTGCGACGGCGATCGGATTGTGGGAATGATCACCGATCGCGACATCACGGTGCGGGCAATTTCCGAAGGCTGGGACCCATGGACGACTGCGGTCCGGGAGATCATGACTCCGGATGCCGTCTGTTGCTATGACAATCAACAAGTGACCGAAGCGGCCCGGCTCATGCGGGACCGCCAGGTTCGGCGGATCATGGTGCTCGACCGCCGCCAGCACCTGGTGGGCATGATCTCGCTGGGCGACGTCGCCGTGGGCACCGCCGACGATATGCTGGCCGGCGAAACGCTGGAAAAGGTTTCCGAGCCGGCGTGAGTGTAGACTTTCGAGTTCGTTTCCGGGTGGCCGGGGCTGAGTCTTGCCGCAGGGGTCACCCCAGCTTCGCCCGGCTCAGCACCGTATATTCTGGCCCATCCGAAGACAACTTGCTGCTCATGACCTGAACTTCGCGGACGGTGGTATCGCCGCCTTTCCAGCCGGCGTGCTTGGCCAAGGCGGGGGCGAGCTGATCGGTGCCCGGATCGGTCCTGATCCGGCCCAGGGTGATATGCGGCGTGTATTTCCGATCCTCCCGGCGATAGCAGCCTAACTCGAGCAACGGGGGTTCCAGGGCATCGTGCAGGGCACACACTTCCTGGGCGCCGGTGCTGACGCCGACCCACAGAATGCGAGGCCGGCGCGGATTGGGGAAACTGCCCGCCGATTCCACGGTCATAGCGAAGGCTGTTTGCTTGGCGGCCACATCGGCCACGGCCTGGCAAACCGGCGGAATTTCTCGCTCGTCGACCTCGCCGAGGAAGAGCAGCGTCAGGTGCAGGTTGTCCGGTTCGACCCATTTGACCTGGGCGCCCGTTCGTGCCAGGGTCTCCTGTAGGGCAATGATGCGATCATGGATCGCTTTGCCCGGATCGATGGCAATGAAAGTGCGGATGCGTGCCATGTTGATTCCGTTACGCCACAGGCTCGAAGACTCGCCTGCGGGCTTGGGATTCAATTGCAAGCCCCAGGGCGAGTCTTCGAGCCCTGGGGATGTTGGGAAGTGATTCAGAACGCCAGCATATTCCGATACGCTTCCAGCCGCTGATCGATTTCCTTCCGCGTGGTGCGTTTCAGGCGCCCCAGGCCGAAATCCTCGACCGTGAAGCTGGCGACGATGGTGCCATATGCCATGGCGCGGCGGAGCCGGCCGGGCGGTGGACCATCGTCCGAGCACAGGTAGCCCATCAAGCCTCCCGCGAAACTATCTCCAGCGCCCGTCGGATCGACTACTTCGTGGGTGGGGAAACCTGGAATCACAAAGACACCGTCCTCACTGAAGAGTGTGGCGCCGTGCTCGCCCTTTTTGATTATGACGAATTTGGGGCCGAGCTTGCGAACGGCCTGCCCCGCCTTGATCAGATTGCTTTCCTCGGTCAACAGTAGCGCCTCGCTATCGTTGAGAAACAAACCGTCCAGGCGCGGCAGCAATTCCATCAGCTCGTCGTGCATGGTGCTGATCCAGAGATCCATGGTGTCAGCCATGACCAGCGTGGGTTTCTTGATCTGGTCCAGAACACGGGCCTGGATCACCGGGCTGCCGTTAGCGAGAAACACGTGCGAGCTGTCGCGGAATTTTTCCGGCAACACCGGGTTGAAGGAACTGAAGACGTTGAGGTGTACCTCAAGGGTATCGCGCGTGTTCATGTCCTGGTGATAGCGGCCCTTCCAGCGAAAAGTCTGGCCCCCGGCCTGCGTGGACAGTCCAGTAGTATCAATGTCCCGGCTGGCGAAGAGTTGCCGGTGCTCATCGGGAAAATCCTCGCCGACCACGCCGACCAGCCGCGGCCGGGTGAAAAAGCTGGAGGCATAGGAAAAGTACGTGGCCGAGCCGCCCAAGGCCTCGTCGACCCCGCCATTCGGAGTTTCAATCGAGTCAAAAGCAACCGATCCGACCACGATCAGAGAATTCGCCATCAGAACTCCTCAAAAAAGGTTTGCGTGGTCCCGCCTCTGCTCTGAACTACGTAATCAGATCTTATTCATCTCCCTTGCCTCCTCGCCCTTCAACAAGCGTCAAGGTCGTCCCCTCCTGAACGATCTTGCCGTCTTGTTTGAAGATTTGCCGCCGCCAGGTGATGACGCCGCGGCGGCCGTGGGCGCGAGCTTCCTTCTCCAGCACCTTGGCCCGTAAGTGGATGGTATCGCCGATAAACACCGGCTCCTTGAATACCCACTCGCGAACGCTCATGAACGCAAGGGTGCGCATGGGCGGAGCATACATACCCAGACCGCTGCTGATGGACCAGACCAACAGACCATGGGCGATGGGACGTTGAAAGATAGTGGTCTTGGCAAACTCGTGGTCCGTGTGAATGGGATTGAAATCGCCGGAGATGCCGGCAAAATTTACGATGTCCGTCTCGGTCAGCGTCCGGCGTAGTGATTCCCACTCCTGGCCCACCTCGACGTCGTCGAAGTACAAGTGCAACTTGGTGAAATTCATGATGTTTTCACTCCGAACCATCACCACGAAACACACGAAAAACACGAAATAGGGGACGATCAATTTCTTTTCGCGTTTTTCGTGTGTTTCGTGGTTTCAATACCGGGCAGTAGCGCCCGCGGTTGACGGGTTTCCGGATCGATGCCCACATAGACGACTTCCGCTTCAGTCACCTTCAGGATCTCCTTGCCGCGCTCAACCTCGACGCAGACTTGCATGGTGATGGACGATCGGCCGATGCGCACCAGACGTGTCAGAAAGCGGACCACGTCTCCGACTAGGACCGGCTTGTGGAACTCCACCTTGTTGAGGGCGACGGTGACGATGAAAGGCAAACCACCGCCTGCCATGTTTACTTCGCGACGAGCGCCGATAGCCCCCGCCTGGTCGATGTAGCTCAGGATGACGCCGCCGAAGATCGAGCCGAGCGGATTGGTGTCGCGCGGCATCATGACCACCTGGATGGCAAGATACGGTTCGCCCATGCTATCCTCCCAGCTCGCGCCGCACGATGTGGACACCGGAGACCATGTTGGCCAGCTTCTTGCAGGCGATGAAGCGGGCGGTCTGCGAAAACCCGCAATCCGGGGTCACGTGCACCCGTTCCGGTTCGATGTATTTCAAAGTCAGGCGCAGGCGCTCGGCCACCAGCTCGGCCGGTTCAATCCATGTATTCTTGACATCCACCAGCCCCACGGCAAGCTCCATGGGAGGGGGGATTTGCTTGGCCAGTTCGATCTCGGCCATCTCACGGCTGGCAAATTCCAGGGCGAGTTGCTGAACCTTGGCCCGCGCCAGGTGTGGAAAGAGTGGGCGATAACTGCGCCAGCCCACCGCCCGGCCGCGGTAGTTGCCGAAACACATGTGCAAGCTGATCTTGGCCTTCACGCCGGCAACCGTTCGATCAATCAGATCCAGAAATCGCTCGGGATAATCGGGATGGCAGGCGAAACTGGGCTCATCGAGCTGAATGAAATCGGCGCCTGCATCCACGAGATCTTTCATCTCCTTGTTAACGATGGGGAGAAGCGCTTCCGTGATCTCTTGCCGATCGCGATAAATCTCTCCGCCTTTCAAGCAGCCGGCCAGCGTAAAGGGCCCCGGAATGGGCACCTTGGCCGGCGCCTGCGTCAGGGTTCGAAAATGACGGAACTCCTCGACCAGGCCGAGTCCCCGCGACGCCGTCAGCGGATGTTCGCACAAATACTGAGGCCGTTGATCGTGGGCGGGCGGTCCCAAACGCCTATCTGGTGCAAGTGGCAGAATGCCCTGCAAATAGTCGTAAAATCCGAGGTTGAAATCCACCCGCCGCATCTCGCCATCCGTGATGATGTCCGCACCGGCCTGGAGCTGATCATCGATGGCCAGGCGAACCGCGTCGCGCACGGCTTCGGCGCGGTCGTCCGCCCCAAACAGGCTGGCCTGCGCCGCAACATCCGCGCAGAATTTGGCATACCAGCCGGGAAACGCCCAGCTGCCGATCACCGTGGCACTGATCATCGTGGTTATGTTATTTCACGTTCGGGGAATGACCACAAACTGCGGAGGAACGGATCGACGCGGCCAGCACGCGAACATATTCATCGAGCACATCGCGCGCTTGCTGCGGGCTCAGCACACGCGAGTCGTAGCGCATGCCCAGAGACACGACGCCCGCATAATTGTTGACTGCCAGGCCCAGGCATTGCAAAGGCCGCGTCACGGGCACGAAATCCACTGCTTCGAGGATCGCATCGCCCACAACGATATGCCGGTCCTTGCGCGGCAATGGTGAGGAAGCCAGAACGGGACCGAGGTTGGTGAGCAGGGCGCTGTACAAACAGCGGCGCCGGCTGCGCCGCGCTTTGCCCCAGGCATGAGTCATGCGCTGTAAGAACGGCAGGGCCACGAGCCAGGCCAGGCCAAAGTGATTCCGCTTGATGTTCTCCATGAGGCGGTTGATGCGGTCAAGCAGTGCGTCGGTATCCAGAGCGTCCTCCGGACAGTGATCCATGTAAGCCGTGCTCACGACATTGGCCGCCGGCATGCGCCGGTCGGCGGGGGTGCGCATATTGATTGGCAGCATCAGACGCAGGCAAACGTCGGACGGCAGCGCATTCCGTCTTCGCCAGTTATTCAGTGCCATGAACAGATCGCGTGCCAGAAGGCTGTTGAGCGAATTCTCGGAGCCCTGGGCAAACGCTGCCAGTGCGGCCGACTCCGCGCGACTGAACCGGTGCACACAAATCTCCGGGAACATTGGCGGCGGGGAAGGATCGTCCAGCATCGGCCGGTGCGGGATGAAGGGCGCCGGTTTGCGCCGATAAAACTTCCAGAACGCCGGCAAGTCCGGCAAGCGCTGCATCGCCCAGCGCCACAGCCGCCAACCAGTGACCGGCAGTGCCGCCCGGCTGCGAAGCCGGCCGGATTCCAGCGGCTTGAAGCGAAAACGGTTGGTACTGCCGAGCGCGTTGGCGTAAGCCGTCAACAAATCGGTGGTGAAATCCAGGGCCCCCACGCCGTCACAAGCTGCGTGATGAAACTGCAGAACCAGATCAGATCTTTCCGAACCAAGAACTGTGCAAACCTGTAGTCCCGGCCTTCTATGGATATCGAGTCGACTTGCCGGTGGGAATTCCTCGGTGGGCTCAAGGTTCAGACAGTGAACACCGGGCACGAAGTCCAGGCAAGGCGTCCAGTACGCCCGGCCGTCCTTGCCCGGCCGCACGATGGCAGTCAACAGAGGATGCCGCGCCAGCGCGATGCCGAGTGCGTGGTTCAAGACATGTTGCTGAATTCGGCCGCGGAACCTCAGCCGGCCAAAAAACTGGATCGGATAGGACGGCGAGTCCTCCAACAGGAACAGGTGCTCGAACGGTGAAAGCGGCAGCGGAAACAGCTCTCGGCTGCCGGCGCTCGGTTTTCGGGCGAAAGGCGAGCGGCGCTGGCCGATAGCCGTTGTCAGCCTTTCACGCGGCGGCGCCGACCGGGGTTCCGCGACGAGTAATGATGACATCGCTTTTCACGCCTCGTTGCCTCAGGGAAGAACTCCGCACAAACTGCTGGTGCAGAATCTGCGTGGACAGAATTTGCACAAACACAAGGTTGTCGCGCGTCGAATACCGCTCCTGGGGAGTGCTCTCCAGCCGCCGGCGGAATTGCTCGACCGCCTTGGGATCGAAGATGCCGGCGTCGCTCACGGCCCCTGCGTCGAGATGATCGGCAACGAGACCATCCGGATCCTTGATGAAACCGCTCAATTCTGGAGCGCGAAATGCAAACTTGGGCCGTTCGCAGATGCCGGGGGGCAAATCGTCACGGAAGGTTTCGCGCAGGATGGCCTTGTCTTTTAGCCCGCGCAGGCGAAAGCGTTCCGGCACACCGGCCAGGAATTCGATCACGTGATGATCCAGGTACGGAAAACGTCCCTCGACGCTGTGGGCGCTGAGCATGCGATCGCCCTGCGAATTCAGCAGGTAGCCGTGCAGCAAGGTCCGCATTTCCAGGTACTGACATTTCTCCAGCAAAGAGCGCTCGGCATAATCCGGCGGCAAGGAGACAATGAGGTCTTGCTGCGGCGGGTGTTGTTCCAACACTGCTTTCAATGCCGGCCCGAAAAAGACGTGGCCCGCGCTGGAGTTGCCGATCCGAGTGTGGTGCGAATACAAGGGGGCGCTGGTTTGTTCCATGTCCTTCCTGAAGAAATCAACGAGAAGCTGGAAATGGCGGGAATTCTGAAACTGCGGCAAATACGCATAGAGTTTTTTGAATAGCTGTGGCCGGGCCCGCGAATCGGGCTGCCGCGACCAGAAACGGCGCAGCTTCGCCTCCCGATAGATGTCGTATCCCCAGGTGATTTCGTCAGAGCCCTCGCCGGTCAGTACAACCTTCACTCCTTGGGTCTGGACACTACGGCTGAGGAGATACATGGGCACCGGGGCGGTCCGGAAGAGCGGAGCCTCGGCGTGATAGATCACGTTGGGGAAATTGGCGTAGATGTCGTTCTGGCCGCACACCACTTCGTTGGAATCCAGTTGGAGCCAGCGGGCCACCTGGCGCTGGTGCTGACTTTCATCGAAGAGCTTGTCTTCGAACGCCACCGAGAAGGTTTGCGTGTTCTTGTGCTGGAGGTCCTTGTAGGCGAGGACATTGATAACGGAGGAATCGATGCCGCCGCTGGTGTAAGTGCCGACTTCGACGTCGGCCTGGAGCCGCAGCGCCACCGCCTTGCGCAGCTCGGCGCGAAAGGCCTCCCGGCAAGCCTCATAATCGCCGCGAAATGCCGGAGCGCTGCCGTGATAGGGGATTTCCCAGTATTTGTGCTGGGCAATTCGGTTTCCGCGCCGGTCAAGCATGAGGACCGAGGCGGCCTCCACTTGTTCGACTCCGTCAAAGGCGGAGCCGGTGTCCAGGCCGGTCCAGTAGGTGAACGCCTGGGCCAGGAAACGTGGATTGAGCTGCCGCTTCACGCCGGGGTGGGCGAACAGGGCCTTGATCTCCGAGGCAAAAAGAAATGCATTGCCGGCCCGCGTGTAGAAGAGCGGTTTGATGCCGAGGCGGTCACGGGCGAGGATCAGTTGTTCCTGGCGCCCGTCCCAGATCGCAATGGCGAAGTCGCCGTTGAAATGGCTGGCGAAATCCAGCCCCCATTCTTGATAGGCATGGGGAATGACCTCGGCATCGGACCCGTCGCGCAAGACATAGCCGAGTGAGGTCAATTCCTTGCGCAGCTCTCGATGATTGTAGATTTCGCCGTTGAAGACGGCTGCGATGTCGCCATCGCTGCTGAACGTTGGCTGAGAGCCGTGAGCCACATTGATGATCGCCAGGCGCCGAACTCCCAGAACGACCTCGTCCTGGACGTGCAGGTAGCCGGCGTCGGGACCGCGGTAGCGAATCTGCTCGAGCATGCGCAAACCAAGCGCTTCGCGGTCCTGTGGCTCGAGTCCTACGCAGCCGACAATTCCGCACATGTGCGGTTTCCTCTTGTTCCCAGGGCCTCGATCGCGGCACGGCTGACGCCGAGCTGAATGAGTGTCTTCTCTACTGCACGCTCCTCGACCTGCAACGTGAGCTTGTGCAACGCCTCGTCTCTCGTGAGCAGTCCTTTGCGGATGAGCTTGCTGAGCTCCAGAGCGTACGGGTGAAAGCCGTACTTCTTCTCGTGACACAGGTTGCCCACGACGTTCAAGGCGCAGTTGGACGTGCAGCCGTCGAGCTGTTCGGGATGGACCCAGCCGAGCTCGCGGATTTCGTCAAGGATGAACGCCTCGGATTTCTCAAAAACGAGGTACGGGGACATCTGGTAGATTTCGAAGGAGTCATCGGGCAAATCCAGGTATTGCTCCGCTTGGGTTCCCAGGCGTGCGTTCCAGTGGTCGCGATGCTGTTGATACGTCTGGCGGTAGAAGCGGTGATTATTTTTGATGACCGCGCGTGGAATCTGTCCCGGCGTGAAGCCGGCGAAAATCATGGGAATGCGGTAGGAGAGAGCCAGCCGGGCGGCACAGGTGTTGACCACCGAAATGCAGGAGAGGCAGATGTCGCTGATGCGGGTGATGTAGTTGCCGCGCGTCTGGTTGAGGTCGCCGAAGACCGCTTCCTTGTACATGCGCGTCATGAACGCCCGCGCCGGCTTGAAAAAAAGATGGTCGACGGCGAGCATGTCAACCACCTTGACGATGTTTTGCTTGGATTGCTCGGTGATGAAGCCGTTATCGAGCGTGAAGGCCAGCACATTCAGCCCCAGGTCGCGGACCATCATCTTGAGCATGTAGGTCGAGTCTTTGCCGCCGCTGTAGCAACACAGGGCATCGTAGGCGAAGCGGCCTTTGCTGGCGTGGACGATCTGCTCAAATTCCTGCCGCTGCCGGGCGTCGAACTGGTTTTGATGCGTCGTCTCCGGCCGGGCGCAAAAACAGCACACCCCTTCCGCATCGAAGCTGATGTTGGGAAAAGTCGACGGCAGCACGCACCGCGCACAAAGTTCCGTCATGCGGACACCAATCTTCGTGCTCCGATATAACTGGCCATCTTGCGTATGGAGCCCATCTTCTCCTTGGTGATGTCCTCATCGGGGATCGCCAGCCCGAATTCTCCTTCGATGAACGTCAACAGGTCCACGATGCCGTAGGAATCGAGGATTCCCGCTTCGAGAAGCGATCGGTCCAGGGGAATCTCATCGGCAGGATTGAGCAGGACGGAGCCTCGCAAGTAATCCAGGATTTTTTGGATGTATTCGTTGTTTGTGTTTTCCATTGTGGCGACGACCTCCTTCCGGAAAGATCCGGAAGTTGAATACCCGATTATGCGATTTTTGCCAAGCGGAATTGGCGAGAGTGGGTGAATCGACCGATCAAGAGAAGGATGAAGATTAAGAGATGAATAAGATCAAGAGCAAGATGAAGAGAAAGAGCAACGAGGCAGCGAACGGATCACACGCTGCCGCGCCATTGTTCTTCCGCCGCGCTGGGCCGAAGGTAGAGGGGTTCCAGAGTGTAGACGTCGTCTTTTTCACCACGATTCCAGCGTTCCAGACCGACGCGGAAAATGCTTTCGACATCGGGTTCGCGACGGCCCGGATCAACCAGCAGCCGGCCCTGCAATTGCTCCTCCTTACCCTTTATGCCCGGTCCGCTTATCCAACCGTCTTTCTCAAGCGTTTCCAGCCATCTCGAAAACGCCTGAATTGCCACGGCTGCATGCGCTTGCCCGGGCTGCTGCGGATCGCTGCGGACGAAGCGCTGCACGTAAACCTTGTCCTTCTGGGCATCGACAATGACATCGACCTGCAGGGCCTGTGGGGGCGCTTGCAGTGCGATCGCTTGAAAGGTGTCGATCCCCAAGAGGACGCAGCCGGTCGCATAGGTCAGGGTCTTGGCCGTCATGATGCCGACGCGCAAGCCGGTGTAGCTTCCAGGTCCCCGGCTGACAAAAATGGCATCCAGATCGCGCGCCTTCCAACCCTCGTCCTTCAGAAGTTCAGCGAGCGCCGGGATCAAATCGCGGGCATGACGGCGGGCTTCGTCGAGCCGGCGCATTCCCAGCACCTCGCTCCCCCGAGCCAGAGCCACCTGGCCCACCGAGCAGGATGTTTCCAGAATCAGTATGCGCGGTTCATCATCCTTCATGTGTTTCTCGTTGCAAGTCGCCGGGTTTTATTTATCATACAGCCCATGAGCACTGGCGAAGTATGGACGATTACCACCGATGGAGCGGCCCGGGGCAACCCCGGCCCTGCCGCCATTGCCTTCATCATCGAACGCGCGGGGGAGAAGGACATCTTGCACAAGGAATGTCTGGGCGAGGCAACCAACAACGTCGCCGAGTACACCGCCCTCATTCGCGCCCTGGAGAAAGCCCGCGACCTGGGAGGAAAACGCCTGGCCATCCAGAGCGACAGCGACCTGATGGTGCAACAGATGAACGGGCGTTACAAGGTCAAGAATGCGGGACTCCAGCCGCTGCACGAAAAAGCGAGGCAACTGTGCAAGGGTTTTGAAGAAGTAACTTTTCGCCATATTCCGCGCGAGGAAAACACGCGGGCAGATCGGCTATGCAACCAGGCACTGGACGGCGAAGTCAAGTCCACTCCCAAAGGCAAGCCAAAAGCCAGCGCCGGCAAGGCGGAACAGGTGCGCGAGGATGCCGTCGAATGCCTGCGGACCATGGCCGCTGCTTGGGCCAGAGGCAACCCGAAGGACCCCAAACCGGAGGATGTGTGGGAGCAGCTATGGAGCATTCTGGAAGAGAGCGGCGTCCTTCGATAACGGCCAAAGTTCGCGGCCACTTGGCCGCAATTTTCTATTCGCAACTCCTTTATTTCGTTAACCTTAAAAAAATCAAAAGTTGGCGGCCAACTGGTCTACACGCCGGAGCCTTCCAAAACGGTGGCTGGGGAGAAGGACCTTTTGGCTCGTTTTCCAAAACCCATGAAATGACATGATGGTAATTCGTTGCAGGCATCCTGCAATTAACATGAATAGCCGTAACAGGTTGCGCGCTATCCGCGGAATATCCGCCAGATGTCCTGATACAGGACAAACACCATCAGGCTGAGGATGAGCGCCAGGCCGGCGTAGGTGGTGGCCACGCGCACGCCCTCAGAGGCCGGCTTGCCACGGATCTTCTCGTAGATGAGAAACACCATGTGCCCGCCGTCCAGCACCGGGATGGGCAGGAAATTGATCACTGCCAGGTTGACGCTGATCATGCCGATGAAGAAGAGGAATTCCCAGAAATCGTAGCCGGCAATTCGGTAAGCAACGCGGGCAATGGTGATGGGTCCGCCCAGGTTCTTGATGGAAATGTCGCCTTCAATCATCCCACGCAGGTTCTGGTACACCTGGGCCATGTTGTCGTAGGTGTCCTTGAAGCCCATGCCGACGGCTTCGAAGAAATTGTCCGCTTTCTGGCGTCGCAGGTCGCGGGAAAACATCAAGCCCCGATCATCGGTCAATGGCCAGTTGAGGTCCTGCTGCGGTTCAAATTCGATTTCCTTGAGTTCTCCCTCTCGCTTGACCTGAAATTCGATCTTTTTGCTTTTTGCGGAACCAGGAAACTGGAATGAAAAGAACACCCATGCAAATTCGTCAGGGCCGAGTTCAACCCACCGGCCCGGCTTCAGATCGCCTTCTTCGGTGAGTTGAAAGAAGCGAACCTGTTTGATTTCATCATTCTCTCGCAACTCGGTCGTTTTTGCCTTGTCCCTGGGAACGTAAGCCACCGTCGTTTTGACCTGGTAGGCCAGCCCGAGCTCAGGAATGGGTTGCGGTGAAGCGGAGCTGAATGGCAAGACCTTGTCATATTGCCAGTCATTATTCCAATCCAGTTTGATGGTTTTGGCTTCGTACTGAATGCCACCTTCGGCCCGGTGACGATTGACGTACAAGGTTACTGCCTCTTTCCAATAAGGACCATCCTTGGCTTTGGCCTTGGACATCTGCCTCGCCCATTGCTTCAGCTTGTCGGGCAAGCGGACCGGGTCCAGTGGAATGCCCTTGGGATCCAGGGTTCCCCACTTGATTGGTTTGCCGTCGGGATCCTTGACTTCCACCATGCGGATCACGTCCCCCTCAAGGTTCTTGTCCTTGTTGCGGGCCTGGACTTGTGCTTTGGTGGCGGGCGAATCCTCGCGGAGCGCGACAATCTCTCCCATCTGCATGCGAGCCCCGAACGTGTAGTGGAATGCGGGCGGCACCGTGACGTCTTGAGTTGTTGTCTTGCCGTCCACGTCACGTTCGAGTCGTAAGGTGACTGGCTGATCGGCCAAGACCTGCATTCGCCGCAGATATTCGAAGTAATCCGGCTGATCGGGCTTGCGAGGGTCGTTTGGCAAAACCTTGATTTCCTTGGGATTGTCCGGATCGGTGGTGGCGATGATGCGGTCGCCGAACTGGATCTTGTCCTGCACCTCGGCGGCTACCGTGTGCGGCCAAACGGGATGCTTGTACGAGGGGTCGGGGAGTTCCCGGCGTGAGGCCAGTACCAGCCGCTGCGAGGGAGATACGCCAATCACGGGCCTTCTTTCTCTTCCCTTGCTGGCCATTGGCGTGATTTGCAGTTCAGTCGGCTCCTTGTCTCCAGGCCGGCGATAGGACAGGTCAAGGGATTCCCCTCTCCTCGTTCCCATCACCGTGGGCATAAGAGTATCGAAATAGGGATACTTCACCTTGCCGATTTGCACGATTTCTCCCTCCCAGCGTACACCCTTGACGAAGGCGGGAGAATCGGAATCCACAGCAGCAACCACCGCAGCACTGCGGTCTTTGCCCGGCCCCTGGAAAACGATCACGAAGCAGATGATCGCCAGGATCACATTCATGACCACGCCGGCGGAGATGATGGCCATTCGCTGCCAGACGGTTTTGTTGCGGTAAGAGCGGGGGTCGTCCTCGTTGCCGTCGCTGGATTCGTCGCCGTCCACCTGGCCGACCATCTGCACGTAACCGCCCAGTGGAAAGAGGGCCAGGCGGTAATTGGTTTCACCCCATTGAAAGCTACAGCCGGGAATGGGCGGACCGAAGCCGATGCTGAACGTGGTCACATGTACGTCGCACCACTTGGCCACCAGGAAGTGGCCCAGTTCGTGTATAAAGATGACAAAGGACAGGCCAAGGGCGGCCTTGGCAATGGCCCACTGGCCGCTGGGACTGAAGTTGAGGATCACGTAAACAAGAATGGCGCCCAGGATGGCCAGAGTGACGATGTTGCTGCGAAGCCACTGTCCAATGGTCGGTTCCGGCGGGGGCGGTGTCGCCGGTGCCTTCTCCTGCAAGGATTCGTTCGCATCCGCCCTGGGAGCAATCGGAGGTTTGTCCTGGAAGGACTGGTTCAAATCCGCATGGCGCAGGTTTTCTTTGTTGTCCACCGAGCAATCTCCTCGCGCGCCCACCGGTCGATGTTCCCGAGTTCACTCAGGGTTGGGCGGGCGCTATAGTTATGGTTATCCAGGACATCGCGGCAGGCGCGGGGAATATCAAGAAAGCCAAGTTGGCCGGCCAAGAAACGCCCGACCGCCTCTTCGTTGGCGGCATTCAGCACCGCCCCGCATGTCCCCCCTTGCCGGGCGACCGCATATCCCAATTGTAGGGCAGGAAAAGTGTCCAGGTCAGGCTGGGCGAAGTTCCACGAACCCAGCTCGCTCCAGTCGATCTTCCGGGCCGGGCCGGGCACACGGTCCGGATAGGTCAGGGCATACTGAATCGGCAAACGCATGTCCGGCGGCGAAAGCTGGGC
>Ga0066903_100000690_pt1 | contig 22243 bp, 13 predicted proteins | sample PanSoiMetaGPlot1_FD_67491 | JGI IMG/M metagenome (GOLD analysis project Ga0066903, IMG submission 67491) | Tropical forest soil microbial communities from Panama analyzed to predict greenhouse gas emissions - Panama Soil - Plot 1 (version 2) | ecosystem: Environmental > Terrestrial > Soil >... | reverse complement strand
TCTTTGTGGCCCGTCGCCCATTCCCAAACCTGCACCTTTGCGTTCACCTTTCCATCCGCGCCCTTGAACGCGCCCGTGGAAGCCAGGTATTGTCCCTTGGGGTGGAAGGCAACGCTGAAAACCAAATCGGCGCCGGTGGAGAAGGACACAGACTCGGTTCTCGTCCGGATGTTCCAGACCTTGATGGTCCCGTCCCCGAGCGCGGCCGCGATCCACTCGCCGTCGGGGCTGAACGTCGGGCTGTTGACCTCGGTATTGTGCCGCAAAACGAGCGGCTCGACCTTGCAGAGCCGCTTGAGATAGCGCCACTCCCACTGCTGCAGTTTCCCCGGGCACTGGTCAAGGTGCGCCTGGGCCCGGCCGAGGTTGTCGCGCGAGATTTCCCCGTGGGCGAGATTGATGAGGTGGAAGTATGTGTCCTGTTCCTCCCGTTCGAGCGACGCCTTCAGATCACGGTTAGCCTGCCACACCAGAACAGTGCTCACAGCCAGGGCCGACACGCCGACGACGGCCGCCAAGGCCACTGCTGTCACGGGGATAAGAGCCCGCCGACGGCGGCGCGCCAGCTTGCGGAACCGGTACCAGGTTGACGGCGGGCACGCCTGGACCGGCTCGTCTGCCAGGTAGCGCTGCACGTCCATCGCGAATCCGTTGGCCGTCTCGTAGCGCCGGCTACGATCCTTCTCCAGCGCCTTCATCACAATCCAGTCCAACTCGCCACGCACGAGCCTCGTCAACTTGGCCGGCTCGGTGCCGCGGTTGGCTGCCAACGTCGGCAGGCCCTCGGCCGTGCTCAGCTTCGTGCTCGGCTTCGACGGCTCCTGCTCGCGGATGACCCGCAGCATCTCCAGTATGCCGGCCTGTTCCAGGTCCTTCTTGCTGAACGGCGTGCTGCCAGTCAGCAATTCGTAGAGGAGCACACCGAGCGAGTAAATGTCGCTCCGTGTGTCGATGTCGAGCTGATTGATCTCGGCCTGCTCGGGCGACATGTATTCCAGCGTGCCAACGATGTTGCCGAAGCCAGTGACCAGCGTCTTCTCGGTCAACGACTGCCCCGCCGCCTTGGCGACGCCGAAGTCGATCACCTTCGGCACCGGCTTTCCGTCATACATGGCGACCAGCACGTTCGACGGCTTGAGGTCGCGGTGAATGATGCCCTTTTGATGGGCGTGCTGAATCGCCAGGCACACCGGGATGAACAGCTCCAGCCGCTGTCGGGGCGTCAGGTGATGCTCGTCGCAGTAGCGCGTGATCGGTACGCCCTTGACAAGGTCCATGACGAAGTACGGGCGGGCCGAGGGCGTCGTTCCGCCATCAAGCACCCTCGCGATGTTCGGATGCTCCATGAGCGCCAGCGCCTGGCGTTCGGCTTCGAAGCGGGCGATTACTTGCCGGGAGTCCATGCCGGGCTTGATCACCTTCACCGCGACCAGGCGCTTGACCGGCTCGGTCTGCTGCGCCATCCAGACCGTGCCCATGCCCCCTTCGCCGATTTGCTCTATCAGCTTGTATTCGCCGATGATCGTGCCGGCGCGTTCGGCGCTTGGTTCGTACACTGCCGTGCGATCCGGCGGCTCGCGCAGAAAGCTGACCGAGGCTTCATGTGCCTGGAGAAGGGATTCGACTTCGCCGCGAAAGTTGCGGTCTGCCCCGCAGGCCCGGTCGAGGAACGCTGCCCGCTCGCCGGTGGGCAGCTTGACGGCCGCGTTGAAGATCTCGCTGTCGGACATGGCGAATCCCGGGTCGGATGGCCCTTCATGATCTCATGCGCGAAAGGCGCGTAAACCCCCGGTGATTTTTTTCAACCGGGCGTCTCGCGGCCGCGATCAAGCAGCCACCGGCGGCGGAGCCAGGCGCGGGCGTAGGTCCAGTCTTCCTCCGCGGTTTTCGCGGCGACGCCCAGGATTTCCGCGGTTTCGGCCACTGTGCAGCCGAGAAAGTAGCGGAGTTTGACCACGCGGGCCTTGCGCGGCGAGTCCGCGGCCAGTTGATCCAGCGCCTCGTGGATGGCGAGGATTTCGATGGGATCGCCGGGCGGTATGACCGGCAACTCGTCCGGGTTGACTTGCTCAAGTCCGGCCCCGCCGCCGCGCTTGAGGGTTTCCTTGCGTCGCGCCTGCTCGACGAGGATTCGGCGCATGGCCTCGGCCGCTGCGGCGAAGAAATGCCCGCGGCCGTCCCAATCGCGTGGCTGACTGCCGCCCACGAGGCGCAGGTAGGCCTCGTGAACGAGAGCGGTCGGCTGCAGGGTCTGGCCCGACTTCTCGGCGGCGAGGCGCGCGGCCGCCAGCTTGCGCAGCTCGTCGTACACGAGCGGCAGCAGTTCTTCCGCGGCCTGCCGATTGCCGGCCGTCGCCGCGGCGAGGATCTGCGTCACGTCGGGCATGCGCCCAGCATATCCTCGCTGGGAACTACCGCAAGAACGAGATCGTCGATTGGCGAGCGTCGCGGCGTGAGCCGCACGATAATGGCGGAATACCACAAGATCGTGCGGCTTACGCCGCGACGCTCGCCGATTCAGTCGTCTCGCTCCTCATCCTCCGGATCAACATCGCGTCGCCGTCGCGGTCGCCTCCGTTCGCGGTCGCGGTCTTCGTCGATTTCCACGTCTTCGGCGTACTCCATCTTCTTCGGCTTCGGCGGGACGAAGTACGGCTGCTTCGCGTACTGCTTGAACAGGAAGAGCTGAAACACAGCCGTCGGCAGCCAGACGATGAGCAACCCGACTGCCACGGCGTAGGGGCGTGTGGTTGCCAGATCCTTCTGGAACAGAAGTTCAATAAGCAGCGTCACCGCGACCATGACGTTCAGGCCCGCGATCACCAGCCGCAGCCCGACGAAGGTGCGCCGGGCCGCGGGGAAGCGGGCGTCATTGGTCCCGACCTTGATAACGAGAAGGCTCACCAGAGAGCACAAGACGCCGGAGATGACGAGCGGCCAGGCGACGCGCTGCGACACGCGGTCGAACGGGTCATTCGGCTGTTGCGGTGGGGGCGGGGGCGGCGGAAACCGACCCGGATTGAACTGCGGGTTGAACGGCTGTTGTTGTTGCTTCGGCTGCTTGCCCTCGAACGCGTCACCGAGGAAATCGATGATCGAAAGGGACAACCCGGTCAGCGCGAGCAGGAAGCCGGCGGTCAGGAAGGTATAGAAAGCTGCCTTGATGCCGAGTTCCGGGTCGGGTGGGTCCGATTTCGCGTCGCGGATCCGCAGGCCGATGTAGGCCACGGCAAGCCCGGCGATCGCGACGGGAAAGATCGACAATGCATAGAAGAGACCGCTGGCAAGTGTTTCGATCATGGGGACACCGGAGACGAGGGTCCGCGAGTGTCCGACATGCTAACGGCGAAATGCTCTTGTCGCTAGTAGTTCGTTGTCAACTGATTGTGTAGCGGAAGTCGTGAGACTTCCGAATCCGCGCCAATCGGAAGTCTTATGACTTCCGCTACGAAGCCCGCCCCTGCCATCACGCGAGCGCGACGAGCTTCTTGCCAGTCTTCCACGACGTGTCGCGCTCCCTGACGACTTCGTGATACAGCGTGTCGCGCTCGACTGGGACGCGGCCGGCCTCGATGATGAGTCGGCGGATCTCATCGACCGTCAATTCCTGCGGCGAGTCGCTCCCCGCGTCGTGGTAGATCTTCTCGTGCACCACAGTGCCATCGACGTCATCAGCGCCGTAGCTTTGCGCCACCTGCGCCGTCTGGATGCCGAGCATCACCCAATACGCCTTGATGTGCGGGAAGTTGTCGAGCATGAGCCGGCTCAGCGCCATGATCTTGAGATCAGTCAGCCCGGACGCCTTCGGGATGTGGCTGAGCCGCGTGTTGTCCGGGTGGAAGGCGAGCGGGATGAACGTCTGGAACCCGCCCGTTTCGTCCTGGAGTTCGCGCAGACGGATCAGGTGATCGATGCGGTGTTCGGCCTGCTCGATGTGGCCGTAGAGCATCGTTGCATTCGAACGGAGGCCGAGTTCGTGCGCTTCGCGGTGGACGCGAATCCACTCGGCCGCGTCCGCCTTGTGTTCGCAGATCTGGCGGCGGATGTCGGGGTGGAAGATTTCGGCCCCACCGCCAGGGAGGCTCCCTAGGCCGGCGTCCATCATCTCCGCGATCAGGTCGCGGGTCGGCCGGCCGGTCATGCGGGCAAACCAGTCCCACTCGACCGCGGTCCACGCCTTCAGATGCAGCTTGGGAAACTCGCCGTGAAGGATGCGAATGACGTTCAGGTACCACTCGTAGGGCAACTGGTGGTGCAGGCCGCCGACGATGTGCAGTTCGGTGCAGCCGCGGTCGCACGCCTCGCGCCCGCGCTCGATGATCTGCTGGTCAGTCATCACGTAGCCCTTAGGCGACTTGAGGTCGGCCCGGAAGGCACAGAAGGTGCAGCGATAGACGCAGACGTTGGTCGGGTTGAGGTGCTCGTTGACGTTGAAGTAGGTGACGTTGCCGTTCTTCCGCTCGCGGACGATGTTGGCCAACTCGCCGAGGGTGTGCAGGTCCGCGTGCCGGTCGAGGAAGACGCCGTCGTCGAACGACAGCCGCTTCCCGGCTTCAACCATTTCGCGGATCTCGGCAAGGCGGTCGGCCATCGAGCGGTTCCCCGTATCCGGACATCTTCCAGATGGATAACCGGCAGGCAAGATCCCGGTTAACCCCAGTGCGCGGGCGCGGATCAACCACTGCGCGCGAATTGCAAGGTCAGCAGGGGTGATTCCGGAGAAAACTTCAGAGATGGCCAACCTGGTAGCGCAATTTGGCCGCCTCAGACTGGCACCGGCATATCCTTGCGAGACAAGGACTTATGTCCTATTTCGAGTCGCACTGTGTATAGGAAGGTTGGCCATCTCTGAACTGCATTGAAATCGAACACCCTTCGCAGACGAGCGTCGTCCGACGATGGTCCGCAAATCGCTGTCCGATTATGGCGAATGCTAGAATAAGGCCACGCTCCACGCGCGGGATGCTTCATGGGTTCGTTTCGGTGGAAGACGATTGAGCGCCGGATCGGCGTCATTGGTCCGCGCTGGTCCGGGAAGACTGTCTTTCTCACGTCCCTGATTAACCATCTGAAGTTCCACGACCCGCCGCGGTTCGTCATGGGGCGCCGCGACCGGCCGGGCGAAGCAACCCACTTCCGCGACCTGCAGGACGAGCCGGGCATCGCCTCCGGGGCCGGCAACCTCCCTTGGTTCGACTACGAGGGGTATCGCAACCAATTCGTGCAGAACGGGCGCTGGCCGGCGACGACGCGCGATGCTTCGCAGTACGCTTGCACGCTCGAACGCTCCGACTGGCAGTTCAGCGACCTGCGTCTTCGCCTCTTCGATCTGCCGGGCGAACGCGTCAACGACATCCCGATGATCACGGGCGAGCAAGATCCCGTTTTGTCCTACGCCATCTGGTCCGACCGCACTTGTCGCCGGCTTTCGAAGGACCTGACTGCATCCGAGTACTTCCGCGACTACTTTCAACGCCTCGACGACTCGGCCGTGACCGAAGCGGAGCTGATCCATTCGTATAAGGTCGCATTAGGTCGCACGCGGCTGTCGTACCGGCCTTATCTCACTCCCTCGACTTTCCTCCTGAACCGCGTCGGCGATCGCGTGAAGGGAACCGATGCGGAGGCGCTCGCAAAAACTCGCTACTGCGGCCTCGGCCCGGACGACGAGTTCGTCCCCCTCCCATCCGCCGCCCGGACACGCCGTCCGGATACGGCCGCCCGCTTTGCGGAGCGCTTCGTTCGCTACCGCAACGAGGTGGTCGGCCCGGTCGTGACTCAGCTCAAGAGCTGTCACGGCCTGGTCATCGTGGTGGACGTCCTGGCGATCCTGGGCCACGGGACCGGGATGTACAACGACTACCGCCAGCTGATCACCGACCTCCTCGCCGCCCTCGATCCTCGCGATTCCACGCTCGACCTCGTATTGCGAAACGTCTACGACGCGATTCTGCCCGTCGACTGGCGGCGGTCGTGGATCAGCCGGATCGCGTTCGTCGCCCCCAAAATCGACCGCGTGCCATTCGAAGATCGGGCGCGGGTGAAGGGCCTGATGGAGCAAATGGTCCGGCACGACGCGAGGAACTGCCGTGGCGTCGCGGTCGATTACTTCGCCGTCTCCGCCGTGGTCGGCGCCCGCGAGATCCAGGGGGGCCACCGCGAGATGCTCGGCAGCACGCTGTATGATGCAGCTGGGCACCCGCTCGAGCCCGGGCCCGAGCGAAAGTTCGCGGTGTCGAACGTCCCGGACACGTGGCCCGAGGGCGGCTGGAAGCCCGGCGACTTTGTGTTTCCGGACGTGTACCCGCGCGTGTCGCCGCTCAGCAATTGCCCAACCGAGCAGAGCGGCGTGGACGATGTGTTCAATTTCCTTTGTTCGTAAGAACTCTCCCCGGAACGGGGTTACCAATGCCTGAACTCGACGAACTCCCGCCGCTCCTCCCGCAAGCACCCACAACGCCCGGCCGGCCCACGCCGCCGGATACCGGCCCGTTCCAGCGCGCTGAGCCGACCAACTTCGAGCCGCGCCCCGGCGATATCGACGACGGCGAGGCCCGTCTTCGCCAGGCGCCGGCGGCTCTCTACGCGCCCAAACCCGGCGAGGTGGCGCGCGAAGAGACGCCACTCGATGAGGAATTGCGCCGGGCCGCGGAACTGATGGCCAGCGAGCCGACAGTATTCGGTCTGCCGACCATTCTCGGCCACCCACTCGTCGGGCTGGTCATGCTCGGTCTCGCCGGGTTGCTCGGCCTGTTTATGTTCAACCAGGTCGCGTCCGCAGTGACTGCGATCAACACGCTCCCCGAGACCGTGCGTTGGGCCGGCTGGGCCTTCTTTGGCCTGCTCTGCCTCGCAGTTGTGTACGCAATAGTTCGCTTGACGGTTCTCTATATCCACCTGCGGCGTAACAAGCAGCTTCGGCTCCAAGGGCTGGAAGAACTGGAAAAGCGAACGCACCTGCGCTGGCTCATCAACTCCAAGCGGCATGAGGCGTATCAGCAGCTCGAAGCATACGTACGCGAGTACCCCGCGGAAACGGATCGCGAGCGCAAGCGGCTCGCGGGCGTCGGGCTCGTGGGCGAAGATCTGTACGCGGTCGCCCAGGCGCGGACGAAGCTGCTCGACCGCGACCGCTGGGGCGATTCGGCCGCCTGGTTCGACGGATTCCGCGACACGTTCCAGGCCCGGCTGGACGACGCTGCCGCCCGGCGCGTCAGCTACTGGGCTCGACGGTCCGCGTTCGCCACGGCCGTGTCGCCCAACGCGCTCGCGGACACAGGACTCACGCTCTACTTCAGCTTCGCCATGCTCGCGGACTTGTGCACCATCTATAACCTCCGCGCCGGCCGGCTCGGGACGATGGTGCTGCTCAGCCGGGTCTTCTTCAATTCGTACCTCGCTGGACAGCTGAATGAAATGGAGGGCTGGACCGCGGACCAGATTCAGCAGCTCGTCGAGCCGCATCTGCCGACGTCGGAGTTGGTGCTCGGCAAAGTGTTCAGCAAGCTCGGCGCAAAAGCAAGCGCCGGGGCAGTGAACTACCTGCTACTGAGTAGGCTCGGTAAGTACGGCTGCCGCATGCTCCGGCCGGTCGCGCGAGATTAGTGCTCCGCTACTTCGGCACAATCACAGTCACGTCCGTTATTTCCTGTCCGGGGCCAAAGGCAACCTGGAAACGGTTGACGACGCGGACCTGCACCGTCTTGCCGCGGATGTCCGCCGGCGGGCTGCCATCCTCCGGGTACACCTGCTTGAGCGACCCGTCCGCGGGAAGCTGGCCATAGACCACTTTGGCCGGCTTCGCCGACCCCTGCCCGGCCACTTCCCAGAGCTTGTTGCCGTCGGAGTCCGTGAAGGTGATGGTGGTGATCCCGGTCGCCTCCTTGCCATAAGTCAGGTCCAGTTCCACCCAGCCGTTCGCCGTTGTCGCACGGACGCCAACTTTGGTGTCGGTCTGGAGGGCCTCGCCTAACTTGGTCATGGTGCAGCCAACGACGTAAACGGCCACGCCGGCGAGCACCAGCAACGTGAGTACTACCCCGATGAGAATGCCTAGCGATAGCTTGAGCGCGGACCGCGAACGCGATTCCGTCATCTCGATACCTCCCGAGCGGGCAAAGACATGATCCCGGCGGGAGTGGGTTATTCCCAGGAGCAAGGCGCGGACAACCCGAGACTAAGGCACCAAGATCGCCTCCGCGAGATTGATGTGGTCTTGAACAATCCCCCCATTGCCTTTCCGGACGGCGATAGTCATCTCTTTGGCTCCGGTCACGTCAATGTGAACGCCGAGCGGGCCACCGGGTTGCGTAAGCCGGCCCCCCTTCGGCAATTTGACTGCCTTCCCGTCTAAGGAAATCGCGAGTTCCGCGTCTCCGCGGACGCCGCTGCGCGCGTCCAGGCCGGCGAGCGTTTCCAAGCGGCGGAATTTCCCCGCGAGCGCGTAAGTGATCGTGCACTGCGCATGCAGTCCAACCCCGCGGTCGAACGTCGATTCGCCGTCGGCTGTCTTAAATCGCATCACTTGTCCCGCAACGCTCCGATCGGCTATCCACGAATAATCTTCGCCATCGAATGACCGATACTCGTACTTCGTCGGTTTCAGTGCCGAGAGATATACCGTCTTCCCCTGTTCCACATCGGCAGAGATCAAACGGTCCGCGGGGATCTTGATCGACTCTTTGAAAAGTGTCTCGGCAGTCCAAACATGTCCGTCGAATGCGATTGACACGGCACTTAGCCGCGTTCCGTCCGCCAATATGAGCCGGTAGAAGGGGCCCTTCGGCCGGCGGCTCCGCGCCAGGTCCGGATTAAACCCGATCGCGGTCAATTTCGATAGCGACAATTCTCGGGCCTTGCCGTCGACCTCATAGCGCAGTTGCGATTTCCCCGCATCGATGCCGCTGAAGGCGCCGAAAGTCAGATCACCATTCCGGGACAGGAAGGCGTCACGCTTCCGCGGCGCCGCGAGCCAGGCGGGGTCACTATCGTCCTCTCGATTGCGAAACCAAATAGCGCGAAGCGACGACAGCGGGAACCGGAGCAGCTGGTCGGGAGTTCCGGGCAAGGAAAGAGTGAGCTGAAGAGCATCGCCGTCCGCCCCGGCAATGGTTCCGCGCACGCGATCTCCATTGTTGAATTCCACGTGGGCGCTTTTTGGCCAGGGAGGCATGACCGTCCCGATGCGCCGGAGCGAGTACCAATCTCCAACGGCTGTGACCTTGTCGTCCGCAATCGTAACCGTACCGTCGGCCTTGACTGATGTCGGGCTGCCAATCAATGGCTGACCGACGATCACTTTCAATTCAAATTCGGGGCGCGGATCGGCCGCGCAGATGATCAGGACGAATATGAGAGCCGGTGCATTCAACGGATAGATCTCATGAGAATGGGCGTGAATCAGTCTATCAACCGAGAATCGTTGAAACGGAAACGGACGAATGCTGTAACTGGCCATTGCCGCGCAATCTATCAATCCTAGGATTCATCCATCGCCGGATCAGTCTTCACTTATATCAAGAGGCACTCCATGGCTAAGAAGGACAAGGGAACGTCAAAGGTCGACATGGTCCGCGACGCGATCGGCAAGCTCGGCTGGAGCGCGGGCATCGAAGAGTATCAGAAGTACATCAAAAACACGTTCGGCGCGGACATGTCGAAGCCGCACATTTCGCAGACCAAGAGCAATGAGCGGAAGCGACAGGGCGTTCGCGGCCGAGGCCGACGGCGCCGCGGCCGCCCAGCCGGCACCGGCGAACCCGCAATGGCCCCCACCGCTCAATTGACGGACATTCTCTCATTCGTCAACGAGGTCCAGCAGTGGGAAAAGAAGCTCGGGGCCAAGACCATTAGGAAAGTGGTTGATCGAGTATTGACGAAGTAAGGTCACCAGGAGCAATTGGTCAACCCGAGTCCTGAGGATTGCCGGCGACGCCCGCCGCGTGCAGGATTTCACCAATCGGAAACACCCGCGTCGCCTGCTGGCCGTCCGGATCGAGGACGGCCAGCGTCACACCCGCCGCGTGGCACGCGCGCAACACTTCCAGGACTGACGCCCGCGGCGGGCGCACCACCTGCCACCCGGGCCCGTCCAGCGCGGCCCTGGCGTATGCGGTCGCCCCGTCTGCGTTCAAAAACAATGCAAGGGCGTCGTGCCCTTCCTTGACTCGCCAGCAGGCAAACTCAGCGCGGCTGTTCCGCACGCGCACAAGCAGATACGGGCTCAACTCGTCGGCGACTTGAGTCATTTCTGCAGGATCGGCAGGTAGTTATTCGGAATCTGGAGAATGATCGTCGCCATGGCCGTGGCGTAATGGCTGCAGACCGTCGGATCCGTCCACGCCCCGTCTCCCCGGTTCCGGTTTAGCCGCAACAATTCATCTCGGATCGCAGGGAACCACTCGTTCCAGTATTTCGCGCCGGCCGTCCACATGGCCTGAGCGGCATAATACTGGCCATAATAGTAATGCTGCTCCGGTAGGAAACCGCCGCGCGCCGTGTACGAGCCCGGCTTGAACCTCATCAAATAGCGCAGCCCGCGATCGATCTCCGGCCCGCTATATACGCCGGCGCAATAGAGCGCCACCACTCCGGCCGCCGAGCGCGGGAACGCGGCTATCCCTTGTTGAGCGAAATAAGTGAATCCGCCGTCTGCCGTCTGGCACGACCGCACATACTTCACACACCGGTCGGCCGCTTCCTTCGGCACGAAGAATCCAACGTTTCGCGCCGATCGCAAGGCCATGATTTGACAGATAGTCACCGACGAATCCGCGAATTGTTTCTGCGGATCATACCGCCAGCCCCCCTCCGAGTTCTGGCAGTTGATGATGAGTTGAATCGCCCGCTCAATTGTCCCTTTGAGCCGGTCCTGGAGTACCCGGTCGGCGACCATGCCGAATACTTCGGCCAGGAACAGGGTGGCGAACCCGTGGCTATACATCGCCCCGTTCCGGTAGGCCCCCGCGGCGTTGTTGAGAAACCCCGGCGGGGACTTCTGCTCCTTGCTCAGCACGAACTGGAGGGCGCGCAACACGTTGTTCCCATACGCCCCCCGGCCAGGCAAGTGGCCGCCGGCCATCATGGCGAGGCCCGCCAGACTGGTGACGGCCAGGTTGCCGTGGAAGAGCTGCGAGTCCCCAAACGACCCGTCGCGATTTTGCGTGTTGGCAAGGAACGCGAGCCCGCGATCGATTGCCCGTTGAGTTTCGGCGGTCAAATGATTGACATACTCACTTTCGGCGGGCGTGAGCACGTCCGCGCCAGGGTTCGCCCGGGTCGGCAGTCCGACAGATAACCCGGCCCCGAGGGACGCGGAACGAAGCAAAAAGCCGCGACGGGATTGCATCACCGATCCTCCGACCCTTTTTTCCTCTGTTCTGCCAGGGCGGCGTAGTATTGTCGCAGCAGCTCGCTGTACCGGGGCATGAACTTCTCTCGATAATACAGGTCCATTTCCTGTCGCAGCCGGTCCGGCAGATGGCCCCAAACGTCCTTGTAAAGGTCCGCCAACTTGTCATTCTGCCGTTTGGGAGACGACTTCGCGAAACCGCCCCCGCTCGGCTTCTCGTTGCCTGGGTCCTTGGGCTCCGGTGTGGCCGGCATGGGATTCATGTCTGATCCACTCTTCGCCATGGGCTCGCTCATGCCCATCGGGGATTCGCCGCGTGGCTTGCGTTGTCGCTGTGGGCGACGACCCGTTTTGCTCCCATCTCCGGACGATCCGCTCGAACCCGTTCCCATTGGCGACTTTGGCTGTGGACCCCCTCCCATGCCATTTTTCTGCGACCCCCCGCCGCCTTTGTTGCCCATCGGTGGCGGCATATCACTCTTCGGCGGGGGCGGCGTCATTGGGCTCATGTCGCTATTCATTGGCGGGGGCGGCGGGTTTTGCGCCTTCTTGATCAAGTCGTCGATGTCCTTGATGATCTCGTCCTGAATCTTCCGTGTGTCGACCCCTGGGTCTTTCTCCCTGAGGCGATCGCCGGCCTTCTGGGCGTTCTCGGCGATTCGCTCCGCGGTCTTGTGGACGTCGATCTCGTTGTCGTCCGCCGGCTTCTCGTCCGGTTTCTCCGCGTCCTTCTTCGGCTCGGCTTTCTTGTCCTCGGCCTTGGGCGCAGATTTCGGCGCGTCTTGCGCTGCGGCGACCGCGGCCAGAGAAATTGACAATACGAGAGCTAACAACCGGCTCATGGGACGTTCCCGACTAAGGGAATTCGGATCGACTCTTCTATCATAGGGCGACTACATCCCCGGCGTCTGCGTCAATTGTTTGATCAACTCGGCCACGTCGAGCTGCATCTTCTCGAGCGCTTCCAGCTCGGCCACTTCGTCGTCATTGAGTTTCATCCGGTCCGGGTGGTCCTTGTCGAAGGCCGACGTCCGCTCGGCGATGTCCGCTTGTAGCGCACGAAGCGCCTTCAGTTGGGCGAGCGGCGGGAGCTGATCGCCCGGATTCATCGGCGGCATGTCCGGAGGCATCCCCCCGGCCATCGGCGGCTGTTGCCCCGCGCCCGGCTTGTCCGGCTTGAGAGCCTCGAGAAGCTGATCCAGTCGCTTGATGGCGAGCTTTTGCTGACTCTGGATCCCAGTATTGGCGAGATCCTCAAGTTCCTGGTCGAATGGCCCCGTCTCGGCTGCGTCCAGCCGACTATCGATTCGCTTCGCGGCGAGCTCCATGGCATCTGCCGATTGCCGCAGCATGCGTCCAAACACTGCCACGTTCTCGAATTTCTTTTCGACAAGTGCCCGCACTTCGCCGGCCAGTCCTTGCTGCTGTTGCTTGAGATCGTTCAGGCTCGTGCGGACGGGGCGTTCCCACTTTCCCGCCTTCTTCACAACACCGTGAATCCGGCTGGACTCGTCGAGCAATCGCTGAGCTCGATCGCGGAGCGCTTTGATCTCGTCGGCGAACTTGGCCGCCTGCTCGCGCATGAGCTCTTCGTCATTCTTTTGCCGGGCCTGATCGAGCTCTCGCTGGGCGTCGTCGAGCCGGTCGAGCGCGTCCTCGATTTTTTCGCCCGGTGGCTCGCCGTTGTCGATCTGCTCGCGGGACTGGGCCATGTCGCGGGCAGCGCGCCGCAGTTCTTCGCCCGCGCGCTCACCCTGGCTTCGGCTCAATCGTTGTGCCAGGTCGCGGACCTCGGCTTCCAACTTTTCCTGTTCGCGCGCCAGCTTTTCAAGCTCGGCGCGCCGTTGCTCCGGTTCCACTATATTCTGGGCGACTTCCATCTTCTTCTGCAGCCGCTCCTCTTGTTCGATCAGTTCCTCGAGTTGTCTGTCGGCGTCCTTGAGTTTTTTGGTCATCCGGTCCGCATCTTCGGCTTGCTGCTCTTCGAGAGTATTGAGCATTTTCTCGAAGTTCTCTGCGGCCGCCTTCTGTTCATTGGTCGCCCGGCCAGTCCGGTTTTGCCGCATCAGGTCCGCGGCCGACCGGAGTTGTTCCTTCACCTGCTCCGAATTCCCGGCCGTCGCGGCGTTGCGGACGGCGTCGACTTCGTGCTTCAGGTCCTCCGCCGTTGCCCGCAAGTCCTTTGCGTCTGCCGCCAACTCGTCGGCTTCGCGGTTGCGCGACTTTCGCTCATCGGACCCGGCCGGCGCCCTCTCGGCTTGCGCGCGCTTCGCTTTGGACTCCGCTTCCTTCTGCGTCGCCAACTCGGACTTGGCGCGGACCGCTTCTTCCTTCTCGATGGCGAGCCGATTCATTTTCTCAATGAGTTGCCGACCACGCTCGGCAAGCCGGTCGTTCCCGACTCCCACTCGGTCCAACTCCGCCTTTTGATCCGGACTGAGCTTTTCTGGCGGCGCGTCGGGCGGAACGAGTTGCCCAAGTTTCTGACCGCTCTCAATCTGCCGTTTCAGCTCGTTGAGAACTGATCGGGTTTCGCCGCGAATCTCGCCGACACCACTCCACGGTTCGAGAAGGTCAATGAGCGCCTTGAAGGTTTGTTCGACCTCCTTCTGGCGCTTCTCGGCGCGCGTGAGCGGCGCCGCGGGGGGCTCCTTCACTTCGGTCGGCCGGCGGGCCGCGGCCAGGTCGGCTTCCAGTGGCTCCAGGTCGTCGTTGGCGAGCCGAGCCAGTTCGGCCGCCGCGGTATCCAGACGCTCCGTGGTCGCGGACCGCGGCAAATGATTGTCCTTGGCCGATTTCTTCAGCTTGTCGAGCTGCGCCCGAAGACCGTCCTCCGGATTGTTGAGCCGGTTTCGGATCTGTTGCTGTGCCTGTTCGCCTTGCGCCAGGCGCTCCAGGTCCTCAGGTCTCAAGGAACCGGTGTTCCGGAGTTGTTGGATTGTCTCCTGGACTCTCGTCCGCGCGTCGCGCTGTTGGGCGTGCAGACGAAGCAGCTCCGCCCGCAGTTCCCCCTGCGCCTGCTGCTCGACAGCCTCCAGGTCCTGCCTGGTGACGACGACCAGTTCGATATCGTGGCTGCGGCCGGGGGGCTTGAAGCCGGTCACGTCGTCAAAGTCGTCCGCGGCGACGTGGACGGCGAGAACGTCGCCCTCCTTCAGCGGCGATCCGTCCGCGTGACGGAAAAGGGTCAGCGAAAGCCGATCCTCAAATGCAAGCTGCTGCGGCCGGAGGCGCAATGGGTCGGTCAGGGGGACAGGAACGATCGAGCGCATCATCGCTGCCGCAGCAGGCAGTGTGTTGCCCGCGAGTGCGGCGTCGAACCATTCTCTTCGCTGCGCAAAACCGCCCTTGCTCGTTTGGTATTCCAACCAGACACTGCGGATTGCGTACTGCTTGTCCTGAACCGCGGATGCGAATGTGACATCGGCGTCCGGGAGGACCAGAAGGGATTCGCGGCCGGCAGATGGGCGATCGAGGCGGACGACCGGAGGAGGATCGGGCTGCACGCGGACGTCGAACATGCGCGTAGTGCCTAGCCCCGTTTCGTCTTCGAATCGCAGCGCGTACGGTCCAGGCATCCTCGGGACGAAGGTCACCTCCATCAACGTCCCCCCACGAGACAGGCGGATCGGCACGTCTTGCCACACTTCCCTGCCGAGGAGATCGAAGCCCGCAACCGCGGCATCTGCCCGCGCGCCGAGTCCCGAAAGAGCCGGGACGAAACGAAGAACTGGCGGATCAGGCCGGAAACCGATCCAGGCACGATCGACCGGTCGGTCGGTCGCGGCCCGCAGGGTGACACGCGTCCCGGCGACGCACTCGATCACTCCGCTGCCATCCGCCAAGTCAATTGCTGGTAGGTCCGTGTACGCGGGGAAGTCGAGATGGAGTTGCGGGGACGGCCGGCCGTCAAGCGGAATGAGCATCGGTGGCGGCAGGACGTGTACAACGAGCCAACCGGTGTCCGCGTCGTTCGCGCGGACGCGGAACAGAAAGTCGCGCGGAATGCGCGTCGGCTCGATTCGGACGGTCAGTTCCGCGAAATCCAGCGCGCCTTCCGACGGGAGCACGGCGTACGACTGTTCCGTCGGCAGTGAGCCATCAAGCTTGACGGCGACGGACACGCGCTCGGGAATGGCCCCCCGGAGGGCGATGCGGACGTCGAGCGGTTCCCCACGTGCCATGCGGTGCGGAAACGGCTGTGGCGCGAGGACTTCGATCCTAGTGTGTGTGGCCGCGGCGGTCCCGCCGAACGGCAGAGCAATGCGAGTCAGGGTCGCGCGCGCTGATTCGGGTTCCGACGATACGATCCACACAGCGCCCGCAGTGATCGCAATCGCCGCGAGGACGGATCGCTTGAGGTAGCGCGAGTCCACGGCGCGGTCGAATTCGTACCGCTCCGCTTTGCGGGCGGCGCGGCGGATTGTCGCTTTGCGCAGGCCTGGAGAAGTCCTCCGGTCGGTGGTGTCCTGGCGGAGGAACTGAACCGCACTGACGAGCGAGTCGTTGAACTCTGGATAGGCCCGTTCGACTCGCATCGCAATGCCGACCGGGTCGCCTGAACCGGTCAGCGGCTTCGTGATCCACCGTCGGGCGAGTAAGGGGACACCGGCAACGAGGGTGACGAGACCGAGTGCCCGGACCAGTGCCGGCAGGTGGAACCGGTAATCCGCGTAGGCGAGCGCGCCCACCAAAAGGAGACTCAGAATGACGAGCCAAGAACCCGCACGCAGCACGACGACCCGTCGGAGGCGCGCGGAAATCCCCTGCATTCGGCGCGTGAGGACGTCCTCGCGCGTTGGCAATGGGGGGGGAAGGGTCAGGGGCATGGCTCTGTCCGTTCGGACGCTTCCATCAATCGACTATAACAGCCGCCACTTCTTGCGCATAACCCATTCCGCGGTCAGCAACCCGAGGAACAGGGCAAAAAGCGCCGGGTGGTTCCAGAGGGACAACGGCTCGCACGGTTGGTCGAGCGCGACGCGCGGCCCGGATGGGAGTTCCTCCGGCAACCGGTCGGCCCGGTCGATCGGGTAATAGAGCCCGCGGGACTCACGGGCGGCGCGCTGCAGGTCCGGCTCGTTCAGATGAATTTGGTCTAACTCCCCGGGCGGCGGCAGGATCCGCGCTTCCGCCTTGGGTCGGGACCTCACCGACGTTGGGCTGGCCAGAGTGAATGTGTAGTCCCCTTCCGGAGTTCGGGTTACCAGGGCTTCGAACGTCGCTCGCGTCCCTTCGCGCGGCGCGAGTTGGATCGTCTGCGTGTCCGCGTCCGCCGGTGGGCCTCCGGCGAGTTTGGGTGGCGTCCGATCCACGGTCACACGGATCGGCCCTTCGGGCGGCGGGGCGTCATCGGGGAACCGAACTGTCACCCGGACCGTTTCATCGCGGCGGTAGGTCTTTCGATCCGTGCGGATCTCCACGCGGCCGACGCGACCGCGGGCGAGCGACCGCACCGTCTGGATCCAGAACTGATTGAATCGGACTTCATCCTGCCGGAACCGCCATCGCCACGTGTCGTCGAAGCCGATGAACATGACCCGTCCGGCGCCAACGAATTGCTGGAGCACGAGCGGATGGTTCTCGTCGCGGGCTGCTGCGCCTGGTTGTGGCTCAGCCGGCCTGTCGCGATGGACCGCCAACACTTCGGCGGACAGCTTCCGGCGGTAGCCTTTGGCGTACCAGTAGAGGGGCGGCAGTCGACTCCAGATGTCCCCGTTTTCCGTCTCGTCGGTGCTGAACCGGAAGACCGGACTGCTCAGACCCGCAGCGGTGAGCTTCGGGGAGAACGGCTCCTTGATCGTTTCCGTCGTCGGTGGCGGGGGCGGGCCGTCGCAAACGACGGGCATGACGTCGGCCAATGGCGTGTCGCGATATGCGTATGGGTTTGCTTTCTCGCCTGCCAACAACAACAATCCGCCACCGTGCTCCTTGACGAACTTGGCCAATGAATTGAGGACCGCTTCACTCCTCGGCAGATGTTTCGGGTCCACGTCGCCGAGGATTACCACGTCGAACTTTTTGAGTTCCTCCGGAGTCGGGAACCGGTTGATGGATGAACGGTCCTGTTTCGGGTGATCCGGGTGAGCACTGACGAGATACGCGGCGAGATCGATCGACTTGTTACCGCGCACCGCATCGGATTCGCGCTCGAAGAGGGCCTTGATGTAGCGGTAGTCGTATCGCGGGTAACCCTCGACCAGGAGAACCCGCAGGCGTTTGGCCTCAGCGACGTACACCTGATGTTCGAGCCGATTATTCCCCGGCTCAGATTCATCGGCCTGGACCGGCAGCTCGACCACAAACGTCTTCTCCCCGGCCTCCTTCGGCTGGTGGACGAAGCGCACGCGAACCGGCTTGCCGGCCGGGTCGAGGCGGACCGTCTCGCGCGCGACTTCGACCTTCTTGCCGTCCTTCAATTCGGTCAGAACCACCGGGACAGAATCCGGCATTCCGGGTCCCTTCGACGCGACGCGGGCCTCGAATACCAACCGGTCGTTGACGTGGACGACTTCCTCGGCCCGCAGGTCGGAGAGAATGAGATCCGGAGGCTCGGCTGCGTCGCCGACGCCAATGAAATAGAGCGGCACCCCGGCGCGAGCCGCCGACCGCGACACCGATGGGAGATCTTCCCCCTTAGTCGTGACTCCATCCGTGAACATGACGAGTGCGTTGAGCGACCCGCCGCGGAACGTCTTGAGCACGCTGGCGACACCCGCGCCGAGTTGGCTCGAGTCGCCGACCGGCATCACGTCCATCAGTTCGTCGAGCAGCTTCGCGCATTGCTCGGGATCGTTCAGATCGGCCATGTGCGTCGTCTGACCCGAGACCCGGTACACATGCACGCGCATCTGGCGTTGTTTGAGGAACGCTTGCAGCCACTCGCCCGACCCCGACGCGAGCATCGCTTTGACCAGGTTCAGCCGGTGTGGAGTTTGCAGATCCTGAAGCCGGGCTTCGATCTGCGCCAGCTCATCGCGGGCGCGGGCCGCGTCGGCCGAGTTCGGATCGTGCGACATCGACTGTTGAATCTGCTCCGAGCGCTCTTTCAGACTCTTGATTCTGGGTGCCGCGATGCGCGCCCACTCTCGTTTCAATTCGTCGGTTCTTGCCTGCACTGCCGGGTCGCGGAACGTGTCCACAACGCTCATGCTCCGCGAGTCGTCCACCATGACAACTACGTCCGGCCAACCCTCGCGCTCGAAAGCAAGTCGAACCTGCGGCAAGAGCACGGCGACTGTGAGGATCAGTAGTCCAAGCCGTAATGTTCCCAGCCGGATCAGCGGATTCCGCCATCGCGGTAGCGGGCCGGCCGCGTTCGGGCCGGGCCGCTCGCGTCGGTAAACGCGCCAGACGTAGACCGCGGCGAGAATCAACAGGCCGGCGACCAGCCACCGGTCCGACCCCATGTCACCGGTCAGGAACGCTGCCGACTCCAGTCGCCAGCGAGTCCCCTCCCCCGGCGCGGCGTCCGGGACCCCCGCGGACCGCTCGAGCGGGGCGCGGATCGAAGACGGCAGGAATCCCAGGAATTCACCGGTGGCGACCGCGTGGGCCACGACTCCGAACGCGACAAGGCAAACGAAGAGCGGGATGAGCCACAAGGGAGTCAACCAGCGGGCCGGCTTGACGCGCATCGGGTCGGCGGCGTTGCCCGCCCGGGCGGATCCGTAGCGCCACGCGAGGAACGTCTCAATGAGCATGATCGCCAGGGCTGCGAAGAGTAGCACACGCGCAATCGCGGGCCCGCGTGGCTCGACCGGTTGGGTCTCCCCTTCGATGGGTCCACTCGTCGAGGGCCGATGGCGGACCTCGGAATGGTCGCTCACGACCTGGATGTCTGCGTCCGGGGCGGCCGTCTGGAAGTCGGCCGCAGACAGTCGGCGCAAGTCGCTCTCAGCGCCGCCTGTCGGTGCAACGACCGGCACATTGACCGCAAAGAGCGCATCATGCTTTCCGGCGACTTTCAATCGATAGATGCCGGCTCGATCGGCGGCCGGCAGACGCACCAGCCCGGCTTCATCCTGGGAGACTACCGGGATCGGGTCGCTCGAAGTGCCGTCCTCAGAAGTGAGCGTGGCCGACAAACCGACGAACGGACCGGGGACATACTCCTCGAGCGGTTCACCGGCCTGGACAGTCTGCCGCGTTGCCCTGCCGACGGCAAACCGCAACAGTTCCTGGATGAATGGCGCGTACGACAGCGTCCGCGGCCACTCGTTCCAGTCCGTGTTCAGGGTGCTCGTGAAGACAATGACGCGTCCGCGATACTTGGGCCATTCGAGCACGGCCGCGTCGAGGCGGTCCGCCTTGTCGGCGCGGTCTGACGAGACGAACGCGAAGAGCCGGCGGGCGGGGCCGTTGGCCGGCACGTCGAGACGGATATATCGGCCGAAGTGCGGCGTCGCGAAGCTGGCGCGCTCCTGCTCGGACCGGAATGCGGCAAGTGGCGACTGTTTGAATGCATCGTCGTCCGCGAACAGACTGAAGTATTGTCCCTCCGCGGCCCGGCGGACGCCGACCAGAGGCCCGGGGAGAATTCCCTTCCCGTCGTTGAACAGCACGCGGTTGTACGCGTCGAGGTTCTTCGCGGCATTCGGGCCAAGGCCAATTACGACGCTTCCGCCGCGCTTGAGGTGAGCCTCCAGCCGGGCCGCTTCATTCCCGCCGATCACCGGTAGGTCCGCCAGGAAGACGACTTCAACCGGCGCGTCCGGTCGGAACAGGTCGCCAAGCCCGGCGTCATGGAACTCTCGCGGACTCAGGACGCGAACGCTCGCGGGGCTTTCCGGCGACCGCTCGCCCTCCGGGAACGGGTTCAAGGCCCGCGTCAGGAAGCCACTCGCCTGGTCGAGTGGATCAGAAGACGCCTTGCCATTCACCACCATCACCGGGATGGTGTCGCGAACAGCGACGACCAGTGATCGCGAGTCGTCCAGGCGGAGTGCGTCTTCACCGGCGCGGACCTGAAGGACGTACTGGCCGGGGTCGTGAAAGCGGTTTTGCTTGTCGAGCGCAAATGTGACCGTGATCGCGGCGTTCGCAGGCACGTCCACCAGCTTCTGTCCCAGCTCCGCGAGCGCCGACCGGTCGCCGGCGCGGCCGACGAACAGGCTGACCGGCAGCTTTTCGCGGGCCTGTCGGGCGTAATTGTGAATGGTTGCGGTCAGCGCCAGATCGGTGTGCACAAGTGCCAGGGGCTCGCCAAGGGAGAGCGACGTGACCGCGACGTTGTCCACATCCGCGCCGGCGACGTCGATGGCGACGACGTGAGCGCCCGCGAGGACCATGGCCCAGGCTTCGCCCGATCCGGACGTTGGGGCCGGGCCTTCGGAACGAGCGACCCCGGTGGGCAGCGGCCAGGCGCTGCGGCGCAGGTCACTGACCAGGTAAACCTCGCGGCGGGCGTACTTGCCGAGCGGCTTACCGGTCAGCTCCGCGACCGCGTGCAGCCCGCCGGCGACGTCTGCCGACCCATGACCGAGCTTCAGGTCGTCGACTTCGCGAGCAACTTTGTCGCGGTCGTCCGCAGGGCCGGGGACGATCACTTGCGCCGGTGAACCGAGGAGGATCAGGCTGTAGCCGTCGCCCGGATTCGATTTTTCAAGGATCGCCTTGGCCTGCGCCTTGGCGGCGTCGAAGCGGGTCAAATCATCTGCCCGGCGCGTCGCCATGGTGAACGAGCCATCGATGACGATGATCCGGTGCGTGCGGCCCTGCGTCGGCGCGGCGAGGGCGTCACCGGGGAAGAGGCGCTGCCAGACCGGTTCAAACCACGGCATTACCGCGGCCATCGCCAGGACGACCAGCAAGATGAGCAGCGTGCGAGCCGCGAGAAGGATCCATTGTTCGAGCTTGAGCCGGCGAACGTTCTTCTTCTGGGCGGCGAGGAGGAAGCGCATCGCGGCCCAGTTGATGACCACGTAGCGCTTGCGGTTGAGCAGGTGGATGATGATCGGGATAGCCGCAGCGCCCCCCGCGACGGCCGCGGCCGCCAACGGAGTCGAGAAGATCACGCCGAGGAGTGCGACCAGGTGCATGAGGCCAATGGGCGGCGGAAGGAGCGGATGGACTCAGTTTATGGTAGGAGGGCGGAACGACAGGCGCGTAACGGACGCCGCGACAGGACGTCTAGGTAGCCGGGCCGGCGCCGTGGTCGCGTAGTCGGGTCGGATTCATTGCTTGCAAGCAGGGGGACACCCCTGCAACGAAGCTGCAACGAATCTGCAATGAACCTGCAACGAACCTGCAACGAACCTGCAACGAAGGCCGCAAGTCGATGCGGGCACACGACAAGAGAGTGGTTCGGACCCCGCGCATCCTCGATTCCTCCCAGCGCGTGCATCCACATTGCTAATGAATTATGCCCGGGCCTCAAGACCTGCCGTCCGCCGCATAGGCCGCCAATGACACCCCACTGCCAAAGGGAATAAGGAATCGCAACTCTCGTGAGAAGTTGAGGTTGAACAACAATTTGAGGAAAGATGAAAATCTAGGAAAATGGTAATTGACTTTTCAAACTGGGATGTATAGATTTATGCCCGTCCATAACGGCCTCTTCTCTGTTCCGGCCCCGTCGTGCTGAGGCGCAAGCTGAAGTTCGGCGGGGTTTTTTGCTGCGCCAGAGAAATGCGCTTGGCTCAGTCGCCGGACTGGCCGGCTACAGTTCCGGGGCGTCCGCCTCGCCCACCCGGTCGGCGGCGGCCCCCAGCCCCATGGCGGCCGGCAGGAACAGGACGGCGAGCATCATCAGAGCGTTGCCAGTTTTCCCATTCTCCTCCCACACCCGATACTGCTCCGCGGTGATGGAGTAGTGAGGCCGTTGCTCGACCGGCCCTCCTCCCCGATGGACGTAGTAGTACCGCTCTCCTTCGCTCGTCGCCCAATGGTTGT
>Ga0066903_100000689_pt1 | contig 22247 bp, 19 predicted proteins | sample PanSoiMetaGPlot1_FD_67491 | JGI IMG/M metagenome (GOLD analysis project Ga0066903, IMG submission 67491) | Tropical forest soil microbial communities from Panama analyzed to predict greenhouse gas emissions - Panama Soil - Plot 1 (version 2) | ecosystem: Environmental > Terrestrial > Soil >... | reverse complement strand
CGAATTGCCTCACTCACTTTACGTAGAAGGGTTCAGGTAGTTCCCGCAGCAACGATTGCTCGCAACGCATGGAGAGTGACCTTCCGGACTCACACCTTCTTCAATGCCCGAACCACTGCGACGACCACTACTGCACCAATGATGGCGACGATAATGCTTGGAATCAGACCTCCCGTTGTATAAAAACCAAGCAAAGCCATCAAACGCCCGCCGACAAGCGCCCCGACGATGCCTAGCAGGATGTCAGTGAATACCCCGTAGCCAGAGCCTTTCATGATCTTGCCGGTGGCCCATCCGGCGATCAGCCCCACGACAATCATCCAGACTAGAAACATACGTGCCTCCCGAGCGCGACTCTGGTCGATTCCAACTTCTGTTTGGCGACTGTGGCGGAAGGTACGCTTATTGGCGTATGCCGTCAAATTCCCGCCCGTGAAATGTGCTTAAATCGTAAATATGTTCGCGCGCAAGATTCGCATCGAGTACGAAGACAAAGGGCAACGCGTTCCCTGCCCGCTGAAATGGCTCGATAGCTTCTCGATGCGCAACTTTACCAACGCGCGAGCCTTCGATGACACTCTGCCTGTCGCCGATGGAAACATGGAAGTCGGGAGCCAGGTGAAAGTCTTGGAACTGAAAGAAGCCATGGAAGACTGGTTTCGACGAAAGAGCTACTTGGCCCCAGGGTCACAGTTGGTGATCACTGAAGTCTAGAAATCTCTCTCGCGAATTGTCCTGGCGGACCGATACAGTCTTGGCAGACTCATTTCGTCGTTAGTCTTATTGACGCAGGCCCATCCAGCGTTCCGATACAACAATGGAGTTGCCTGGATTTTGTGGATCGTATCGCACCGAAGTGGGTAATCCTAACCGGCAGGAGTGCAAATTAATTCTTTGGCGAAGATAGGTCACATCCTGCGAAGCCTCGTAGGAGACTCCGGCGACATCGTATTGGAAAATCAAGAGCGTCTGCGGCCTGTGATCGTCGCCTTGCAACTCCTGGACATCGATGACGGTCCCGTCGGTAATGCGCCCAATGTTATCGAGCCATTGCCGACGTTCGCGTTCAATTTCTGCCGCGGTCTTGCGCTTTGGCCGGAGGAGATAATATGCCGCCAGCAGCGCGGCGGCGGCGCCGATGACCACAGGATACAAATGAAGTGGAATCATGGGATCTGTCAGGAAAGCCGTGACTGGGAACCGGATTCCCTGAAGTATCAGCATAAGCAAGAAGCAACCTGGTTGGAAAGAGTCCGCGTGTTACGAAGGTCAGCAGCGATATTTATTCTTCATCTGCAACTGGATTCACCAACGTTCCGATTCCCTGCACGGTCACCTGAACTGAGTCGCCACTATTGAGAGGCCCGACTCCCTTGGGGGTTCCGGTTGCGATCAGATCTCCGGGCATCAATGTAATTGCCTGACAGATGTAGCGGATGACATTTCCAATGGAGAAAATGAAATCCTTGGTATTGCCCTCCTGGCGGAGCTCGCCGTTGACATGCGTTTCTACGGAGACCCCGGACCATGGATCGATTTCGCTCGACACCACGGGGCCGACCGGACAGAACGTGTCGAACCCTTTGGCCCGGGTCCACTGGCCGTCTTTGTTCTGAAGATCGCGGGCGGTGACGTCGTTGACGCAGGTATATCCAAGGATATACGGGCGAGCATCCTCATTACTGCCGAGTTTGTAGCAGCGTTTGCCAATCACGACGCCCAACTCACCCTCATGGTCGACTCGCTCGGAAATCTTCGGACGCCGAATGGTTTGACCGCTGGCGATGAGCGAGGAAGGCGGCTTCATAAACAAGAGAGGCTCTGCCGGAACTTCATTACCCAGTTCTTCGGCGTGTTCGCGATAATTGCGGCCAACGCAGACGATCTTTGTGGGTACAACGGGCGGCAGCAATTTAGCATCGCTGAGTGGTAGGCGTTCCATGCGCCTGGTGCGTAGCTCGTCCATGTCACCATCAACACTCTCGGGAGGAGTCAGCAGTATGCGGGTAATTTCATCCTGGCCTGCGGAAGACTCAACCAAGCCGTAGTGTTCCTGACCCCCGAGTACGAACCGGCAATATCTCATGGCAACTATCTAATCACAAAGAACGGTGAGGATGTGTCTTTATTCCTTCAAACTTAACGCAGGTGGCCTAGCAGAAAAAAATTGTTGCAGGCAGGCGAGAACAGGCAGCAGCACACAAACCGAGCTGTGGTATGAGCATCCTAACCTGCTCTGATACCGATCTGGTGATTGAATGGCCACTTCTCCGAATCCCGAACAACACGAGAGCTTTGGCAACATTGATGCGCTGGGGCACGCCGAAGCGCTTCGGGAACAAACGTCCGGAGTACCGGGCGAGCGCCGCAAACACGATCCTCACTTCGAAGAGCGCCAAAAGGGGCGCCCGAAGCCTCCTCCGCATGGAGTCTTCCGCTCGATGGGGCTCGGGCTGATCACGGGCGCCGCAGACGATGATCCCTCGGCGGTTGGAACCTACGCTGCCGCGGGAGCAGCATTTGGACCTTCATTTCTTTGCGCCGTCCCCGCAATCTTTCCGATGATGTTCACAGTGGTTTACCTGTCTTCCAAGGTAGGCCAGGTGTCAGGCAGAGGATTGTTCGCTGTCATACGTGAGTACTATCCGCGGTGGTTGTTGTACACCTTTCTGATCGGAGTGCTGATCGGCAACACGATTGAGGCCGGCGCAGATCTCGGGGGCATGGCTGCCGCACTCAATCTGCTTGTGCCGATCCCAATTGGCTGGATCGTGGTTTGCATTGGTGCAACCGTCCTCGCGCTGCAGATCTGGGGCTCATATACCTTAATTCGCGATGTTTTCCGCTGGTTGGCGTTGGCACTGGCCGCATACATCGGTTCGGCGGTACTCGCCAAACCGGACTGGCTGCCCGTTCTGAAGGCTACCTTCATCCCCAGCCTTCACTGGAATCGTGAGTCGCTTTCCATGCTGGTGGCGGTTATAGGCACGAGTCTATCGGCATACCTCTATACCTGGCAGTCAAACCAGGACGTGGAAGAGGACATCTCCATGGGGCGAAGGCGGCTAACCGACCGCATCGGAACGACTGAGGAAGAACTGAAGCACTCGGCTCACGACATCGGCTTTGGCATGTTCTTCTCGAACGTGGTGATGTACTTCATTATTCTGTCGACGGCAGCGACGTTGTATAAAGCCGGGCATACCGAGATCAACACTGCCGCAGAAGCCGCGCAAGCCTTGCGGCCACTTGCCGGAAATGCCGCAGGGATTCTATTTGCGATGGGAGTCGTTGCAGTTGGATTCCTGGCTGTGCCGATCATGACCATGGGCGCAGCTTACGATCTGTGCCAAACCTTCGGCTGGAAGCACGGTCTGCATGCCAAGGTTCGGGAAGCAAAGCCGTTTTATGCTTCTATCCTGGTTGTTACGCTTATCGCAATTGGAATTAATTTTCTCGGAATCAATCCGATGAAGGCGTTGGTCTGGGCAGGTATCGTGCAAGGATTTTCGACACCGTTTCTCCTGCTGATGGTGATGTGCATCACCAACAATCGCCTGATCATGGGACGCTGGGTGAATGGTCGAGCTATCAATGTTCTGGGATGGATCACAACAGCCGCTGTGTTTTCAGCGACAATCGCTCTGATCGCGATGTGGATACTCTAGAAAAGCCCACGAAAACCTACTAAGGCGCCTGTTTCCGGGCTACGGCACGGCCTCGTTCGCTTCTTCCGACTTTTCACTCTCATTGCTGCGTAGATCGACGGCTGATACGGAGTAGTAGTACGTCTTTCCAGTTGCAACGCTTGAATCGCGATATGCAGGTGTCGTGACTAGTTGCTGGTTTACCTTCACGGGCGCCGACCCCTCTTCATGGCGATAGATGTTGTATCCGGCGAGGTCAGCTTCGGTGTCAGGAGACCAGATCAGATCCACGAATGATGTCTGTCCATTGCCGGACGCGACCGCTTGCAGGCCGGAAGGAACGGTTGGCGGAAAGACATCATGCGTTACGACCTGTGCGATGGGGGTATCGTCGCCCTCGATTTGTACGGTTTGTCCACCGCTGGAAATAGAGGTCACAATGGTCAGCCGGTAATTGTAGGTTTTCTCCCACTCGAAGTTAGGGTCACTGAGGAAAGACGCAGCCAGTTGCGCCGATCCAATTTGTGTCTCGTTCGTTTTTCCTTCCTCCCGCCTGTATGCGCGATAAAAGTGCGAGATGCCGTTAATCACATTCTCAGCCACGGGACTCCACCTGAGCGTGACACCTTCAGGGCCGAGCACCGCTTTGAAGTCGGCGGGCGGGGGCAACGTCGGGGCGGATGGAACCTGCACTCGGTTCGAGAAACCTGCGCTACGCCGACTCGTGTTCATCACCGAAATCGCGTAGGTGACCTGCCCAGTGGGATCTTGCGATTCGAGGGGCTTGGGCAGGGTGTCCACAAATGTAGCTTGTATTGAAGATGTCGCGTTCTGGGCTGTGGGAGGAAGAGGTTGAACCGCTACCTCGCCTACCAACGTTCCACAGGTCGTGAGGGCAGGATCCAGGCTGCGGCAGACAGCGGTATTGCCGAAATGACGGATGTTCTGACGGTCGGTTGTCCGGATGGGGACCGTCCATGCGAGATAGACTTTGTCGCCTTTACGGACCGCCCGTAGATCGCTCACCGGCTTAGCAAGTTCGAGTGAGGGAGGTAGCGGCACGCCGGGAACACCACAGGACGTCCAGAGTGCAGTCAACGCGAGAACGCTGACCATCGTTAGTCGTTGCTTGTTAGTCGTTGGCTCCTCGCGCGAACCTGTTGGACGAAGTCCAAAAATGTGCTGGAATGCTGTCTTAAAGATAGCAAACATGAATGGCGAGTCCGGCCTGGGATTCTCACAGAATAGAAAGACCGAAAGCGAGTCAGATTTCTGGCCAACGATCAACGACTAGAGGCCAGTTCATCCCACGAGTTCCTTCACTGCCTCGCGGAAGACACGGCTATGGTGATCGACATCTTCTTTCGAGGTCGACGGTGCCATGAGCGCCATGTTGTGGAAGGGCGTCAGGAGTATTCCGCGATTCATGGCGTACAAATGCAGGAAATTCTCCAATTCGAAATCCATGGCTTCCCGCGCCTCTGACCCGTTCCTGGGAACGTTGGAAGAAAACATGTATTCGGCACGGCAGCCGAGTCGAGTGACTTGCCAGCTCACGTTGAATTCGGCAATCACCTTCTGCACCCCGGTAGTCCAACGCTCGGCTAACGGAATCATGTAGTCGAATGCTTCCTGGGTCAGGACCCTTGAGAGAATCGCACGCATGGCAGCGAGGGAGAGCGCGTTTCCGGCGAGCGTGCCACCGATACCGCCGGTGTCGATGTCTTCGATACTCTGGCTCTCGACGATTCTCTTCGCGATTTCGTCGGTGAATCCGTAGACGGCGCCTGGGACACCACCGGCGATGGCCTTTCCAAAGACAAAGAAATCGGGATCGAGGTTTTCGGCGCGGGTGTAGCCTCCCGGACCAGCACAAATGGTGTGAGTCTCGTCGATGATCAGCAAGGTGCCATGCTTGCGCGTGAGGTCCCGCAGGGCTTGGTGATATCCGGGGTCCGGATGAACGATACCAACGTTCGTCATAACTGGCTCAGCCAGGACGCAGGCAACATCCTGTGAGGCCAGGGCCTGTTCCAATCCGGCCAGGTCATTGAACTCGACTACTCTTGTGGTCACAGTTGGGTCGACCGGCGGGCCGACATTGCCTCGGCGGGATTGCGGTACGCCATCTTTCAAGATGATGAAGCTTTCGTCCACGGTGCCGTGATAGCACCAGTTGAACACGAGAATCTTGGGACGATGGGTGATCTGGCGCGCGAGGCGGATGGAGAAACGGTTGGCATCGGTCGCGGTCAAGGCGAACTGCCAGTAGGGGAGCTTAAAGCGCTTTTGTAACTCCTCTCCCACCCACACACCATCCTCGCTTGGCAACATGAGGGTGGCGCCACGGCGAATCTGCTGTTCGACCGCCGAGATGAGCGCGGAAGGGGAATGGCCCGTCATGGCACCCGTGTCCCCGAGGCAGAAGTCCACGTAACGGTTGCCGTCGACATCGAAGAAGTGTGCGCCCTGTGCCTCGCGGACGAAGGGTGGAAAGGCGCCAGCCCAACGGAGCATCCAGTTCATCGGCACGCCGCCGAGCAGGGATTTTGCGGCGCGCTCGTACAGAGCTTTGGACTTCGGACGGTCGTCTACGAAGCGTTTTTGCTCGCGCTGCATGAGCGATGCAAGACGGCTGCGGTCGATGGTGGCCATGTCGGAAGGGAGTCTAAGCGGTGGGTGAGGACCTTAGCAACTAACGAATGGACACACCTGCATGGGAGAAGAGCGCAGACTGAGGAGACAAGTTGAAAGAAAAGGGTACGGACGTACGTACCGAAAAGCCTGCACCACAGAGGACACGAAGGGGACACCTTTGCGATCCTATGCCGTCGGCACTGCGAGGTATTGCTACAAAATGTAGCGGCTCAGATCCTGATCTTTGACGATGTCGGCCAGAGTCTGGCGGACGTAGTCGGCATCGATCTTGATATGCTCGCCTTTCTTCTCCGGAGCATCGAAGCTGATCTGGTCCAGCACTCGCTCCATGATCGTGTGCAAACGCCGGGCGCCGATGTTTTCGGTACCTTCGTTTACGCGAAAGGCAAAGCGGGCAATCTCTTCCAGCGAGTCGTTCGTGAATTCCAGAGTCACGCCCTCGGTTTCAAGAAGAGCAGTGTATTGCTTCACCAGTGAAGACTTGGGCTCTTTCAGGATGCGGATGAAGTCATCCATGGTGAGCGATTGCAGCTCCACACGAATCGGGAAACGGCCTTGCAACTCGGGGATCAGGTCGCTGGGCTTTGAGACGTGGAAGGCTCCTGCGGCCACGAAGAGAATGTGGTCAGTACGGACCATTCCGTACCGCGTGTTCACAGTCGTGCCTTCGACGATTGGCAAAATGTCGCGTTGAACGCCCTCGCGTGAGACATCCGGACCATGACCGCTTTCACGTCCGGCAATCTTGTCAATTTCATCAAGAAATACGATGCCGGAATCTTCGACGCGGTCGATGGCGACGCGAGTGACCTGATCCATATCGATGAGGCGCTGCTCCTCTTCCTGGATCAGGTACTCGAAGGCCTCGTTTACCTTCATCTTGCGCTTTTTAGTCCGCTGCCCGAACAGGTTCGGCAGCATGTCCTTGATGTTGACGTCCATCTCCTCGACGCCCTGGTTGGAGATGATTTCGAATGCAGGGAACGATTTCTCCCGGACATCGATTTCAACAGTCCGGTCGTCGAGCTTGCCTTCGCGTAACTGTTGGCGCAGCTTTTCACGCGTACGATTGTGCGATTCGCTGCTGCTGGTCGTGCCTTCCAAAGCGAACCCGGCTTGAGGCTCCTGGCGCGGTGGCGCAACGGGCGGAAGCAAGACATCCAAGAGGCGCTCCTCAGCGTTCAGCTCAGCTTTATCTGACACATCCTCGAGTTTCTCTTCGCGAACCATGTCGATGGCGATTTCGACCAGATCGCGAATCATCGATTCAACGTCGCGTCCAACGTAGCCGACTTCGGTAAACTTCGAGGCTTCGACCTTCAGAAAGGGCGAGTTGGCCAGCTTGGCGAGGCGGCGGGCAATTTCTGTCTTTCCCACGCCGGTCGGACCAATCATGATGATGTTCTTGGGGATGACTTCTTCTGCGAGCTCGGGAGCGAGCTTTTGCCGCCGCATGCGGTTACGCAGGGCGATGGCCACGGCGCGCTTGGCGTCGTTCTGGCCGACTACATACTTATCCAGCTCAGCAACAATTTCTCGGGGCGTGAGCTCATCAAGAGCGATTTGTTCTTCGTCAACAGTTCCGGGTAGATAAATAGCCATAATTTGGTCGTTGGTCCTCGGTCGTTGGTCCTTGGCCTCTGCGAGCATGGCCCACGGCTAACGACTATCGTCTAATGACGATCTAGAGCTCCTCGATTGTTACCTTGTCATTGGTATAGATGCACATGGAGCCCGCAATCTTCATCGCTTCTTCGGCAATCTGCCGGGCCGAGAGCTGCGTATGCTGGGCTAAGGCTTGCGCAGCTGCCTGAGCGTAAGGTCCTCCGCTGCCGATTGCAGCGATCCCGCCATCCGGTTCAATGACGTCCCCTTGGCCGCTTAGAAGGAATGTCTGTTCCTTATCGGAAACCAACAGCAAGGCTTCCAAGTGACGCAAGAACTTGTCGGTCCGCCAATCCTTGGCTAATTCGACCGCTCCACGTCCGAGATTCCCGTGGTACTGCTCCAGCTTGGCTTCAAAGCGGCTGAAGAGCGAAAAGGCGTCGGCGGTGGATCCAGCAAAGCCGGCCAGAATCTTGTCCTGATACAGGCGCCGAATTTTCTTGGCGGAGTGCTTGATTACACCCTCGCCCAGGGTGACCTGGCCGTCCCCGGCCATGACTACGTTGCCATTTCGACGGACACAAAGGACTGTGGTGGAACGTATTAAACGCTTCTTGCTCATGAGGGTAAACCTTGATTATAGCAGCGTGTTCACGACGTCGAGTTTGGCGGAGCGGTGTATTTAGGGTAAGGGTGACTTCGCTCTGGCGTCCAGCGCGCCTCTGATGCGCTCGTAAGTCAGGTCCAGTGATTCCGGAAGCACACGTGTCTCTCCGATCACGGAAACGAAATTGGCGTCTGCCACCCAGCGCGGAAGGACGTGCATATGGATGTGGCCCGCGACTCCGGCTCCGGCTGCCTTTCCGATGTTCATCCCGAGGTTTATTCCATCGGGTGTGTAGAGCTGGCGCAGAACGGCCTCCATTCGCTGCGAGAGTTCGATCATTTCATGAGCGGCTTCCGCTGGCAGCTTCTGCAACTGGTCAAGATGGGCAAAGGGAACAACCATTACGTGCCCTGGAGTATACGGGTATGTATTCAGGACAACATAACAATGGGTGGCGCGATGGACGATCCGCGCTTTGACGTCGTCTCCAATCTTTGGAAGATCACAGAATATGCAGCCGGAGATCTTTTCCGCTGCGGTGACATAGGCGTAGCGCCAAGGGGACCACAGATAGTCCATGGCGGCGAGGTTAGCAGATCATGTCGAGGAACGAAAACCATCGAGCGCGATTTGTGAATTTTCAGTAAATTGGTTTCGCTGAGAATCGAGCTCATTCGAACGAAGCGATCAAACACCGGGCCCAAACCCGCTCCCCCGGAGGTCCACTGAAATCGCCGCCAGCCCCGGTTTGCAGGGGAGAATGCTGGTCGGCGAAGCAAGCGAATCACTCGCACCAAACAATCTCTTACTAACGAGAAATTGATTACGCTTGGTGGCGCTGCGAAGTACTTTGGAGTGTTGTCGGCGTTTGACACTGTTTGCAGCAGGTTGCTATAGTCGAGGTGATCGCCTTTAGAGCGGGGTTGCTTTAGCAGTCCGGCCGCTGGGATTGTCCAAGTTCGTTCGCCAGAACGAGCTCAACACAACCGAAGACTCACGCCAGCAGTCCGCACGAGAAAGCCCGATATGTCCCCCGCCTGGAGCGCGAAAGCATACCCAGAGAGGCTATGATCTTGCCTGACGATAACACCGCCCACAACCTGGATTCCGGGACCTCAACTTCCGTAGCTGAGCATCCCGCGCCAGCCAGTGAGGGCTCTCCCCTCCCCGAATCCGAAGCGCTCGAGTCGACCCAAACGGCGGCTCAGGACGAAAAACCCACAACCAATTCCAGCGAAGATTTTGCGCAGGCGCTGGAGAACTTCACCACCGAGACGGAAGAAATCTCGGGTGACGACAACGTGATCAAGGGCACCGTGCTGAAGTTGACTCCTACCCACGTGGTAGTCGATATCGGTGCGAAGTCCGAAGGTATGTTGCCGCTCTCGGAGGTCATGGATCACGAAGGCAAGGTGAAGTTCCAGCCTGGCGACGAAATTGACGTCATGCGCGAGAAGGGCGAGACCGAGGAAGGTTACATCAACCTCTCGCATCAGAAGGCGCAACGTCTGCGCGCATGGGACGAGATTGAAAAGGCATACAACGAGAAGCGCCCGATTCAGGCGCATGTCGTGGAGAGAATCAAGGGCGGCCTCACGGTCGATATCCTTGGCGCGCGGGCCTTTCTGCCAGGCTCGCAAGCCGACTTGCGTCCCGTCCGCAACCTCGATGCCTTAAAGGGACAACCGCTGGAAGTGGCGGTCATAAAGCTCAACAAGAAACGGGGCAATATCGTTGTCTCGCGCAAGCAGATCCTCGAAGAAGATCAGAACTCGAAGCGCGCCAAGACAATGGAGCATTTGGAAGAGGGTGCGGTTTTGACCGGTGTGGTTAAGAACCTTACCGAGTACGGAGCCTTCGTGGACATGGGCGGCATTGACGGCCTGCTCCACATCACCGACATGTCGTGGGGACGGCTGACGCACCCGCGCGACCTGGTCAACGTGGGCGACCAAATTCAGGTGAAGGTGCTCAAGTTCGATAAGGATAAGCAGCGTGTGTCGCTCGGCTTCAAGCAACTTACACCTGATCCTTGGCTAGACGCGGCGCAGCGTTATCCCGTGGGCGCTCACGTGAGTGGAAGGGTCATCAGCGTGACCGACTACGGGGCATTTGTGGAGCTCGAACAGGGAATCGAAGGCCTGGTTCACGTCAGCGAGATGACGTGGTCGAAGCGAATGAAGCATCCGTCGAAGCTGGTGAATGTCGGCGACCATGTGGAGTGCGTGGTGCTGAATGTGAATCCGACGGAGCGGCGCATTTCGCTCGGCATGCGGCAACTGGCAACTAACCCATGGGATGCGTTGCATGAAAAGTATCCGGTGGGCGCGACGGTGGAAGGACGGGTTCGTAACCTGACTGACTTTGGTGCTTTCATCGAAATTGAAGATGGCATCGATGGGTTGGTTCACGTCAGCAACCTGAGCTGGACCAAGCGAGTGAAGCATCCCTCGGAAGTGCTTAAGAAAGGCGATCGGGTAAAGGCCGTGGTGCTCGCGATCGAACCGGACAAGCGGCGGCTTTCGCTGGGCGTAAAGCAACTTCAACCCGATGTTTGGGAGACGTTCTTCGAACAGCATCACATCGGAGATGTTCTCAAGGGCAAGGTTTTGCGAGTGGCCAGCTTTGGCGCGTTCATTGAGATTGCCGAGGGTGTTGAGGGGCTATGCCACAACTCCGAAGCGATCGACGGGAACGGCCAGCCTATTCACCTCGAACCGGGGGTGGAACACGATTTTAAGATCATCAAGATGAATCCGGATGAGAAAAAAGTCGGGCTGAGCATTAAGGCCGTAGGCGAAGAGGCATCGCGTTCTGAAGTGGAAGCTTATAAGCATCCGGCTTCAAGTACGGGATCCACCATCGGCGAGTTGATGTCGTGGAAGCGAGCCGGGAACGACCAGAACTAGCGAAGCCGAAGTGACATCAATAAAATAAGCCGCCATCCAGGCGGCTTTTCTTTTGTTGGTGCGATTACTTAATATCGATTTTTAGAACGATGTTTACCTGCGAGCGATTGTCAAATTGGCTGACTGTCTTAGTGTCGCTACGCTTGCCCTTGAACTGCGCATATACTTCGTAATCCACATTCGGCGACAGGGCTGGGAAGCGATAGATACCATCAGAACCTACAATGTAGGTTTTGATCGGAGCTCGAGTCCGGGGATTGGATAGATAGACCACCGCATTCGGCAGCGGAGTGTCTTGCTGATCGAGTACCTTCCCGGTGAGTAAGCGCCCTGGCTCATTCTTGTCCTTTGCGAACAAAGGATGCGCCGCCACAGCACAAATAAATAAACTCAGTGTTAGGACAACTACCGGATACCTTTTCACGAGTGCCCTCCCCAAGCAGTGCTCGCCTTAAAGATTTCCATGTTCCTGTTATTTTAGATGCAAGCCGATGTCCACTCGCTCGTCGTTGTCGATATGGACCTTAACCTCTTGATCCTGTTTTAACTCTTTTCCAATCAATGATTTATAGGCCTTTACATCGGCCCAAACCAGGTAATCGGCAGTACCCGCTGGTAACCTTTGGGCAAACTCACCACTATGGTCGGAAATCAGTTCCCACTTCGGCTTCTTCTGGTCGGACCGCCTGATCTTCACTTTTACGCCGTACAGAGGGCGTTTATCTGGTCCCCAAACTGTACCAAACAGGAGCGCGTACGGTTTCTGTTTTGGCTTTGCTTCTGAAGAGCTCTGTTGCTGGCCAGCAGCCCCGTGATGAAGACACACCACCAGGAAAAGAACGCCAAAGAGGAGCTGGCTGAGAGGGCGGGAAGAAGGAACAAAAAGGCGCGAGGAAAGGGCGGATGACTTAGGAGTAGTCACCGTCAGTTTCCTCATCCTCCTCCGTGTCCTCGTCTTCTTCTTCCACCGGCTTGAGCTCTACCGGATTTGCCGTCACGACCTCGAAGTCCGTCCCACACTCAGGGCAGGAGACGATTTCGCCCTCGTCAACTTCATCTTCTTCGATATCGAGATTGGTGTCACATTCCGGACACAAAACCATGATTGCCTCCATCCTAATAAGATTCCCTTGATAATATTTAGATTCTCCGGGGTCGCAGGTCAAGTGTTTCGCGAATCAATTGGCCACCGGTCCTGGGACGAACGTCGATCCTCAATTCTGGCTATAGAGCCTCAAGGAACTCACATTTGAGCACTGTCCACTTCCCTGGTAGGAATTTTCGCAGATTTGCCGTTTGGTGCGCGCTCTGGCTGAGCGTCTGCTACAACCTTCAAGGATTTTCCCAGGATGCTCCAAGCATGGCCCCTGCCGATCCACAGATCGCAGCCGCGCTGAAACAGGTATCCTCACAAAAGATACAGGCAAATATTGAGAAGCTAGTCAGCTTCCATACACGATTGACGCTCTCGGCGCAGGACCCAGCGTCGATCGTGGCCGGACGCGGCATAGGCGCCGCCCGTGAGTGGATAAAGTCCGAGTTTGAGCGCTACTCGCAAGACTGCGGTGGCTGTCTCGATGTCAAAACTGACAGTTTCACTGAGAGTCCCGCAGATCGTATTCCTACTTCAACGGTCATCACCAATGTCTATGCGGTGCTGAAAGGCACAGATCCTGACAGAGCCAAGCAGATTGTTCTGGTTACAGGCCACTACGACTCTCGCAATGGCGACACCTTCGACATAAAAGGAGAAGCTCCTGGAGCGAACGACGATGCCAGTGGCACGGCGGTAAGTCTGGAATGTGCGCGCGTTCTAAGTAAGTTGAAATTTCCAGGAACAATTATTTTCCTGACGGTTGCTGGAGAAGAGCAGGGTTTGAACGGCAGCAAGCACTTCGCGCAGATGGCGAAGCAGGAGGGCTGGGACATCGAGGCAGTGCTGAACAACGACATTGTCGGCGGAAACCGCAACCCACAGCAGGATGCGAGCGTTGTGCGGGTGTTCTCTGAAGGTGTTCCGGTCGCAGCCACGGATGCCGAACTCAAGCTCATTCGCAGCCTGGGCGGCGAAAACGATTCGTCATCGCGACAAGTGGCGCGATTTATCAGCGACGTGGCAACAACATATAACCCGGGGGTCAAACCGCTGCTGGAATTTCGTCTCGATCGATATCTTCGCGGAGGCGATCATTACTCCTTCAATCAGCAAGGATTCGCCGCCGTGCGCTTTACGGAATTTCGGGAAGACTACAACCGGCAGCACCAGAATGTCCGCACGGAAAACGGAATCGAGTATGGAGATTTGCCAAAGTTCGTGAACTTCGACTACGTTTCAGCAGTGGCCCGGATCAACGCCGCAACCCTGGCCTCGTTGGCGGCTGGTCCTGCACCACCGCGGAAAGTTCGGTTGCTAACCAAGGAACTGGAGAATGACTCGACGCTGACTTGGGAGGCAGGTTCGCCCAATGCCACTTACGAGGTGCTGTGGCGGGCGACCTCGAGCCCGTCTTGGGAACACATGCAAGTGGCGGGGACCGCGATTCGCATCAAGATTCAGCAATCGAAGGATAATGTGATCTTTGCCGTGCGGGCTGTGGATAGCGGGGGACACCGCAGTTTGGCGGTTGTCCCGCTGCCGGAGCGGTAGCGATCAAACTGGTAAAATTGTTTACTGCATTATGCCGCCGTACCGTACTTTTTCGCTGAGTTTGCCGCCCTTCACCAAGGCGGTGAAGTGGCTCGTCCTGATTAATGCCGGCGTCTATTTTTTGAAGATCCTGCTGGACGCCGTTGATGGGAGCCTTGGGCGGTTAATCTTCACCGTCTTTGGCTTGGTCCCAAGCCTGGTAACGCATAGCTTCTTTATCTGGCAATTGGGAACCTATTCTTTTCTCCACAACGGGCTCTTCCATCTCCTGTTCAACATGCTTGCGCTGTGGATGTTCGGCGCACAATTGGAGACCGATTGGGGATTCAAGCACTTCATTGAGTTTTACATGTTCTGCGTGGTCGGGGCCGCCATCACGACTGTGGCAGTGGCTTACACGGGCATCGGGGGCGTCAATCCCGGAACCATCACCGTGGGAGCTTCGGGCGGAATTTACGGTGTCCTGATGGCGTTTGGATTGTTGTACGGTGACAACGAGATCATGTTGTTCCCAATTCCAATCAGTATCAAGGCAAAGTACTTCGTCGCGGGATTAGCGTTTATCGCCCTGGCAAGCGCGGTGAGCGCATCGGGGCCGGGAAATGGCGAGGCTATCGCCTACTCTGCACACCTTGGCGGACTACTCTTTGGTTTCCTGTATGTGAAATTCGTTCCGCGGCGCGGGTTGGCCATTGGCGCAAGCGAACAATACTTTGGTCTACGCAATTCTTATTACCGCTGGAAGCGTAGACGGGCGGCGCGAAAATTCGAAGTCTACATGCGGAAAGAACATAATCAGAAGGTTAGCTTCGATGAACATGGAAACTACATCCCACCAGAAGAGCACGATAAAAAGAACGGTGGATCGAAGTCGGGATGGGTGAACTAAAAGCAAAATTCAGATTGTAGATTGCAGAATTTAAGACCGCGCAAGGATTCTGGAATTATCCGAAGAGACGTCGAAACTCCTCCACAATCTTGCTGATCACTTCTGCTGATTTTGACTTCCCCTTGAATCCCAAGTCGTGACCAACGCCCTCCAACGGCATCAACTCCGTTCGGGCGGGGATCAGCTTCAGCGCTGACGATAGTTCCGCAATCGATCCAAATGGGTCTTTGCTCCCGCTGATGAACAACGCGGGCACTTGCAGGTTGGGAAAGTGCTCAACTCGCTGCTGATCCGGCTTGCCGGGCGGATGCAGCGGATACGACGTCAGCAGAAGCCCATCAGCGAGCTTCGCATCCTCGGCACAGAGCATTGTCGCTTGACGGCCACCGTAGGACTGTCCTCCCAAGAATACGCGGGCAGAAACCAGTTTTCGCATTTCGGCAACTGCATTTTTCAAACCGGCACGGTCGCGAGCCGCCCCGGTCGGACGTGGCGGACCGAAGTTCTTGTCTTGTCGAAATGGCAAATCAATTCTCAACACGGTGAAACCCGCGCCAGAAAAGGCTTCTGCGATACTCACACATAGCCCAGCGTTGGCGTTTCCGCCAGCCCCATGGGCAAAAACCAGCCCTTCGTGGTTCGGCTTGTCTGGCCGGTGTAGAAATCCCCGAACGGGCGGATCTTGCGAGATGCTCTGGAATCGCTCGACTGGAATGCCGGTCATTAGAACCTCAATTGCGGCGGCGCCGCGGCCGCGCAGACTGTCCTAGCGTCTTCGCATCCTCGGCAGTCACCACATGCAGCCGCATGAAATTTGTGGAACCGGAGGCCATCTGAGTTCCCGCTACAACGCCCAAGACATCACCCACCTTAACGGACCCACGCGAAAGCAGTTCACGCTCGGCGGCGGCCACCATCTCATCTGACGTGGCGGATTGCTGGTGGTGAACGGGACGCACACCCCAGAGCAGATTCATACGATTACAGACTGCAAGACTGCGGCTGAAGGCGTAGATACGAGACTGGGGCCTGTGTTTCGAGACCAGGCGCCCGGTGTTGCCGGTCTCCGTGAAGACAGCGATGGCAGCCATATGAAGGTCTTCGGCAGCATGGGCAATCGACTCGCAGATGGTTTCAGAGATGGTGAGGGTGCGATGATCACGCCGGCGGCGCGGTTGCGTGTATTCCGCCATCCTGCTCTCTGCTTCCACGACAATTCGCGACATCATGGAAACGGCCTCTCTCGGATATTTGCCGTTGGCAGTTTCTCCGGAAAGCATGACGGCATCCGTGCCATCAAAGATCGCGTTCGCCACGTCGCTGGCTTCAGCCCGCGTGGGGCGGGGGTTTTCGATCATCGACTCGAGCATCTGCGTGGCGGTGATGACGGGCTTTCGCCACTCAGCAGCCTTGCGGATGATGTGCTTTTGGATGACTGGCACCTTTTCGGGCGGCATCTCAACGCCTAAATCGCCGCGCGCCACCATGACTCCTGTCGCAGCTTCGAAAATTTCATCGAGATGCTCGAGCGCCTGGGGCTTTTCCAGCTTTGCAATCACCGGCGTGGTCGCGCCTTCATCGAGAATCGCCTGTCTAATCCCATGAACATCGGCTGCGGAGCGGACGAAGGAAAGAGCTACGACATCGACCTCGTGCTTCAACCCAAACTGCAGGTCTTTGCGGTCCTTTTCGGTGAGTGCAGGAATGCTTAATGCAACTCCCGGAAGATTAATGCCTTGATGTTGGCCGAGCAGACCACCGTTTATCACCTCGGCTTCGACTTCTTGGCCTCGAATGCGCGTGACCTTCAGCTCGATGAGACCATCTGAAAGCAGCACACGTGCACCAGGATGCAGTTCAGCGGCTAGTTCCGAAAAAGTAGTGGAAATAACCTTGGAGGTGCCTTCCACATCTTCGGGAGTTATCACGATGGAGCTGCCGGTCTTCAGAAGAACAGGTTTTCGCCCCTTGAGGGGTCCAGTACGGATTTTGGGACCCTGGAGATCTTGAAGAACGCAAATCGTGCGGTGCTCTTTTTTGGCGGAATCGCGTAACCGGTCGATGGTGCGGGCGTGCTCCTCATGAGTGCCGTGGGAAAAATTAAGCCGGGCCACGTCCATGCCCATCCGCATGAGGTCGCGGATGGCAGATTCGGTGTTGCAGGCGGGACCGATAGTACAGATAATCTTTGCGCAACGCGTTTCGAGAGCCGCGCGATTGGGGGCGCTATATTCCGCGAGATCGCCTAAAACCAAGTCCAACTTACCCAAACGTGAAGCCCTCCATAGGAATCACAGGTCGTGGTTCGTTCGCTCAGAGTCCGCTTTCAGAGCAGTCTTGCGCCTGCTATCTGTTGAGCTGTATATAGCGATTCGTCTAGTTGGTAGTCGTCGGGCTGCTCAACTCCTGCAATTCACGTCCGAGAAATGCCCGTGGGAAAAGCATAGCATTGAACTCCGCGCCGACCAGAATCACGAGAGAGATCATGTACATCCAGACCAGCAACGCTATGCCGAAGCCGAGGGATCCATAGAGGACGCTGTAATCTGCGTAGTGCTGGAGGTACCAGCCAAAGACAGCGGTCGCCACGAACCACATGACGGTAGCAAGCGTTGCTCCGGGTAACACGCTATGCCACGGCTGCGTGCGCGGAACGGCATTGTGATAGATGAGCGCGATCACCGCAATGCTGGTGAGAGTCGCAATCAGCCAGCGGATGGCCGTCCATAGCAATAAGATATAAAACCCAAATTCGTGATTCAGGTGGAAGAGTACACGCGTTTCAATCGTCGTCCCAAAGGCCACCAGCATTGTGGAAAAGGTGAGAGGGATGCCTGCAAGGATGACCAGCGAAAAGGCGATCATTCGTTCTTTGAACAGGCCCCACACTTTTGGTAACTGGTAAGCATTCCGGAATCCTTCCATCCAGGAGACCATCACGCCGGAGGCCGTCCAGAGAGTTATCAGAGATGCAGTAATGAGCAGGCCAAGCGAGCGCTGCGTCGACCCCTTCAAATAATTCAGGGCAGTTGCACTTCCGGCAGGAAGAATCCGGCCAATAGCGTAGGAGATCTCGCGCAGGTAAGCCTCAGTTTTATGGGAGGCCGCAAGGACCGATCCGACGACCAGCAGTGCTGGAAAAAAGGTCAGAATGGAAGAGTAGGCTGAAGCCTTGGCTATGGCAAACGCGTCGTGCTGAAACGCGCGCCAGATCGCAAGCCGCAGCAGACGCAAGAAACGAAGCATGCCAGGCCACAGATTATTTGTGGTGCGCGCGGGAGGCAACTGATAAATGGCAACTGGTTCCCGCTTGGGTAATTGTTGTGGGTTCGCGTTCATTCAGTGATCAGAAAAGCGAAGGGGCGGGTTTCCCCGCCCCACGCCGTTCCTGAGTAGTTTACTCCGCTGTCAGTTCTTCCGTCTCGCCTTCGTGACGCATCAGCTCGAGCGCGCGCTCGGCTTCTTCGTACGCGGCAGAGACTTCCTCTTGTACCTTGGCAGCGGCCTCTTCCATCTCTGGCGAGAGGCGGACGTTGCGGTAGTACTCCATGCCAGTTCCGGCAGGGATGAGGCGGCCGACGATGACGTTCTCTTTCAGACCGCGCAGGTGATCGACCGCTCCCTGGATGGAAGCTTCGGTGAGCACGCGCGTGGTCTCCTGGAACGACGCCGCCGAAATGAACGAGTCGGTAGAGAGGGACGCCTTGGTGATGCCGAGGAGTAACGGCCGGCCAGTTGCCGGACGCCCACCCTCTTTGATCACGCGGTCGTTCTCTTCCGCGAAGCGGAACTTGTCGACCTGCTGCTCCAGCAGGAAGCTGGTGTCGCCGACGTCTTCCACCTTACGCCAACGCATCATCTGGCGAACGATCACCTCAATGTGCTTGTCGCTGATGTTGACGCCCTGCAGCCGGTAGACTTCCTGGATTTCGTTCACCAGGTAAGCCTGCAGTTCCTTTTCGCCGAGCACGGCCAGAATGTCGTGCGGGTTGAGCGGTCCATCCATGAGCGGTTCGCCCGCCCGGACGCGTTCGCCTTCCTGCACGTTGATGTGAACGCCGCGCGGAACTGAGTATTCCTTTTCAGTTCCGTTGTCGGCGACCACGTACATCTTGCGCTGGCCCTTAGAGACTTCGCCGAACTTCACCGTGCCATCGATTTCGCTGATGACTGCGGTCTCGTGCGGCTTGCGGGCTTCGAACAATTCCACCACGCGCGGCAGACCGCCCGTGATGTCCTTGGTCTTAGTGGTTTCGCGAGGAATCTTCGCGAGCACGTCGCCCGGGAAGGTTGCATCTCCATCCTGGACCATCAGGTGAGCACGCGAGGGCATCAGGTAACGCTTGCTGCCCTTGGCGCCCTTGATCACGATGGCGGGTTGGCGCTTCTCGTCGGGCGAATCGGCGACGACGTGACGCGAGAGTCCGGTCACTTCGTCCACTTCTTCGTGCAACGTGATGCCTTCCTGCAAGTCCTTGAACTGAACCGTACCGCCAATTTCGGTCAGGATCGAGAAGGTGTACGGATCCCACTCAACCATGACCTGGCCAAGCGTCACAGGATCGCCTTCGTTGACTTTGACCTTGGCGCCATAAACAACCGCATAGCGCTCGCGTTCACGACCCTTGTCATCGACCACGGCGATCGAGCCTTGACGGTTCATGACCACCAGGTCTCCGGATTTCGCCTTAACGGTCTGGAGACCGATGAAGCGAACCGTGCCGTTAGTCTTGGCGTCGAGGCGCGACTGTTCGGAAACTCGCGACGCCGTACCTCCGATGTGGAAGGTACGCATCGTAAGCTGGGTTCCAGGCTCGCCGATGGACTGTGCCGCGATGACGCCGGTCGCTTCGCCGAGTTCGACGAGGCGTCCGGAAGCCAAGTTGCGGCCATAGCACATCACGCAGACGCCGCGCTTCGATTCACAGGTCAGCACCGAGCGGATTTTCACCCGTTCGATACCCGCAGCTTGAATCGCTCCCGCGACTTCTTCCGTGATTTCCTGGTTGAGATCGACCACGACATTGCCGTCATAGTCTTTCAGCTTCTCGAGCGATACGCGGCCTACGATACGGTCACGCAGCGGCTCGATGATTTCGCCAGCTTCGACGATTCCCGCGACGTAGATGCCGTCAACGGTTCCGCAGTCGTATTCGCTGATGATGACGTCTTGCGCCACGTCAACGAGACGACGAGTCAGGTAACCGGAGTCGGCGGTCTTCAAAGCGGTGTCAGCCAAACCCTTGCGAGCGCCGTGCGTCGAGATGAAGTACTCGAGCACGGTCAGCCCTTCACGGAAGTTTGCCGTGATCGGGCTTTCGATAATTTCGCCCGACGGCTTGGCCATCAATCCGCGCATACCGGAGAGCTGACGAATCTGCTGTTTCGATCCGCGAGCGCCGGAGTCTGCCATGACGTAAATCGGATTGATGAAGCCTTCTTTATCTTTCTTCTGCATTTCACCGAACATCTCGTCAGCAACCCTTTCGGTGATAGCCGACCAGATTTCGATGACTTTGTTGTAGCGTTCACCGTTGGTGATGGCGCCGTCCAGGTACTGTTGTTGGACGTTGACTGCCTGCTTCTCACCGTCGCGGACGAGGATCTTCTTGTTGTCCGGGATGACCATGTCGTCGATGCCGATCGACAGTCCAGCGCGGGTCGCATAACGGAACCCAAGCTCCTTGACCTCGTCGAGCATCTTGACCGTAGTCTCAAGACCGAAGCGCAGGTAGCCGTACGTCACCAGCTGTCCGATACCCTTCTTCTTGAGCAAGCCGTTGATGTACGGCATGCCTTCGGGAAGGTGATCGTTCAAGATGGCGCGTCCGACGGTCGTATTCAGGAACGTGCGCTCCACGTGAATCGGTTCAGTGTGGGTCACATCCTGGTCGTCATACGCCGTGGTGAGGTCGATCAGATCACCGGTATAGCGGAGGCGGATGGGCGAGAGTGTCTCGACTTCGCCCGCATCAAGCGCAAGCAGGACTTCGTCGATATTGGCGAACGCGCGACCTTCACCCTTCGCACCGGGCTTCCCCTTGGTCAGGTAGTACAAACCAAGAACCATGTCCTGGGTAGGAACGGTGATCGGCTGGCCGGATGCCGGCGACAGGATGTTGTGCGAGGACAACATCAGCACGCTGGCTTCGACCTGAGCTTCCGGCGACAGCGGAATGTGTACCGCCATCTGGTCGCCGTCGAAGTCGGCGTTGAACGCCGTGCAAACCAGGGGGTGAATTTTGATGGCCTTACCTTCCACCAGTACCGGTTCAAACGCCTGGATTCCCAACCGATGAAGAGTTGGAGCGCGGTTGAGAAGCACTGGATGGTCTTTAATGACTTCTTCCAGGATGTCCCAAACCACGGATTCCTGCTGCTCCACCATCTCTTTGGCTTGCTTGATGGTGGTGCAGTGCCCGGTTTGCTCGAGCCGGTGATAGATGAACGGCTTGAACAGCTCCAGAGCCATCTTCTTGGGCAAACCGCATTGATGCAGTTTCAGCTCGGGTCCAACAACGATGACTGAGCGGCCGGAGTAGTCCACGCGCTTGCCGAGCAGGTTCTGACGGAAGCGTCCCTGCTTGCCTTTCAGCGTGTCGGACAGTGACTTCAGCGGACGATTGTTGGCACCACGCAGTACGCGACCGCGGCGTCCGTTATCGAACAGCGCGTCGACAGCTTCCTGCAGCATGCGTTTTTCGTTGCGGACGATGACCTCGGGCGCGTGCAGATCCATCAGCTTCTTCAACCGATTATTGCGGTTGATCACGCGGCGATAGAGATCGTTCAGATCCGACGTGGCGAAGCGTCCGCCATCGAGTGGAACCAAGGGGCGAAGCTCCGGCGGAATGACTGGGATGACATCCAGAATCATCCAGTTCGGCTTGTTGCCACTGCGGCGGAAGGCCTCAACAACCTTCAAGCGCTTGGCATACTTGAGCCGCTTCTGCAGCGAGCTCTCGTTCTTCATCTTCTCGCGCAGTTCGGTGGCGAGAGTTTCGACGTCCACACGCTTGAGCAGTTCCTTGATCGCTTCCGCGCCCATCATGGCCTTGAAGCCGGTGGGACGGTATTGCTGATCGAGTTCGCGGAACTTGGCTTCGTCCTTGATAACCTCGCGCTCTTTGACGGGGGCGTCGCCCGGCTCAACGACAACGTAAGCTTCAAAGTAGAGAACAGACTCGAGATCCCGGAGGGAGATGTCGAGCAGGTGGCCAATGCGACTGGGCAGCCCCTTGAAGAACCACACGTGCGAGCAGGGCGATGCCAGCTCGATGTGGCC
>Ga0066903_100000688_pt1 | contig 22250 bp, 23 predicted proteins | sample PanSoiMetaGPlot1_FD_67491 | JGI IMG/M metagenome (GOLD analysis project Ga0066903, IMG submission 67491) | Tropical forest soil microbial communities from Panama analyzed to predict greenhouse gas emissions - Panama Soil - Plot 1 (version 2) | ecosystem: Environmental > Terrestrial > Soil >... | reverse complement strand
TGCGCGCGATCTGCGCGAGATCGGCCGCCAACTCGGGGTAGCAAACGTGTTGGAAGGAAGCGTTCAACGCTTCGGTAATCGCGTGCGTGTCAGTGTACATTTAGCCGATGCGCGCACCCACCGCGAGCTATGGGCCCAGGCCTATGACCGCGAGCTTGCGGATGTGTTTGCGATTCAGGGCGAGATTGCGAAAGGAATTGCTGGCTCGTTACAAGCCAAACTCACTGGTCGCGAGGAACAAGCCGTTGCAGCCAGACCCACAAACAATCCGCAGGCCTATGATGCCTATCTCCGCGGTTTAGCTTACACTTTCAAACCTGGATTTACCCTCGCCAATACCATGGGCGCGCAGAAACATCTTAAGGAAGCGGTGGCGTTAGATCCAAGGTTCGCTCTTTGTTGGGCGTTGCTCTCTGAAGTGGACGCTGAAAGCTATCTTTCATCGTTCAATTTTGAGTCAATCGATGCTCTCCGCGAAGAAGCGCGACAGGCAGCTGAAACCGCTCTGACTCTGCAGCCAGATCTGGGCGAGGCAATGCTAGCCAAAGGAATATATCACTACGCATTCTTGAAGGATTACGACACGGCCGTGAGCTATTTTGAACGAGCGCGTCCGCTCCTACCGAACAAGAGCAGGATTCCTGCCGCGTTAGCCTATGTCGCTCGCAGACAAGGTCAGTGGGACCGAAGCGACGCCTATTTCAACGAAGCCGAGCGGCTGGATCCTCGAAACGTATTTGTTCTTACGCAGCATGCTTGGTCGGATATTGCACGCCGTAATTCTTCGCTCGCGCTGCGAAAGCTTGACTACATTCTCGACATCGCACCAGGCGATGTTGACACGTTAGCGCTAAAGGCGGGTCTAGCACAAACGGAGGGCGATCTTCAACGGGCATCCGGGATACTTGACGGGCTGCATCCAACTGCTGACCAATCCGGCGCGTTGGAAACGCAAGTTTACGAGGCAATCTTGAAGCGGCAGCCTGCTCCAATGATCCGGCGACTAACGGAAATTCTAGCCACCCCTGACCAGCGCCTGGGCTATGTCAACGGCGAACTCTATTTTTGGTTGGGTTGGGCCCAAAAAGTTGCAGGTGATAACGCCGCTGCACAGCAAAGTTGGCGTAAGGCCCGCAGCCAACTCGAGCCCTTTCTTAATAAACAGCCGGAAAACATTACCATTATTGGAGATCTCACATGGACGAACATGGGCCTCGGCGATCAATCTGCTGCTTTGGGGCTCGCTGAGCGGGCCGCGGCCACTTTCCCAATCGAGAAGGACGCAATCAACGGAAGCACCGCGTTGGACATTGTCGCTCGCTATGCCGCGCTACGGGGAGATCACGATCGTGCGATCAACGTGTTGCAGAAACTCTTGTCGATACGGCACGTACCGGGGGCGCTCGCTTCAGGCGTGCCGCTCACGCCCGCGCTTCTCCGGCTCGATCCGATGTTCGACTCATTACGTGGCGATTCGCGTTTCCAAAAGCTCTGCCAAGAAAAACAACCGTGAGTTATTAAAGGCCAACCATTGCTTATCTGTGTCTCGACGGGCGGAAGGCTGGCGGATCGACAAAAAGCCCGGGGATTTTCTTGCCAGGTCTGCGGACCGCTCCCGACTCCCGACTGCGCGGCAGGTGGCGACCGCCGAAGGAGGGGCTGTATCGCTACGCGACACGGAAGAAAATTGACGGCGCGTTTCTCGTTGCCCGTGGTCGGGTAGCACGATGTTCACCGGAGGTAACGCGTCACCCTTGATGCCTACGGCTGCTCCGAATTTGCCCCTTGGCTAGGGCTGTCGCAACATTTTCGGGCTCTTGTTTGAGGGCTGAGGTGTTACCGGTTCACTACGGCACTCGTAGGTTGTTAGGGTCAAAGGGCCTCCCCAAAGAGAGGTCTCTGCCGGACGTGCCTTGTAGGTGTAGGTGGTAGCGCAGGTTTGCGGACAGCCGTGGACGCCCGTAGGATCGCCGACCAGCACGTTGCCCCAGTCACCCGGGTCAATGGAACAGTCGTAATAGGTCTCGCAGACCTCTGTCCCGCGGTAGAAGGTCCCGATGAAAAAGCCATAGAGCGCTCCGGTGCTTCCAGCAGTGACCTTAACAGTAATCGAGTAGTCAGGCCAGTTCTGAACAAATGACAGGCTCAGTGCCCCGGCATACGAGATCGAAGCGATCAGTGTTAGCAGTAGTGCAGCCAGTAGTTTCCTCATGTTTTTTCGTCTGGTGGTGTTAGGCCTAGAACGCTAGGGGCCCTTGGTCCGGTTCGATGCCGCGAAATCCACCTATGCGCCTTGTCGAAAGTACGTCTTAATGTTGGGACTAGGTTGCGCTTTCCGTTCAACGGCGGTGGACCGGCGAGAGGCCCGGCCGCGAGATGGTGCCGTGCCAGGGCAAATAAAAAGAGGTTGGCACCGTGGTGAAATTGATTTGGCCGCCCAGAGTAAAACTGCCGGTGGCGTTGGTGAAGCGACCTGTACCTCCTGTTATTGTCGCGGTCTCATGGTTGTCGTACACTCCCGGCGTTGCTGGTCTGGGGGTCAGGTATCCCTCGAAAGTACCGTAGATTTCGTCTCGGTTCGCGGCGAACCAGTGAAAGCTGCCTGTGTAGGTAATATTTGGAGGGTCGTCGCAGACGTTCGGGTAGAATTCTGCGGTCCCATTGAACGCTCCCAATTGATTCGCGTTTCCGGAGTTGATCGCGTGTGCGTGAACAGTGCACTCGTCCACAGGCTCCTGAGTCTCAACATATCCCGAGACAGCACCGTTGAATGGCACCTCGTCTCGGGCTAATGCGGGAGCGGTTGCTGAGATAAATAGGGCAAGGCAGGCAAGCAGCAGGAGTCCCGCTGTTGCCTTGAACTGAATATTTCGATTTTTCATAAACTAATTTCCTTGTTTTGGCTTTCCGTAACTTCTCGTCATTGAGAAGCTATTTCCGGTTCATTGACGTACTGCAGGAAATCCGGCGCGATATAACGCGGAAAGTTTTTGTATTTTTTTAAAGAAACCTTCCATGCAGCCAACCGCCGGCCGCGCCGTGGCTCTAGTCTTCGAGACTTATAAGCCAGTACCTCGCGCGCGATCGGCGCCGTCAGAGGCCGCGGTCAGCACCCGCGATTACTGGGATGGTGTTTCGAGAATTGCGCCGGTCAACATAGGTTGACCATATGCGCACACTGCTATCTGCGATCCTTCGTTTGCAGCACTAACGTGTGACGCGAACAGCGCGCTGCTTACGGAGTCGGACCCGCAGAATGAGAATTGAGCTTAGCGTCGCCACTTTGCCATGAAGGCCAACATGGCGGCAGTGTAGGCTCGGAAGGCTGTGAATTTCAGGTCGGGATGAAATGGGGCAAGGAATGTCGCGACGGTAGTCCGACCGTCTCGTATGGCATCCGTTGCCAGCTCGACCAGTTGTTCCGGAATAACTTCTTTTTCACAGCGTTGCTTTCTTTCAAGAGTAGAGAGGCGCCTTCGTTTTTCCTTCCCAGGTCCACCAAAGGCACGAGAGTGCTTATGCATTCGTGCGGTATGGCGTGCTTTGGGTCACAATTCAAGGCTAAATTTCGCACTTTTTCTACTCAATGTGTGATAATCTCGCTCAGTCCGGAACAGCGGTTGCGTCGCTGGGTCCACTTCCTATCGAGGCAGCAAGTAATTTCATCAGGCGCGCCTCGTAGGAATCACACATCGGGGACTCGCCATTTGCCTGGATCCACTCGGGATGTTGGGTCCTCAGATCATGGCGAATCTGTTTCAGAAGGTCTGCGAAGGTGCGGACTTTGTGGGCCATGGGAATTGGTCTCGGCATAAGATTCAAGTGAGCTGGTCGCGTTCACTTCAATGCCGTTGCCATCGCGTCAGCCAGCGACAAACTTGCAATGATTACGACTATTCCAAAGGCGACAAGCTCGACCAAATAGTCTGGCCGTTCTCTGTAGGCGTATCGTTCGCTGAAGAAACGGAAGGCGCGAACGCGCAGCGAGTTGGTAGTTTTCATGTTTACATCACTCCTTTCACTAATGAGATGACGATTTTCATTGAGTGAAATGGACAACTATTTTGGCCGGCGCGCTGCCTCGCAAAAGTAACGCCGCCGTCACCTGGGCAGACGCAAGACCGCACTTCGCCTGCCCTGCTTTGAGAATTTCAGCCGATCACATAAGGTCAGCGCATGCGCACCGTCTTATTTCCAATTTTTCTTTTCGCCGCCCTGGCATGCGTCGCAAACAGCACGCCGGTTTCGGAGGCTGATCTTAAGAGTCTTCTAGCCAGGATTCGCCAGAACCGCATCACACAAGCCGATTTTCAGGAACAACGAGTGATTCACCTGATGAGGAAGCCGATCCTCAGCTCAGGAAAAGTTTGGTTCCAGCCGCCTAACAAATTCCGGCGCGAAGTGAAAGGCAACTCGCCCAGCTTAACTGTAAGCGACAGTCGTCAGCTCTGGATTTATTACCCGAACTTCAAATCGGCTGAGCGCTATCCACTGGGCAAAGGTTCGCCGCTCGATTCTACAGTGGCAGCGATCAATTCGTCATTGAACCTCGAGGATGTTGAAAACACTTTTCACATCGCTGCGGCAAAAACGGGTAGCGGATATGAGCTGAGGCTGTTACCGCGCGGCCCAATGAAACGCGTGTTTCAGAAGCTTGACCTATTAATCAACGATCAGTTGCGGGTCGAACGCACCGATATGTTACTACTAAACGGTGATCGGATCGTGACAATGTATTCGAATCAGACGCGCGCGCCCGTCCCGGCATCAATGTTCGAATTCACACCGCCGCCCGGCACCGAGGTATCCACGCCGCTCGGGAAATAGAAAGATAGGAATGCGGCCAGCCTGCTCGCGAATTTTTCGGAGTTGGCTCCAGCGACTGGTTAGGTCTGATTAGACGCCCGCAGCATTTTGTCCTCAGGGTCATAAAGCGTGTGTCGTAGCTCGACTTCCGGCCCAAGAAGAAGCCAGTAAGCTCCAGGGGGACCAAAAGGCATGCCGATACTACCAGCATTGACGATCCTCAGACCGCCGACGCGCCGGTCGAACTGCATGTGCGTATGGCCGCAAATAACCAAGTCTGCCTCCACATGCCCAATCAAACTCAGTAGTAATTGTTCCGGGGTCACGCATGTGAAGACATCATTCGGATTACACGGCGTAGCGTGGCAGAATAAAACCTCACCCAGCCTGTCAATGTACGTACGCAGTGTTAAAGGCCAAGTCGCCAAGTATTCGCGGTCGTTTCGCGGCAACTGCGCGGCATTCCAACGAATGCTCTCGCGATACTGTGCAGGCACACCCGAGTCTTTCCCCTCCGCTTCGGCCAGAACGGCTAGTTCTCCATTGCCGATGATAAAATCCACGGGAAGCTTGACCTCGCGTAAACGGTCCAATGTTTCACGTGGCATCGGCCCAGGCACGACATCACCGCCAACGATGATCCGCTCGGCACCGCAATCGTCGACTTCGCAAAGCACCGCTTCGAGAGCAGGCAAGTTGCCGCGAATGTCGTACAGGGCGGCTACGCGCATTATCTGCAAAACCCAACGAAAAAAAGAGAATCCACGGCAAGTGTTGTGGCAAACAATCTTTCAGAGTTGGCTTCATCGATTGCTTAGGTCTCATTTTGACAAAGTCGTGTCCTTAGCTTGTCTAACGCGAGCCAAGGCATGCCGCAGTAGGAATCCGCCACTACCCAGCTGCCGGCCGTAAGCGCCCAAGAGACGATGAACTCAGCCCATTGGGAGGCATTGGCGCCGGCCGCCACGACCGGTATCCACACCAGCAGCGTGAATAGACCTATCTCCAGTGTTGAGAGCGCTGCCGCCAGTCGTGCATAGACACCAATAAGCACCGCCACGCCCGCTGCGATAAAGGTACCGCCCGTGAAATACGCCCAGGCCACATGCGCTGTCAGCCAGCCGGGCACCAGGTCTGCGGTCACCTGGAGATAGATGAAATGAGCGAGGCCAAAGGGGATCAAGGCCACGCCGTAGAGAACCTTCGCGATACGCATGCCACTGTCGCCGGTGGCGAAGCCGAGGTGCCGTCGGTCCCACTCAGTTGCGAACCAGGCAAAGAGCACCCAAGCTGCTGCCGTCATCACCGCGGTCTGGCAACTTGCCCACCAGCTATTGACGGTAGGCGAGATAAAAATGAGGGGCAGTCTCATCACCAGCAACCAAAGCAGGAAATAGGCCAGGAGCACGCGGGCCGCGATGGCGGCTGCGCGTTGCCAGAGCAGACCCATGCCGCATGCCAGCGGAATGAAGGCGCAGAGATACATCAGCGCTATGCGGACGGGCACGCCCTTGGGGACCGGCTGCCATATAGGCGCGAAGTTGCCTCTGATCAGGCCTAGGATTCCCAGAGCAATCATGGTCAACGCAAAGGCGACATGACCCGCGCTTGCGATGCGAACGGTCCTCCCTCCGCTGGTCTTCTGGTTCATCGACCCGTTTGCTGCATATCCAAACGGTGGCCTAACGAGAAAGAGATAAGGCAGCTTGTAATGGCATCCGAGCATCGCGGAACGCTAGGAACTCTGGCTCATTGTGAAATGCTGCTTGTTAGGTTTGCTGATCGTCGGAGACTTGCATGCGGTGCAGGTTTGTCCGCTTTTAAGTAGGCTTACAAGCTCTCCACGAGAAAGCCGTGTAGCACATTGCCACCGTCAATAGATTCTCCCGTGATTGCGTTTAGGTTGTTGTCCAAGGGAATCGTGCCCTGCCCTGCACCCGTGCCTCCGCCTGGAACATCGAACAAGCTGAAGTGGCCTTGCGTATCGCGCAGAAAGCCGTGATCCACACCGTTTCCATCGAGGTAATTTCCCGCGATTGCCCCCAGGGTGTTGTTGCTTTCAGGGAGGGTGCCCTGGCCCGGACCTGTGCCCGCGGCCGGAACATCGAACGTGGTGAAGGTGCCCAGGTTAGACCGCACGAACCCATGAAGCACACCGTTTGCGTCGACATAGACTCCTTCGGTCTCTCGGTTCGGAGTGAGGCCTACGCCGAATGTACCCTCGCCTGGCCCAGTGCCCGCGCCCGGGGCATCGAGTGTCGTAATCGCGCCGCCAAGAGTGCGCAGAAAGCCGTGACCCACACCGGTAGCGTCAACGTAGAATCCCGTGATCTCACCCAGATCATCGATGGCGTTAGGATTAGTAAACACGGAGCCCGTGGGATCGAATTCGGTGATCATGCCGTTAGGAGCGCGCACGAAGCCATGCTGTACCAAGCTAGCATCAACGTAGAATCCGGTGATCGCGCCTAAGAGGTTAAGGCCCATCGGAGTGAACTCCGAGGGGAAGGTCCCCTGAGGAAACGGCCCTGTGCCCGCGTCCGGAGCGTCGATCTGGGTGAACGTGCCGTTCGGAGCACGCACGTAGCCGTGACACCGGCCGGTATTGTCGCTGTAAAACCCCGTGATCTCACCAAATAAGTTGATGGAGTAAGCACGCGTACCCTGGCCAGGCCCGATGTTTCCACAGGACGTTGTACAAGTGCCCGCGGCCGGATCGTCGAAAACGGTAAACGTCCCGTCAGGGGCCCGCAGGAACGCGTGCCGGGCATCGTTGGCGTCCCTGATGAATCCCGTAATCGTCCCTAAAAGGTTAATGCCACTAGGCAACGTGCCCTGCCCTGCCCCGGTTCCCGCGCCCGGGGCGTCGAACGTGGTTATGGTCTGCCTTCGTAGCACCCCTGCATTCACTGAGAATCCCAGCCCGAACGTGCAAAGCACAGCCAGGAGTACGCCCCGAATTCCATGCAGCAATAAAGAATAAGTATTTTTCATAATTTGTTTTTCTCCGTTAGTCAGGGTCTTCCTCGGAAAGAGGCTGGCAATACCCAGATCGCGCTAAAAAGGCTTACCAGTTCGCGTCTCGCCGAACAAAGGACTCTGAGCTGCGCGGCATCGGAGAATTGTGCAGCACCTCATCTTGAGAAAGCATTCTCTGAATGCGAAAGTCGCGTTGTGAAAATAAATGGCGCGATCTATGGGCGCACAGTCTTATCGTTCCCAAAGCAGCGCCGGCGTCGTTTAGTGATGTCGTTTGAAATGGTGCGGCTGGATCGCACGTCGTCCGAGCCGCTTTACCAACAACTGTATCGTCAGATACGGGAAGAACTTGAAAGCGGTAGTTTTGATTCAAGCGCTTCCTGCGTTCCTTCCTCACGAGTTCTCGCTTCAACTCTTGGGATTTCGAGACCTACTGTGAACCAGGCGTTTTCGAAGCTGCTTGCAGAGGGCTATCTTAAGGTCCGGAAACGGTCCGGTATCTTTGTGGCCGATCATTTACCGGCAACGTTTCTGAAGGCTGCCAGGCCGGCGGCGACTGCGCGCATTCTGCGTCCCCCGCGCGTTGCGCAACGAGTGTCCAGAATGACCGATTTTCGCAGCGGCCGACAACTCGATGTCGGCATTGGCGGCCCGCCGTCCGTCACATTTGTCGCGGGGTTGCCGGCTGTGGATGAATTCCCGATTGCTGTTTGGGAACGCTTGCGCGAGCAGGTTTTGGCAAAGAAGGGAGCGCACCTGTTGCGTTATGCCTCGAGCCGTGGTGAGATCGAACTACGGAAGGCAATCGCTGCTTACTTGTGCGACTTCCGCGGCGCGAATTGTCATCCGGAGCAAATCGTAGTCGTAGGCGGCATGCAGCAGGCGATGCTGGCGTGCGCGCTCGCGTTAATCAATGAGCGTGAAGTGGCATGGATCGAAGATCCGGGCTTTCATCAGGCACGTAATGTCCTGGCTTTTGTCGGGGCCAAAACGGTCCCGCGCCCAATTGATCGTGAGGGGTTGGTAATCGGGAAGTGCTCACGGCAACGTTCTCCCAGACTCATTCTGGTCACACCTTCGCACCAGTTTCCCCTGGGTGTGACGATGAGTCTGAAGCGGCGGAAAGCTCTTATCGAGTTTGCGGACTCGCGCGACGGCTACATCCTGGAGGATGATTATAATTCCGAGTTTCGTTTCGATGGGCCGCCGCTGCCATGTCTTCAAGGTTTGGACAATGCCGGACGGGTGATCTATTCCGGCACCATGAGCAAGATCCTTTATCCATCGCTGCGCCTCGGTTTTCTGGTCGCGCCGCCACAACTTGTCGACACACTCGTCAAGGTGCGCGCTGTGATGGACCAGCACTCCCCGGCGATCGATCAAGCGACGCTGGCGCGTTTCATCACCGAAGGATTTTTCCTCAGCCATGTGAAGCGGATCCGCGAACTCTATGCCCAGCGACGCGTATTTTTTATCGAGCAATTCCAAAAATGGCTGAGCGACTATTTCGATCTAGAAGTAACGCCAGCCGGTTTGCACTTTGTGGCCTGGCTGCGGCGCGGAGAAGATTTATCGTTATTCATGCGAGCTCGTGAGCAAACTGGCGTTTGGGCCCGTCCTCTTTCTTTTTTCTGCATCAAGGCGCAGTTGGACCCGGCATTCGTATTTGGATTCGCGGCCTGGTCACACGCGCAAATTGAACAAGGTTTGGCAAAACTGGCGTCGGCCGTTAAGCAATTGAAGCGGCGTGGCGCAGGAAACGATTCACCGTTTCAAATCCACCCTTCCTCGCCTACAACAAGTTCATACTGGCCGTCGACAGCTGTCCGCTCAGATTAACTGGCTAACGAAAATTGATCGAGTAAAACAGCCGGGCCGTTTCGAGCCGCACGCGACAATCAGAAAGACCTACGGATGCAGCCCGTCGCCTGCGGCTCATTTTCGAAGCGCGCTGTAGTCCACCTGATGAGCGGCTCTTCGAGCGGCGTACCGGGCAGGATGATCGTGATGTGATCGCGTCCCGCGAATGTCCAATACTCGAGTTGTTGACCCGCAGCACAGCGCTCTTCGACGTATGCGTCGGTGGCAGACGGCGGGATCGCAGTGTCCGAGAGACCTTGCGCGATTACGACGGGAGCCTTTATCGGACGGTTCGCCGTGTTCTGCTCAAGCCGCGCTTCAAGCGCTTTGTTCGAGCTGGTCGCCAATGCTGGACCGTCGAACGTCTGCGCCAGTGCCTCAAGGCGTTCAGCATCCTCGGGCGGGACGAAGTCGCATAGGTTTACCATCTGACGTGCAGCATCGAGCGCCTCGGGGCGAACCGCTTGTTCGAATGTGATGTCCGGGTAGAACCGGCTGTACGAGAGCGCTAGATACGGTCCAAACCGCTTGTCCATTTCGACGTTCATCACGAGAATGTTCTTAATGTTCGCAGCTGGTGCGATTGCGACGACACCGAGAATTTCGAGGTCCGGTGCGTACCGTGGCCCCACAATCCCGGTCCAAAGCGCTACGTGTCCCCCCTGCGAGTGACCCCACACGATCATTCGCTTGTCGAGCGTCAGCTCGGACATCTGGCGCGCGGCGCGGACCGAATCGAGCGCCGCACGCGCTTCGCCTTCACCGATCAGGTAAGGGTGCGGGCCACCTTTTTCTGCGAACGAGTAATCTGTCGCGACCACGACCCAGCCAGCGTTCACGATGCGGTCGCGCTCGGGGACGCCCTTAGTCCGCGCTGAGAGAAGCGACGGCATGCATTTCTGCAGCAAGCCCGTCGTGCCGTGCTCCCACGCGATGACAGGACGCGGCCCTGCGGGAGGATCGGTCGGCGCAAAGACCGTCGCGACCGCAGTCGCTGGCGTGCTGTCGTCAACAGTGGTTGCATAAAGAATGCGCCAGCCTTGCACGCCGGTTGGGAGTATCACGTCTTTGAGCGGCTCGCTCCGCAGTAATGCGCCGGGCTGTCGCGGCACATCCGACGGCGGATCGTAGAATGCATCTGGTGCCTGCGCTGTGAAGCTCGCGGGAAGCCCTTGCGGTGTCTGCGTGGCGATCGACTCTGACGACGCCTGTTTGGACCGATTGCAGCCAGCTACGGCGAGCAAAGCAACCAGCACGGCGGAGGCAATCCAACGAAGTCCGGGAATTCGGGCAGCCTGGCTCGCGAAAGCTTTCGGAGTTCGCTTCATCGATTGGTTGGGACGCCGTGTCTTTGCCTCAGCGATACCGACCCAAAAACAGTTCGGGAATGCAACAAAGGGCCAAAGCCCCCATCACTGTTCCTGCGCCAATCCACTTCCATCCGGATGGTCCAAACGGCAGAAGGCCGAGGCCATAAGCTAGGGAAACAACAGCGGCAAGAATGAAAAACGGTCCGGTGTAGCGGCAGTGAACTCGTCCGCATCTAGCCGCGTTGATCAAACACGCCGCGGCCATTACCGCAAATGAAGTTGTCCACATAACAGTTCTCAACCCAGGCGTCGCACTACAACCCAAAATGAAGACAAGCCACGGAGCACACCAAAGCAGGAACCCGCTCGGCCCTCTGCACAATAGGTCGCGCTTCGCGCCAGACGAATTGGATATGTCTTCACTCATTCTTCGGTACCCAAATGGTTAGCTCATTTGCATGAGCTTGAGCAAATGCTTAACAATCCGGTTTGCGACGAACTCTCGGAGACTTGTCGTCCGCGTCCCAGTAGGTTAGCGGCTCTTGAAAACAAGTGGAGGGCAAGTCCTCACACAAACGGACCAAAAACTTCTGGGCATCTGCAACACCCTCATTGTAAGCGAAGGGAGCGATTTCAGCCGAAAAATAATCGAGAAGGAAGTCAGCCTGGAGCTCACTCAACTCCAGTTCTAGTTTCTCGCCAAAGAAACGCCGAACGGAGAGGATTACTTCGGCTTTTTGTTCCTTCGACAGCGACAGAGACATACACCCAGGCCTGAGGATAAAGAGATAAGGCACGGAGGGTGCTGCGGCAAACACACTGGACTTATTTCGTAATGGCGCGCCGCACCCAATCTTCAAGATTACCGAACTCGTTCCGACACATTGATCGAGTTCCATTCCCATGTCTTGCCCTCATCGGTGGAGAAGGCCTGACTCCAAACGGGCTGGCTGGGATTACGCGCGTCCCAGCGAAACACCACAATGACGGGCTGGCCTTTGTACGTATCCCGGGCAAAAAAATGGCCAATCTTGTTCTCGAAGGAGCCCACCACCGGGGGGTCGAGCGACCCAGAGTTACTGTCTGCCCAGTAGATACTCCACAGACGGGTTGCAGGATTGAACAGTCGAATTGCTACCCCCTCGTACGGTTTTCCGGAGGCTTGGTCAGTATATTTGTCGATATTCCCGCGGCCGTCGAGGATCTGATGCATCTCGACACGGGACTCGAACGATTTCCACTCCGTGGAGTGAGTCAGCCGCGAAGCCAGTTTGCGATTCCTCAGTTTCCACGTTCCAGCGAGAAAGTCGAAATCGTGCTGTGAAGAGGTTGAAGAGGGCTGAATGACCAGCGCGCCCGAACTGTCGAATCGGAGCGGCGGAATAGGGATCGAGGAGTCAGGAGTTAGAGCCCGATCTTGCGCAAACCCGGCATAAGGATGGCTAGCGAGGGCGATGATCACGATGAGCCAGACCCCAAAGCGTGCGCCCGTTGCCTTAGTCGACCGGTTAGATTCTGGTTTTGCCATGGCGTTTGCGTCTGTAAAACTCGGGAATTAACAGAAGTGCGAGCAAAACGCCAACTCCGAATCCTCCGAGATTCGATTTGGTGTGGGCCGATGTCCAAGACTACCCAGCGGTAGTGTCGTGACCCGTGCTCATTTCTGGAGGCCACCAGTAGGTACTCTAATCTTAACCACATCGCCATCCCGCAAGCCGAAATGATCTCTTAGGTGAACGTCAGAGACGACCTCGACGACCCAGGGATCTGGTCGATCCCTTGCCGCTGTCGTCGGCGTCCACAAAAACGCTTCTCGATGATCGAGGCTCACCAGGTCACAGGGGAGCAGCAGTATGTCCCGCTCGCCTCCGTACTCTTCTCGGCCGAACCAAATTCTGTGAGCTTCGTAGCGCGCATCAAACCAATTAAACACGTGATCGAGTGCGATGTTCAGCGAGCCGGGGAACACAGAGATCCCCAGCTTCTTACTGTACGCGGCATTGAAGAGCTTCAACCAGCGAGCGGCGTCGCCCAGGCCAGTCTGAACCTTGCCCGCGAGAAGTTCACTCATGCTGCCTAACGAGAAGGAGATGAACAAAGGCAAGGTGTCCTGGCAAACACGTTGAACTTATTCCCCAAAGGTCCTAGCCAGCCGGCGAACTCTTTCGAAGTTGGCTTCATCGATTGGTTAGCCGATGACTAGCCGCCTTCGCGTGCATAATCAATCGCCATGCCGAGCGCGACGTGTTGGCCGTAGCCTATCGGCGCCATGATAAGGATGAGCAGTAAAGCCGCAAACCACTCACCGCGAATCGCCTCAATCATGCCGCCAAGAACGCAAAGAATTGCTGCGAGAAATGCAGCGCCCCAGGCAATCCGCATCGCCAACATTGCGACCGCGCCACAGCGCGCAGGCGTGAACCCCGGGGGAGCGCCGCACGATGGGCAAACGCGTTCAGGTCCTTCGTACCCTTTATCACAGCGCGCGCAAATTGGCATAAGCCTGCGATCGTCTAAGAGATAAGCCACAGGCCGGGTCGCTGACAAGCACGCCCACAGGTTTTGGCAACAGGATCGGGCTACTCCCGAATTTCTTTGGAGTTTGCTTCTTCGATCAGTTAGCCGTGGGCGCCTTCAATATCGAGCGGCATCATCAGAAAGCGGGGAGGTGTCGCAGAATCTCAACCCCTTTTGTGGCAGGGTTAGCTCCAACTTGGTTCATGCCGATGAATATAGCAGCATCCTTGGTTGGATTGATCGCGATCACAGTGCCGAACCCTGACGTTCCTCCGTTCTTCACAATCACGGGATGCAGGTTTGGATTACCTCCGCCCATATTGTTCACCCAGGCCATCGCCTGCCTGTTGCCGTTCGGCATTCTGTAAATCGGCTTCTCCGCCAACTGCATTGCTGCGATTAATTCAGTGGGAACCGGAGTGCCATTCACTTCCTTATGGCCAAGACCGGCCTCGCCAAAGCTGATCATGTCCTGTGCCGTCGAGCGCAATCCGCCGGCAGCGTACCAGGCGAACACCGGCCAGCGCGGCGCGTTTTGGCCTGCGCGGTTATGTCCCTGTGCCAGCCGCTTCTGCTGTTCAGGTGTGGGTCGCAGCGTCGTATCGGCCATGCCCAGCGGCTGGAAGATCTCGGAATTCACCTGATCTTCCCAAGTCTTGCCGGTCGCGGTCGCGACCAAGTAGCTCAGCAGGCCGATTCCGGCGTTGGAGTACTTATAGGGGGCAGGCAATTGGGTCGCCGGTTCATAGCGCGAAGCCCAAGTGAGAAAGTCGTTCACCGTGTAGTACTCGATGCTTCGTTGTTCGAGACCGCGCGGGAGGTTGGTCGGATCGTCAGGCATTCCCGAGGTGAAGTCCGCCAGCTCCAACGGCGTCAACTGTTGCGCTCGGAGCGTGTAGCCCTTGGGCATGTACGTCTGAGCGGAAGCATCAGGGACGATCTCGTTGCGGTTAATGGCCAGCGCGAACAGCGCAGTGGTAAACGTCTTAGTGCAGGAGCCGATCTCGACCAGGGTGTCGCGCGCGAACGGCGCGCCCGCGTCGGTAGCTTTTCCAAACGGAAAGTAGTAGCGATGGCCGTGCACTGAAACTGCAACGATCGCTCCCAGATTAGGAGATCGTCTCCATACTTGGCCGCGGGTTTCCCTACGTTGTTCCTGGGCAAGGTACGGCTGCATGATGCCTTCGACAACTCGCTTGACTTCTGCTGCATCGCCGTCCGCACCGGGCTGTGAATTCAAACCGGCGCCAGGTGGCGCTTCCTGTGCGGCAACCCTCGCCGCCGCGAAAAGCGTGACTGTGACGATCAGGACAAAACGATTAGCAGCGGCGTGATCCATAGATGTTTCTCCAGGCAGTTTAATGAGCGATTTTTTCCACCGCAGCATTCATGTCTCTAGGTACTACAAACTCTGTTTCATGTGGCATCTGGCTTTGGGTCTAATGAGAATAAGATCGGCCACGGGGAGGTGAGTTCGCTGGCAACCGCTTGGGACATTCATGATCGGGCTAGCCTTGGAAATTCATTCAGGGTTGGCTTCATTGATTGGTTAGATGATTGCGCACACTGAGACTTCAGCTAAATCCATCAATGAAGAAAAGGAATAAGGACAAGCACAATTCCGAATGCTCCGACAGCGGCCAGACAGATAGTGACGATACCCATTAGGCGTGAATGTATCCAGCCGCAAACGGCGAAACTTGCAAGTAAGAACCCCATTCCGATCAGGAAACAAAACGAGAGCGGCGTCTGTTGGGCCAAAATCGAAGCAGGCATGCTAGCCTCGGCCGGTAGGCTGGCGGCAACAGCAGCGGCAAAAGTCATGCCGAGTGTCACCAGTAAGAAAGATATCGAACCTGCCACAGCCAGTAACGCTGCCAAGGCAGCGGCACGCCCATTCACTGAAACGGGAAGCAGGACACCGAAAAATGTAAATGCGAATCCGCCGAGGACTGAGCTGACAAACCCAAATTGTCGATAGTATTCGAGTAGAACAGTGGCTTTCATTAACGAGATATGACGTCAGCGACCGCGAGACCAGAGACGCGATCAACGCAGTGAGCGGGTTGATAGCAAACACTCACCAAGTGGATCATAGGCCTGCTCGTGGTTCGGTGCATCGACGAGTTAAGCCTGGCATGCAACAACGGAGAAATGTCGAATCCAATGATTACCGCCCATAGGAGAAAAAGAATCGCTATCATCGAATGAGTGCGGATGCGTGTTGACCGAAAGCCAACAATCGCTGCCAGAAGGCCCACAAAATTAAATCCCCAAGTCAAAATGCCCGTCCCCTTGATGTAGGCGAGACCACCTTTCATGTATGAGTCTATCACATCAATGATGAGGCTAAGCGCAAAAACCGAATAGAACCAGCGACGCTTGGCCAGGAAATATTCATTCAAGTCGTCCACCTTGTCCCAGTCCTGGGGAATAAGAAGAGCCACCTGAAGAAACAGGACCACTGCGTAACAGATGATGAGGAAGTAGTTCCACAGGCTCCATTGCTTCAGAATTTCAAGCAGGCGAAACTCCCACCACCAGAAAAGCACCATCAAGAGAAACAAGTAGGCCAACCAGAAAACAGTCGCCCAACAAATACGAAACGGACGCGTGTTCTCTGTAAAACGTTCGATGGCACCACTGACTCCTAAAAGGAGGTTCGTAATCCCCAGGCCGATGATTATGGAGATCAACACCATCACGTGCTGGAACTGGTCGCTCATGTTACTCGGTGAAAATCGAGGTCTAACAAGAAAGAGACAACCCAGGGGCGCGGTCTGTGGCAAGCTCACTGAGGTTGCCTCGCAACGGAGCCAGCCTGCTCGCGAAAGCTTTCGGGGTTGGCTTCATCGATTGGTTAGACGTTGGTGTCGCTCGAAGCCGAGGCTGCAAGATCCAACGTCACTCCCGTTTGTCCGACGCTTAGTTAGCGCACAACTTCGCCGCCATATCAACAGCCTCCTGCTCCATCAGTCCATACGGATAACCCGGTGGTGTAATGCACTCCAACAAATACGGACGCAAAAAACCATCGAATCCACCAAGCCGCTCATACTGCGACGTGTGGACAAGCTCGTGTACAACGAGCGGGCGTTGATTCCAACAATCTGCCCGAATAAAAATGCCATAACGAAGGGTCAGACCGCGCGTAAGAGGGTTGATAAGGTTGGTTGCGCGAGCCGCCGCTGCCAACGCCGGGGCTGTTGGTACGGGAATCTGCGCGACGCGCAGTAGCCGCACACGCTCTGGCCGTGCGACTCCGACTCGCCTCGCGTCTGCGAGTTGCGACTCGCTTAGTGCCACGCCCGATTGGACGATTGCGCGTTCTTGCCCAACGGCCCAAGCGCACGCAAGAGGCAATAGCATTTCGAGCTGTTGTGGCGTTATAATGCTCACGGTGGGGGTCGGTGGTTTCATCGACTGGTTAGAGGTGGCGGTCGCCACGAAAGAAAGACGAGTCGTAATTAGGGACGCCGCCGCCAAATAGATTTCGCAAAATCCGGTTTACTTCGCTCGATCGAGCTGAGTCGACACTAACCAATAAAGTCGTCGGCGGCCCGGGCTGAGGAAAGGGCGTTGTAGGCCGCCTCCGAAATGCGATTCCCGTTTCGTCAAAACGGGCGAGCAACTTTTGGGCGCCCTGCGGCAAGTAGCTCCCGAGGAGCGTAAATTCGGGTCGCTCGGGTTCTTCTGATTTCATGCGAAGAATGAATACGTCTAACAAGAGTTAGATTGCATCTCGCAATCTATTTCTTGTGTCATCAAGGCAATAATGCGTTAAAACCCTGTGCGGTGGCAAGCCGCGTTTCGCCCGGTGACCCCAAAAAACAGTGAACTCACCGCTCGACCAGTGTCCTGAGCTATGCTGCTCCCTGTGCGGCGCTACGATCCTTTGGTCGCGACAGAAAGAACGTGTCACGAATTGAAGACGCCCTAGATTGGTCAAGTGGAGCAAAGATTTCGGCTGACTTCAGCGGAAAAACGAGTGGTCGTGTTTGTTCTTGCGGCGTTTTTGCTCGGCCTGTTTACCAAATGTTATCGCGATGCTCATCCCTGCCCGCCCCCAACACCGTCGAAAGGGACATCTAGTAGGGCGCGACATTGAAACAGTGCCGGCCGGGGTCACCGACTCGGGCTACAGGTTGCATATCTTGTTTGCGAAGCACAGCGTTCCCGCAGATGATTTCAGAGTGACGAACCAGGTTGACGCTTTCACGAACCAGATTTGTGAAGTTATCGTAGGCAAGAACCACGCGGTAAAACTCGCTGTCGCCTGCCTCCTCGCGCGCGGCCATCTTTTGATCGAAGACATTCCCGGGGTCGGCAAGACAACGCTTTCGCAAGCATTGGCGCGCTCCTTGGCGCTCGCATTTCAGCGCATCCAATTTACCAGCGATCTGCTGCCGGCTGATATTCTGGGAAATTCGATCTTCGATCGCGGCGAGCAACGGTTCGTGTTTCATCGCGGCCCGCTTTTTTCGCAGGTGGTGCTTATCGACGAGGTCAATCGCGCGACCGCCAAAACGCAGAGCGCGTTGCTGGAAGCAATGGGAGAACACCGCATTTCCATCGACGGTGTGACCTACGACTTGCCGGAGCCGTTCTTTGTGATCGCGACACAGAATCCGCAACATGCGGTAGGCACTTTCCCGCTGCCTGAATCTCAGCTCGATCGGTTTCTGATGCGAATTGAGCTCGGTGTGCCCGACCGGGCCAGCGAACGCGCCATGCTTCTGGGGATGGATCGTCGTGACATGCTCAAGGAATTGAAGCCGGTCATTAGCCCGCGAACGTTGATTGAGATCCAAGATAATGTGCGAAAGGTGCACGCGTCCTCTGCCCTGCTCGATTATCTCCAGGACCTGCTTGATGCGTCACGTCAACGTCATAGCACCGGTTTATCGCCGCGCGCGGGCCTGGCGCTACTGCATGCATCGCAGGCATGGGCGCTGATGCACGGACGCGACATGGTTCTTCCCGAAGACATTCAGGCTGTAGGCATCTCAGTGATGGCACACCGGTTAAGCCACGACATCGAACAACCCGGGCAAAGCGGGCGCACGCTTGCTGATAATCTGCTGCACACCGTGCCTGTGCCGTGAAAGCACGAAAATTTCCGCTCGTTTATCCAACTGGCGGTTTTGCGGGACTGCTGTTTGTGCTGGGCGCTATGTGGTATGCGGCGTCGAGTCAGAATAACGCGGCGATTTACCTGATCTTCGTCACGCTGACGGCAGTGTTCCTTGTGTCGATTCCGCACACCCTAATCAATCTCGCAGGCGTAACGATAAGACTCGAATCTGCACAGCCGGTCTTCGTGGGCCAAGAGGTTTCGCTGCCGGTCGAAGTGATGAACGGCTCCCGCGCGACGCGGTATGAAGTTGAGCTGGCGCTGCCGAGTTCAAACAGAGAGCGCCAACGCATCGATTGCATCCCAGCCGGCAACGCAGCTCGACTGGTGCTGCGATTTCCTACACCGAGACGCGGTGAGCACAAGATAAGGACATTGGGCCTAACGAGTGCTTACCCGCTAGGGTTCATTCGTTTCTTGAAGAGATTTGCTTGTTCTCAAAGCTATATTGTTTATCCCAAGCCTGCGGGGGACACGCGACTACCATCAAGTTTCATAAGCCGGCGCGAGGGTCGAGCACTGACGGAGTTTGGAGAGGGCGACGATTTTGCGGGAGTGCGTGCGTACGTTCAGGGCGAATCTCAGCGTCATATCGATTGGAGAGCCGTTGCCCGCGGTCAACCCATGATGACGAAGCAATTTACAGCCAAAGCCGAAGGCATGGTGTACCTCGATTTTTCTGCTATCCACTCTCCCGATCCAGAAGAAAAACTATCGCAGTTAGCGCTTTGGGTGATTGAAGCAGAACGTGCACAGCGACCTTACGGTCTCCGTCTTCCAGGAGCAGAAATACCGCCTGGCATGGGCCAATCGCAGTTTCATCAGTGTTTGCGGGCACTCAGTTTGTTCGAGGTAAAAGAACCGAGGCATGAGTAACAACAGAAGTGGGAGTAGCAGGGACAGGAGTATTCCAAGGCGACCACTGCTTTGGCTAGCCGCGGCGTTACTCTTCACGGTGCCTGCGATGTTCGGGTCTCTCGCGCGATGGGTGCCCTGCGCTTTTCTGCTCGCGCTTGTCCTGAAATTCTGGATAGAACCAAAGGGTTACCGTCTTCGTTTTGCCCCTTGGAAGCTCCTGCTGGCAGGCGCCGGGTTGTTCGCGATTTTCGCCAGTTATGGTTCGTTGAAAGGCGTTGAGCCAGGCGTGTCGCTTCTCATCGTTCTGATGTCGCTAAAGATTCTGGAAGCGCATACTGCGCGCGAGTTCCAGGTCATGGTGCTGATGGGCTGGGTACTTTGCCTTTGTGGATTCTTTCTTTCTCAGGACTTCCCGATTGCGCTTTGTCTGCTGATCGCATTCGCGTTGTTGGTTGTTGCATTAATCCAGTTTCATCGTGGAACTTCGCCCGGTGCGGTTTGGCCTCCTCTAAGGACGACAGGCGGACTCCTTTTTCAAGCGGCACCGCTCGTCGTGCTGTTGTTTGTTTTGTTTCCGCGTCTCAATACCGGTTTGCGGTTTGAATTTCGCAGCATCCGTTCGGCAAGCTCTGGTTTTTCCGATCGACTCTCTCCGGGCAGGATCGCAGCGCTTGCGAGTTCTTCCGAGATCGCTTTCCGCGCGGAGTTTCCCGGCAGCAAAACCCGTCCGCCCGGTCCGCTGTATTGGCGTGGCGTGGTCATGTGGCATTGCGACGGCTTGGAATGGCGCGCGCCATCCGAATTGCTATCCGTTTCTCGTTCAAACAGAGGATTCCTCAGGGGGAATACTATTCGACAGCGAATTACGCTCGCGCCCCATGGTGCGCGCTGGATGTTTGCGCTCGATCGGCCATTTGGGATTCCTGCCGGCGCGATCCTTGCCCGTGGCGATTATCTCTGGAGCACTCAAACAATTCGAAAAGCGCGCCGGTACGACGTCGTTTCATCTTTAGATGCCGCTGCAAAAGAATTGACTCCGGATGAACGCCGGGAAACACTCCAGCTACCGGAATCAATTAGCCCGGCAGCCCGCGAATTGGCGCAATCCTGGACGCCACAGAATTCCAATCCACGCGCCACAGTAAACAACGCGCTCCAGTTCTTCGCGGCATTCAGGTTTCGCTATTCCTTGTCGCCGGGCGAATACAGTAAGAACGACCTGAACCAATTTCTTTTTTATCGTCGGGTTGGTTTTTGCGAACATTATGCTGCCAGCTTCGCGACTTTAATGCGATTAGCAGGAGTTCCTGCGCGGGTTGTCGTCGGATATTTGGGTGGTGAGTATAACGATCTGGGCCATTTCTTTCTCGTGCGTCAGGCAGACACCCATGCGTGGTGCGAAGTCTGGCTTCCCGAAACCGGCTGGACGCGAGTGGATCCAACCAGCGCAGTTGCGCCGGGGCGGGCTAGTCTCGACCTCGCCTCGTTCCTGGAAAGGCGCAACGCATCCGGACAGATGGAAGCCCGGCGAAGCGGATTCCTCATGCAGCTGACCCGGTCTGCGTTATTCACCAACGTTCGCCTCGGGCTGGAGGCGCTGAGTTACGAGTGGGACACCCGGTTGCTCGCGTTCGACGCTGACGTGCAAGAAGTGTTGCTGGAGTCGATCGGGCTCGGGAACCGCGGACCGCTCTTTCTAATTCTCGAAATACTGATCGTGGCAATTGCGCTCCTTGTAATCTATTTCGGCTGGATGCAATTCCGCACACGCTCACGCACGGATCGTGTCAAGGCCTTGTACGAACGTTTTTGTCAAAGGATGGCCCGTCTTGGTGTGCGGCGCGATCCGTGCGAGGGCCCGTCAGCTTTCTCGAGACGCGCCGCACAGCTGCTGCCTAACGAATCGCAGCGCATTCGCCAAATCTCGGATACCTACATTGCGTTGCGCTACGCGCCCGCGCCAGGCACTGTAGCTCTCGACCGTTTCGCGAAGGAAGTGAGCGAGTTCGCCGCGCGCCGGTAAGGACGACGCGGCCTCGGCTGCAAACTCTACCCACCCTCGCCCGCCGTCAGGCGACCGGTTCAGATGATTCCGTCGTAGCTCCCTTTGTTCGTGAGCGAGTGACCAGTCAGGCTTCAGAAATCGATGACGGCATCACCAGGTCATCGCGAGCAGCAAGCGAACTACTACGTGTCCCAAAAACGAGACGATAATTTCCCAGACATGGAGCGACTACTGCGCCACTTACACACCGACGAATCGCGCAGTCATTTTGAGATGAATAACTTACGATGGTCGCGCATTTCCTGGCACACGCAGTGCTTTAAAGAATTATTATGAATAACCAATTCGAAAGCGCTTACGCTATGCTGGTCCGCTCTGAAGAGAGGGGCCGTGGCGTCCTCGAAATTCTGGTGTACGCAGCATTCACGTTCAGCGTGGTCCTGTCGCTCTTTCAGTTCGTGGGCGTCTAAGGTTGAACTGTGCGTAGCTTGCCACGCTGATACGCAGCTGTGCCGGGAATTTGAGGGCCGTAGAGGATAGGAGATTTAGCGACTCCTGCCCCAATACAACGAAAAATGGTACGCGACGACAATGACAAGTTGCCTAAACACCATGCTCACACCAATTCTACGGCCCCGCTTGCAAATCTACGCGGCCACGGGCCTGTTGCAGTCGTAAGTGCGATTCTATTTTTGTCCGGGATTGGTGCGCTCATATTCGAAACGCTTTGGCTGCGGCTAAGCGGCCTGGCATTTGGCAATTCGGTTTGGGCGGCGGCGTT
>Ga0066903_100000687_pt1 | contig 22252 bp, 17 predicted proteins | sample PanSoiMetaGPlot1_FD_67491 | JGI IMG/M metagenome (GOLD analysis project Ga0066903, IMG submission 67491) | Tropical forest soil microbial communities from Panama analyzed to predict greenhouse gas emissions - Panama Soil - Plot 1 (version 2) | ecosystem: Environmental > Terrestrial > Soil >... | reverse complement strand
GCTCGGAGATGTCGTGCAGCACCAGGACGACGCCGTGCGCGCCGCCCGGCTTGGCGGGCGCCGCCCGCGCCATCAGCGTGCGCGATGCGTCGCGCGGCGGCGACAGTTCCAGCGGCTCGGGCGTCCGGCCGCCGAGCGCCGCGGTGACGAGACCCGCCACGCCCGGATGGCGAATCGACTCCACATAGTGCCGTCCGATCGCTGCGTCGTCGAGCCGCAGCATGCGGCGCGCGGCGTCGTTCACCAGCTGCAGCTTGCCTTGCAGGTCGACCACGATCACGCCTTCGACCATGCCGGCCAGGATCGCTTCCATCCGTGCGTGGTCGCGCGCCTGTTCGTCGAGCTGGCGCGCCACGAGCTGCACCGATTCGTCGAGCGTCCGTGCCACGGCGCCCAGCTCGTCGTCGCCGAACTGCAGTCCCGACGGCCGGAGATCGCCGGACTGGTAGCGACGCGAGACCGCGGCGATCGCGCGCACGCGGCGGCCGATGCGCGACGACAGGACCCAGGCGATGCCGACGGCGCCAGCAAGCGCGACGCCGAGCGCCGTCAACGTGGCCGTCAACACCGGCTCGAGCTGGTGACGGATGTCGGTCAACGGGAGCGCGATTCGTACGAACGCGATCGAGGGATGCGAGACCGGCACCGCGACATACAGCATGTCGATGCCGAGTGTGTCGCTGTGCCGCCGACCGCGTCCCAGGCCGCTGGTCCGCGCCTCCACCACCTCCGGACGCGTCCCATGGTTCTCCATGGCCGCCACGCCCGCGAGCGACTCGGACGAGTCGCCGACGACGCGGCCGTCCGGCGCGATGAAGGTGACCCGCGCCTTCAGCAGCTCTCCCATGCGGTCGGCTTCGGCGTCGAGTTCCGGCACTCCCGGCTCTTGTCCGGCTGGAACGGCTTGTCGCGAGATCAAGTCGCCCGCCAGCCGCGCCTCGGCGACGAGCGTGTCTTCGATGCGGGCGTCGGTGCGCTGCCGCATCAGGCTGGCGAAGAACAGCCCTGCGACGACGAGGCCGAGCGCCACCGCGGCCACCGCCGCCGTGAACAACTGACGCTGGAAGGTCGCCGCCATCAGTCGGCCGCCTCCGAGGACGGCGAGTCGACCAGCTTGTAGCCGAACTGCTTCACGGTCACGAGGGCCTCGACGAGGAGCGGCATTTTCTCCCGCAGGCGGCGGACGTGCACGTCGACCGTCCGCGTCCCGCCCGTGTATTTGTAGCCCCACACGTTGGTCAGCAGCACGTCGCGCGACAGCACGCGGCCCCGGTGCATCAGGAAGTACTCGAGCAGCAGATATTCCTTCGCCGTCAGCGTCACCTCGCGGCCCCCCGACATGACGGTATGGCTTTCAGGATCGACGACGACGTCGCCGTAGGTGATGGTCCGGGCGCCGTCGGCCGGCGCGGTACGGCGCGCGCGCCGAAGCAGGGCGCGCACGCGCGCCACGAGCTCGTTGGGACTGAACGGCTTCGGCAGGTAATCGTCGGCGCCGAGCTCGAGGCCGACAATGCGATCGGATTCCTCGGCCCGCGCGGTGAGCATGATGATCGGCAGGTCCGTCGTGGCCGGCGCGGCGCGCACCGCGCGACAGATTTCGAGGCCGTCTACCTGCGGGAGCATCAGGTCGAGCACGAGGATGTCGGGGCGGTGGGCGGCGATCGACGCCAGCGCCTCGCGCCCGCTGTTCAGGACGTCGACGCCAAAACCGGCTTTGCTCAAGTACAGCGCGACCAGCTGCGCGATGTCGGGGTCGTCTTCGACGACCAGCACTCGTGTCACGTGCGTCAATTCTAAACGGGACAGCGGCTGACATCCGCAGCGGACACCTCGACGGCCCAACCCGCGTAAACAGGATGAAAACGCGGTGGTATCGAAGTTGATGCCTTAGCGGGCCGGAGGGACGAGCCATGAAGGGGTTTCTCGGATATGCACTCGGCGTTCTGACCGTGGGCGTGTTCCTGATCGCGTACGGCGTGCTCGTGCCGCGCACGGCCGCGTTTACGGCGCCCGCTTCAGCGTTCGCCACGGCCGATCAGATCGGGTATCGCACGGCGCAGCCGGTGCTGGCCGGCGATCGCATCATGCTCACCGATGGGCCCAATGGCCCCGTCGGCATTGTCCCGGCCGTCTACAACGACACCAGATCGTCGTCGTTCGTGCAGTCGCCGGCCAGCGCGCCTCGCGCCGTGCGGACGGCGGCGACATACGCGCCGCGCACGGAAGCGGCGCCGCGCGTCGAGCGCAGCAGTGGCCGCACCTGGCAGAAAACCGCGATGGTGATCGGCGGGTCGTCGGCGGCCGGTGCCGGAATCGGCGCGCTCGTCGGCGGCAAGAAGGGCGCCCTCATCGGTGCGGCAATCGGCGCCGGCGCCAGCTCGCTCTACGAAGCGAAGGAGCGGTAGAGAATTCCGAATTCTGAATTTCGAATTCGGAAGGGCCGCGGGGGGCCGGATCGGGGCTGGGGATAAACCCGACCGGAACCCCGGGCCTCGAGCGCCCACGGTATCTATAATGTCCGTATGTTCCTCGCCCTGTGGCTCCTGGCCGTCGCTGCCGTCACCACTCCTCACATCACGGTCGCCACGACGGCGAGCGCCACGACTGCCAAGCCTGGCGCGACCGTCTCGTTGTTCGTCGACGTGATGCCGGACGCGAAAATCCACGTCTACGCCCCCGGCGCGAAGGATTACCTGCCCATCACCGTGGAGTTGACGCCCGCGAGCGGTCTCCGCGCGGCGAAGCTCAAATACCCCAAGGCGCAGATCCTCGTCGTCGAGGGCCTCAAGGAGCAGATTCCCGTCTACAGCGCGCCGTTCCGGCTGGTGCAGGACGTCACGATCGCGTCGAGCGTCAAACCCGGGACGACGGTGAATGTGTCAGCGGTCCTGAAGTATCAGGCGTGCGACGATGCGGTGTGCTTCAAGCCGGTGGAGGCGCCGGTCGCGTGGACGTTACAGGTGCAGTGAGCGGTAGCCCCAGAACACGCCGAGCGTGATCGACGTCACGCCGACGATCAGCGAGACAGCCCGCGCGATCGCGCGATGCGATCCGAGCCGTGCGAGCGGCCACCCGAGCAGGCCCGAGAGCGCAGCCATCCCTACCGTCGATCCGATACCGAACAGCGCCATGTAACTGAGCCGCGCCATCGTCGACGGCATCGTCGCCAGCACGAGCGCGGTCAGCGCGCCGCTGCCCGCGAGGCCGTGGACGGCGCCCACCAGGAGCGGCCTGCGCGCCAGCGTCCAGTGGCCGATGTGGACGTGGCGTGCGACGCCCGCGTGCACGTGCGTGAGGCTGCCGTGGTGGTGCACGTGTGCCGGACCGGTCGGTCCCTGACGTGCCGCGATCGCGATCGCGCGCGCGCCGAGCGCGACCAGCATGCCCGCTACCAGGAACTCGAACGCGTCGGCGACGGCGCGAGGAAGCTCCGAGCGGAGCACGACGAACACCGAGCCGACGAGCAGCAGCGTGAGCGTGTGGCCGATGCCCCAGCACGCGCCGAGGAGCATTGCGCGGGAGCTGCTGCGCTCGCCGCTCACGAGTGTCGAAACCGCCGCCAGATGATCGGGTTCGAGCGCGTGGCGCATGCCGAGCAGGGAGCCGAGCGCGGAGCCGGTGACGAGGTCGAGCAGTGGCATGATCGTTCGCTATTCTAGCCAGAACGCTTCACGCTTCGCGGACACCGTGATTGCTGGCGAGGAAATAGAGCGCCACGAGGATCAGCAGCCCGCCGTTGATGCCGATGACGAGCGGCGCGCCGATGATCGTCGCGAAATAGCCGCTGACGAGGCTGCCGAGCGGCATGCCGCCGCGGAACGCCACCATGTAGATGCTCATCACGCGGCCGCGCATCTCGTTGGGCGCCAGCAGCTGGATGAGCGACGTCACCGTCGAGAAGACGACCATCAGCGCGGCGCCGGTCAGAAACAGCAGCAGGTCGCTGATCCAGAGGATGCGCGACGTCGCGAACGCCATGATGAGAAAGCCGTAGAGCGCCTGCACGAGGAGCGCGAGCAGCCCCATGCGCTTGTAGGTCCCGAGCGAGGCGACGATGAGGGCGCCGACGATCGAGCCGGCGCCGGAGAACGCCATCAGGTGGCTGTACGTGCTGGCGCCCTCGTGGAAGACGCTGCTCGCGAACACCGGCAGGAACGTCAGAATCGCAAAGCCCAGGAACGTCGTCGCCGCCGCGAGAATCGTCAGCGACACCAGGCTGCCCTGGTTGCGCACGTACTGGAGCCCCACCTGCAGCTCCTCGCGCATGCGGGACGACTTGGCCGGCGGAATGTGCTTCACGCGCAGCGACATCAGTGTGCCGATGACGACCAGAAACGACAGCGAGTTGAGCAGGAAGCAGGCGTTCATCGCCTGCGGCTCGCTGTAGCCCCACTTGGTGAACGCGGCGAGCGTGACGCCGAACAGCAGCGGGCCGATCACGCGCGCGACGTTGAACTGGATCGAGTTGAGCGCAACCGCGTTCGGCAGATCCTTCTTGTCGACGAGCGACGGGATGAGCGACTGATACGCCGGTCCGCCGAAGGATTGCGCGACGCCGGTGATGAACGACAGCACGAGGATGTGCGAGATCTGCACGACGCCCAGATACATCAGGAGCGCGAGCACTCCCGAGGTGGCCATCTGGACGAGCTGCGACGCGATGAGCGTGTGGCGGCGATCGTAGCGATCGGCGAAGACGCCGCCGATCAGCGTGAAAAGGATGATCGGCAGCTGCTGGAGAAACGCGTCGAGTCCGAGGTAGAACCCGGAATTGGTGAGCGAATACACCAGCCAGTTCTGTGCGACGATCTGCATCCACGTGCCGATCGTCGACGTGCAGGCGCCCATCCACTGGACGCGGAAGTCGCGATAGCCGAACGCGGTGAGCGTGCGGCGCACGGCGCGGACGCCTGCCGATCCGCGCCAGCCTGAAACAGGCGCATCGGGGGCCTCGACGGTGTCGGCGACGGGCGTAGTGGCTTTGGCGGAGGCGGTGTCGGCCAAGAGGGTCCTAACCGTTTGTATTACAGGCCTTTAGGCCTGATTGACCAGCGGCAGGTATCTTACCGCAGTTCCGCCGCTTGATTGGGTCGAAGCGCGTGCGTTATAGTTCGCCGCGAAGGCGAACATAAGGCGAAATATATGGCCTCTCCCGCACGCGCCGCACTTGAATCGCTGCTTCAATCGAAAAAACTCGACCGCACGCTGACAACTGCAATACGCCGCGACGTCGAGTACGCGTTTACCGGCGTACCGGAGGTCGACACGGCGCTGGCCGGTGGCTTTCCGCGCGGCGAGTTGTCGGAGCTGGCGGGCCCCCGGTCGTCCGGTCGCTCGACCGTGCTGCTGCACACGCTCGCGGCGGCGACCGCGCGCGGCGAGCTCGTCGCGCTCGTCGATGCGCTCGACATGCTGGATGTCGAATCAGCGGTCGCGGCCGGCGTCGACCTCCGTCGGCTCCTGTGGATCCGCGGGCACGTCGTGACCAATGCCGGATTGTGCCGCGATCTGAACCAGCGAGCGCTCGAGCAGGCGATTCGCGCATTCACGCTCGTGTTGCAGGCCGGCAACTTCGGCGTGGTCGCGCTCGACGTCGCCGAGGCGCCGGCCGATGCCATCCGCCGCCTGCCGTTCACGACCTGGCTGCGCCTGCAGCGGATGGTCGAGGGCAGTCAGACCGCATGCGTGCTCGTGGGGTCGTCGCCTGTCGCGCGCAGTTCCGCCGGTATCACGGTGCGAACGCAGTCGGGAGCCGGCGCACGATTCAGTCACCGGTTGTTCGAAGGATTGACTGTCCACGTAGGCGTCGTCCGTGCGCGTGCACGCGTGCCCGAGAACATCTCCGCGTCGTTTTCGGCGGTCGCCGTCCATGCGTGATCCCCGAGCCCCGATCCCCGAGCCCCGAGGTTCGAGCCCCGAGCCCCGAGCCTCGATCCCAGTATTCGCCTGCGTGTATCGACCGCCGGTACCCGATGCGGCCCCGCTGGTGCCGCAGGTGCTGGTCGCGATCGCGCAGGAATTTTCGCCGCGGTTCGAGCGCCGCGGCGACGAGACCATCGTCGTCGACGTGAGCGGGCTCGAGCGGCTGTTCGGGCATCAGCGGGCCATCGGGGAACAACTGCGGCGCGAGGCGGCCGATCGCGGCGTCATGGTGCACGTCGCCGTGGCCCCTACGCCGAGCGCGGCGATCGTGCTCGCGTACGCGCATCCAGGTGTCACGGTCGTCGACCCGGCCTCCGCGACGACGCCGCTCGCTGCCGCTGCGGCCATGCTGGCGCCGCTGCCGATCGGCCTGCTTGAACGCGCCTGCGTGGGCTCGTTGCCGGCCGCAGAGGCCATGCCGGCCCCGCCGCTGCCCACCTTCAGGCAATGGGGGCTCAAAACGCTCGGCGATCTGGCCGCGCTGCCGTCAGCCGATCTGTCGGCGCGCCTCGGGCGCGACGCGCTGCTCTGTCAGGCCATCGCACGCGGCGACGATGGGCGGCCGCTCGTGCCGGAGGTGGCTGACGAGCGGTTCGACGCGTCGCTCGATCTGGAATGGCCGATCGAGGCGCTCGAAGCGCTGTCGTTCGTGCTGACACGGCTGCTCGAACCGGTCTCGATTCGCCTGGAGCGCCGCGATCGCGGCGCAGCCGTGCTGCACGTGCAGCTCACGCTCATCACCGGCGAGACGTACGCGCGGCGGCTGGAGCTGCCGACGCCGATTCGCGACGTGCGGACGCTGCGGACGCTCGCGCTCCTCGATCTCGAGGCGCATCCGCCGTCGGCGGCGATCGATCGCGTCGCGATCGTGATCGATCCGACGCCTGGCCGCGTGCTGCAGCACACGCTGTTTGCACGGCCCCATCCCACGCCGGAGCGCCTGTCGACGCTGCTGGCGCGGCTGGGCGCCGTGATGGGGCAGGACCGCATCGGCGCGCCGGCGACGGTCGACACGTATCGTCCCGGCGCGTTCACGATGGAGCCATTCGCGACAGAACATTCATGCGGGGCCCCACCCCCACGCGCTGGCACCGGGATTCTGACCCTCGGCCTCGAGCGTAGACTCTCGGCCTCGGGTGAGGCTGCGGCTGCCGGTGCCCCTCAACCAACGTCCACTGCGTTGCGCCGCTGCCGTCATCCCGTTCCAGCGCGCGTGATCGTTGACGACGCGGGCCGTCCCGTGCGCGTGACGAGCGATCGGCGCGGCTTTGCAGGCGGCGCGGTCGTGCACGTCGCAGGTCCGTGGCGAGTGTCGGGTGCGTGGTGGGGAGGCGCCGCCGCGGAGTCGCCCTGGGATCACGCCGAATGGGATGTCGCGCTGAATGACGGCGCCGTTTACCGCATCTATCAGGATCGGCTGACGGACCGCTGGTTCATGACGGCCATTGTCGATTGAGAGCGGCTCGCTGATTCTGCCAACGCATTCTCTTCGCCGAGCGTCCCGCCGTGTCGTATATCGAACTCCACTGTGCGTCCGCGTTCAGTTTTCTTCAGGGTGCGTCGCTGCCCGAAGCGCTCGTCGATCGGGCCGCCGAGCTGGGATATCCCGCGCTCGCCCTGCTCGATCGGGACGGCGTGTATGGCGCACCCCGGTTTCACAAGGCAGCTCGTGCCGCGGGCATCCAGCCGATCATCGGCGCGGAGTTGACGGTCATGACGTTTTCTAATGGCGCGCGGGGCCCCACCCCCGCGCGCGAAGACCTCGCGCTCGAGCGTAGACTCTCGCGCTCGGCAGGGGCTGGGGCAGCCTCAGAGCCCACATTCCTCCTCCCCGTTCTCTGCGAATCGCAGGAGGGCTATCGCACCCTCTGCCGCCTGATCACGCGCATGAAGCTGCGCGCGCCGAAAGGCGAAGGCGCGCTCACCCTCGAGGATCTCGAGGGCGAGACTACTGGACTGGTGGCGCTCGTCGGGCGCGCCGCGCTCGGCATCCGGCAGCACGGTATCGGCGGCCTGCTCGATCGCATCGTCGGTCTGTTCGGACGCGATCGGGTGTACGTCGAGCTGCAGCGGCATTTCCGCCGCGACGAAGAAAGCGACAACCAGGCGCTCGTCGAGCTGGCGGCGGCCTTTCGCGTGCCGACAATGGCGTCGGGGGGCGTGCGGTTCGCGACGCCGGCCGAGCGGCCGCTGTTCGACGTGCTCACCTGCATTCACCATCACACGACACTCGCGGACGCCGGGCGCCGCCTCGCGCCCAATGCCGAGCGCTATCTGAAGGCGCCTGCGGTGATGGCCGACCTGTTTCGCGACGTGTCCGGCGCGGTCGATCGGACGCGCGAGCTCGCGGCCCGGCTGCAGTACACGATGGACGACCTGGGCTACCGGTTTCCGGCCTATCCGGTGCCGTCCGGCGAAACGGAGCAGTCGTTTCTGCGCCACGTCACCGAAGCGGGCGCGCGCGAGCGGTACCGGCCGTACCACGACCGGGCGCGCGCGCAGGTTGCGCGCGAGCTGGATCTCATCGCGAAGCTCGATCTCGCCGGCTATTTCCTCATCGTCTGGGACATCGTCAATTTCTGCCGGCAGCACGACGTGCTCGTGCAGGGCCGGGGCAGCGCCGCCAACAGCGCCGTGTGCTACAGCCTGGGTATTACCGCCGTCGATCCGGTGGGCATGGATCTGTTGTTCGAGCGCTTTCTGTCGGAAGAGCGGGGCGAGTGGCCGGACATCGATCTCGATCTGCCGAGCGGCGATCGGCGGGAGCGCGTCATCCAGCACGTGTACGGAAAGTACGGACGGCTCGGCGCGGGGATGACGGCCAACGTCATTACCTATCGCGGCCGCAGCGCGGCGCGCGAGGTGGGGAAGGCGCTCGGGTTCGAGGCCGGGCAGGTCGATCGGCTCGCCAGGATCATGAACAACTTCGAGTTCAGCGATCCGACGGAAACCCTTCCGCGGCACCTGTCCGCGGTCGGCCTCGACCTGAACGCGGATCGCGTGCGGCATTTCGCACGGTTGTGGCGCCAGATCCAGGATCTGCCGCGCCACCTCGGGCAGCATTCGGGCGGCATGGTCATCTGCCAGGGGCGGCTCGACGCCGTCGTGCCGCTCGAAAACGCCAGCATGCCCGACCGCGTCGTCGTGCAATGGGACAAGGACGACTGCGCCGACATGAAGATCGTCAAGGTCGACCTGCTCGGTCTCGGGATGATGGCCGTTCTACAAGACGCGATCACACTTATCAACGGCGAAGTAAAAATCGATCTGGCCACGATCCCGTCGAACGACCCCGATGTCTATCGCATGCTGTGCGAGGCCGACACGATCGGCGTGTTCCAGGTCGAATCGCGCGCGCAGATGGCGACGCTGCCGCGGCTCAGGCCCCGGGAGTTCTACGACATCGTCGTGCAGGTGGCGATCATCCGGCCGGGGCCCATCGTCGGTCAGATGGTGCATCCGTATCTGAACCGCCGGGCGGGACGCGAGCCGGTGGTGTATCCGCATCCGTCGCTCGAGCCGATTCTGGCGCGGACCCTTGGGGTGCCGCTGTTTCAGGAGCAGTTGCTGCGGATCGCGATGGTGGCGGCAGGCTTCACGGGCGGCCAGGCCGAAGAGCTGCGCCGTGCGTTCGGCTTCAAGCGATCGGAGCGCCGGATGAAGCTCGTCGAAGTACAGCTGCGCGAGGGCATGGCGCGGCAGGGCATCACGGGAGCGGCCGCCGACGAGATCGTCACGTCGATCACCTCGTTCGCGCTGTACGGATTTCCCGAATCGCACGCGGCCAGCTTCGCGCTGCTCGCGTATGCCAGCGCGTACCTGAAGGCACATTACCCGGCCGCGTTCTACACCGCGCTCCTCAACAATCAGCCGATGGGGTTTTACCATCCATCGACGCTCGTCAAGGACGCGCAGCGCCGCGGCGTCAGGTTTCATCCCATCGACGTGCAGCGGTCTGCCTGGGATTGCACCGTCGAGCCCGACGGCGCCATCCGCCTCGGCTTGCGCTACGTCCATGGCTTGAGGCAGGAGATTGGGAAACTGATTGGCAACGCGACGAGCAACAGTGCCGGGGGTGGGGCCCCACGCGAAGTAAGAAATGATTTACAGCCCCTACCACCGCGTTGTCCCAAATGCGGCTGTGACGATCCGTCGATGCTCGAGCAGGACGGCCCGCGCGCCTTCTGCAACAACTGCGCGCACGACTGGTCGTTTTCTTATGGCGCGCGGCCGCCTTCGCACGGCTACGGCGAGCCTCGCCGAAGCGTTAGCGGAGGCGGGGGCCCCACCCCCGCGCGCGAAGACCTCGCGCTCGAGCGTAGACTCTCGCGCTCGGCAGGGGCAGCCAGATTCAGTTCACTCGACGATCTGGTGGCGCGCACCGGGCTCCGCCGCGACGAAGTGGTGACCCTGGCCGACATCGGCGCGCTGAATACGTTCGGCTTCGATCGTCGATCGGCGTTATGGCAGGCCGAGCACGCCGTGCGTCCTGCTGGCGAACTATTCGAAGGTGTTGAGGCAACCCCCAACGCGCGACAAGAAAGTGATTTCTGTCCGCTCAATCCGATGACCGAAGGCGAGCGGCTGGTGGCGGACTATGCCGGTACCGGCCTGACGATTGGCCGTCATCCCATGGCGCTGCGGCGCGATGAGCTGGCGATGCGCGGCGTTCTACGCGCCGCCGACCTGCGCGCGGCCCGCGAAGGGCGCCGCGTGCGTGTCGCCGGCATGGTGATCACGCGTCAGCGGCCGGGCACCGCGAAAGGATTCGTCTTTCTCACGCTCGAGGACGAAACCGGCATCGCCAACATCATCGTGCGGCCCGACCTCTTTGCCCGCGATCGTCTGGTCATCATCGAAGAGCCGTTTCTCATCGTCGACGGCGTGCTGCAGAACCAGGACGGCGTCACCGCCGTTCGCGCCGATGCCGTGCATGGCATGCGCGGCGTCGACGTCGACTTCGACGCGCACGACTTCTACTAAAGTCCCGTCCTCAGAATCAGCTCCAGCTCGACCATGGTTGAGCAGACGGTACGATCCGACGACGCGGACTAAAATAGCCGTCGGATGACAGACGATCAGGCAATCGCAGCACGCCATCTGGCCGCGATTGTCGAATCCTCAGACGATGCGATTGTCAGCAAGGATCTGAACGGCACCATCCAGACGTGGAATCGTGCGGCCGAACGCATGTTCGGCTACTCCACCGAGGAAGCCGTCGGCCGGTCCATCCGGCTCATCATTCCCGCCGATCGGCAGTCGGAAGAAGATGAAGTGCTGGCGCGCATCCGCCGCGGCGAGCGGGTCGACCACTTCGAGACGCTGCGCCAGCGCAAGGACGGCTCGTTTCTGCCCGTCTCGCTGACCATCTCGCCCATTCGCGACGCCAGCGGCCGAGTGGTGGGCGCGTCGAAGATTGCGCGCGACATCAGCGATCGCAAACGCGCCGCCGCCGACCTGTCCGCCGCCGCCGAGACACAGGCCGACCTGCTGCGCCGGCTGACGACGCTCGTCGAGGCGTCTGGATCGCTGCTGATGACGCCGCAAGTCGAGTACGTGCTGCCGGCCGTCCTTCACGTCGCGCGTGACCTGGTCAGTGCCGACGCGTACGCGATGTGGCGCTTCGACGCCGCCGAAAACCGGTGGATCATTGCCGGCTCCGATGGCCTGTCCGACCAGTTCACTGGAATTCTCAGATCGGTGCTCCACAAGGATCAGCCGCCGTTTGTCGAAACCCTCATTGTCGAAGACGTCATGCAGGAGCCGTCGCTCGCCGATCGGCGCGAGGTCCTTCGGCAGGAAGGGATCCAATCGCTGCTGGCCGTGCCGCTCCGGATCGAGGGCCAGCCGACCGGCTCGCTGGTTCTGTACTATCGCCGCTCCCACACGTTCACGGACGTCGAGACCCAGACCGCGAGCGCCATCAGCAACCTGGCGTCCGCGGCGCTCACGACGGCCGAGCTGTACGACGTGCAGAGCCGGAGCCGGCACAACTCCGAATTTCTCGCCGAGGCCGGCGCGATGCTCGCGCGCACGCTCGACTACCACGAGACGCTGCGCCGCGTGGCCCATCTGGCCGTGCCGCAGTTCGCCGACTGGTGCGCCGTAGACGTCGTCGGCGACAACGGCGCGATCGATCGCCTCGCGATCGTGCATGTCGATCCTGTGAAGGTGGAAGCGGCGCGCCGGTTTCAGGACAAGTATCCCGCCGACCCCGACTCGCCGTACGGCGTCCACAGCGTGATCAGGACGGCCAGGCCGGTCCTGCTGGAACAGGTGACCGACGACATGCTGGTCGCGCGCGCGCGCGACGCGGAGCATCTGGCGGCAGCACGTGCGCTCCAGATCACGTCGTTCATGATCGTCCCGCTCGTCGCCCACGCGCGGACGGTGGGCGCGATGACGTTCGTCTCGGCCGAATCGCGTCGCCGGTACACCGCCGACGATCTCCGGTTCGCGCAGGAGGTGGCCACACGCGCGGCGCTCGCGGTCGACAATTCGCGGGCGTACGACGAGGCGCGCCGGGCGAACCAGGTCAAGGACGACTTCCTCGCGACGCTGTCCCACGAGCTGCGCACGCCGCTCAACGCGATTCTCGGGTACGCCCGGATGCTGAAGTCCGGCATGCTGAGTCCCGAGCGGTTCGTGCGCGCCTTCAACATCATCGAGAAGAACGCGACCGCGCTCACGCAGATCGTCGAGGACGTGCTCGACATCTCGCGCATCGTGTCGGGCAAGATCAGGCTCAACGTGCAGCGCGTCGAGCTGCCGCCGATCGTGACCCAGGCGATCGAAACCGTGCAGCCCGCCGCCGACGCCAGGGGCGTGCGCATCGAATCGATCGTCGAGCCGCACGCGCCCGCGATCGCGGGGGATCCGGATCGGCTGCAGCAGGTTGTCTGGAACCTGCTGTCGAACGCCGTGAAGTTCACGCCGCGCGGCGGGCGCGTGCAGGTCAGGTTGACGCGCGTCGACCTCCACGACGAAGTGGTCGTCAGCGACACGGGCGCGGGCATCGCGTCGGGATTCCTGCCGTACATCTTCGAACGGTTCCGCCAGGCCGACAGCCGGTTCTCGCGCGAGCACGGCGGCCTGGGGCTCGGTCTGGCGATTGCGAAGCAGCTGGTCGAAATGCACGGCGGGACGATCGCTGCCGAGAGCGAGGGCGAGGGACGGGGCGCGACATTCCGCGTGCGCCTGCCGATCATGATCGCGCAGCCGGAATCGGTCGGCGGGGAACGCCTCCGAACGACCGCGTCGCGGGCCAGTGCGGCCGCAGCGCCGGTCCGCCTCGACGGCATCCACGTCCTCGCCGTCGACGACGATCAGGATGCGCTGCTGATGCTGCGCGAGATCCTCGAAGGCGCCGGCGCGGCGGTGACGACGGCGGGGTCGGCGCAGGGCGCGCTCGAAGCGCTTCCGGGCTGCCGTCCCGATGTGCTGCTCACTGACCTGGGCATGCCCGGCATGGACGGCTTCGAGCTGATTGCCCGTGTGCGCCAGGCCGTCGATGCGCCGTTCGGCAACGTGCCCGCCGCGGCGCTGACGGCCTACGCGCGCTCGGAAGATCGGACGCGCGCGCTCCGCTCCGGATTCCAGATGCACCTCGCCAAGCCGATCGATCCGGCGGAGCTCGTTGCCGCCGTCAGCGTCCTCGCGCACCAGTAATCCTTACGCTTTCCTGTGATCCCAGTGCGCAGCAGGTCCTGCCGGCGACGTCAGGCCGCCGCAGGGCTTCGGCGTATAATCCGGTGATTTCGCCCCAAAAACAGGCCTCTCAGGGAGTCTTCGGATGATGGGTGTGCTGATCCTCGTGGCGACGCTGGTGACTGGGAGCATCTCGGGCACGGTTCAGGACTCGACCGGTGCCGTGATCGCAGGCGCGACAGTCGTCGTGCGCGACGGCAGCAGCGAACAGCGCACGGTGAGCGGACCGGACGGACGGTTCACCATCGACGTCCCCGCCTCGGGGCAGGTGACGCTCATCGTCCGGGCGCAGGGGTTCGCCGAGAAGCAGCAGCCGGCGGCGTCCGGTGCCGAGAACGTGACCGTCGAGCTCGCGCCGGCGTCGCTGCTCGAGGACGTCACGGTCACCGCCTCGCGGACCGAACAGCGGCTCGGCGACCAGCCAGCCAGCATCAGCGTGCTTCGGGAGGAGGACATTCGGCAGTCGCCGGCCGTCGTCGCCGACGACGTGCTCCGCCAGATTCCGACGTTCAGCCTCTTTCGCCGCGCCAGCAGCCTCGCGTCGCATCCGACGACACAGGGCGTGTCGCTGCGGGGCATCGGCCCGAGCGGCGTCAGCCGGACGCTGGTGCTGCTCGACGGCATTCCGTTCAACGATCCGTTCGGCGGCTGGGTGTACTGGACGCGGGTGCCGCTCGAAAGCACGGATCGGATCGAGGTGGTCGAAGGGTCGAGCTCGAGCCTCTACGGCAACTACGCGATGGGCGGCGTGATCAACATCGCCACCAGCCGCGCGGCGCGGCGGACGGTCGAGCTCAAACCGCAATACGGCAACCGGAACAGCCCGAAGTTCGATTTCTTTGGCAGCGACGTCTGGGGCAAGGTCGGCGCCTCGGTCCAGGGCAGCTTCTTCGATACCGACGGCTTCCCCAATGTCATCGAGAACGAGCGGGGCAAGATCGACACCAACAACACGGTGAACTTCAAGAACGTCAGCACGAAGCTCGATTACAGCCCGAATGCACGGCTGAATGGATTCTTCCGCTACGGCTATTTCCGCGAGAAGCGGGACAACGGCAAGGTAAGCACGTTTGACGGGACCCCGGAAGCCAACGACACCACGTGGAACAACGTGTCGGGCGGCGTCCGAGCTGTGCTGCCTGACGAGAGCGATCTGCAGGCAAGCGTCTTCGGCGATTTCGAGACGTTCCGTAGCAACTTCCTCGCGGTGCCGGCTGCGACTCCGCCCCGCAGCGTCGGGCGCATGACGCTCAATCAGGAAGTGCCGACGACCGGCGCCGGCGCGATGGTGCAGTGGTCGAAGGCGCTCAAGGCCCGGAACTTCTTTTCCGCGGGCTTCGACTGGCGCTGGGTCGACGGCGACAGCAACGAGGACGCACTCGATGCGCAGCGCGGTTTGACCGTGACGCTGCACCGCGTGTCGGGAGGGACGCAGCAGAGCGCCGGCGTCTTCCTCCAGGACATCTACAACCCGATCAACAAGCTGCAGATCACGCTGGCCGGCCGGCTCGATCACTGGCGGAACTACGACGCGCACAATCTCGAGACCAACGTGCCTTCGGGCACGCCGGGACCGGGGAACAATCCGTCGCTGCCGGATCGCGACGACACGGTGTTCAGCCCGCGCGTGGGCGCGCTTTACCACGCCAGCGATCGCGTGAGCGTCTGGGGCGCCATCGGCGCCGGCTTCCGCGCGCCGACGCTGAACGAGCTGTACCGTCAGTTCCGCGTCGGCACGACGCTCACGCTGGCCAACAACCAACTGGGCCCCGAGCGGCTCGTGGGCGGAGAGGGCGGCGTCAACTTCGCGCTGCTCAAGGACGTCATCGTCAGGTTCACCGCGTTCGACAACCACATCGACAATCCGATCGCGAACGTGACCATTGCCACAACGCCCGCGCAGGTGACGCAGCAGCGGCAGAACCTGGGCAAGACACGCATTACCGGATTCCAGAGCGACATCGATTACCGCCTCAACACGTTCATGCGTGTCTCGGGCGGCTACTTGTACAACCACGCGATCGTCAAGGAATTCGCTGCCAACCCCTTGCTCGCCACCAACTGTCCGGGTCGTCCCGGCGAGGCGTGCTTCCTCCCGCAGGTGCCCGAGAATCGGGGGTCGCTCCGTTTCGCCTATTCAAACCCGCGGTACCTCACCGCCACGGTGGGTGTCGAAGTGATCGGGCGGCAGTACGACGACGATCAGAACTCGCGTGTGGTGCCTGGCGAGACGGAACCGGGCCTGCCGGCGTACGCGGTCGTCGATTTCACGGCCTCCCGCGTGATCACCCGCAACGTCGAAGTGTTTTTCGGCGCCGAGAACCTCTTCGATCAGCAGTACATCGTCGGAACGCTCCCGACGCTGATAGGCTCGCCGCGTTTCGTGAACGCGGGCCTGCGCCTGCGCTTCTCGGGCCGCTGAGCGGCCCGGCGGCCCCGTCGCCTGGCCTCCAACTTGCACCGTCGGCTCTGGTTGGTATGAAGCTGATCGTTCAACCGGAGGCCGGTGTCGAGCCTGTCCTGTCGGCCATCAACAAGGCGCGCAAGACGATCGACATCCTGGTGTTCAGGCTCGATCGGGCCGAAATCAACCGGGCGCTCAAAGCGGCCGTAGCGCGCGGCGTGGCCGTCCGGGCCCTGATCGCGCACACCAATCGCGGGGGCGAGAAGGTGCTGCGCAAGCTGGAGCTGGAGCTGCTCGGGTGCGGCGTGACCGTGGCGCGGACGGCCGACGATCTCATCCGCTACCACGGCAAGATGCTGATCATCGATCACCGGACGCTGCACGTGTACGGGTTCAATTACACGGCCCTCGACGTGACCAAGAGCCGCAGCTTCGGCATTGTCACCACCAACGCCAAGCTCGTCCAAGAGGCGGAGAAGCTGTTCGAGGCCGATCAGGCGCGTCAGCCGTACGTGCCCGGCAGCGATCGCTTCATCGTCAGCCCCCTGAATGCGCGCGAGCGGCTAGCGGCCTTTCTCAGGGGCGCACGCCGGCAGCTCCTGATCTACGACCCGAACGTGACCGACGATGCGATGCTGAGGATTCTCACGGAGCGGATCGAAGCGGGCGTGGACGTTCGTGTCATCGGGAAAGTGGAGTCGAAGTGGAAGGTCCCCTGCGAGAAATACCCGGGCAAGCGCCTGCACGTGCGCGCCGTCATGCGCGATGGTCAGCGCGCGTTCGTCGGCAGCCAGAGCCTGCGCCGTCTCGAGCTCGAACGCCGGCGCGAGATCGGCGTCATCCTGCGCGATGTGCAGGCGGTACGTCAGATGGTCGCGATATTCGAGGGGGACTGGGCGCAGACCGATTCGGGCAAGAAACAGTCGAAGAAGGCGGAGAAGCTCGAAAAGAAGGGGGCGAAGGAACCCGGGCGGGCGATGGCAGCGGCTGGAGCGTGATCATTCATCGATTTTCAAATTCATCTCCCCCAACTTCCCCGCTGCGTGCTGTGGACTTCTCCAGAAATCCATCGTCGACACCCGATGCACGCACCCCACTGTGCAGTACGGCGCGCACGACTTGGGCGTGTCGAACTCGCGTCTGATGTCGTCGATCGTGTAGGTGTCGAGCGGCACGGCGGGGGAGCCGCGCTGCTGTGAGCAGTAGTGCACGAGGCCGTCTTCGCAGACGTACAGATAGCGGGCGCCGGCCCGGCAGCGCCAGTCGTTGGGTTTGCCGTCGGCGAGGTTGTCCTGGAAGCTCGTGATCCCCGAATAGAGATTCTTGAACACCTGCCACGGTCCGCTGATGGCGGCCGAGACCTCGTCGTACACCTTGCGTTCGGCGGGGCCGAGCGGCTTCAGCCGGCCGGCGCCGTCGTGAATGATGCCGATCGACGTCGAGAAGCCGAGCGCGCGCGCGCGATCGTTGATGGCCCGCGCATCCTCGGGGTTCTTGATGCCGCCGCCGAGCACCGAGTTGATGTTCACGTCGAACTCGGCAAAGTCCTTGAGATGCTGGAGCTTCTTGTCGAGGACGCGCAGGCTCTTCTTCGATACCTCGTCGGGCTCGACGTTATCGATGCTGATCTGCAGGAAATCGAGGCCCGCCTCGTTGAGCGCCTGAATCCGTTTCGGCACGAGAAAGTAGCCGTTGGTGATCAGGCCGGCCATCATGCCGAGCCGGCGGATGTAGACGATGAGATCGTCGAGATCCGGATGGAGCATCGGCTCGCCGCCGCTGAACGCGACGACGGAGGTGCCGAGTGCGGCAAGCCTGTCGATGCGCCGCTTCAGGACGTCGGTCGGCACCGGCGGCGACACCTTGTCGTACTCGTTGCAGTACCCGCAGTCGATGTTGCAACGGCGAATCGGAATGATCTGGACCAGCAGCGGATGCGGCCTGTGCACGAGGCCGCGTACGAACTCGCGCGCCGACCGCGCCTTCCGGCTCCCCGTCCTGAGCAAGCGCATGAATGTTAAATTATAGCGAATGATCGAAAAGCGCCGCTCGAAGATCCACCGGTGGGGTGTCTTCGCAACCGAGCGCATCCCCAAGAACACTCGCGTCATCCACTACGCCGGCGAGAAGATTTCCAATCGCGAGAGCCTCAGGCGCGAGCGGCGCTATATCCAGAACGGCCACATCTGGTGCTTCAAGCTCACCAATCGCACTGTGATTGACGCGGGCGTGGGCGGGAACGTCGCGCGGTTCATCAATCACTCCTGCAGCCCCAACTGCTACGTCGATATCAAGAAGGGCATCATCTGGATTCGCGCGGCCCGGACCATCAGGAGGGGTGAAGAGCTGACCTACGATTACCACACGGACGGCGACGGCCTGATCAAGTGCCGGTGCGAGCCCAGCTGTCAGCGACTGTTGTGAGCCGCGTCGACCACGTCATGTACCTGCACGGCTTCGCCTCGTCGGCGCAGTCGGGCAAGGCCGCGTACTTCAGTCAGCGCATCGCGCCGGCCGGCGTCGCATTCGAGTGTCCCGACCTGAACGATCCCGATTTCCAGACGCTGACGATGACGCGCATGATCGACCGGGTTGGCGAGCGGCTGTCCAGAGTAGACGGCCGGGTCGCGCTCATCGGGTCGAGCCTCGGCGGCACGCTTGCGATCCTGGCGGCCGACCGGTTCGCGGACCGCGTCGATCGCGTGCTGCTGCTGGCGCCGGCGGTCATGTTCACCAGGCCGGGTCACAACTTCCTGCCCCCTGAACGCATCGCGCAGTGGCGCCGCGAAGGTGCGTTGCCCTTCTTCCATCACGGCTATGGTGAAACACGGCTGCTCGACGTGGGTTTCTATGAAGACTCTCTTCAGTACGATCCGTTCGCGGCCGTCCTCGAACAGCCGGTGCTGATCTTCCAGGGACGTCACGACGCGTCGGTCGACTATCGCTCCGTCGAGCAGTTCGCCCACCCGCGTCCCAACGTGACGCTGTCGCTTGTCGACGACGATCATCAGTTGATCGCGAGCCTGCCGCGCATCTGGGACGCGACCGCCCCATTTCTCGGCCTGGCCTGATCCCGAGCCTCCAGTCCGGAGCCCCGAGCCTGTACCCTCGATCCCTCTCTTGGTACAATCGCGCCCACGTGCGATCGACGCCGCTCGCCTGGTGGCTTGTTCCTGTTCTGTGCGCCTGCAGCTTCGGCCTCGTGGTGTCGCTGCGCTCGCAGCGCCCCGACACGGAGCCCGGTGACGCGTTTCGCATCGGAATGGCGCGCCCGGGCGGCGGGTACACGATCGTCGCCATGCCATTCGAAACCTATGTGGCGCGCGTCCTCGACGGCGAAGCGGCCCGCGGGAGCGATCCCGCCGTGCTCGAAGCGCTGGCGATCGCCATTCGAACCTACGCCGTGGGCAACCGCGGACGCCATCGGGCCGAGGGGTTCGACTTGTGCGACCAGACGCACTGTCAGGTGGTCCGGAACCTGACGCAGGCGACGGAACGGGCCGCGACCGCGACGGCCGGACGCGTGCTGATGCACCACGGCCTCATCGCGACCGTGTTCTACTCGGCTTCCTGCGGCGGCCGCACGGAAATCCCGTCGGCGGTGTGGCCTGGCGCCGAAGATCCGCCCTATCTGCCGTCGCGGCGCGACGACGCCTGTGAGGGCACGCCCGAGTGGAGCGCGGAGATCGAGGCCGACGATCTCGTGCGAGCACTGCGCGCGGCGGGATACTCCGGTGAGCGGCTGCGCGGCATGCGGGTCGCGGCCCACGACGTGTCCGGGCGCGTCGCGAAACTGCGGCTCGACGGCTTCACACCGAACGAAATCTCTGGACAGGACCTGCGCACCGTCGTGGGCCGGACGCTGGGGTGGCAACACGTCAAGAGCGCCGCGTTCGATCTCGAGCGGCGCGGGGACGTCTACCGGTTCAACGGCCACGGATCGGGCCACGGCGTCGGGATGTGCGTGATCGGCGCCACGAACCTGGCGGCGCGCGGGCAGTCGGCGGCGCAGATCCTGCGACGCTACTTTCCAGGTACCGACATCGTGAGCATGGACGCGGGGCCGGTCGTCGCGCGGGCCGAGCCCACGGCACCGCCGAGGCCGGCCACGACCACGCCCGCGCCTCGCTCGCCCGTCGCCATCGACCTGCCGGCGCAGGACGAGCGCGAGCGGTCGGCAGTGACCGACCTCGTGTTGCGGGCGCGCGCCGACGTGGCGTCGCTGCTCGGCGTGCCCCCGCCGGCGCGACTGACCCTGCGGTTTCATCCGACGATCGCCAGCTACGAACGCTTGACCGGACAGCCGTGGTTCACGTCCAGCGAAGCAGTCAACGGCGACCTGCACTTCATCCCCATCGCCGTTCTTCGGGATCGCGGCGTGTTCGACCTTGCGCTGCGCCGCGAGCTCGTTCGCGTCATGACGATGCCGGTGCTGGCGCAGCGACCGGCCTGGGTCCGCGAGGGTGCGGCGATGTACTTCGCTCGAGCGCGAAGCGACGCGGGACATCACGCGATCGCGTCGCCCGTCCGTTCGCCCTGCCCGAGAGACGTCGATCTGCTGCAGCCGGTGTCGCCAGGCGCGTTGAGCACGGCGCTCGGCGAAGCCCTCGCGTGCTTCGAGCGGCAGCTCACCTCCGGCAAGAGCTGGCGCGACGTCCGATAAGGATTGGAGATCAGGGATCGGGGACCTCAGCGGTCCATTCGAGCAGTTCTCCCGGCTGGCACTTCAGCTCGCGGCACAACGCCTCCAGCGTGGAAAACCGGATGGCGCGAGCCTTGTTCGTCTTGAGTACCGAGAGATTCGCGATCGTGATGTCGATGCGTTCCGCCAGGTCGGTCAGCGTCACGCGGCGTTCGAGCAGCAGGCGATCGAGGTTGACGCGGATGGCCATGAGCCGCCCCTAGATCGTGAGCGACTGTTCTTCATCCAGGCGCGTACCGACCCGGAACACCTCCGCGATCACAAGGATGATCAGGCCGGCCACGAGCGCGAGGATGTTCAGCTCGGGGCGCGCGTCGAAGCGCAGGCCCGCGGCCGCGAAGCGCGCGGCCACGTAGCGGTGCGACGTCCAGACGACGGCCGCGCGCGCCAGCTCCGCGCCGATGACGGCATAGGCGATCCGTCGGATGCGCGTCGCGTTGGCGGGCACGAACGGCCGGCCGTCGCGGAGCGTGCGAAACACGGCCCGAAGCTGGTCGAGCACGAGGATCGCGAGCACGACCATGCCGACGATCACCCCGGCCGGTGCGGCGAGGAACAACCTGCCTGCCGGCCGAAACAGCAGCTCCGCATGCGCCCCGCGGATTTGTGCGCGTTCCACGTTCAGCGACGGCGATGTCATGGGCACCGTTTGAGGATCGACGCTGAAGGACACGGGCACGCTGACTTGTGCGTTGCCGATCGGAAAAAACGGCGAGACCGTGACGAGGACCATCGTCAGGGCAAGTACGAGGGCGAGAAACAGCGAGGCGGCCGTCACGAGCACCATCAAGAAGGAGGAGATGGACCACTTCCCGAGTATCCTCATGTTCCCTCCACGTGGCATCGTTGTACGATAACTAATTATCGATTGTCAATAAATAGAGACCGATAATCGATACTCACGGTGTTTCTTCTGAAGGGTCGTGCAGGCCTTGAGGACCTGTCCGGGATTGGAGGGACTGCCGACGGTCAGGCTTCCAGCAGGTCCAGGAGGTCGTCGACCGACACCGGTTTGGCGTCGCGGAGCGTAGCGAGTCGATCGCTATACGAGCTGGCGTCCCTGAACCGTTCGAGGCGTGATCGTCCGTTCCGTCCTCGTGTGATCAGGACGTAAGGATCGCGCAGTTCCTTCGGCGTAGATTCGGCCTTGGTCGGGCAGCGAATCGTCATTCGCGAGTTGTATCGGTCAGAACGTCGTGAGCGATGAGGGCGAGCCGGGATGCGGATTGAAGAGTGCCGGGATGGCTCAGTTTTTCATCGAGGGCGGCGCCTGGGGTGCGGGCGACTGCTCGGTTGCTACTCTTCGCAGACCGATTTTGGCGCGCCGAACAGACCGCGGCGCAACCGGGTCCAGAAACTGGCAGACACACCTGAGTGCTGGTCGCCGGGCGGTTGCGTCTGCATGAAGAGCGGCGTCCGACTCGCCGCTGCGGGCGTGCCGGCCGCGGGTGGCGTCGACGGACGGTCGGGTGCCACGCCTGGTCGGGGCGGTGGGGGCACTCCGTTGGATGCCA
>Ga0066903_100000686_pt1 | contig 22253 bp, 19 predicted proteins | sample PanSoiMetaGPlot1_FD_67491 | JGI IMG/M metagenome (GOLD analysis project Ga0066903, IMG submission 67491) | Tropical forest soil microbial communities from Panama analyzed to predict greenhouse gas emissions - Panama Soil - Plot 1 (version 2) | ecosystem: Environmental > Terrestrial > Soil >... | reverse complement strand
CCGGGGCTGCTCGCCGGTGCGCCGGTCCAGGTAGCCGAGGACCACGGCGATGCCGTCGAGTCCCTCGTCGGCAAGCTCGCCCGCCAGCGAGTGCAGCCGCGCGATCGAGGCCTCGACGAACGAGCGTCGCAGCGCAAGATCCTCCACGGGATACCCCGTCAGCATCATCTCCGGGAAGATCACGATTCCGGCGCCCTGCTCCGCCGCGCGCATCGTCCACTCGACGACCTTGTCGCTGTTCCCAGCTAGGTCGCCTACCGTCGCGTTGACCTGGGCCAGTCCGATCCGAAGCCGCGCCACGATGCCAGCCTAGTGCGGCCGGGTCGGTCTCTGGCGGTAGGCAGCTGCAGCTGCGCGCCGGGCTGTCGCGCGCCGCGCGGTCGACGACCGGATCCATGGCCGTCGGATCTGCTTCGGGCTGGCCGTTGACCATGCTTCATTAGTTGCTCTAGAGTAACGGTTGCTTATGAGTAACCAATACGCCGACCAGGTCTTTGATGCGCTGGGCGAGCCAGTCCGCCGGCGCATTCTTGAACTGCTGCGCGACGGCCCGACGCCGGTGACCGAGCTGGCCAGCCGGCTGCCGGTCGGTCGCCCGGCGGTGAGCAAGCATCTGCGCGTCCTCGGTGACGCTGGCCTGGTCGAGCACACGAGTGCTGGGACTCGCAACCTCTACGTGCTGGCTCCCGGCGGGCTGGCGGCGGCGCAGCAGTGGATAGTGCGGACCTGGGACAGCGCGCTGGCCTCGTACGCGGACGAGGCGGCCGCCCTGGCCCGAGAGCGGCGGTCGCGCCGGGCTGGCGGGTCATCGGAAGGCCGCGCCAGGAAGCAGACAGGGAGAGCGAGTTGACAACCCAGCTGCCGCCGGGCGGTATCCCGCCAATCCGGCGCGAGATCGTCGTCGATGCTGACCAGGACACAGCGTTCGAGGCCTTCACGGCCAGGATCGGCCGGTGGTGGCCGGTCGGTGAGCATAGCGTGCACGGGGCCGGAAGCACGGTGCATCTCGAGGGCGGTCAGATCGTCGAACGGTCCGCCGGAGGCGAGACTGCCATCTGGGGAGCGGTGACAACATGGCAGCCGCCAGCAGAGCTTGCCTTCACCTGGCACCCCGGCCGAGGTCCTGACAGGGCCAGCCAGGTGCGCGTGACCTTCACCGGATTCGGGGACCAGACGCGAGTGCGTCTTGAGCACACCGGCTGGGACATGTTCGATGACCCGGCCGCGGCGCGCGCCGAGTATGACCGGGGCTGGCCGCGCGTGCTGGACTGCTACCGCGACGCCGTCGCGACTGTTACGCCCACCGGGGACGGGTCCGAGGAAACCTGGGTGGCCTTGTTCCATCGGCCGGGCCCCGCCGCCCCGACCGAGCGCACGATCTTCGATGACCCGCGTTTCGCCTGGCACACCGAGTTCCTCGGCCGGATGCGCCAGGCTGGCTACCTCGTTGCTGCCGGCCCGCTACCTGACGAGCCGGGAGCCGGCCTGACCGTGCTACGGCTGCCCGGCGCAGGGCAAGCCGAAAAGGCGAGGAAGCTTGCCACCGAGGACGACCAGTCTGTCGTGGACGGCTTGCTGGCCGTCACGGTCCGGCCATGGCAAGTGCTGCTGCGCGCCTGACGTTCGCAGTCTGTGCGCAGCGCGGCGATGAGTCCTGATCGCAGCGCGGGCAGATCGCGACATACTTCCCATCAGCAACGGCCGGTAACAAGCCAGAAACATCAGCCGGGCAAACTGTGGCGGTGGACAGGCAGGAAGAGTTCGTGCTCCGCACGCTCGAGGAACGGGATATCCGGTTCGTCCGGTTGTGGTTCACCGACGTGCTCGGGTACCTGAAGTCAGTGTCGGTCGCTCCCGCCGAGCTGGAGGGAGCCTTCGCTGAGGGCATTGGCTTCGACGGGTCGGCGGTCGAGGGATTCGCCCGCGTCTACGAGGCGGACATGATCGCCAAGCCCGACCCGGCGACCTTCCAGCTGATGCCGGCCGGAGGCGCGACCGCCGGGACGGGCCGGATGTTCTGCGACATCCTGATGCCCGATGGCTCGCCGTCCTACGCCGATCCGCGGCACGTGCTCAAGCGGGCGCTCGGCCGCGCATCGCGGCTTGGCTTCACCTTCTACACCCACCCCGAGATCGAATTCTTCCTGCTGCGGGAGAGGCCTGAGGCCGGCCAGCGGCCGCGCCCGATCGACTCCGGCGGGTACTTCGACCACACCCCGCACAGCATCGCGCACGATTTCCGGCGCGAGGCCATCAGCATGCTCGAGAGCCTCGGCATCTCTGTCGAGTTCAGCCACCACGAGGGTGCGCCGGGCCAGCAGGAGATCGACCTGCGATACGCAGACGCCCTCAGCACCGCTGACAACGTCATGACATTCCGGCTGGCCATGAAGGAGGTGGCCCTGCAGCAGGGCGTCTACGCCTCGTTCATGCCGAAGCCGTTCAGTGAGCACCCCGGCTCCGGCATGCACACGCACATGTCGCTGTTCGAGGGCGACCGCAACGTCTTCTACGAGCCCGGCGGGGAGTACCACCTGTCCAAAGTGGCCAGGGCGTTCATCGCGGGCCTGCTGCGGCATGCCGCGGAGATCACCGCGGTGTGCAACCAGTGGGTCAACTCCTACAAGCGGCTCTGGGGCGGGACCGAGCGCATCGCCGGCGCCGGCGGCGAAGCGCCCGCCTACATCTGCTGGGGCCACAACAACCGGTCGGCGCTCATCCGCGTGCCCATGTACAAGCCGAGCAAGGGCAACGCCACCCGGATCGAGTTCCGCTCGATCGACCCGGCCTGCAATCCGTACCTGGCCTACGCCGTAATCCTGGCGGCTGGGCTGAAGGGGATCGAGGACGACTACGAGCTTCCGCCGGGGGCCGAGGACGACGTATGGGCGCTGACCGAGACTGAGCGGCACGCGCTCGGCATCGACCCGCTGCCCCAGAACCTGTCTGAGGCGATCAACGTGATGGAGGGCAGCGAGCTGGTCGCTGAGACCCTCGGTGAGCAGGTCTTCCAGTTCTTCCTGCGGAACAAGCGCGAGGAGTGGCAGGAGTACCGGCAGCACGTGTCCGAGTTCGAGCTAGAGCGCTACATGGTGCTCTGACCGGTCGGGCCGGTTAGCGTTCTGATGTGACCTCACCGCGCGGCACGCTGGCAGGGCAGCTGGCCGCCATGGGCTTCGCGGACACGGCCAGAGCCAGTCAACTCCTCGCTGAGCTGGGACTCAGCGACGACGCGACACCGGGAACCGGAAGGCCGGAGCTGACCGCGCTGGCCGGGGCTGCCGATCCCGGCCTCGCCCTCGCGGGGCTGGCCAGGATGGCGCCTGACGCCGATCTCAGGCAGGCACTGCACGGTGATTCGTTGCTGCGCGACCGGCTGGTCAGCGTGCTGGGCGCGAGCGCGGCGCTGGGTGATCACCTCGCGCGACATCCTGAGGACTGGCGGCTGCTGGCTGAAGCGGCCCCGTTCCCCCCTCCAGAAGTGTCGCCGGACAGGCACGGTGGCCTGCGGGCAGCGGTGGCGAATGCGCCCGACCCGGTGACGGGGCTGCGGCTGGCCTACCGGCGGCAGCTGCTGCGCATCGCGGCGAGCGACCTGACCGGCGAGCGCCCGCTCGGCGATGTCATGGCCGGCCTCGCCGACGCGGCGGGTGCCGCGCTCCGGGACGCGCTGGAGATCGCGCGTGCGGAGCTGCCGGCGGGTGCGGCGGCGGGCCGGCTGGCTGTGATCGCGATGGGGAAGTGCGGCGCCCGCGAGCTGAACTACGCGAGCGACGTCGACGTGCTGTTCGTGGCGGATTCCGCTGACCCGGCGGCGCTGCAGACCTCGACCGCACTGGCCAGCCGGATGATCCGCGTCTGCTCGCAGAGCACGCCCGAGGGCCAGCTGTTCCCCGTTGACGCGAACCTGCGCCCGGAGGGCCGGGACGGCCCGCTCGTCCGGACCGTGGCCAGTCACCGGGCCTACTACGAGCGGTGGGCCAGCACGTGGGAATTCCAGGCTCTGCTGAAGGCCCGGTTCGTTGCAGGCGATGCCGAGCTGGGTGCCGAGTATCTGGCTGCGATCACGCCGATGGTGTGGCAGGCGGCGCAGCGCGACGGCTTTGTCGCCGACGTCCAGGCAATGCGTCGCCGTGTCGTCGCGAGCCTGCCCGCGGCGGACGCCGGCCGTGAGCTGAAGCTCGGCCCCGGCGGGCTGCGCGACATCGAGTTCGCCGTCCAGCTGCTACAGCTCGTGCACGGCCGGGCAGACGAATCGCTGCGCCAGCCCGGCACGCTGCCCGCGCTCGCCGCGCTCGCCAGCGGCGGGTACGTCGGCCGCGGCGATGCGGCCGCGATGGCGGCCGCCTACCGTTTCCTGCGCGGCGTCGAGCACCTGGTCCAGCTCCGGCAGCTGCGGCGGACCCACCTGCTGCCGGAGGACCCGGCGGCGCTGCGGGAGATCGGCCGCGCGCTGCGTCGGATGTGGCTCGATCCGGCGGCCCGGCCGCGCGGGCCGGCCGCCGCTCCGGTGACCGGCGCGGCGCACGCGGACCCCGCGGTGGAACTGGCGGGCCAGTGGCGGCTGCACGCGGGACAGGCGAGGCAGCTGCACGAGAAGCTGTTCTACCGGCCGCTGCTCGATGCCGTCGCGCGGCTGCCTGGCGAGGCGGCCCGGCTCACCCCGGAAGCCGCGCGGGACCGGCTCGACGCGCTCGGCTACGCGGATCCGGCGGGGGCGCTGCGCCACATCGAGGCGCTGACCTCCGGCGTGTCGCGCACGGCGGCTATGCAGCGGACACTGCTGCCGCTGCTACTCGGCTGGCTCGCGGACGCTCCCCAGCCCGACGCCGGACTGCTGGCGTTCCGCCAAGTCAGCGAGGCGCTGGGCAGGTCGCCCTGGTACCTGCGGCTGCTGCGTGACAACGCGATCGTCGCGCAGCGGCTCGCCAGGCTGCTGGCCTCCAGCCGGTACGCGACCGGGCTGCTGCTGCGTGCACCCGAGGCAGTGGCGATGCTCGGTGATGACACGCAGCTTGCCCCGCGGCCGGTGGCTGACCTGCTGGCCGAGGCGACCTCGGCGGCCGGGCGGGCTGGATCTGAGACCGATGCCGCCGTGGCGGTGCTGGCGATCCGCCGGCGGGAGCTGCTCCGAACGGCCGCCGCCGACCTGCTAGGCCTCGCCGGGCCCGAGGAGGTCGGCCTGGCGCTGACCGCCGTCACGCAGGTGAGCATCGCCGCGGTGCTGGGCGCGGCGGTGGCCGCGGCGGAACGGGCCACCGGTCCGCTGCCGACCAGGCTCGCAGTCATCGCGATGGGCCGGTTCGGCGGCCATGAGATGGGCTACGCCAGCGATGCGGACGTGCTGTTCGTCCACGATCCGCTGCCGGGCGCCGACGACGAGGCGGCGACCAGGGCGGCGCACGCGCTTGCGGAGAGTGTGCGCGCGCTGCTGAGCAAGCCAGGCCCGGACCCGGTGCTGGTTGTCGACGCTGGCCTGCGGCCCGAGGGCCGGCAAGGACCGCTGGTGCGCACGCTCGCCTCCTACCGTGCGTACTACCAGCGCTGGTCGGTGGCGTGGGAGGCGCAGGCCCTGCTACGAGCCGAGTTCGCCGCCGGCGACCCGGCCGTGGGCGCCGGGTTCCTCACCATGGCCGACGAGATCAGATACCCCGGCGGCGGCATCGACCAGGCGGCGGTCCGAGAGATCCGGCGGATCAAGGCCCGGATGGAAGCAGAGCGAATGCCCCGCGGGATCGAGCCCGCCCTCCATCTCAAGCTCGGGCCCGGCGGCCTGGCCGATGTGGAGTGGGTAGCCCAGCTGCTCCAGCTGCGGCACGCCTGGGCCGTGCCGGAGCTGCGCGTCACCCAGACGCCGGCCGCGCTGGCAGCGGCCAGCAAGGCAGGTCTGATCGCGGCCGCCGACGCCGACACCCTGACCGCGGCGTGGCGGCTGGCGAGCCGGATCAGGGACGCGGTGATGGTCGCCCGCGGCCGGCCGTCCGACACGGCGCCGACCTCTCCGGCAGAGCTGGCAGTGGTCGCCAGGATCCTCGGCTACCCGCCCGACGGCGCGCAGGACCTGGCCCAGGACTGGCGCCGGTCAGCCCGCCAGGCTCGCGCCGTCATGGAACGCCTTTTCTACGGGTAACGGGCCCGGCTTGGTGCGCGGCCGCTCGCCCGCTGGGCTAGCAGCGCGTCACGGCGGGCCGCCGGGAGCCATCTGATCGCCTCACGGAAGGTGACGCCCGAGGTCCGGTGCACTCGCGGCGCGAGCCAGTCCGCGACCAGGTCCGGGTGCTTCTTCGCGGTCTCCCGCAGCACCCAGCCGATCGCTTTGCGGATGAAGAACTCCCGCTCATCGAGCATCGCGTCGGCATAGCCAGCGAACCGGTCCCAGTTGCTGAGCTCGCCGCGGCGCAGCGGAACCAGTAGCGCCAGCATGGCCGAGCGACGCATCCAGAAGTCGTGGTCGGTCGCCCAGCGGTCGAGGAAGCCGAGCAGCTCGGGAGACCGCGTGACCAGCGAGCCCATCACGTCGGCCGCCAGCCCGTCGACCAGCGCCCAGGTCCCGGCTTCGCGAAGGAAATGCTCGACGAGCACGGCGTCGTCTGCGGTTAGCAGCCGCCGCCGGTCAGTCAGCAGGATGGCCGCGGCTGCCTTGCACTCGAACAGCGGTCGCTCCCACAGCGCCGTCGCGAGCCGGATGAGCTGCTGCCTGGTGAGGTCCGGGTGAGCCCGGCGCCAGCCCGTCACGATGGCACGGACATCCGGTGCCGTCGTTCCCGAGAAATCCCGCGTGCTCTTGAGGTAGCTCTGGCTGCTGGCGGCCCGCGCCGGCGACCCGGCGGCGCGGAGCTCGCGCTCGATGAGGATGGCATCGGAGTCGCCTGGTGTCAGCACAACGCACAGCCTGCCGGATTGTCAGAGGGAGCGGGCACTATAGGAGCATGACAACAGGACGCCTGGAAGTTGTGGTGCTCGATGCGGCCGATATCGAGCAGCTCGCCACGTTCTACGCCCAGCTCACGGGTTGGCCGGTCGCGAGCAAGGACGCTGACTGGATTGCGCTGAGCGCCCCGGACGGGACGGAGCTGGCATTCCAGCTCGCCGCCGACCATGTCGCGCCGCAGTGGCCAGGTCAGGAGCATCCGCAGCAGTTCCATCTGGACCTGCTCATCGACGGCTATCAGGAGGCAGCCAAGCGGGCCGTCGGCCTCGGCGCCACGCGGCTGGCGGACGGGGCGACCTGGGTGACGCTGGCCGATCCGGCTGGCCACCCGTTCGACCTGGTTCAGCGGGACGGAGTCGGCCCCGCCATGGGGTTGTTCGCGGCGACGATCGACGCGCCCGACGCGGCGGGGCTGGCGCGCTTCTATGCCGCCTTGCTCGGCATGGAGGTGAGCTACGAAGGCCCCGAGGGGGCGATGATCGCCGGTGACGGCAAGAGCGTCATGTTCCAGCAGGTCAGCGGCTACAACCCGCCGCGGTGGCCGGACCCGGCGTTCCCGCAGCAGTTCCACCTCGATATCGCGGTGGATGACCTGGACGCCGGCGAAGCCCGTGCTCTCGAGCTCGGCGCGGCACGGCTTGAGGGTGGCGGCGAGAGTTTCCGGGTGTTCGCCGACCCAGCCGGGCACCCGTTCTGCCTGACCCGTTAGGCGCGAGCCGCCTGGGCTGCACGTATTCCGGAGCGAGCTGGAGATAACAGTGTTTAAGGTGCGTCTGCTCGGCTAGTGCAGGGTAGCGGGCTGACCCCAGCCCAGCACCCGAGGAGTTATGCATGCCTAAGAGGGCAACCCCGAACCGCACCGAACTAGCCGCGTTGCATGACAAGATCGCTGAGGCGCTGACGCACGTCCTCGACGCAGAATCGGCCGAGATGGGGCTGTCCGATCTGGAGGCCGGCCTGCTGTGGTGCGAGCTGCGCGAGGTGCAGCTAGACGTCGTCGGCGCGATGTTCGGCCAGCCTCCGGCCTACCTGCGAGCGCAGCGGGGGCCGGGACTACGCCTCGTCACAGGAACCGCCGCTGGCCGGATTCCACGGCAGCGGGACGGCAGCCTCGCGCGCCAGAACATGGCTCATGAAGTACGTGACGTGGGCCTGCCATAGACCTGCAGCGTAATTGAGGCCCGCACCGTCTGGTGCGGGCCTCAGCGTTCCCAGGCCCCGCTCTCCCAGGAACATTAAGTTGACGCATGAGCAGCCCAACTGGTTTACGCGCAGCCGCGACCTGAATCCTGCGACTGAAAGGGGCGCGCCGTAGCGCGCCCCTAGGTCAGCCGGCCGGTGACGGTTAAACGTCGTAGTACAGCTCGAACTCGTGCGGGTGCGGCCGGAGCCGGAGCGCATCGATCTCGTTGACCCGCTTGTAGTCCAGCCACGTCTCGATCAGGTCTGCGGTGAACACGCCGCCCTCGAGCAGGTAATCGTGGTCGGTCTCGAGGTTGCTGAGGACGGCCTCGAGCGAACCAGGCACCTGCGGAATGGACTTGGCCTCGTCCGGCGGCAGCTCGTACAGGTCCTTGTCGACCGGGTCCGGTGGCTCGATCTTGTTCTTCACCCCGTCGAGGCCGGCCATCATCATGGCGGCGAAGGCCAGGTAGGGGTTGCAGGACGGGTCGGGCACGCGGAACTCAAGCCGCTTGGCCTTCGGGTTCGGCCCGGTGATCGGCACGCGGATGCAGGCCGAGCGGTTGCGCTGGCTGTACACGAGGTTGACCGGAGCCTCGAAACCCGGCACCAGCCGGTGGTAGGAGTTCATCGTCGGGTTGGTGAAGGCGAGCAGCGACGGAGCGTGCCTGAGCAGGCCGCCGACGTAGTGCCGTCCGACGTCCGACAGGCCCGCGTAACCGACCTCGTCGTAGAACAGCGGCGCGCCGTCCTTCCACAGGCTCTGGTGGCAGTGCATGCCCGAGCCGTTGTCCCCGAACAGCGGCTTCGGCATGAAGGTCACGGTCTTGCCAGCAGCCCGGGCGACGCTCTTGACCACGTACTTGTAGAGCATCAGGTTGTCGGCCATGTGCAGCAGGGTGTCGAACTTGATGTCGATCTCCGCCTGGCCCGCGGTACCCACCTCGTGGTGCTGCATCTCGACCGTGACGCCGACCTCGATCAGCTTGCGGACCATCTCCGAGCGCAGGTCCGTGTAGTGATCCATCGGCGGCACCGGGAAGTAACCGCCCTTGTAGGCCGGCTTCGCGCCGAGGTTGCCACCCGGCTCGTCCCGGCCGGTGTTCCAGGCGCCCTCGATCGAGTCGATGTGGTAGTAGCCCTGGTTCGGCCCGGTCTCGTACCGCGCGGAGTCGAAGATGTAGAACTCGGCCTCCGGGCCGAAGTACGCCGTGTCGGCTATGCCGCTGCCACGCAGGTAGTCCTCCGCCTTGCGGGCGATGTTGCGCGGGTCACGCGAGTACGGCTCACCGGTGAGCGGGTCGTGTACGAAGAACGTCAGGTTCAGCGTCTTGTGCGCCCGGAACGGGTCAAGCACCGCCGTGCTCGGGTCCGGCAGCAGCAGCATGTCCGATTCGTGGATCTGCTGAAATCCGCGAATGGACGAGCCGTCGAACATCCGGCCTTCGGAGAACACGCCCTCGTCGAAAGACTCGGCAGGCACGGTGAAGTGCTGCATGGTGCCAGGCAGGTCACAGAACCGCACGTCGATGAACTGGACCCCCTCGGCCTCTATGAACCGCAGTACCTCGTCACCGTTTGTGAACATCCACTCTCCTTAAGGTGCGGCCGCGGTCGTGCCGCGGGCCGCAGTACTTGCCGCTGGCGGAAGCTTGCCGCCACCCCATGTGCGGCCCCTGGCCCTGCCGCTCCCGTCCATCAGCTCAGCTAGCTGGTCACGAGTCAGCACGGCAGTCAGAAGGCCTTTTTGACCGTATCCGCGGACAGTTTCCTGGTCGTGTCCCGGATGTTTCGCCAGTGTTACGCGAGCCTCGGGTCCGCTCCTGTCCAGCATGCCAAACCGTGCCGGGCACCGATGTGGTAACCCGGCTGAGCCGATACCGTGGAGGTGTGAGCAACCAGCAGGCGACCAACCAGCAGGCGAGTGCACACGCCCCCTTTTACCCGGGCCAGCGTTTCGGCCTGCCGGAGCTCGGGCGGGGCTCGGTCGCGGGCTGGAGCAGGCGCCTCGCCGCGCTGTTTATCGACTGGATCGCCTGCACTCTCATCGCGATCGCGTTCTTCTATCTTCCGCACGCGGGCCACGTGGCGGACGTGTTCGCGCAGCCACGGGTCTGGACACTGGTGGTGTTTGCCGTGCAGGACTGCCTGCTGACTGCGCTAACCGGTGTCACGCTCGGCAAGCGCCTGCTCGGGCTGCGGGTGGTCCGGCTGGATGGCCGGCCCGTCGGCCTCCGGGCCCTGCCGCGCACGATTCTGCTGATGCTCGTGATTCCGGCCCTGATGATGGACCGTGACCTGCGGGGCCTGCAGGACAAGGCCGCGGGCACCGCCGTGGTGCTCGCCTGACGTGCCGACCCGAGCCAGGCGGGCGCCCTAGCGGATGCGCGGTCGCGGTGGCTTGGGCATCCTGGCGGCCCGCGGGACCGGGCCCTTCGGCATCTGCAGCTGCTGCGGCAGGGCGTTCAGGCGGAAGTTGAGTTCGGCGACCGCCTGGCCCTTAATGTTCCGCGGCAGCCTCATGATCTTCTTGTTCAGCTCGCGGATTGGTATCTGGCCTTCGCCGTCCCCGACCTGAAAGTCGTAGATCGGGACCTGATTCGCAATCCGGGCGATCCGCTTCTTTTCTGCGGCGAGCAGGCTCGGCAGCCGGCTGGGGGAGCCCTCACCGACGAGGATCACACCTGGCTTTCCGACGGTGCGGTGCACGACGTCCATATTCCGGTTGGCCGCGATGGCGGGAGTGGTGGTGAAACCGCCGCGCAGTGCCTGGAGTACTGCCGCGGCCGCGCCCGGCTGCCCCTCGACCATGGCGTACTGCGCAGACGTCGCGAGCCGGCTGAACAGGATCATCACGGCCAGCAGCCCTGCGATGATCGCGAGCGGTATGAACGCCCAGATCAGGCCCAGTGCGTAGCCGATGACGATCACGACGGCCGCGACACCGACGCCAGCGAGTCCGGCTAGCGGCAGCGACTTGGGGTCGCGCTTGTGGATGATCCCCGCCACCATGCGCAGCTGCTTGATGCGGCCCATCGATGCGGGATCGGCGGGGTTCGGGGGCTCGGCGCCCGACTTTCTCACCATGATGGCGAGGATACCGGGTCGGCCCGCCTCTCCATGGCCTGCCGATAGAGCCGGCCAGCGCGGTAGGACGAGCGGACCAGCGGCCCGGACTGCACGCCGACGAAGCCCAGCCCTGATGCCTCCTCCGCCAGCTCGGCGAATTCCTCTGGCGGGACCCACCTGACCACCGGGTGGTGCCGTGGGGACGGGCGCAGGTACTGGGTGATGGTGAGCAGCTCGGTGCCTGCGGTGCGCAAGGCGGCCATGGCCTCGCTGACCTCGTCCCGGCGCTCGCCCATGCCGAGGATGAGATTGGACTTCGTGACAAGCCCGGCCTGGCCGGCCTGGCTCAGCACGTCCAGGGACCGGTCGTACCGGAAGCCGGGTCTAATGCTGCGGAAGATCCGGGGCACGGTCTCGAGGTTGTGCGCCAGCACCTCGGGCCGGGCCGAGAACACCTCAGTGAGGCGCTCGGGCTCGCCGTTGAAATCAGGGACCAGCAGCTCAACGCCGCACCCCGGCACCGTCCGGTGAATCTCCCGGCACGTCTGCGCGTACAGCCAGGCGCCTCCATCGGCCAGGTCGTCCCTGGCTACGCCGGTCACCGTTGCGTACCGGAGGCCCATAGCCGCGACGGACTCGGCCACCCGGCGCGGCTCGTCGGTGTCGAGCGGTTCCGGCTTGCCGGTCGCGATCTGGCAGAAGTCGCAGCGCCGGGTGCACTGGTCGCCGCCGATCAGGAACGTAGCTTCGCGATCTTCCCAGCACTCGAAGATGTTAGGGCAGCCCGCCTCCTCGCAGACCGTGTGCAGGCCCTCGCGGCGCACCAGCCGCTTGAGCTCGGTGTACTCGGGGCCGGTTCGAAGCCTGGTCTTGATCCACGGTGGCTTGCGCTCGATCGGGACCTCACTGTTACGCGCCTCGACACGCAGCAGGCGCCGGCCGTCCGGGGCTAGTACCACGCTGTCAGCCTAATACGGCGTCGTCGGCTTCAGGCCGGCACAGACTGGGCTGCAGCCGGAGCACGCCCCGGGTGGCCGCCCCGGGCACCGGCACCGGGAGTTTCCAGGTTGTCCTCAGGAAAGACAGAGCCAACCGTCAGGTCGCGACGAGGGGCCCCTCAGGACGCGAGCCGATGCTGAGAAGCGTAGGCAGCGTGGCGGCGAGGGCACCCAGGCCGCCAGCGCAGGACGAATGCTCCTGAGGGGACGGAGATTCCGATGAGCACCGCGTATGGCCCGGACTCAGCCGGCATGACCACCGAGCACGAAGGCGGGCACCCAGGCCGGGCGGGCACCGCAACGGCCGATCCCTACAGTGCGGCGGGCCCGTATGCGGGCGCGCGTCGTCCGTACGGCGATTCGGGCCAGTACGGGCCTGTCCCGCCGCCGCCTCCGCCCCCGCCGGCGTGGCATGAGTACGGCGGCCCGGCCTGGCCCGGCGGGCCCGCGGGCTCCGGCGGGGAGGGCCCGGGTGGCAGCGCTCACCACAGGCGGCGGGCGATCGTGGTCGCGGCTGGCGTCGCCGCGGTTGCGCTGGCTGTGGGCGGCACAGCCTGGGCGATCTCGGGGCCTGACACGCTGACGGCAGCACAGATTGCCAGCCAGACGGACCCGGCCCTGGTGGATGTCGTCTCGACCCTCGGTTATCAGCACGGTTCAGCCGCGGGCACCGGGATGGTCCTGACACCTGATGGCGAGGTGCTGACAAACAACCACGTCGTCGCGGGGGCTACCTCGATCAAGGTGAGGGACGTCGGCAACGGTCGGGTCTATACGGCGAAGGTTGTCGGCTACAGCGAGCCCAACGACGTCGCTGTGCTGCAACTCAGCGGAGCATCCGGGCTGCGCACCGTGAAGACCGGTGACTCCGGTTCGGTCGCCGTAGGGCAGCAGGTGGTGGCCCTGGGCAACGCCGAAGGCAAGAACGGGACACCGTCAGTCGCGACCGGCTCCGTCACCGCGCTCGGCGCGACCATCACCGCGGCCGACCAGGGCTCGGGAACCACCGAGCAGCTCACCGGCATGATCCGCACCAATGCCGGCATCCAGCCCGGTGACTCGGGCGGCCCGCTGGTGAACGCGTCCGGGCAGGTGGTCGGGATGAACACCGCGGCTTCCTCCAACAGCGGCCCGCCGATCGGCACGACTGCGGCCGAGACAACCGCAGCCTTCTCGATCCCGATCAACAAGGCGCTGTCGATCGCGGACCAGATCGAGGCCGGCAAGGCCTCATCGACGGTGCATATCGGGGCGACCGCTTTCCTCGGCGTGCAGGTCTCCTCGAGCGTCTTCAACGGCAGCAGCGGCGTGACGATCGCCGGCGCGGTGCCCGGCGCGGCGGCTGCCAATGCCGGCCTGGGCGCTGGCGACGTGATCCTCTCGGTCGCCGGGCACAGCATCACATCGGGGTCAGGCCTGCAGTCCGTGATCGGGCGCTACCACCCTGGCGACAAGGTGACCGTGATGTGGCAGGACCCGTCCGGCCAGACCCACAGCTCGGTGCTCACCCTGTCACAGGGTCCGACGGGCTGACCGCACGAGCCACCTGGGGCAGCGCCCCGCCGCCTGGGGCCGGCGGGGCGTTTGCTGTGCGCGCCTTCTCGGGCGGGCGGGGATGACGACCGTGCGTTAACCGAGCGGCGTCAGCGGCCGCGATCTGAGTACCCTGAGTGCATGCCGAGCCAGTTTGATCCGCCGTCAGGGACGCGTGACTTCCTCGCCGCCGACGTGGCGCGGCGCGAGCATGCGTTCGCGGTGATCAAGTCGGTGTTCGCCAGCTACGGTTTCGAGCCGCTGCAGACGCCGGCGTTCGAGCGGCTGGATGTGCTGCTCGGCAAGTACGGCGATGAGGGCGACAAGCTCATCTTCAAGATCCTGCGGCGCGGCGAGCACGAGGCGTCGGGGGAGACCGATCTGGCGCTCCGCTACGACATGACGGTGCCGCTGGCGAGGGTGGTGGCGGCCTACGGCAGCCAGCTGCCCAGGCCGTATAAGCGATACGCGATGGGTCCGGTCTGGCGGGCGGACCGGCCTGGCAAGGACCGCTACCGGGAGTTCGTTCAGTGCGACCTGGACACGCTCGGTTCGACGTCGCTGCTCGCCGACGCGGAGACATTGGCCGCCCAGCACGATGCCATGGCGGGACTCGGGCTGACCGACTTCACCATCCTGCTGAACTCGCGCCGCGCCCTCGTCGGCTTGCTGGAGGCCTTCAGCATCCCGGCGGAGATCGGCTCCGGCGTGCTGATCTCGCTCGACAAGCTCGACAAGCTCGCGCCCGGCGAGGTTGCCGAGGAGCTGACCGGCCGCGGACTCGCGCCGGGCCAGGCGAGCGAGCTGGTCGCCACGCTGACCGCACCGGACGCGGTCGACCAAGTCCGCGTCGCTCTCGCCAAGACCGATCAGGGCATCAACGGCCTGGACGAGGTCGACACGGTGCTATCCCTGCTGGCCGGCCAGGTGCCCGAGGGCCGGGTGGTCTTCACGCCGCGGATGGTGCGCGGGCTGAGCTATTACACGGGCCCGATCTGGGAGGTCGTCGCCGGCGGGGTGGCTGGCTCGCTCGGCAGCGGCGGCCGCTATGACCATCTCATCGAGCAGCTCGGCGGGCCGGATGTGCCCGGTACGGGAGCTTCGATCGGGGTCGAGCGAATCCTGGCGCTTGCGCCGGGTGCGGATGACGCCGCACGGGCCCGGCTGGAACTGGCCGTCACCGTGCTGCGGCCGGACCTGGCCGCCCAGTCGTTCGCGTTCGCCGCGGCGGGCCGGTCGGCAGGCCTGAAGGCGAGTGTCTACCTCGGGTCATCCGGCAAGCTGCGGACGCAGCTGAAATGGGCGAACGACACGGGTGCGCGCTGGTGCGTGATCTACGGTGAGCAGGAGGAGCAGGCCGGGGTCGTGACGGTCCGGGACATGGGCACCGGCGAGCAGGTGCAGGTACCGGCGGACGAGCTCAGCGCGCACCTGGCCCGGGCAGCCGGTTCGAAGCGCTGACCGCCGGTGGCCGGCCAGGAGTTCCTGCCGCCGCCGGCCTGGCATGCCGGCCTGCCCGGCGTCGTGATGGCGGCGGCGGGGCTGATTCGTGACGACGCCGGCCGCGTGCTCGTGGTGAAGCCGAACTACCGGGACCACTGGACGCTGCCCGGCGGCATCTGCGAATTCGGCGAGGCACCACAAGACGGCTGCGCCCGGGAGGTGACCGAGGAGCTCGGCCTACGGCTATCCGTCGGCCGGATGCTGGCGGTGGACTGGCAGCTGCCGCTGGACATCTACGGTCACGAGGCGCGGCCCGCCGTCTTCTTCGTCTTCGACTGCGGCGTGCTGCACTCGCTGTCGGGCGTGCGGCTGCAGCAAGAGGAGCTGGACGACTGCCGGTTCGCCGACGGGGCGGAGCTGGCTGCGCTCCTGGCCGTCACGACGGTGCCGCGCGTACGGGCCGCGATCAGCTCTCTGTCGTCGGGTTGCGCTGGTTACGTGCCCGACGTGACTGGCGGGCTGCGGCACTAGCGATCAGCCGGCCGGCACCGGGACGGGCGGGCCGTCGGCGTGCCGGACGCTCACGGCACCGAACGCGGCAGCTAGCTGGCGCTCCACTACCGGTATCACGTCCGCGACGGTGACCGGCCGGCCAGCCTCGGCGGACAGCGACGTGACGGCTGCGTCGCTGATTCCGCACGGCACGATCCGGTCGTACCACGTCAGGTCACAGTCACAGTTGAGCGCGAAGCCGTGCATGGTCACGCCTCTCGCGACGCGCACCCCGATGGCGGCGATCTTGCGATCCGGGCGGCTTGCGCCATCGCTCAGCAGCCAGGCCCCGCGACGTCCGTCGACCCGGCCGGCCGGGACACCGAACTCCGCGCAGGTACCGATCATCGCGTCTTCCAGGGAGCGGACGTACGCCACGACATCGACCGGCTCGCCGAGCGTCACGATGGGGTAGCCGGTGAGCTGGCCAGGACCATGCCAGGTGATGTTGCCGCCACGGTCGACGTCGATGACCGGAGCGCCCGGGTCGTTCACCGGGCGGTCGAGCGCCGTGGTGCGCTTGCCCGCGGTGTAGACGGGCGCGTGCTCGAGCAGCAGGCACGTATCCGGAATCTCGCACCGGACCCGCTGCTCGTGCACCTGCCGCTGCAATTCCCAGGCTTCCAGGTAGTCAACGCCCGGGCCTAGCCGGGCAAACACCAGCTCACCGCGCACACGGTCAGCTTAGCTGCGGCGGCGCCCCGTCACCGCGGTGGGCGCAGAACGCGATATAGCTTGACACTGTTACGCGATAGTACTTATTGTCTGAGCAGCTGGCCTGGCCGGGATCTGAGCCATCTACCGGGGCGATAGCTCGGACCAGGCCAGGCACGGGGATGCAGCAAGGGGACAAGACTTCGATGGATGCGATACAGATCCTCACGGAGCTGAGTACGCCCGCCGGTCGCGCCGACCCGTATCCGCGCTACGCGGCCCTGCATGAGCTGGGAGAGGCGGTCCGGCCGGGCCCCGGCATGGTGTTAGTCGTTGGCTATGACGCCATCAGCTCGGTCCTGCGCGATCCCGGCTTCCGGGCCACTGACGAGGCGACGTGGGACCAGTCCTTTCCCGGCTGGCAGGAGCAGCCGGTCTTCGTGCAGGGTGCGGACTGGCTGCTGAACATCAACGGCGCCAAGCACGCACGGATCCGGAGCCTGATCGCGCGTGCGTTCACCGCCCGCCGGGTGGCCGGACTGGAGCCCGCGATCACCGCGATGGCCGATGACCTGCTGAATACGATGGCCGACCGCGCGGCGGACGGATCAGCAGTCGAGTTCATGCACGACTTCGCTTTTCTGCTGCCGGTCACGGTGATCTGCGAGCTACTTGGCATCCCTGACGGCGATCGCGAGAGCTTCCGGCCAATCGCACGCGATCTGGCGGGCATCTTCGAGTTCAACGATGCGGGAAACCTGCCGGCAATCAACGCCGCAGCCGCGGAGCTGCTCGCCTACTTCACCGGGCTCGCCGCGCAACGCCGGGCTCAGCCGAGGGACGACCTCGTCAGCGATCTGCTGGCCGTGAGCGAGACCGGGGATGGCAGGCTGACGGATGCGGAGCTGCTGCACAACCTCACGCTGCTGCTCGTCGCCGGCTTCGAGACCACGACGAACCTGCTGGGCAACGGGCTGCAGGTCGTCCTTACCCAGCCAGCAATAGGGGACGCGGTCCGGGACGGGTCTGTGCCGGTCGCTGCGTTCGTCGAGGAGGCGCTGCGGTACGACTCACCGGTCCAGCTCACTTCACGGGTTGGATATGAGACGAAGGTCGGCGGCGTGGCGGTGGACGGTGGCGACGAGGTCATCACGGTGCTCGGCGCCGGGAACCGCGATCCGCGCAGGTTCGCCGAGCCCGACAAGTTTGACCCGCGGCGGTCCGACGGCGGACCGCTGAGCTTCGGCGGCGGAGCACACTTCTGCATCGGTGCAGCGCTAGCCAGGCTCGAGGCCGCCGTCGCATTCCCCCGGCTCCTTCAGCGGTTCCCGCGGATTGCCCCGGCGGGCGAGCCCGTGCGGCGGGACACGTTGCTACTGCGCGGATTTGACGCTCTGCCCGTGACCGTACGCTAGCCGGGAAGGTTCCGGTCGGTGCTGGCAGGAGGAGCGTGATGGCCGACTACGAAGACCTGCGCCGCATGACTCCGCAGCAGCGGCTCCGGCTCCGGCAGATGCTGGCCGAGCTCGACGCGCCGGACCCGGCCGCGGGTACCGAGAGTCAGCGGCGGCGCACCATCCTGCTGGCGGCGGTGATCGTCTGCTGCGCGGCCCTTGCTGCCTGGATCGGAGTGCTCGCGGCGACGCTGCCGCGCTACTACCGGGCCGGTGACTGGCGGGGCGCCTGGGTCGGCTTCGACATCGCGCTGCTGATGACCTTCGCCGTAACCGGGTGGGCCGCATGGCGGCGGCGCCAGATCCTGATCATCTGCCTGGTAGTGCTGGCAACGCTGCTGTGCTGTGACGCCTGGTTCGACGTGGTGCTCAACGCGCGGACAAGCGGCTTTCAGGTCAGCCTGCTGTCCGCGATTTTCATCGAGCTGCCGCTGGCCGCCGTCGCTATCCAGGGCGCCCGGCGGCTGGTCCGGATCACCAGTGCCGTGATGCAGCGCTACCGCGGCGAATCCGGCCCGGTGCCGCGGCTGCGGGATATCCCGCTCGCGGGTGTCGCTTCCGATCGCCCGCTCAGCGACCTGCTGACCGGACCCGAGCATCAGATGCCGGTCGCGAGGACACCGGTTGACTGAGCAGCTGTGTCACGAGGCCGTCGTGCGGCACTAATCAAAGGGCAGCAGCTGCCAACCGGACCAGGTGCCGTTGCTGAAATTGTCCTGCCATAGCCCTCCGTCGGTCCCGCCGGCTGCCACGAACGTCTGCCCGGCGGCGGGCGACGCGGCGGCAGGCGAGGTGGTGATGACGCCGCCCAGGCTTAGCCAGGCGGACCAGCTGGTCGTATCGGACTTCTCGTAGACGACGCCACCGGGACCCTGTACGAAGATCTCGACCGGTCCGCCCGGCACGGTGACGGCGGCGGGGCCGCCTACGGCCTTCCCGCCGAGGCTCATCCAGCCCGACCAGGTGCCCGCGTGGTGGCTGTTCTCGTAGACGGTTCCGGCGGTCCCGGTCACGAAAACGTCCAGATCACCGGACGGGGCGAACGTCACGCCCATGGGCGCGTCGCTACCCTGGCCGCCCAGGCTGGCCCAGCCGCTCCAGCCCTGACCGGGCGCGTACGTGTTGACATACAGCGTGTTGTGGGGTCCGCGGACGGCGGCTGCCAGCTGACCGCCGGTACCGGCGGCAATCGCCGGCGGCGAGGTGCAGATGCCGCCGAGGGAACTCCAGCCTGGCGGGGTGGCACCGGGCGTGAAAGCTTGCACATAGAACAAGCCGTTGAGACCGACGGCTGCGGCCTCGATGGTCGTAGTCCCCGGAATGGCTGCCGCTGCGGGCTGGTAACCGGTCTGTCCGCTGAGCGGAACGGGCCCGGTCCAGGTGCCGCTGCTCTGCGTGAACGCGACCACGCTGCCCGCGCTGGCCCGCTCGACCACGGTTGGCTCGCCGCCGCCGGTTGCTGCAACGGCGGCGGTGCCGCCGGTCAGCCCCGTCTGCTCCTTGGCGATCAGCACGGTCAGCGCGGCATTGTTGACCAGCGACGCGAACGACGAGGACGACTGTGCCTGTGCCAGCACTGCGTTATACATCGCCGGGATGTCGGCCGCGCTGGTCGCCAGCACGAGGTCCCCGCCAGCGTTGATGAAGTCCACCGCCCGCTGCGCAGGCGTGAGCTCATCGACCGCAGTCGCATCCATCGAGTCACTCATGATCACGCCGTGGAAACCAAGCTCGCCCCGGAGCATCCCGCCGATCACCGTGGGCGAGAACACTGCCTGATGAGCCGCGTCCACCTTGGTATAGATGGCCTCTGACACCATCACTACCTGCGCGCCCACCAGGTGGACCGCGGCTGAATACGGCTGCAGGTACGGGTCGTTGTAGGTGGTCACGTTGTCCGTGACGCCGAAGGTGGTGTCGGTGTTGCCCGTGGCACGGCCCAGTCCCGGGAAGTGCTTGATGGCTGTGCTGATCCCAGCTTCGTGCATGCCCTGGATGAAAGCTGTCCCGGCGGCGGTGACGGCAGTGGGCGTGGTCCCGTACTCGCGCTGGAAGACGCCGATCGGCTGATTGGTGGCAGTCAGGTTGGCCGGGACCGTGTCCAGCACCGGCGCCAGGTTGAGATTCACGCCAGCCGCGGCCAGCTGGCCGCCCCACGTGTCCGCGTTGGCGAGCAGCGACGTCGGGGACTCGGTGCCCTGCGACAGCGCGGTCGGCATCACGGAAAACCCCGAGCCGGACAGGACCTGCACGTTGCCGCCCTCCTGATCGGTGGCGACAAACAGTGGCACGCCATCCGTCGCCGCGCCCGTGGCCAGGCCCTGCAGCTGATTAGTCAGCGTCCTGGTCGCGCCCACTCCCGCGGTGCTGCGACCGGTCAGGATGACGGAGCCGGTGTGGTACGTGCTGATGTCGGAGCTGATCTGGCTGCTCACCGGTCCGGTCGCGGCAACGCCCGCCATGAACAGCTGGCCAACACGCTGGCCCTCGCTCATCCCGGCGAGCACTGCAGCCGGGCCGTAGCCGCTCCCGGCGGCGAGCTGCGCAGTCTGCGCGGCAGTTGCTCGCATGGCCGGGCCGGCGCTGGCCAGGCCCGCGGCCGCCAGGGCGCAACCTGCTGACACGACCGCTGCCATCGAGGCCAGCACTACTCGCTTCGTGATGCCACTCACCCCTCGTCGTTCTCAGTGTTGGCTGCCGAAGGCCCTGTGCTATAGACGGGAACAGCCTCAACTCGGTTGTGGGTGAATGCGCAGCCGCAACGCGCAGGACAGCACAGTCAGATCGTAGGTGCTGCGCATGAGTCCGCGCGGCGATCGCGGCCGGGTAGCCACGAGGCGGCCAGAGAACCTCGTCAGCTGGCCGCTGGCATCAGGACCGGCAGGTCGTAGCAGCGGCGCACGCTGCTGCCGAGCCGGGTGATGTCGGCACCGTAGACGTTCAGCGAGATGGCAGCGCTGTCGCCGATTGGGTGCACGCGGTGGATGTCGCCGGGCGGGGCGAAGCCGCTGACGTCGCCAGCCTTGTTCTCGTTGCGGCCAGCGTCCAGCAGGTGACTGCCGTCGGCCGCGAGGGCGAACAGTTCCTCGTGCTCCACGCCCTGCAGGACGCCGAAGACGCACCAGCTGACGTGGTCGTGGATGGGTGAGATCTGGCCCGGTCGCCAGACCATGGCGGTAACCGAGAACGTGCCGTCCGGCTCGGCGTGCAAAACATGGCATTGATAGTCGGCCGGGTCGCCCTCGCGCTCGGCTGCGGTCAGTAGCTCCGCTGCCCGCGGGAGGTTGCGGCGAAGCTGGGCGGCCACGAGATCGGCGGTGTGCTGCCAGTCCGCGTGCTGGCGGGTAGCAGACCGGATGGCGCCGACGAGGCTCGCCGGGCAGCGGGTGCGAACGGGGCTGACAGCCGTCATGCGGACCTCCTTGCACGGGCCGGAATTTCCCTATCAGGTCGCTTGACAACAGGCTAGGGGACAGGCAGGGCGGGCACTAATGCCAGCTATCCATGGGTCGATAGCGCTCGCTTATAGCAGGATGCCGTCATGGGCACGACAATGCTGTTGGACGCGGCCTCGATGTACTTCCGGGCGTTCTACGGCGTGCCGGCTGAGTCAATGAAAGCCCCGGACGGCACGCCGGTGAACGCGGTCCGCGGTTTCCTCGACATGATCGCCACGCTACTGCGCGCCCGGCACCCGGACCGGCTGCTGGCGTGCATGGACGCCTCCTGGCGGCCGGCGTTCCGGGTCGCGGCGATCCCGTCCTATAAGACGCACCGGGCGAATCCGGACGGCTCCGAGCAGATCCCCGGCGCGCTCAGCACGCAGCTGCCGATCATCGTTGACGTGCTCTCCGCGGCCGGCATCGTGATGAAGTGGGCCGACGGATTCGAGGCCGACGATATTCTCGGCTCGCTCGCAGCGCAGGCCACTGAGCCAGTCGAGGTGGTAACCGGCGACCGGGACCTGTTCCAGCTCGTCGACGACTCGCGCGGTATCCGGGTCGCTTACATCGGTAAGGGCGTGTCCCGGCTCGAGCTGATCGACGAGGCAGAAGTCACCAGGCGCTATCAGATCCCCGGCAGGTCATACGCGGCGTTTGCCGCGCTGCGCGGCGACCCGAGCGACGGACTGCCCGGCGTGCCGGGCGTAGGGGAGAAGACAGCCGCCGCCCTCGTCCGCTCGTTCGGCTCGGTCGAGGGGATGCTTGCCGCCATCGACGCGGGGCACGGCGGCTTCCCGCCGGGCAGCCGGGCGAAGCTCGTCGCCGCCCGGCACTACCTGGACGTCTGTATGCCCGTGGTCGCGGTGGCCGACGCGCCGGTCAAGCTGTCCGGCGGGGAACTGCCCTCGACACCGGCCGATCCGGCCGGGGTCGCGGCGCTCGACGCGCGCTGGGACCTCGGCTCGTCGCTCGGCAGGGTGCTGTCGGCGCTCGC
>Ga0066903_100000685_pt1 | contig 22268 bp, 18 predicted proteins | sample PanSoiMetaGPlot1_FD_67491 | JGI IMG/M metagenome (GOLD analysis project Ga0066903, IMG submission 67491) | Tropical forest soil microbial communities from Panama analyzed to predict greenhouse gas emissions - Panama Soil - Plot 1 (version 2) | ecosystem: Environmental > Terrestrial > Soil >... | reverse complement strand
TAGTGCGCGATCCGCTGCCAGTGATGAAAACTGCGCCGTAGAATCGGCGCGCACTCAGCCAGCTTCCCGTCGCGGATCACAAATCCGGCGCACACGCCGCCCACGTAGACTTGATACACGCCGTCTTTCATTTGCGCTTGTCGGACTCTCGTTCGCATATCTTTGCAAGCCGAAATTTCATCTCGTTAATTCGTTCAGAATTTCATTGGCCGCGTTTTTAAGCATCACGAGGTCAAACTCCAACATTGCCGCAGACTACGGAGGCGCGGGCTGTCACGTCTATTAGACGTTAGTTTAAGTTCGCTTGAACGCGACCCCAGAGTGCGATTGTGACCTGGTTTTATGACCCTGACCACAATCGAGATTTTCCAGCAAGCCGCGGAGCGCGGGCTTCGTCCTAGGGCCGTCGGAACGTCTGCACGGCATCGCGGGCAATCCCCGCGGTATCACTTACATCAAGAAAACCGACAGGCAGATCAGGGGCGAAGGCTGGGGCGAAATGGAAGCCGGCGGCAAGTACGTGACTGATCTGCTCAAATTGATGCGGCGCGTATGGAATCCAGAAACTCGTGAATGGCTCAGGGTGCGGGAAGAATTGGACCGAAGGCGCCGCCAGCATACACGTTGTTGTTCATGTACCAGATCGCTGTTTGCTGCGTGCTCGCATTGTAAAGGACGTAATCGGGCTTGCTGTCCCCGTTAAAATCGCCGACCCCCACCAGTCTCCAAGCGCTTGGGAGGGTTGGGCCGAATGCACCGCTGACGAACGTCGTTCCGGATAAATACCAAATCGCAGACTGACGCGTGCTCGGATTGAAGAGTAAGTAATCAGATTTTCCATTGCGATTAAAATCCGCCACACCCGCTAAGCTCCAGCCAAACGGCAGAGTGGGACCGTAAGAGCCGCCGATAAAAACATTGTTGTTCATGTACCAGATCGCTGTTTGCTGCGTGCTCGCGTTATAAAGCACATAATCGGGCGTGCCATCCTCGTTAAAATCACCGGTTGCAACTAGTGTCCAGCCGTTGGGGATGGTCGGGCCGAAGGCGCCTCCGACAAACGTGCCGCCGGACAGATACCAGATCGCCGTTTGGCCCGTACTGGCGTTGAAGAGTGCGTAATCTGGGTGGCCGTCACGATTGAAATCTGCCACATCTATTACTCTCCAGCCAACCGGCAGAGTCGGAGCGTAGGCCCCGCCGATATAAACGTTGTTATTCAAATACCACACGGCCGTTTGGCCCGTACCGGCGTTGAAGAGTGCGTAATCTGGGTGACCGTCGCGATTGAAATCTGGCACATCTATTACTCTCCAGCTTTGACAGACAACTGCTGTTACCGTTCCGGTGCCCTCGTGACCGGGGTTCGGGGAGTAGCCGGGATCGGTGTGGACGATCACCATCTCGGGCACGTCACCGCTGATTATCGAGCCCGATTTCGTTATCAAGCTTGAGACAATTACTGTAATGTCAGCCGGGACGCTCTCTGGTGGCCCCGAACTATTGCCCGGATCACTTTGCCACGTGCCCCCACAGGCCGGCGGATTTGGGTTTGGAGAATTTGCAAAGCCTTTGAAACTTGCTGGAGCTGCGCCCCCGCTCAAATGGTTTAGCCTCCACCATTGCGCGCCCCAAAACGTCACATGATTACCCACCACCGCATCGAGATCGCCAATAACAAAACCCGTGCCTATAGGAGTCGGCGTTGGCGTAGGAGTCGGTGTTGGCGTAGGAGTCGGTGTTGGCGTAGGAGTTGGTGTCGGTGTTGGTGTTAGCGTAGGAGTCGGTGTTGGATTAGGAGTAGGAGTTAGCGTAGGAGTCGGTGTTGGATTAGGAGTAGGAGTTAGCGTAGGAGTCGGTGTTGGCGTCGGGGTCTGCGCTTGCATTGTCGGCAAAAAGCCGAAGCAAACCACCGCGACGAGAAATACTGGAGCTGCTTTTTTTAACTGAAAAAATGGGTTCATGGTTCTTCCTTTCCTTTTCCCGCTATGGTTAATTTTAGGGACTGCAGGTCTGGAACAGACGAAGAACCTATCAGGGGAAAGTGTCAAGCGCAATCGCCATCAGTGCGAATCGGCGACTCCCAGTTCCACAAACGCGGTCAGCTTTCATCGGCTTGCGCAATGAAACGCTTTCCGTTGCCGCGATGTGCGTAAGCAACCCAGATTATTCGCCCCTCGCCAGTCACTGTTGAGACCCAGCTCAACTCCATCCGGCTTTCTTGAGACTGTCTGCGATGATTTCCCAGTATTTCATTGGGTCTTTTTCAGTGTGTCCTTCTGAAAGATGGCGCACAGCCCATGTTTGTAAAAACTCAATTTGAATCCTTATTCCTTTGCGAACTTCTCGATTTTCGCGTGTCGGCTGGCACAACCCTCATTCAGCCAGGAACAAAGATGCAGTTCCGGCTCGCGAGACCACTGAATTTGTAATCGATGTCGACTTTCAATTGACTGCAAGCTTCCGCGAATAAGTCAATCAACTACGCAAAGTTTTACAGCCGATCACATGATGCCTTGAATTCGCGTCTACGATGTGGCCGGGAACGTGATCGAGACGCACGACCACAAGGGCGCTGAGGCATCGTAACGCTAAGGTCCTACGGATTTCAGTTCTAGAAAGGCAGAAATATTGAAAACGGCAGGATTGAGACTCTGTCGTTTTGCCGCGCCGGTTGAATCCAGAACGTGAATTTCGCCGGAGCGAAAGCACGCACGGCAAGTAGTCAATCGCCTGCTCTTGCTTCAAGAACTCTGGTTCGACTCCAGGCGCTTCAAATACTTTCCAGACGTTCCTGAATGGTCTGATTTCGGTGATCGTCACCGGAACAATTGCACTTTGCTAAAATCCACCGTATCTGTTCGCTTGAACATGAGCGAGTCAAATAACGACAAAACGCTATCAACAACGAAGAATACCGGGCCGCGGTACACCGGCGAACGGCTCTTGCGTGAACGCCCTAAAATCTATCGCTAGGTGGTCCGCTTACTCGGCGAGGGATGGTCAGCGAACAAAATTTGCAAATGGTGTCACGTCGCCAGAGAGACCGTCCGAGCGGTGGAACGTCGCGAAGCCGAGAGTATAAGCCAACGAAAAAAGAGCATCATAGGAATCTTGGGCAACGTTGCGGAGTTGGGCGCCGGCCGAATGGAGGAAACGATTGGCGAAGCGAGGTCGCGCGACGCAACGATTGGAACCGGGGTGGCCATCGACAAGATCCTTGCGCTGACGGGCCAAATGCCAGCCGTGAATATCGCCAATATTTGGATGCCGACTGAAGCCGAGCGTCGGGCCAATTACGAGACAGACCGTAAACTGGATCGCATCGTGACCATGCTTACGGCTGTGGACGAAGGTGGTTCTAATGCCCCGTAAACGCACGAGGTTGCCCGGTAGCGCGCTTACTCATCGTGACGCGACAATCCACCGCGCATGAACGGGACAAACTTTAGTTCAACGCGCTAAGCCCGCATGTGGTCAAATCAGCCTTGATGTCTGAGAGCGTCGTCGTTTGTTCGGTCGCACTTTTGCTGCCTTCGGTCTTGTTCGTCACGTGTTCGGACCTTGGGCTTCCCAAGCGGAAGGTGTCACGGGCATTGGTTGAGGTATTTGGCCTACTCTATGTCGCCGTGGTGCTTCTGTCCTTGTGATTCAAACCTACAGCCCAGCGCCGATGCCAACGCCGAAGAATGAGCCGTTGTTTTACGGACCGGTAGATTGGTCACCGAAAGTGAATCCCCGCACTGGGATCGGCTCGATCGTTGTCTAGCCGCTGGTCACGTCTGGCAACCGTCCCATCGCGGCACGCTTGTCGTCAGTTGTTAGGTGCGTGTATTGGCGTGACACCGCGGCGCTTTCGTGCCCGACGATTTCCCGCGCGATAAAGTCCGAAGCGCCTGCTGCTTTTAGCATTGTCACCGCACTGTGACGCAAGCTATGAAAGGAAATCTCGCTAGCCTCACGCGCTCGCGAACGCCCCTTTCCGGTCGCCCGGTGCGTGGGTGGCTCAACAAGGCCAGCATCGGCCAAAATCTCTCGAAACTGATTCGACAAGCTGCCTGTGCGCTTGGCACTCGCCGCACGCGGAAAGATGAAAGCGTTCGGGTTATCACTTGCTGGCAATGATGCCAGGTAATCGCTGAGCGGTAGAACAATGCGTCGTCCTGTTTTTTTAGCTGTGAATGCAATCTCAGCGGCGTTTAGATCAACGGCTCGCCATGTGAGTTTTGCCAGATCGCCAAGCCGTTGGCCGAGATACAGCCCAAAAAGCACAAGCCCGCGCCATTCCTGATCGCCATGACACGCTTTCAAAATGCGCTTGATTTCGGCCAGCGTGAACGGTCGGCGTTTCGATTCCGCTCTAATTTTTAGTAGCTTCACGCGCTGCGCTGGATTCGCTGTCAGCAAGCCTTGCCGCACGGCTTCACCGAAACAGACGCGCAACACTTTCACACTGAGATTCGCCGTTGCGGGGGAGCGTTCTCTCCCCTCTCGGTCGCGGAAACGCGCGATGTCGCTCGCCTGCAAAGTGGAGATGTCACGCTTGCTATTCGCTTCACCCACAAATTCCGTGAAGCGTTCAACGATGGGCTTGTAACGCGTGTGCGTCGATTCCCCCGCCTCGATCGCTTTAGCCTGCAGCCAAGTTTCACACCAAGCTTTAATGGAGGCACTAGGCAGCGATTCGACATTGGCTGCAGTGAAAACGTCCCTAACGCCTTGGGCGATTACTTCGCGTGCGGCGTCCACGCTCAGGTTGCCGTTACGCGCCTTGAGCGCGGCTTTGTGCCACGCCCGGCAGATTTCGAGCGCCTGCCTTTTGTCACGAGTTTTCGTTGAACGAAAGACACGTCTGCTCTGGTTCGTTTCGGGGTTAAAGATCGAGAACGCGCAGAACCAGTACGGTCTGCCCGGTTGCCGATGAATGCTTGGCATAGTGCATAATTAGGACGCATAACATCCGCTTATGTTCAAGGATGTTTTCTAATGTCCACTTTCATAGGCAAATTCGCCAGCAAAGAGGGCTATGGTAGAACCGTGGGTTCGAATCCCACCCCTTCCGCGAGTTCCTATTTTTCACGGGTAATGACGCTTTCTGGACGAAAGCGTTGAACATCACCGAGGATCGCGCGCCTGTCGCCCTTTGGCATCGAATCAAAGTGCCTTCAAAGAAGATAGAGACTTCATCGATTGGTTAGGCTATTCGCCGCAATGCGATGTAAGGGTGCCTCCACGGTATTCTCGCTACGGCGAAATTCCCTGAAGATTTTCCGGCGTTTAGGAGAAGTAATCACTGTGTTGCTCTGCTCACGACGAGTTTGGCCAAAAGCTCTGTGTGCGTTGAATTGTAAAGGCGAAATTCGTATCTAGACCCTGTCTGAATCCAATTCGCCACTCTCGAGCCTTCACGCATGTGCGCGAATAGCACCTCTTCACCCCTATTTATTGAAACGTAAACCTTGCCGATGTCGGTACTGCCTGTGTTCCACGAAATTCTTGTCTCACCAAGTTCGTTACCGAAAGGGACTGGATTGGGCGATGCGGCTAGGCTGGTAGGTTGGACCTTGGTTACGAACACGATGGATTGTGTGATGAACATGCTGGCGAACTTTGAGGCTCTACGCTCTGCTGCCGGGTATTTTGTTGTGACGTTGAGGGCCCCTTGCTCGTCTACCAACTCTTTCACAAATCCGACCATCCCATAAGAGTGACAAGGGAAGGGAACCTTCATGCTGTTACTCACCGCGTCTGATGACGGCGAGCGAACCGAGGACACAGGCGAATGTGTAATATTGAATCCTTTACCATCCGGGAAATCATCCCAGTAGCCTGTGCCCCAATCCTCGATCGCATATAGCCCGCCCGGCTTCAGGTGGCTTTCAAACAGGTGCCAGAACGTCGTTTTGGTCAGTGCCCCAATATGCGAGGCGTCGTCTATGATTATATCAAACCCATCTGGAGCTACCTTATTCCCGACCTCAGATAGAAACCGTGTATCTGCCTGGCTGCCCTGAAAAACTTGAATGCGCTCTCCAGGCTCGAAGTCTTTCGGCAGGTGAATGTCGATCCCAACGATCGTACCGCGGGGGAAATAGTCGCGCCACAATCGAAGTGAACCGCCTTTGTGAACCCCAACCTCCAGTAACTTGATCTCCTCGTGGACCCACGGCGCCAAAATCGGGTCGTACGTATCCAGATAGCCTATCCTTATCTTGTCGCTATCGTACGAATCCAACGCTAACTGTCTACTTCGCATGGTGACTGGGAATTCCTTGACTCGCCTGGAATCTGGTCTGGTTAACAATAACAGATCCGGTCACCGCAGCGATTTGCCTCTCGCTTTCCGTCTTGTCGAATCCACAGCACCGCTTTCTGCATAACTTGAGTACAGCCGTTCGACGTCGGGCACTAGAATTTGAATCCGGCTGCGTGCGCGTCTTGGTAAAACATGCGGACCGTGTCGAGAGAGAGTTCGTCGAGGTCTTTGCCTCCGAGCTCGATCAATTTCGTTAGAATATCATGCGGCACGGTCACGATATGGCAACCGCAGGCGGCAGCTTGAAATACGTTCAGCACCTCGCGAACACTCGCCCATAGAAGTTCAGCCTTAGGCAAACCGCGCAGAATCTGCAATGACTCCGTCATAATCGGCATTGGATCGACGCCGGTGTCGGCGATTCGCCCGGCAAAAACCGAAACAACGGCCGGCACACTGGGATCTAATGCGGCAGCAACCGCTTCGACCTGTGAGCAGGTTAACACCGCGGTGACATTTACTTTTACGCCATCGCCAGCGAGTTGTTCGATCAGGTCAAGGGAGGATTCGCCCTTCGTATTTGTGATCGGAACTTTAACGTAAACGTTGTCTTGCCACTTATGGATCTTGAGCGCTTGCCGGCGCATCTCGGGAAAATCGTCAGAGAAAACTTCAAACGAGATGGGTTTCGATTTGACCTCTTTAAGCACTGCCCGAGCAAAGGTCTCGTAATCCGACAGTCCGGCCTTGCGCATCAATGTCGGATTGGTAGTCAGACCGTGGATATAGGGCTTGCGATAAAGTTCCGTGATGCCTTTGAGATCTGCCTCGTCAGCGAAAATCTTCACAGGTATATCCACCAGGTGCAGACTCATCCCTGCAAAACTAAACCCAACCGAAGAGAGAAAAGCAAACAGTATTAGAGGAGAGTCTCCCGCAGAAGCGCTTTCACAGCATCGCGAAAGTTCGCGACAATGAAATCGGGTGTCTCACGCAGCCTTTCGTTGTAGCCGCGCGCAATAAAGATCGCTCGACAACCTGCGGCACAGGCGCAGTCGATATCGCGCCAACGATCACCGATGACGTAGCTGCAGCGGAGGTCAATTTTCAGCTCGGCCGCGGCTCGCAGGATCAGACCCGGCTTCGGCTTGCGACAATCGCATGGCTCGCCATAATGCTCTCCCGCGTGATAGCAAATTTCGACACGATCAAGCAAGGGCAGAGCCGATTGCAGTTTTGCATGCATTGCCTCGACCACCTCGCGGCTTTGGGTGCCACGGCCGACATCCGGCTGGTTCGTCGTCACCACCAGTAGAAATCCCGCCGACTTAAGTCGTGCGCAGCCGTCTGCGACATCTTCATAAAGTTGAAAATCCTCGAGGCTGGTTGGAGGATGAGGCTGGCCATCGCGGACGACCGGCAGGTTCAGTACACCATCACGATCCAGAAAGACCGCACGTCGCGCTACTTCGTGCTTTCCCATTTTGTTTCGACAATCTTCAGGGCCGGATGTGAGATCCACAGATGCCACACGACGGCTTGGAACGCCTCAGAGTGCGCTGTGACGTTTGCGGAGTTAACGGTCGGAATCACAACTGCCACGTCTGCAACGCGCGCTGTGTAACCCCCATCCCGTCCGACAATCCCGAGAACGGCGCTGCCGCGTTGCTTCGCAAGCCGCAGAGCGGCGACCACGTTCGGGCTGATATTTTTTTCCACGCTGCCTCCGCCCACTGAAAGAACGAGAATCGCGTCTTTCTCGTTTAGCCGGCTTTCTTTTAGCCATTCCGCGAAAACCGAACTCCATCCCTCGTCATTGGTTCGGGCGGTTAGCTCCGACACATTATCGGTTGGAGCGTAACATTCCATCCCTGCAATCTTTCGGAAATCATTGACCGCATGAGAAGCGTTGGCGGCGCTACCTCCGACGCCCAGGATGAAAAGCCGTCCTCCCCGCGAACGCACGGCTGCCAATAGCGCAACCGCTTTTTCGCAAAGCGCCGCGTCGAGCTTCGAGACAATTTGCGCAGTCTCCCGCAGATGTTCCTCTGAATACATCATTACGAGAAAGCTGTTGGTTTCTCGCGCAGCAGGCAATCGAGTTCTGTCAAGCCTCCAGGCGACCCAATCTCATAGAAACGCTGTTTGACTTCGTATGCGGCCATTTGCCCGGTGGACACCAGGCGCGAGTAAACATCTGCCAAATCAAATGGCACGTTATCGGGGAATGAGGCAAAAACTGCGGCGCTTAAAACAGCGATGCCATAATCAATGTGGCGCATTTCCGGTCCAGGCTGTTTTTTGTCATAACCGTGAATCTCTCCGCGCTCAAACCAGACGTTACTCGCATCCCAGCGGCCTTCGTTTTCGAGGACCGTCATTAAAGCCGGTGTCCTGTTCAGCATAAAAGCTTTCACGATCGCGGGATAATCAACCGGCATGTACGAGTCTCCGTAGGTTACCAGAAACTGTTCCCCTAGCTTCGAAAGCGCGCGCTTCAGAGCACCGCCAGTCCCCAAAAGCATTGATCCGTCAGATGAATACATAATTTGCATACCCAGACTGGTCCCGTTACCCAGCTCGGCCTCAATCATCTCGCCGAGGTACCCGACACAAACTACTACTTTGCGAAAACCATGAGAACGCAGGAGCCGCAATTGGTGGATTATGAAAGGTTCGCCCGCGACCCTCAGTAACGCCTTAGGCGTTTTTTCAGTAACAGGTCGCAGTCGGGTTGCGAATCCTCCAGCCAGAATGGCCACCGGCCAATTGGCTAAGTCGGCCTTGTTTGCTGGCGCTCTCATTGATTGAGAATCTTGGTGCCCTCAGGTTCAAAGCGGAAACGGACTTCCATCAATCCTCTCTCGCGCATGGCATGGCGTAGACGAGCTTTATCCTGAGCATAGAACATGAGAAAACCGCCGCCGCCAGCGCCGATTAGTTTTCCGCCGAGCGCGCCATTCGCCATTGCGATATCATACCAACCATTGATACGCTCATTGCTGATCGCAGTGGAGCGTTGCTTCTTTGTCCGCCAGTGAACGTCCATTAGCCGCGCGAACTCGTGCAGATCACTTCGTTCCAATGCGCGCTGACTTTGTTGCCCCAATTCTTTGACGAAGTGCAGGTTCTCCATCATACCTTTGTCAGAGCGTCTGCTCTTATCGTCCTGTTCCTGTAAAATCTTTGAGGCCGATCGCGAGTAACCTGTAAAAAACAACAGGAGGTTGTCCTCGAGTTCGAGCAACGTTTCCTCCGCGAGCTTGAGCGGGGACGCCTCCACCAGGCCATCCGGCAGGAAATGAAAACATGTGATGCCGCCGTAGGCTGCGATGTATTGGTCTTGTTTACCTATGGGTTCGCGAAGTCTTTCCAGCTCAATGTGACAAGCCTGCTCAGCAAGCTCGGACGGATGCACAAGATTTTTGCTCAATGCATGCAAAGCCTTGAGTAATGCTGTTGTAAAACTGCCTGATGAGCCGAGCCCCGTTCCGGCCGGGATATCGGCCATGCTGGCGATCTCAAGGTTGCGTTCCTCCACACCCGCCAGTTTTAGCGCCTCCCTGAAGAGGGGATGCTTGATTTCCTCAATTGTGGCTACTTCTTCAAGACGCGAGTACTTCAATAGGAAGCCATCGATAAACCGGCGATGTACGCTGATGTAGACGTATTTGTCGATAGCAGCCGCAATAACAAAACCACCGTGCTGGCAATAATATGAAGGCAGATCAGTTCCCCCGCCGCCGAGTGAGATTCGCAATGGAGAACGTGTGATGATCATTTGGAAATCACAACGTGAAAGAGTTAACCAGCTTGTCCAGTGGATATCGACATCCTGGGTGCAGCCACCGAAAATTGCGGCTGACTTGATCTCTAGCTCAATCTTCTGCAATTCTCATTCTAGCCCCGGGACCTGCCTAAGAACTGATTCCACTTAGCCCGCGTTTCTGCAGGCACATTCATGTCGGCTTCCACGAGCCACGACACCGTAGTAAGCGAGTTTATAACAACGGAGACGGCAACCAACGCAATAAGCGGGTATCGCAGCCGAAACACCGGTCCGCTTCGCAGAAAAACGAAGAAGGCAAATACAAGGAATGGAAAAAACTCTGCCGTGTAACGTTGAGCCAGGCCCACGAACGATAAAATAACAATGATCTGTAGGAAAAGGCTTGCGGCGATCGTACGCTTCGCTCCGTCGGAACCTCCAGGTCGAAACAACATCGCGACGCCAATTACGGCGCCGAGCAGAATCCACGATGAGCACCATAACAGCGAGGAGTAGGTTTCGGTGAAAGGCATAACATAGAGAGTCGGCTGGTATCGCTGTCGGGCCGCCTGTAAGAACGGAGGCTCATGCTTTAGTTCAGGACGCCGAAGGATGAAATAGTCGGCGAAGCTGTAAGGTATCCGTTCAAGACGAAACAGCCCATGCTTGAGCGCGAAGTCCCGTTGGTCGGAATTGATGGAGTAACGCAACGGCATACCGCTAAAACTGCCAAATCTCGCGTAAGTCAAAAACAGATAAAAGACGAACGCCGCCCCGAGCGGCAAGAGCAGCGCGCCGACATTACGTATCGGGCGGCGAAACAAACGATACGCGAGAACGGGCGCAATCAGGAGGTAGGGCGCGCCGAACGTAGCCCTGGATAGCAAAGCTGCAGCGGCGCAAAAAGAAAAGGCTAGCAGGCAACGGGACAAGGCAGCGTTTTCTGCCGTCAGACACCGACACGCGAAATAAAGAGCTGCGAGTGACCACCCCAGGCCCCAAATAATCGCTTCGTCATAGATGGAAAGATTTCCGAGAAGCAGAAGCAACGGCGATGCAAGCCCAAATCCAACGACCGAAACATTACCCACCAAATTTCGCCAGCAATTCGAAAGCTTGGACGAGCGCAAGGCCATTCGAGTAAGCCCGGCAAACGCAGCTAACGCGATCATTCCCGCACAAAACCCGGAAATGCGGGACCAGTACCCTCGCCCACCGGGATAAATAAGGTTTAGTGGAATACGCAGGAACGCTGGGAAGGGCCCAAAGTACATGCGCGCCCTACCGTCTACGAACATTGCCTCGTGCGCGATCGCCTCCGCGTCGACTCCAACGTCACCTCGCAGGAAATGTTCGGCCTGTGAATCGTAGGCCCTGCCGAGCACTTCTCTGACGAAGACGTCGCCGCCTCCGGTCATCGTGAATATCCACAAAAGCGCGCCCAGTATGACAACTACTGGCAAGAGGTTTGGTGCCGGGTTTTCTTCAGCCATTAAGAGAGCGACTAAATGTTAATAAACCTGCTACGAGCACTACTTAGCGGACCGATGATATAGTTCCAGTTGTGCTAATCGCAATCGCCTTTCTTCGCCGCGGCGAATAGATTCAGACCAAACTTGTGGTACCTCAGTTGTATTTGACTTGGCTTGAAGCCGGAACGCACCAGTAAAGGCCAGAGATCGCGTTTACCATAATACATCTTGTGATCATCGATTTCGAGTTTCGGACTCAATCCAAGCCGGAACGCAGATAGCTCCAGGAACCGCTTTCCGATCCACGTAGGAACATTAATCAGCAACAAGCCTGACGGTCTGAGTACCCGCCGTGCGGATTGGGTTACGAACTGTGGGTCAACTAAATGCTCCAGCAGCGAGATAAGCATAACGACATCGAGTGTGTTGCTTTCGAGCTCCGGTAGTACCTCCTCAATTGGTGCTTGATAGAACGTGAAGTTCTGATGCACTAACAGCTCCGGTGCGATCTGAAAATCGACTCCGATACCTCGTTTCAATTTGGGTTTCAAGGCGATTAGGTTAGTGGCGCGGTAGCCGCAGCCTAATTCCAGCACCTCAAGATCGTTGCGGTTTCGCAAGCATCTGCGAATTGCCACCTGCGACAGCCACGCTCCTGCCCGATCGGCCAGAGTCAATCCATGCTGGCCGTAACTTTCGTGCGTACGCAAAGTCACTGCCGAGATGTTGAGGTAACCCGCTTTGCCATCTCCATAAGCAGGGTAAAGCAGAATGTCTGGAACCCAAGGATAACCAGTAGAAGACCGAGAATCGCTGGATGAGAGATAACCTTGAGAGTGAGTCCCAGCTTAAGGTATTGGTAAACCAAACTGCCAAGAAGAATCAGACCCACGACCATCAATCCACCTGACACGAGCATTCCACGATCGTAGCCGAAGAATTTTTGAACCCGCCTAGCAAACCGAGGCCGTAGCCCGTGCAGGACGCGTGCAAGAATTCCGATTTGAATTGAGCTGTAACCAAGCGTCGCGCATGTCACGCCTAAAAGCATCCAGTACAAGCTGAATCCAATATTTCCAATTCTAACCGGCCCGGTAGCCAGGCCGAAAGAAAACAACAAACCTGTGAGCATAAGTACGATGCCTGGAACAAGCAGGAATGAGTCTGCCGCATAGACCAGCATGACCTTTAAGTTCTCCCACCCAGCAATCCATGGTGACCTCCAACCCACGCGACGGTGGTGACTGGATCTGCCCTCGCGGTCCTTATAGAACTTGATAGGTACTTCAGCAGTGGCGAGATTCAATCGCGCAGCTTTTAGGACCATCTCGCTGGCGTATTCCCAAGACTCGGAGGTAATGTTGATCTTCGCCAAAGCTTCCCGAGTCACTCCGCGTATCCCACAGTGAATATCCGAGTAGTTGCTGCGGTAAATACGGTTAAGAATCCAATTTGTCAGCGGTGTACCAAAGTAACGGTGCAATTTGGGCATGGCTCCCTTCTCGATGCTGCCTCTAAAGCGGCTACCCATCACAAACTCCGCACCTTTCCTAAATTCTTCCACGAAAGGAGCCAGCTCACGAAAATCATACGTCAAGTCCGCATCTCCCATTAAGATCCACTTTCCGCGAACATAAGGAATGGCATCCAGATACGCGCGACCGACCCCACGTTTTGGAGTACGCAGAACTTCGCCACCACGTTCCAGCACAATCTTCGCAGTGTTATCGGTCGAACTGTCCACAATAAGAATCTGCCCGACCACCCCGGCACGCTCGAGGCCTTCCTTGCACCAGTCCATGAATTCGCCGACGGTAACCTCCTCATTCGAAGCGGGGATAACGATACTTAGTTCTACGTCATCTAGCGCCGCGCTTTGTGGCAGCAGGTGCTCAACGACGCACGGCTGAGCAGTTTTGTTCGTTGGCAGACGGTCATTTTGCATAGAATTTCGGCGACGTTAGCGGCGGCGCGGATCGTGTAAGTGTGTTTACCGCGCCCAATTTAATCTGTTTGTTGGGGTGACGATAATTTCCGGTTTGCGCTTAGACAAACAATCTTTACAGAACAACAGAGTCCGAGCAGCATTTTCCTAGAGAGCGACATCATAAGCGAGTTGAGGCCTAACAATTCTCCGAGAGCAACTCGATGAATACGTGCTACGCGCCCGCCAGATGATGACCGCTATTTCCAATCGACGTCCCCGAAGCGGGAGGGCCGGCGGCAACTTACAAGCGCTAGCGAGAACGCGTCCGAGGGTAACCTGACATCCCTGGGTTAATCCCGAGAGCGATAGGGCACTCGCCGTTAGTGGTGCAGCCGGTTAGGGAACAACCAAGCTCCAGCCCATCGGAAGAGTTGGGCCGAACGCGGCACTGACGTAAACATTGTTGTTCAGATACCAGATTGCTGTCCGCCGACCCACGGGATCGTAAAGCAGATAATCGGAATGCCCGTCCCCGTTAAAGTCTGCCATGGCTACTAAGAGCCAGCCGCTGGAAATTGTGGGCCCAAGAGCGCCTCTAAGAAGCGTTGGCTGATAAGTACTAAATAGCTGTCCGGTGATTACCGGGATTGGACAAGACATAGTCCGGGTGACCATCACGATCAAGATCTGCGACTGCAACTAAACTCCAACCTGCTGGAAGAGTCGGACCGTACACACCGATGACATAAACATTGTTATTCATGTACCAGATCGCTGTCTAACGGGTGGTAGCATTGAAGTGGGGCCGAACAATGCGTAATCCGGACGAGTGTCGCGATTGAAATCCGCCACACCTTCAAGGACCCAGCCGGGTGTGATACTTGGACCCATCGCTCCACTCTGAAACACATTGTTGTCTAGATACCATATGGCTGTCTGGCGTGTGCCCGGATTATGTAACACATAGTCCGGGTGATCATCGTTGTTAAAGTCACCTACTGTAGCTCTTCGCACCGTAAGCACATCCGAACCAATGCCAGGATTGATCTGTTCCGGTGATGCCCCCAGGCAATGCTGCTCGCAGAAATAATGGCACCTGCGACGATAATTAGCGGAATTGCGTTTTTGAATCGACTGAATGGATACATTCTTCTTCCTCTCTTTTTCCGATTTGATACTGCGATTGGGACCCTGGAGACGATGAATCGCAGTGGAATCTTGTAGACGAAAGTTTCGAAATCAGACGCTGCCCGTCTGTCGCTCTTAAATTAGACACCGGCAATTTAAACAAAATCGCCATTTCGCGGCGTCTCATTGTATGTCAGCCGAACGCCGCCCTGGGACAAAAAATCGTGTTTGCATCCTGTTCGTTCAACGGCAGCTTGCTGCCTTCATCTTTGTTTTCTATGAAAATGCCTTCTCAACGTTTAGCCTTTTTCAGCTCGATCGCGCTCGGTCTGATTTCGATTACCACAGGTTTCGCGCAGAAATTGCCTGATACGACACGCTTATTGCGCTTCCCTGCGACGAACGGAACACAAATCGTGTTTTGCTATGCGGGTCAGATCTACACTGTTGGCAAAGAGGGCGGCGTTGCGCGACGCTTGACGAGCGGTCCTGGCTACACCTCGTTCCCGCGTTTCTCGCCGGATGGGACCCAGCTCGCGTTCACTTCGCAATACGATGGCAACACCGAAGTGTATGTGATGCCAGCCGAAGGCGGCGTGCCAAAACGCTTGACGACTTCGGCGACGCTCGGTCGGGACGACATTTCTGACCGGATGGGGCCTAACAACATTGTGATGACATGGGAAAACACTAAGCCGCTGGTCGTTTTCCGTTCGCGCATGAAGTCGTTCAACGATTTCATCGGGTCGCTGTTTGCCGTCGGGCTGGACGCGGAATTGCCACAACAACTGCCGGTGCCGCGCGGCGGTTTCGTTTCGTTTTCTCCGGACGATTCGAAAATGGCCTATAACCAGGTGTTCCGGGAGTTCCGCACGTGGAAACATTATCGTGGCGGCATGGCGGACGACATTTGGATTTACGATTTCAAAACCGGCGCCATTGAAAATCTGACGAACAATCCAGCACAGGACATCTGTCCAATGTGGGGACCGGACAACAAGATCTATTTCATCTCCGATCGCGACAACCGTATGAATCTGTTCGTTGTCGACCTCGCGACGAAGGAAACCAGACAGCTCACGCGCTTCACGGATTTCGATATCAAGTTCCCGTCCATCGGCAAAGACTCCATAGTCTTCGAGCAAGCGGGATATATCTGGCGTTACGATCTGGCGAGCGGTCAGGCAACGCCGGTGCCTATCGACATCAAGGAGGATTTCGCGATTGGCCGCTCGGCGTTTGTCGATGCATCCAGGCACATCGAATCGGTGAATCTCGCGCCGGATGGCGAACGCACCATCGTAGTCGCACGCGGTGATCTTTTTTCTGTGCCGGCAAAAAACGGAACGCCGCGCAACCTCACCAGGACTTCGGGCGCGCACGAACGCGACGCAGTTTGGTCGCCGGACGGAAAGTGGATCGCCTATAACTCGGATGTGACCGGTGAGAACGAACTCTACGTCCGCTCACAAGATGGCAAAGGCGAACCGCAACAGATCACAAGCGGCGCCGACACCTACTACTACACACCGAAATGGTCGCCGGACAGCAAGAAGCTGCTCTGGAGCGATCGGTTGCAACGATTGCGTTATGTCGATGTCACGAACAAAACGGTGACGCTCGTCGATCAAAGCAAATTAGGCGAGATCCAAGGTTACAACTGGTCGCCGGATAGTCAGTGGATTTGCTGGGGACGCCCGGAACAGAACGAAATGTCTCGCATCTACCTTTACTCGCTCGCTAACAAACAGCAGACCGCTGTCACTGATAGTTGGTACGGCTCTGGCGAAGCAGTCTTCAGCGATGACGGCAAATATTTGTTGCTCAGCTCCGCGCGCGATTTCAAGCCGACATTTGGCGAAGAAGAATTTGCAAATGTTTATCGAGACATGGAGCGCGTGTATCTCATCACGCTGGCTAAAGAAACGGAAAATCCGCTCGCTCCGAAAAGCGATGAAGTCGGGAACGCTGGAGAAAAACGACAGAATGAAAAAGCAAAGGAAGGGGAAGAGAAAAAGCCCGAGGAAAAGGCCGCCGGTAAAAAGCCGGAAGAAAAGCCAAAGAAGCCAGTCGTCGTAAAAGTGGATACCGATGGAATCCAGAACCGGATTCTTGGGCTGGAAATTACGCCCGGAAATTATCGTAACATCAGGATGCTGGATAACGGGAGGATCTTTTATCTACGCCGCACAGCCGCTGATGAAGTCGGTGAGGATGACCAGGAAGGTTTCCCCGAAAGAGACAGAAAATCGCATCTTTGCGTTTACAACCTGGACGATCGCAAGGAGACGGTCCTCGGCGACGCGAACAATTACCAGATCACGTTCGACGGCAAAAAGATGCTGGTGAAGATAAAAAGAGATTACGCCATCGTCGATGTGCCAAAGGACAAGCTCGACACCAAGGACCACGAGCACAGGATCGAGAAGCTTGACATGCAGTTAGATCGGCACGCCGAGTGGAACCAAATCTATTTCGAATGCTGGCGGCAAATGCGCGATTTCTTCTTTTCGCCCACGATGAACGGCATCGATTGGAAAGCGATGCGGGATAAGTACACCGCGTTGCTGCCTTTCGTAAATCATCGCAACGATCTGACCTTTCTGCTAGGCGAGCTCATCGGCGAGTTGAACAATGGGCACACCTACGTTGGCGCAGGTGAGCGTCCCGACACGCCTCGCATCAAGCTCGGCTTGCTCGGCGCAGAATTTTCTCGCGACCCGGCCACCCGCGCATATCGCATCGAGCGCATTCTGCCCGGGGAAAATTGGGACAAGAAGACGCGCTCGCCGTTAACCGACATCGGCGTGGACGTGAAACCAGGCGATTACATTCTGGCGATCAACAACACACCGGTCGCAAGCTTGCCAAACCTTTACGATGCGCTCATCGGCACCGCGGACAAACAAGTTGTCCTGCGTGTGAATTCCAAACCAACTGACGCAGGCGCGCGCGATGTGACCGTCGTGCCCATCGATGACGAAGGGCCGCTTTATTACATCGACTGGGTGCAAAAGAACATCGATTACGTCAACAAGAAGACCGGCGGCGAGGTTGGGTATCTGCACATTCCCGACATGGGCCAGCCTGGTTTGAACGAATTCACCAAGCTTTATTTTCCCCAGATCCGAAAGCATGCGCTCATCGTTGATGTTCGCGGCAACGGCGGCGGGTTTGTCTCGCCGCTGGTGATTGAGCGACTTCGACGCGCGCTGGTAATGATCGGGATCGCACGCAACGGCATGCCGCAAACCGACCCGCCGCAAACGTTTGTCGGCCCGATGGTCAGTTTGATTAACGAATTCTCCGCGTCCGACGGCGATATCTTTCCCTACCGCTTCAAGACTCTTGGCCTCGGCAAGTTGATTGGAAAGCGCACCTGGGGAGGCGTTATCGGCATCCGTGAATCGCTGCCCCTGGTAGACGGCGGCCAATTCTTCAAGCCCGAATTCGCGGTTTTCTCAAAAGACGGAAAACGGTGGGTTGTCGAAGGCCATGGCGTCGACCCCAACATCGTGGTCGACAATGACCCTGGAAAGGAATTCAAAGGGGAAGACCAGCAGCTCGATCGGGCAATTCAGGAAATGCAGGAAGATTTAAAAACCAAACGCTTCGACTTACCCTCCCCTCCACCCTGGCCAAACCGGAATCCTGCAGCGGGTGGCTAGGGGTTGCCCCGGCCGCTCGATTAGTTTAGCGACTGCACCGCCATCAATTGGTGCGCTACGCCCCGACGGCTCGGAGCGAGTCAGCGGAGGGATTTAGAGACATGCGAGACGCCGCTGGGAAGCGAAACTAAAGAGAGACACTGCGGCTATCTTTGCTGGCCAATTGCCAATGCTTATCCGCGGTGTTTATTACGAAGATTGGAAGCCTACGAGGGCTTTAATCACGATGTCCCGCGACCAATTTCTTGCCGCTATGCAGGCAACGATTGTGGCTGATCGCGTGATCGATCCAGGAGTTCAAAACACCCTCGCTATGATCGCCAGTCACGGCAGGCAGGAAGAAATGCTAAAGGTAATGCATACTTTTCCGCGCGACATGCAACCATTATTTCCAGCGCTAGCTTCGACAACATAAAGCGGCGCGATCAGCCGCATGGAACGAGCTTTCCCAAACCGCATCGAAGCCGGGCGACAGCTCGCGGAAAAGCTGCAGAAATACGCCGGACGCGACGGCGTAATCGTGCTCGGCCTGCCGCGCGGCGGTGTGCCTGTTGCCAACGAAGTTGCGAAACGCCTGCGTGCGCCACTCGACGTTTTTATCGTGCGCAAGCTTGGCGTGCCCGGTTTTGAAGAGCTGGCTGCCGGCGCGATCGCTTCAGGCGGGGTGCGTGTTTTAAATGAAGACGTAATGCGCGCCATACCGCATGCAGATCAAGCCATCGAGACGTTAACGGCGCGCGAAACAGTAGAACTGCAACGTCGCGAACAAATCTATCGCCAGGGACGCCCTGCGCCGGAACTGCACGATCGGATTGCCATTTTGGTCGACGATGGATTGGCTACCGGTGCGACGATGCGCGCAGCAGTGAAGGCTTTGCGGCAACGAGGGGCCGCGAAAATTGTCGTCGCAGTTCCGGTAGGTCCACCGGATACCTGCCACGAGATCGAAGAACAAGCCGACGAAACGATCTGTCTAAGCATGCCTGAATTCTTTCAAGCTGTTGGCCAGTACTACGAAGATTTTTCCCAGACAACAGATGAAGACGTGCGCGAGTTGCTGACTCAGGCTACGCGTGACATTGCTGAGCGAAGCTGAATTGAGGAAATAATGGCTTAGGTGGGGTTTTTGATCCTGCTCTTGCTCAGTCATTCGCTTACGTCGTCGCATGCCACTTTGTTATTCCGACCGAAGTGGAGGGATCCCTAATTTTTGAAGACAACAGCAAGAGATGTCTCGGCCCCGCTCGACATGACAAAAAGAGACGAAGTATGAGTATGAGCGAAGTCCAAATCCACGCTGGGCGCGCAATTCTCTCGGGAAATTTGAATATACCTAAGGGTGCGAGCGCCCTGGTTCTTTTCGCACATGGCAGCGGCAGCAGCCGCCACAGTCCGCGGAATCAATTTGTGGCGCGCACACTAAACGAAGCTGGGCTCGCAACGTTGCTCTTTGATTTGCTCACGCCAGAGGAGGAAGCGATCGATATGCAGACTCGAGAGCATCGGTTCGATATTCACTTGCTGGCCGAGCGCCTCGTGCATGCAACAAGGTGGGCAAAGCAGCAAGAGCAGACGAGCAATTTGCGGACTGGCTATTTCGGCTCCAGCACGGGAGGCGCGGCAGCATTGGTGGCTGAGGTCTACGTCCCGCGGGACATAGGCGCGGTTGTATCGCGCGGCGGGCGCCCGGATTTGGCGGGTGAAGCTTTGCCAAGAGTGCAGGCACCAACTCTCCTTATCGTCGGCGGCAACGACGAGATCGTTATCGAGTTAAACGAGCAGGCGCGCGATAGGATGCATTGCGAAGTAAAGCTGGAGATTGTTCCAGGCGCGACGCATCTCTTCGAGGAACCGGGGGCGCTGGAGAAAGTCGCACAACTCGCGAGCGATTGGTTTGCCAAACACATTTGCAGCGGTGTTTCGCACTGAGAACGGTTAAAAAGGTAGAAGAGTTACATTCTCAAAAGGATTCTCCCGACCAGGCCTCTTCTTTACCTTTTTTAACCTCTTTTACTGTCACGATAAGTGACCACCCGTCCCCAAAGACTTTTCGTTCCCCAGATGCCGCCACGCAGGCACTCGAACTGCACGATCTGGCTGTGATCAACGAACAGGTTCACGTCCGCGCCGTAATTTTTGATGTACCACGCGAAGACTTCGGGATCGGCGGCTTCAAACATAAGCTTTTCCATTCCTAGCTCTTTGATGAATTTTGCGGGAACATCTGTGCGCTATAGGTCGACGTTTTCGGTGATACCTTCGCTTTCGATCATGATGATTTCCGCGCCGGCATCGAGAAATCGCTTTGCCAGCGCGATAGCCCAGCTCGGATCGCGCGTACCTTCGGCCTTCAACTCGGCCGCGGCAGTCGCGCCACCAGCCCCGAACTGAATCCCTACTTCCGGTTTCGCTTTTGATCCGGATTTGCGCACCAATTCAATCAGCCGGATCCAATCATCAGTCGGAATCGAGACGAAGCCGGCAGAGATCTCGATGACATCGAACCCAAGCTTCTTGCATTCGGCAACGTACCGGCGCACGGCCTCGTCGCCTTGCACGAGCACGTGTTCAATGAAGCCGCCCGTGGAAACGAGCACGTTATGCCTATGGCAAAGATCGATGATCTCCCGAACTGCTCGTTCTGGCATCAGCGTGAACGAGCCCCCCGCAAACTTCAACGAATCGACATAGCCGCCCATACTTTCAAAAAGATCCTCGAGGTAACGCGGACCGACCACCGAGTAGTACGGCCCACGGATCTCGGTTAGGCCGCGATTGCGCGGTTTGCCTTCCCTCTCGTTGACTCGCAAGAAGGGAAAACTGCGCTCAAATTCTTTCTTTTTCACTGCCCCTAATAGGAACGGAACGCGAAGCGCAATTGGCCGCCCCCGGGTAGCAAACTCACGCTGGGAGCTTAAATTGACCATGAGTCAATGAAGCTTTCGGCACGCAATTTCTCCGCCCTAACGACCGACCTTTATGAGGTCACGATGGCGTGCGGTTATTGGAATGCGGCGGTGAGTGATTACGAAGCAGCATTCCACGTCACGTTTCGGGAAAACCCGTTTGGTGGGGAATTCACTGTCGCGTGCGGGCTCGCGATGGCGATCGATTTCCTGCGTACATTCCATTTTGAGAAAACAGAAATTGATTATCTCGCGTCCCAGCGAGGCAACGATGACAAACCGCTATTCAGCGCCGGCTTTCTCGACTACCTGCGCAGTCTGCGACTGACTTGTGATATCGACGCAATTCCCGAGGGGACGTTAGTTTTCCCGAATGAGCCGCTGATTCGAGTGTGCGGTCCGGTTGTCCAATGTCAGCTTCTGGAAACCGCGTTGCTTAACATTCTCAATTTCGAAAGTCTCATCGCCACGAAGGCGGCCCGCGTGTGCTTGGCTGCCGACAATGCCCCAGTCATCGAATTTGGTTTGCGCCGCGCACAGGGCGTTGATGGCGGTTTGACCGCGGCGCGCGCGGCTTATATCGGCGGCTGCGCGGGCACGTCCAACTTGCAAGCCGGCCAGCGGTTCGGAATCCCAGTGAGCGGAACGCAGGCGCACAGTTGGATCATGTTTTTTGAGAGCGAGCGCGAAGCATTTGAGGCATACGCCAAAGCGATGCCAAACAACTGCGTATTCCTGGTGGACACCTACAACTCACTCGATGGCGTGCGGCACGCGATCGATGTAGCCAGACAACTGCGCACCAATGGACACGAAATGATCGGTGTGCGGCTGGATTCTGGAGACCGCGTCGCATTGAGCATCGAGACGCGCCGAATGCTTGATGAAGTCGGTTTTAAAAACGCTATGATAGTCTGCTCGGGGGACCTGGACGAACATGTGATTGCGGACTTGAAGCGGCGCGGTGCGAAGATCGACATGTGGGGCGTAGGCACAAACCTCACGACCGGCCACCCCGATGCGGCATTGGGGGGCATTTATAAACTCGGCGCACTACGCCGCCCCGGCGGTCAATGGCAATACCGTATTAAACTTTCCGATGACCGGGCGAAGACGTCAGTTCCGGGCCTGTTGCAGGTTCG
>Ga0066903_100000684_pt1 | contig 22282 bp, 24 predicted proteins | sample PanSoiMetaGPlot1_FD_67491 | JGI IMG/M metagenome (GOLD analysis project Ga0066903, IMG submission 67491) | Tropical forest soil microbial communities from Panama analyzed to predict greenhouse gas emissions - Panama Soil - Plot 1 (version 2) | ecosystem: Environmental > Terrestrial > Soil >... | reverse complement strand
AAGGCAGCGTTGGCGAAGGAGAACAGGAACTGACGTCGCTCGTAGTGACCCTTCCGGGTCTTGTGCTCGTGCAGATGTCGGTTCTCCTTCCACCACGCATTCTCAGCGCGGATGGCCTGAAGCATGAGGCTGGTGAAGAGCAGACGAGCGCGGTCGATGTCGGACTTGAATCCGACACCCCAGTACACGATCGTCTCACGGTACATCTTGCCATCGATCTCGCGCGGGTTCTTTCCGCCGCGCACGACGACCTTGCAGTCGCAGAAGTACAGCACGCTGGTGGCGAGCTCGGCAAGCGGGAATCGGTAGATCCCGATCACGACGAACTCTTCCTTGACCACCTTGTCTGTCTCGCTGCGAAAGCCGCGAGCAGCTGCGAGCAGTGCCTCGTCGATGGCGTACTTGGCCATGAGCTCCTGTGCCTTGGCGGTCAGAATCTCCGCCTCTTCAGGCGTCGTGCTTTCCGCCTTGGCCAGAAGCTTGGCGATCTTGTCGGCATACTTCGCCTGAAGATCTGCGGTCATGTTACCTCCCTGTTGTATTCGGTGCGGGTGCACCAATCTGCCCTCTCTCGTGAAGAGGGCAGTCTGCTACACCCTGGCTTAGTGCTTAGTCCGCGTCGAACGTGCTGACGTAGACGCAGGGCACGTCGAAGAACTTCTGAAGTGCCGGCGACCGCTCCGCCATGTACAAACGCTGAGCGTGCAGCGTGTAGCCAGTGCCGAAGCCGCTTGGCATGAACGAGTACGAGACGCCCGAGAGCAGCTGGGACGTGATGCCCTGCTTTTGCTCCGGCGTCACGCTGAACGGAAGCGTCGGAACCTGCTCCGACCGCGCAATGCGGGCGAGGCTTTCCGGGATGCGCTCCTCGATGAAGTGCCTGATCGTCTCGTTGGTCTTGACGATCACGTCCGGCGGACCGTCCTCACGCCACTCCGGCCACTGTGCCGGATTGTCGATGTAGAACGAATCCTCGACACCGTAGCGGTCGTACGTGCGTACTCCGCCGCCCGGCACCTTGAACTCGACGTGACCGGACGCGAGGAAGATGCTTTCGCGCCGACCTTCGCCGCTGAAGAAGCGGATCGTGATGGTGATCTCGCCGTTCGTGAAGGTGAGCAGGTTGTTGTTCCACTGCTCGTCGCGGCTTACTTCGCGCTCGAAGCCGTCCGGCGTGAGGATGTCACGCATGAGACGCGCCTCGGACGGAATGACCGCCTTGGCCTTCTTCTTCGTGGCCATGCTTGGTACCTCCCTGTTGTGTTATGGTGCTCCGGTGTGGCGCACCAGTCTGCCCTCTCGTCGGTGAGAGGGCAGCTTTGCTGCGCCCTAGCGGATGGGCACTAGCCTGCCCTGACCGGGCTGGCCAGTTCTGTGAACTCCTGTGCGAGCCAGTCTGGGACTGGCGTGTTGTTCTCCTTCATGCGAAACGTGAAGAGCGACGTGGCGAACGGCAGACACTCAGGACATCCGTTCAGACCACCTTCGATCGCGTTGTTGCAGCCGCAGTTCTCGCAGCTGCACACCGTGATCTCGATCTCGTCCTCGCGGACTGTGACCATGTTAGGCATTGTGTTACCTCCCTGTATGTTTCTGTTTGGTGCTCCTTCTGAAACACCGTGAAGGGCAGCCTGTGCTTCTGGCGTGGCTGCCCTCGAACGCTACCTCAGAAGGAACTCTGGGCCGAACGCGGCGACCGCAAGGGTCCTGGCGACGCGATTGGCCGTGAACCTGTTGCGCTGGTCGGTGCTCAGCGTGTCCCAGTTCTCCCAGCTGGCTTCGAGCGCAAGCTGGCAGTGATCCCAGAGCTCTGCGAGCCATGGGGCGTCGTCCGCTTCCAACACGGACGTGAACGCATGTGCGCCATGTTCGTCCGCGAACAGAGGACGCTCGGCTGTCGCCAGCGCGTCCCATTTGTACGGAGACAGCGTGGCGCGACTGGCCAGCTTATTCTCGAGCTGCTCGATGTCGCGGAGCAGCGTCTTGTTGACCTTGTCCAGACTGCGGACCTGCTCGCGCATCTCACCGAGCTCCAGGCTCTGAGCGACGATTCGGTCAGCCTGCTGCTCGATACGAGGATCGGGCTTATTCTCAGGCTGGTAATCGGGCGCGGAATCCCGGACGTAATTGACGCCGTCAATTCGCACGGAATTCGGGCCTGAGATTTCGATGGTAATTCCCATCTGATTTTACCTCCCTGTAGGGTTGGCACGCCGGAATAGCGTACCGGAAAGGGCGAGCCGTATTCTAAACAGAATACGCTCGCCCATCCGCTACGCCTGGAGGAAAGGCAGCGCGAAAAGGCACGCCACCATTCCGACCAGGAGCACGCCTAGAATTGCCAAAAGCGCGACGTCCATTTGACCTCCCTTTATGATATGCGATACGCGGTTTGCGTACCAAATGGGGGCCGGAATCCCGGCCCCACATTGCTACGCAGTTACCGTAGCGGCGGCGACGTCCTCGGCGGAATCCGCCTCGGAATTGTCCTCCGCCTTTCCGTTCTGGAGCGCGTCGAGCTCGGCCTGAAGCTTCGCGATTCGGTCGGCCTTCTTTACGACCTGCTTCTCGCGATTCTCCGCGACCCGCGCGGCGAAATTCTCCGCGCGATTTCGCTGCCAGCTCTTCCGAGCCTCGGTGATAACGGCGTGGCCGTCACCCCAGGTGACATTCTCGCCATTTACCTGGATCGTTCCGTCGTCCAGGACGGTAATCGTCGCGACCTTCTTGGGCCGCGAATTGCTGCGGGAATTACTAGGCACAATAGCCTCCCTGTATGGTGGTATGGTAGCGGAATTGCTACCGGAAAGGGGCAGCTAGTATTCCGTCCGAATACGCTGCCCCATCCGCTAGGAATTCGTGCGCTTGACGCGGATCATCAGAACGTCACCCGCGTGGTAAAGCGTGTCGGCTCCGTCGTACTGAGTTTCGACGGGAATTACGACCTCGCCGAACATTTCGTTCTCGGTAGGAACCGGGGATTCTAGAACCTGGAATAGATTCTGAATTCCGGCCTTAGGACCCGTCTGGACGATGATATCGCCGGGCAAAAGACCCTCGGCCGTTACGACTTCCAGATCCTTGCCCTCTAGCGAAAACGGGCAGAGGGATTCCTGATAGGCATTGCTAGGCATTTAGCCTCCCTGTGATGGTATTGGTAGCCGGAATAGCTACCGGAAAGGGAGCCCAGAATTCTGAGCTCCCATCCGCTAGGTATTTCCGCTAGACGAAGGCTACGGTAGTCGCCATCGGCCCGGAATACTGCCCGACGGGATAGTCGGGGGAATTCCAGATGACAAACGCGCCCTCGAAGTAATCGGTAACACAAAGCAGCTCGAAATTGCCGCCGGGATTCGCGAAGCAATTCGCGTACCCTACGAGAAAGCCGGTCGTACCGTCGCGCGTATCCTCGACGCAAAGCGTAACGAAGATTTCGAGCGACTCATCGCCGACCCAATCGCCGGGAATTTCGCCGACGATTTTGTAGCGGAATTTCGTCCGCGTTTCCTCGACGGATTCCCCGGCTTCTCCGGCCATCGCGCTCAGATACTTCTCGAAAATCTGAGCGCCAATTTCCGTAGCTACATTGCTAGGCATATTAGCCTCCCTGTGGTAAAATGGTAGCCGGATAGCTACCGGAAAGGGGCTCAGGAATTCCTAAGCCCCATCCGCTAGGTATTCGGCGCTACCCTAGGAAATGCTCGACCAAAATCTCGAGCAATTCCGGGGGCAGCATTTCGTCGTCAACGCGCACCGGACCCGCGTAAACCTTACGCGAATTCTCGGGCGAATCTGTCGCGGCAAATCGGACCTCAAGATACTCAGGCCCTTCCGCTTCCGTCTGCGTTACGACGTAGCGGAATTCTGCCGTAATCCCGTACGGGAGTTCTACCGCGTACATACGGCCTCCTTGGTAGGGTAGGTAGCGGGATTGCTACCGGAATAGGCCGGGCTAATTCGCCCGGCCCTATCCGCTAGGAATTCCGATCTACTTCGCGCTAAGGTCCGCCAAATGATCGGCGCACCTATGTAGCGTTTTACCGTCCCGGGACCGCGATACTATCGCGATATTCGGACATTTTTGTCCGACCCGAAATCGCGCTACATATTCCTCAGGAATATTCCCGAGGCGCGGACGCCGCGTCCGAATAGCCTGGACGAATTCGGCGTCAATTAGCGCCCCGCAATTATTCCCCGGATTTGCGCCGTAATTGGCGGTACTACCGTAGGAATACGCGGGTAATCCGACCGCGCGAGGCGGGAGCGGATTATGAGGTTGATATGGCGCGGCTATAGTAGCCTCCTTGTAGGGTTCCGCGGGGTAATTCCCGCCGTAAATCCGGCGCTATGTTGCGGTCCGGATTCGCGGCGGGATTCCGGCAGGCGTAGACCTAAGCCTACCGGAATTCTCGCCGTATTCCCTACTAACAGGGAGGGAGGTATATTTACTCAACTACGGGCTAGCGTTCTCGTAAATTGCGACAAATAGTAACCGCCGAATTCCTACCCGATAACCTCGCGCGTTACGCCAATTATGCCGAATTCCTTCCGGGAATCCGTAGGGAATTGGGCTCCGTATTTCTGAAGCTAATTTCCGCCGTTTATCGGGTTCGTTCGGGGTATTCCGCCGACCTAATACCGTAGTAAAGTGGCCCTAGGATATCCGCGCTACTTCGGATAGGGATGAGGCTAATCGCGGCGAATTCCCGAGGGAATTGACCGGATAACCTGGGCCCTAGTATTCCGCGCGGAATACGAGATCCTGTACCGACCGGGATTTACGCCCGGTCCCCCGCGAGGCTACCCTAAAAGCCGTCGGTCGGAGCCGCCGCGAATTCCGGAGGTAAATTCCGGATCCGCCCGGCCCGCCTAACGCCGGACCCGCTAGCTAATTAGGATCCGAATTACTCAGGGTAATTCGTAACGCAATACCTAACTAGCCGAAGGCTATTATAGCTAAAAGTGACTATACGCCGAAGGGGAACCGACAGTATTCCGTCTAGAAAACTGGCGTATTTACGTGGTATAACTCGTGTAACGGGCTAATTCCGTAACAGAATCCGGTCGCGGGATTCCGTGACGAATTCGGTCTATATAGGCACTCCTAATCCGGCTTCGTAATTCGGGGTTGGTTATAGGGGCCTCTGTATATACGGGGTACGGAATACCCTTTGATATAAAGGGTTGTGGGTATTCCGCGCTATATACCGTTGAGTAATTCCCTTTTTGAGGTATACGCCTTGAGGTATACTTGAGGGTATACCGCTTGACAATTCCGCTTCTGTATTACTAAGGGGAATAGTTATTTCAATACGAAATACCCGCTAATAAGCCCTTTCGTATTGTGGGGTTGGTAATTGAAGGGGGCTATTTACCAGCAATTTTATGAGCATTGATTGCGTTCTGAACTATAGCGTTTCGGAATTCGTTTAGGAATTACGAAACGGAATTATCAATAGGCTATTTTAGGAATAATTTCGTCGTCAAATCCGATAAGAAACACGGAATTATTCTCAGAATTACTAAAAAGATTCCGGGGGCCCTCGGGGTTACGTTCGCTCACTCAATTCACCCCCTGAAAACTATAGCAATCGTGGAATTTTCCAGACACAAGTCCGAAGAACGAAAAGTCGATCTTTGGAATTTTCCACCACTTTTTCACTTGAAAACCTCCCCAATCGGAACCTACTAAAACCTACTAATCAATCCGAAAACATTCTGAAATTTCAGAATCGTCAATCCTGCATCCCCTCGCGCGCGAGAGTAAACCTAAATACTAAACCTATACGAAAGAACATTCAATTCGCGCGAGCGCGTACGGGCGGGGGCCACTCACCGACGTGTCGCGCGCAGTCCTCGTCCGAGCGCGTACCCGCTCGCGCCCGCACGCGCGAAGGCGAGGATCACTCACCGCCCCGCCTGCATGTCCCCCGCGCGCGACGCGCGAGGGTACGCGAACAATTCCAACCAGAATAAAACACCACCTAAACACGCTTTACGGCACCATGCATACCCGGTAAAATACCCCGACACCCCAGACACGCCCCAGACACACCCCAGACACACCCTGACACCCCGCTAAACGACCGATCTCGAAAGGTGGTGATACAAATAAACAACCGCTCCACGTCCGGCACCTAGCACCAGCGGACGCGTCCGGTAAACGATCAAAGGAGATCATCCTCATGCGCAAGTTGCTCACAGTCACGCTCACAGTCACATTCATGGCTGCCGGCGTGACAACAGCAACCCAAGCAACAACACGGCACACTACCACCAACCACACCAACCACACCAACAAGTACCATCCAACGTTCCACTACCAGCCCTGGCACTTCCCCAAGTCCATGCCGGCCATCCGCCGCTACAGGATCATCGCGGCGCACGACCAGTGGTGGAGCCAGAAGCGCAACCTAGCCATGGTGCGCCAATCAGCATCACTCACATACGTCAACCAGATGTACGTGTTTCACAGGCGCGAGCTCAACCACGCCAGAGCACACATCAAACGCATCCTTGCCAAGCAGCGCGCAGCACAGGCAGCAAGGCACACGCTGCCGGCGTGGTACATTGCGCTAGGCAACTGTGAGTCAGGCAACGACTGGCACTACAACGATGGACAGTTCGAGGGAGAGATCAATTTCCTCAACAGTACATGGCTCACGTACGGTGGAGGCAGATATGCTCCTCACGCCTACGAAGCCACACGCTGGGAGCAATACCTCGTGACCTTGGCAATGCACCGGGACGTACCGTGGTCACAGAGCAATCCTGCCTGCTCAGCGAGGCTTGGTTTATAACACCGAGCGCGAACCAACCAGCTCCAGCTATAATCCTACCATCTCATCGCCAACCACCCAAAGCACACGGAGGACACAATGCCCGGCAAGCAAGTCAAGAGTTGGCCAATGTACCACGCTTTGCGCAAGAAAGGATTCAGCAAGCGCAGTGCTGCCCGCATAACCAACGCTCGCAAAGGCAAGAAGAACCCTAGAACGCGCAGAGGAAGGAGGAAGCGCAAATGAACCGACCTCCCACATTTCTTGAGTTCACAGTCCTTGTCATCTTGGGCCTTGTCATCGCCCTGGTCGGCAGAACGTTCGGTTGGTGGTGAGACACACATGACAGCCGGGCACATGCGTGCAATCTTTGCACTCGACCCTGGAGGATCTAGTGGCTTGGCCTGGGGCGTCTTTGACACCTCACCAGACCTCACGGTGGCCGAGGCGATGCGTTCACGCTTACATGCCGACAGCACGACGGTCGTCGGTGACGAATATGAGCAGATCAAGCTCATTGCCACATTCTGGATGACGTTCTACCGAGAATGCGTGTATGAGCGGCTTCTGGATCCGCAAGCCGTGGAGTTTGTCTGCGAGGACTTCGTTCAGCGGCCTGGGCCCACACCCGGCGGCAAAGAGGGACAGAGCCCCATTCGGATCATGTGGGGAGTTGAGGGATACCGCATGGGCAGGGCAGATGAGTTCAAGGGACGCAAGATCAACAGCAAGGCCAGAATTCACGCACCTAGGATGATCCTTCAGCTGCCGTCTGACTCTTCGGCATATGGCACAAAGCAGCGATTGAAGGACTGGAACTGCTGGGTTGTCGGCAGGGAACATGAGCGATCTGCCTGGAAGCACGTGGCTCTGCGGGTAGCTCGCATCCAGCGTCTTCAGCTATCATCAGGCACGTAGGCCAGCACGAGCAGCCCCGACGAGTCGCAGCCAGGTTTCCGGGTGGTTTCCTGAGCTCCTTGGTCGGGGCTGCCGTGTGTCTGCACTACGCCTCGCGCGAGCGTACGCGCGAGCGCGCGAGCGCGAAGTTCTTCGCGCGTACGCGCGAGACCGCGATAGGACTAGCGCACCGGCTCTAAACCAGCTATACTCACGACCCCAGAGTGACGAACGGGAAGATCCCACTGTCAGCCGAGGGCGGCGAGCAACGTTGGCTCGACGTTCAATTCGGTGACGGCCAACAGGATGATCCCCGAGGGCATGTACAGTGGTCACCAGACGCAAAGCCGGGCGCGGACGTTCAGCGTGCTCCCGGTTACGAGCATTTCAAGCTCACGATCATGCCTCCGGTGCGGCCGTACTGATGCCCAGCAGCAACAAGCCCAACAACGGCAAGGGCAGGCCCAAGGGATCCACTAGCACTGCCAGAGACCGCCGCAAGAAGGCATTTGAGCATGTCGAGGATTACAAGTACCACGACCAGCCCAAGCCGTATGCTCCCAGGGGCACGCGCTCACACAGCAAACGCATGGGCGCGGTGTGCAATGCCAACAAGAAGGTGCGGGACGGCGGCGAGAAGGGATCTCGGGGCAAGTGTCAGCTCGCTGCGGGCTTCGGCACCAACCACCCAGGGGTCGGCAGATGCAAATACCACGGTGGCTCATCCCCCACGCACGTAGCCAGTGCCGCAGGCGGTGAAATGCGCAAGCTGCTGGGCGAGGAGCTTGAGCTGAACCCCTTCGAGGCCATCATGTGGTGCATCCGCATCCGTGCTGGCGAGATCAAGTGGCTTAGCGACCGCATGGCTGATCTCGATGAGCAATCTTGGATCGAGGACACGCTGGTGGGCAAGCAGTTCCACCTGTATGCTCGAGAGCGCCAGCATGCGATGAACGACCTCACCCGCTTCAGCCAGATCGCCATCAGCATGGGAATAGCCGAACGCTACGTGCGCCTGGCGGAGACGTATGGGCAGACGATCGCCAAACTCATCCAAGGGATTTTGGGCGAACTGAATCTCACGGAGGAGCAGCAGCTGATCGCGCCGAAAGCGATCCGCAAGCATCTCTTGCTTGTTGAAGGTGGTGCCGAGATTGTTGAAGGTACGTCTCGGCAAAAGGTTCTAGATGCTGCCAAGGATGCCAACAAGGAGGCGGCATGAATCAGGTGGGAAACCTCGCAACGGGCGCACGAGGAGGGCGCGAGGAGGATTCTCCATGCCACGCACGAAGCATCATACCCTTGAAGAGCGGCTCAGGTCAGGAGAAGCCGAGGCTTGGGCTGAGTATCTTGAGACGACCAGATCCCGTAGCACTCAATATGATTACGAAGAGTTGGAAATGTGGGCCTGGTCCCGATTGCAGGAAAGGCTCACCGTCATCGCCGCCCGGAGGAATCGGATAGCCGCATGAGCACGGTCACCCTCCCTCCGGGCACCGTTGACGCAGCACTTCAGTACCTCTTTCCTGAAGCTGACCCTCACATCACCGACCCAGTCGGTTGGGCGCAAAGCAAGCTGGGCTTGTTTATGTGGTCGAAGCAGATTGAGGTTCTGGAGGCAGTCCGGGACTACCCACTCGTGGCGATCAAGGCAGCGCATTCTGTGAGCAAGTCTCACACGGCATCAGTCGCTGGGGCATGGTGGCTTGACGTCCACGATCTTGGCAGTGCGTTCCTGGTGACCACAGCACCATCTTGGCCTCAGGTAGAGGCAATTCTCTGGCGGGAAATCCGCAGGCGTCACCGGGAAGGCAAGCTCAAGGGCCGCATTACCCTGGACTGCAAATGGCACATGGGCAACACGGAGAAACGTGGTGCCAGCGACGAGGAGTTGATTGCTCTTGGACGCAAACCAGCGGATTACGACGAGTACACCTTTCAGGGGATTCATGCCAGGTATTTCATGGCAATACTGGACGAGGCCGGAGGTATCCCTGAGTGGCTCTGGAACGCAGTGCTGGCGCTGGCGACCAATGAAAATGCTCGCGTGCTGGCCATCGGCAACCCGGACGATCCCAACTCGCACTTCGCCCAGATATGCAAGCCTGGTTCTGGTTGGAAGGTCATTACTATCTCAGCGTTTGACTCTCCGAACTTCACGGAGGAGGAAGTCCCGGAGGAACTTCGGCAAGATCTGGTATCGCAGGAATGGGTAGATCAGCGCCGCAGAGACTGGGGAGAGGGCTCACCCATTTGGATGAGCAAGGTGGTGGGCGAGTTCCCGGATATTTCGGACGAGTACCTGATAGCGCCATCCGTGCTGGAGAAGTGTTTCCAAGTCAATCTGTCCGGTCTCGAGCTAGGCAGGTTCGGCATCGACGTCGCGCGCATGGGCACCGACAAGTCCTGCATCTACCACAACCGTGGCGGACAGATTCGCAGGGTTGATGTCTGGGCGAAGGTGGACACGATGCAATCCGTCGGCAAGATCAGGCCGCACCTCATGCTCAAGAACGGCAAGATGATCCCGGCGAATGTGGACATAATTGGGGTCGGTGCCGGCGTGTACGACCGCTTGCGCGAGTTGCGCTTTGAAGTGGCTGCCTACCAGGGCAGTGAACGCGCCAAGAACCCAGCAAAATTCAAGAACAGGCGATCCGAGTCCTGGTGGACGTTCCGGGAGTGGGCGGAGGAAGGACTTATTGACCTCGACCCAGAAGACCAGACGCTGGCGGCACAGCTGGGGTCTGTGAAGTGGGGAGTTGATTCATCTGGCCGAATCTTTGTAGAAAGCAAGGACGACGTGCGCGCTCGTGGCCTGCCTTCGCCAGATCTCGCGGATGCAGCCGTCATGTCTCTTCAGCATGCCGGAACCATGACGACGAGCACGTCGCCGTCGTCTCTCACAGGTGACTTGCTCACCAGGAGGATGTAATGCCCAAGATCGTACAGAAACTCATCGAGCCAGACAACACTCCTGGCGAGCGCGGCATCTTCACCAGCGAGTTCTTGACTTGGTTCCTCGTCAACCTCTCTGTGTTCGCAGGGGCGCTGGCGGGTGATCTGCCCAGCACGTGGGCTGCGGTCGCGTCAGCAATTTCGACGGGTCTGTATGCCGTCGCACGTGGTTACTCCAAGAACAAGGACGGTGGCAACAGTGGCACGTAAGAACGGACAGGCAGGCCTCCCGGCGCATCCTGCCGGCACGCCATTCCGCAACAGCTTCCTCATGCGCGACAAGGCGACGGCGAACTCATTTCTGCCGTCTGAGATGGACACGACTATTCATGGCGCAGACACCGAGGGCGTCGAGACCAATCCGTCGGGCACTGGCGTCATGAACGTTGGCTCAATTCCGTCTGGCCGTCTGGACGGCGGCTTTGGCGCAATCACGCCAAGCAAGGGAAACGTGTAGATGCCGCCAGTCGGCCGACCGCGCACCAGAACCTACCAGGGGGCTGCCCCTCCCACAAACCAGCTCTCTGCTCCGTCTCTGACGGGTGGGGGCGCATACGTGTCTGCCAATCCGCTGTCGGGGCAGCCTCTTGGTTGGAGCCAGTTCTTGGACGAGACCGAGTTTGTCCCGGAACTTGTTTGGCCCAGCAGCGTCTACATGTACGACCAGATGCGTACAGACTCGCAGCTTGCAGCTTTGTACACCGCCGTGGCTTACGGCATCAGCCAGCTGCGCTTCATCATCGACGAGAATGGCGCCAAGTCAACGCTCGTGACGGGCGTCAGCGAAGACCTCAACTTGCCAATCCGGGGCAAGGATGACACCCCACGCCGACGCCTCAAGCACCGCTTTGCCCACTCCAAGCACATCAAGCAAGCGATGCTGGCGTTGATCTATGGGCACATGTACTTCGAGCAGGTCGGCACGATCGTGGATGGCATGTGGCGGCTGCGCAAGCTCGCTCCCATCATGCCGCGCACCATTGATCAGATCAACATGGCGGACGACGGCGGTCTGGTGAGTATCAGCCAGTACAGACCATTCAACTGGATCCCTGATCAGCCGGTGCCAGAGATTCCTGTTGATCGGATCGTCGGCTTCATCTTCGAACAGGAAGGTGCAAACTGGGTCGGTCGCTCTATGCTGCGCGACTGCTACAAGGATTGGATCATCAAGGATCGTCTGGTTCGCATTGACGCAATCAACCACGAGCGCGCAGGTGGCATCCCGCTTGCCGCCGCTCCATCTGGCGCCACGCCCGGTGAGGTTGATCAGCTGAGCCAGATGATGCAGGATTTGCGCGTCGGTGAGACCGCAGGAGGCGCAGTGCCCTATGGCACGGACATCACGATCGCGCGCACGTCGGGCAGCCGCGTGACTGAGTCCATCGCGCAGCGCGATGAGTCCATGGCGCGCAGATTCTTGCTGATGCTTGTCAATCTCGCCCAGAGCGGGCAGCACGTGGGGTCATACGCACTGGGCGAGACCTTTGAAGACTTCTTCATCGTCGGGCAGCGTGCCATCGTACAGTGGTACTGCGACACGATGACCGAGTTCCTCATAGAGGACTGGGTCGACTGGAACTATGGCGAGGATGAAGAACTTGTTCCGCAGCTAACTTGGGAGCGCACAAGTGAGGACAGCCTGGGCGTTGATCAGCTGGCCCAGCTTGTGCAGCGTGGCGTCATCATGGTGGACGATGAACTTGAAGCGGCCATCCGATACAAGTATCGATTGCCAAAGCGCACCAAGCCACGGCCTGATTTCGTTGTTACGCCTGGCGGCCCCAAGCAGCCTACTGAACAGCAGGCTTTGACAAATCCGAACGTGGAGCCTCCACCTCCGGGCCAGTCGGGGGCGGCAAATACGGGTCAGGGTGCTCCCTCCACTCGTCAAGCTGCCCCCGCTCCCGCTGCGGCATCAGCCGTGTTTGACTGGGAGCAGCCACCTCACGTGATGGCATCTTCTGATCCCGTCCTTATGACGGTTCCGAACGTGCCAATCCTGGAGGCTGGCATCGAATACCAACTCAGCACTGGGCCTACGACCTTCACGCCCGACGATCTTCGTGACGTGGTCACCGCCGCGAATGAGGATCCTGCCATTCCGAATCCGCGCCTCGGCATCGGGCACATCGATCCGCGCTTCAATGGAGCGCAGTATGATGGTACACCTAACCTGGGCTCTGCTCGCAACTTGCGCCTGTCTGACAACGGCATGACGGTGTATGCCGACTACGTGGGTGTTCCCAAGTGGCTGGGCAAGATCATGCCAGCAGCCTTCCCCAACCGCAGCATTGAAGGTTGGTGGGACGTGGAGAGCAACTCAGGAAAGAAATGGCGCTTCGTACTATCGGCGTGCAAGCTGCTCGGCGTGAAATGGCCGGGCATCACGCGGTTGGAGGATCTGCCGCTGTTCTACGGTGAGGATCTTCCTCCCGGCATTGTGCTCGAGTCCGGCCTCCAAGGGGGTGGGAATGTGACAGTGGTAGCATCGGCGAACTTGGACGACATTCGCCGCGCTTTCTACAATGACTACGTCCCCGTCACGTCAGAAGCGGCGCAGTGGTGGATTCGTGCCGTCATGGTGGATCCCAACCAGCTGGTGTGCGAGGACGAGAAAACTGGGCAGCTGTATATGCTGTCCTTCGCATCTGACGGACAGGGCACCGTCAGCTTCGGCGACCCAAGTCCTGTGCGCGTGGACTACGTGCAGGAGAACGGGCAGAAGGAGGCGGCAAGTCACATCGCCGCTGCCCTCGCTGTTGGCCACGAGGTCATGGCGACATACGAGTCCCGGGCGAGTTCGCGCCCAGAGACAGAAAGGGGTGGCATGGATCCCAAGGAGATCCGCCGCAAGCTGAACTTGCCCGAAGACGCCACCGATGAGCAGGTTCGGCAGTCTCTGAAGGAGCTCAACACGGCAATGGAAACGGCGGAGCCGCCGCCGGAGCCAGCGCCGGAGGGTGAGCCTCCCGCAGAGACGCCTCCCGACGAGGAGGAATCGCCTACCGAGGAAGAGCAGCCGGAACCAGAGGCTGCCCCCGAAGCTCAGCGTATTGCGGCTTCGGCAGGCGACTTCGTCACGGTGGACAAGGAGACCTGGGAGCAGGTCAAGGCGGGTGCGGCCACGGCTGTCTCGCTCAAGGACGCCCAGGACCGCAAGGAGCGCGAGGGTCTCGTCGCGGCAGCAATCGACGACGGACGCATTCCTCCTGCTCGTAAGGAACACTGGCTCAGGGCGCTCGCCGCAGACTTCGAGGGCAATAGCCAGGTGCTGGCATCTCTCGAGACGGGACTCATTCCGCTCAAGCAGAGGGCCAGCGGCGAGACGGGCGAGAACGGTCAGGTGCTCGCAGCGGAGCAGCAGCAGGTCGCAACTTGGACCAAGCAGCTGTTCCCGGAACTGGCCACCCGTGAAGCCGGGGACGAGGTCCCCATGATCATGCGTGAGGAGGGGTAATGTCGCCGGTCAACGAGGCAATCCCCGTCTACGAAGCCGCCTACACGCAGAAGCTCACCGTCTTCTTCACTGGGGCAGTCGTTGGCAAGACGTTCTGTGGACCCCTGACGACGTTCCAGTCAGGGCCGCTGGCGCTTTCCCCTGACCCGTTGGCGGCGAACGATGGCGGCAACGTTCAGTGCGCCGGTGTTCCGGCGGCTGGCGGTGAAGTCGGCGGCGTCGTCATGTACGACGTACCGAGCAACAACCGTGGCGGCGTCATGCGCGGCGCGGGTACAATGGTCCCTGTCACGTCAGGGGCAGCAGTCACTGCCGGCAACGAGTTGCAGGTGGACGCAGCAGGCAAGGTCGTCCCGTACTCAACCGGCCGCAAGGTCGGCAAGGCGCACAACACCGTAGGTGCAGCCAACGCCGATGTCATCGTCGAGCTCTACGGGATGAACAACTAGCCCGGAAAGGAGGGAAGGTGCTTAGGACTGATCACGGCCCAGCAGTTCAGATTGAGCTTCCGACGCTGGCGGAACTTGTCGCTTGCGGCGGAGCAGATCCTGAGTTGCTGCGCCAGGAGATGCGGCGCATGGGCATCCGCTCCGCCGGGGCATTCACCGCAGCGGCGGGGCCGGATGTTCAGGCCGCACCGTATCCGGCGGCGATCGTCAATCCGCTGGGTCCGCCCAGTATCACCGGCACGACGTTCACGATCGACTTCGCTCTGAACAATCCGACCAGGGTCATCACGCCGATGGTGATGGATCTGACGGCGAAGCGTTTTTTCGTCGATAGGATCTTCACGTCTGCCGGTGGCGTCACTGGTGGCGCGGTCATCTACGACGTCGTCGTCACGCCTGACTCCTACGCGGATCGTGACATTCAGCAGGTCACGCCGGGAACTGAGTTCCCGATCATCGCGTTCAGCAGGCGCGCACCGTTCGTGGCTGTCCCGGAGAAGTGGGGCGGCAAGTTCTTCTTCACGGACGAAGCACGAGACCGCAACGACGTGGGGCAGTGGACGCGAGCCATGCGCCAGCTGTCCAACACTGTCGTTCGCAAGATCAACCAGCGCGGCGTGCAGGTGCTGGAGGCATTCGTCACTGCCAACAGCCGCACTGTCTCCGGCAACAGCTGGGGCTCCGTCAACACCCTGACCGGCGCAGGCGGGTCAAACTTCACGGCATATCCCGCGAGGGACTTCGCGAAGGCAGACCTCCAGGCCGAGCAAGAGGAGATGGGGATGGACTACAATCTCTGGATCATGAACCCGATGGAGATGTTCAACCTGGAAGGCATCTATGGCGACAAGCTCGCTGCACTGCTTGCCAGCTTCGGCATCACCATCTTCGTCACGAACCGAATCGCTGCCGGCACCGCATATGCCGTCTCTGCTGGACAGGTCGGCGAGATGCGGGTCGAGTCCCCGCTGGCAACGGAGACGTGGCGGGATCCGAACGGCAAGCAGCAGACGTGGGTTCAGACGTCTGTGCGGCCGCTGATGTACGCGAACAATGCCTTCGCGATCCTGAAGTTCACCGGGCTCACCTAGGAGGGAGGACAGATGGCAGAAAAGATGATCAAGCACCTGTTCTTCACCTATGGTGAAGCGCGGCCCAACCCGATGTACTATGAGGGTGGGGAGGAGCCGCAGGAGGTCATCGTCGAGGCAATAGCTCATCTGGGCGAAGTCGTCGACATCATTCGCGAGTACGACCTCAACAGAGGAGAGGAACTCGATGCGTTCTACACGGACGACGAACGTGAAGCCATCGAGGAAGGCACGTATGCCGGTCCGGACGCGGAGGTCGTGTACTCCGCAATCAACAGCGAGTCCGGCATGCCGCAGGTCACGGCGCAGACGTCAGCACCCGGCCAGGTGTCTGCCGTCACGCCGATCAGCGATATGTCCGCCGACGAGGTTGCGTCTCTGATTCAGGAGCGTGGCCTCAACGTCGAGGAGACTATCGCTCTCGCAGGCAACGACCCCGACCAGATCGAGAAGGTTCTCGACGCCGAGGACCAACTCGACAACGGTCCCCGCAAGGGTGTCACGGTAGCTCTCGACAAGAGGCTTGCCGAGGCCACAACCGGCGAGGGCAACGGGGGCGAGGGCTAGTGGCAATGGGGGCGACGGCGAGGGTGAAGCTGGTGCACGTCGCCCCCATTCCTGCCCAGGAGATTTCATGACGCAGTGGCCCCAGCATCCGTCAGGTGGCGGCGGACCAGTCGGAGGCGACCTCACCGGCGATCTGCCGCTGGTTTATATCAAGCCGGACGTTGTCCTCAAGGGCAATCCAACCCTTGAGACGCCCCCAGCTGCCGGAGACAATGATGCATCTATAGCGTCTACTGGCTGGGTCAAGGCAGAGCTCACCGCTCACTGGCAGCCACTTGATTCAGAATTAGAGGCGCTGGCAGGTGTCACCAGCGACGTTGACACGCTTCCATACTTCGATGCGCCGGGGCACGCAGCGGTTACTTCACTAACCGCCGTCGGTAGGAGCATCATCGGAGCGGCCACTCAGGCAGCAGCGCGCACCGCTATCGGAGCGCAGCAGCAGAGCACCTCTTTGGACGCGATCAGGCCGCTCACCCCAGCAGCCGATCAGGTGCCGTACTTCTCGGGGCCAACTACAGCAGCCAGAACTGCATTTTTGCCGTCTGGCCGTGCACTTGTTGGATTGAGCGGCTCCATTGACCAAATTGCCTACTACACAGGCGCGTCGACGGCAGCTGTCACGGCGTTCAACGCGCTTGGCAGAAGCCTTGTCGGTGCAACTAGCGGTCCGGCCGCACTTGCCTCCGCTGGCCTGTATCAAGCGCCCAGGGTCATCACCGCAGGCGGTAGCTTGCTGTTCACTGATCCGAACCTCATACATGCCGTTGGCGGATACGGCATCGTGATGCCAGCTAACTGCGTCCCTGGACAACGCTTCACGTTTGTTGATTACACGAAGAACTGGAGCACTAGCAACCTAACTATCACTCCGGCAACTGGACATACCGTCAACGGTACAACCAGTTGGAAGGGGACGAACAACGGACAGGTTGTGACGCTTGCGTTCACAGGGTCAGACTGGGAACTGATCACGAATAACGCTCCTCCATACCAGGAGCCTAACTATCCGCTGATGGTCCGTACCACCGTGGACATGCAAAGCGGCAACAAGGACGCCGTCGTTATCCCAGCAGGTTCACCCGGACTGCGCATGTACCAGGACGGCAGCTTCGCCGTAGGGTTCATGGACGACTCCTGGATCACCGGTGGTAGCAGCAACATCCCCTTCTCGCTCGGCTACCGAGCCAAGGGCAACTCTACTTCTCTGGGCGCAATCTCGCGTGTGCGAGACTACGCTGACCTGCCGCAGTACCAGATTGAGCGCGTAGCTGGCCCACAGATTCAGGTAGGGACAGGCGTTGCTACCAATCCCATCACGCCGACGGGCGGATACTTGATCGGTAACGTACCGTTCGATCTGCCCGTTACCGGACTGGGCAAAGATGGAACTGATACGGCCTGGCCCGATCCGCTCGTCAACGGTGATGTTCCCGGTATTGTTCCGGCAACCAACCAGCAGTTTGCCGGTCTCGTCTTGGATGGCAAGAAGTCCGGTCAGAGCCTCGGACGCCTAACGTACAATAGTCTTCTGTTTGGCGATTTGGCTACGCCTGGTTCGTCGAAGCTGCTTGGCGCGGTAGGGTGGTCGGGGGTCACATCAGCTGATTACACACTTGCCACCACCACCGCGAGTGGTGTGCACACGAGCACTACCACGCTCACTGTTCCCAGCACAGCCGGGTTCGCGTCATCGGGTACGGTGCTCGTGGCAGGGGCAGGCTCTCAAGCATACACGGCCAAAACCGCGACGACCTTCACGTTGGTCAATGCGATTTCGTGTGCGAACGGTGCCCTTGTGCAAGCATTGGTCGACATTCAGCTCAATAACCCCGGCATTCGGCAGCCTCCGGACAGCGGCACGCTGCTAGCGACCATCGGTGGTACGCCAGACACAACCGTCATCAGCTACCTGTCCAAGAGTAAGGGTGGCGCGCCAGCAGGATATTCAATGTTGTTCAAGGGCTCGAACATTCCTACCGGCTCTTTGTTCCTTCCCGCCGGGACGCTGCTGTACCAGCGCATGGTTGTCGCGAACGGCGACAACCTGGGCTTGGGCATCAAGCCCAAGCCGGGGAAGGGCGCCAATGGCACGGGCATTCAGGCCGGGCAGGGTCTTGGCCGCTACAACTTCTGCGGCAGCTTCATCGCGAGCGATGGTTTTATCGGAGGATCAAAGTACCTGGACGTCACCAAGGCTGCTGCCGCCATTGCGGCTAACGCTGAGGAAAACTTCACCGATTCAGCGCAGGGCACGAACATCACGCTCGCCACTGTAGCGCCAGGAACAACGGGCGCACGTGAAGCCGTGACTATCACTGGGCTGGGTATTGTCGAGCTGATGAGCGGTCTTGCCCACGGTACGCGAGCGCCTGCGATTTTCATAACCACCGTGACTACCAACGACACGCTCTCGCTGAACAAGGTCGGTCAGTACTCGAATATGAACATAAACCAGATAGTCCTGCTGACTGGCGACCTTGTCGGAACGGCCACCGTCGATACGCCGACACCAGGCGATGCCACGCACGATGAGGTGCAGCGGATCATAATGAACGCAACGGCTGGTGTGTTCCGCATTCAGATCCAGATGCCAAACGGTCAGACCTTGACGACTGACGACATTGACTTCAATACCCGTCCGGGCGGCATCACCACGGCGCTCCAGGATCTGCGCTACGACGACGGCTCCATCGTCTTCTACGGCGGCGACGTACAGACAAGCAAGACCGGGGGCAACACATACTGGATCACCTTCGGCGGACCGCCTGTTGAGTCAGGCATCGAGTTTGCACTCACGCCAACCTCAGACATCACGATCAGTTACATCAACGCTGGCACTAACCCATCGCCGGGGCAGGTTGCGAACTTCAGGAAGATGCCGTCTGCCGGCAAGGTCACTTTCAAGCACAACACCACTCTCACCAACCAGATCGAGATGGCTAGTGGCGGAGACATCACCCTGACCGATCGTGACTGGGTTTCGTTTTCTTACAACGAAGCGTCCCACCGTTGGGAGCAGAGAGATGCAAAACTCGCAGACAATTCGGTAACCACTACCAAGATTGCACCGCTGGCGGTGACAACTGCCGCAGTTGCTGATGGCGCCATTACAGGAGCGAAGCTGCGCAACTCCATCGCTACGTCAGTCATGGGCAACACTGGCGCGTCGTCCGGAACGCCCAGCGACATTCAGGCCGGCACCGACGGTCATGTGCTGCGGCGCGCAGCCGGTGCGCTAGGCTTCGGTACCATCCCGTCATCGTCAGTCACTGGTCTGGGCACGGTTGCTGCCACGTCATATCCCGGCTCGCCTGGCACCACCAAGTTTTTGCGCGAGGATGGCACGTTCGTAGCGGCCAGCGGCAGCGCACCGCCTGTACAGGAAGATGGAACTACCAAGGTGTCCGTGCCTGCCCAGCTGGACTTCACGCATGGCCTTGATGTCAACGACCTTGGCAGCGGCCACGCCGAGATCAGGGTGGACGAGACCGAGCTCACAGGGCTTGTACCGAGTGGCTTGCGCAGAACATTGGCGGTGCAAACGGCAAGGGTCGCAGGAACCGTTGCAACCGGAGCGTATGGTGTAACGACGGGCGGTGCTACGCCTCTCTTCAGCGCATCCGGTAACACCTGGGCAAGCGTGTGGATCGATCCGGCAGACTACGCAATTGCTGGCACAACCACATACTTCAGGCTCTCGGCTGTGGCGGCGGGCAACGTGACTGCTTCTACATCAAACTTTGCTGTACAGCTAGTGCCTGCCGGAGCGCCTTCTGGCGGATCTTCTGTATGGAATCCGAACCCTGGGGCGGCGGTGGCCACCGTCAACTTTACCAACCCAACTACGACGGTCACAGGCACATCAGGGGACTTCACCATTGCCTCGGCAGGTTGGTACTTCTTCCAGATCACAGTGAGTGTGAACACTACCGCCGCAGCGTCACTCACAATGTTCTCTATGAAGGTCGATGTCCACAACGTCTAAGCGAGGGAGCGAAATGGCAAGGCCAAGAGCAACGCAGAAGGGAGATCGGCTAGGACTTGAGGCCGATGTTCAGGCTGAAGTGCAGGCACCGAAGGGACCGAAGTACATCTTCGAGTTCGCGCAGGTCACCGTCACGCCGGAGCCTGTCGTGCTGGTGGCCAAGCGTGGCGTCGAGAAGTTCAACCCTAATACCATGGTGTGCCAGATTTCCCCCGTAGCGGCAGCGCGTGAAAACGGAGAGCTCGCGCACTTCGTCAATCTTCCTCCTGTCCAGGTGCGGGCGGATGAGCTTGATACCTGGATGGAGGACTACCTGCCCGGCGTGCTGCTTCAGGAGGCACAGAACTTCGAAGAGCAGGAGGCCGAAGAGGAAGAGGCCAACGCCGAAGCCGTCGCGGACGAAGAATCGATGCGGCAACAGAGGAAGGCAATGCGGGTAGCTGAGAAGGCAGCTCAGAACGGCGACGTGGAGGATGATGGCTGACATCGTAGCAAAGACTGGCGAGTCATTCAGCGATAGCGTCTGGGCAGCGCCCCCAGGCTTGGTGGGCACGATAGGCGTGGAGATCAAGCGTGCCGCTGATGGCTCTGTGTTTTTGCCGCGCACTACGGACGACATCATCGAAGTTGCTCCCGGTTCATACACTTACACTGGGCCTGCGCCTGGTACTATCGGCTCATATGTGTTCACCTGGGACGACACGGTGGACTTTGTGTCGCTGGATTTGCTGGTTCTGGACTCGTTCATTCCGCTGGAAGCTGTCCCAAGCTCTACAGACGTGGCCAACCTGATCATCGCGCGCACCAAGGACAGGATGGGCAATGAGGTTGGCGACTGGACGGCTGATACCCGCCCAACCTACGTCAAGGTAAGTGAGATCATCGTGCAAGCCGCGCAGGACATCTCTATGTACATCGACACGGATATTCCCGCCGAAGCCTACGGCATCGTCCACGAGGCCATCGCGCTGCGGGCAGCCATGATCATTGAGCGTTCTTACTACCCGGAGCAAATTTCAAACAACCGCTCTCCCTACCAGCAACTGAAGGAAGACTTCTACCTGCTCGTCGGCAAGGATGGCATGGGTGGTGCACTGCAGAAAGCAATCGAGCGCGAAGCCGAAGAAGAGATCTATGGGGAAGAGCCCATGATTGAGGGAGTAGCTTCCTGGGCATTCCCTCAGGGCGATCCTCGCATAGTTCCTGGGAGGCCTTTGTAGTGCAGTTTGAGATCGTGATTCAGGGTGACAAGCTTGTCGTCGAGAAATTCAAGAAGATGGGCTACGCTGCTTCTTTCGCCGTGAACGCCATGAACAAAGTAGGCTTGTTCATGATGGAGGTTGAGGACGAGATCTTTGACTATCAAGGATTCCGTGGCGGTGGCCCTGGCTGGTTGCCCTACTCTGAGGAATGGGGCAAGCGCAAGGAGCATGAGGGTCTTGATCTGCGTATCCTGCATGCGAAGCTTGAGCTACGAGAGTCGATGACCAAGCTGGGCTCTCCCCATCAGATCTTCGACGTCACGCCCAAATCAGTCAATTTGGGCTCAACGCTCGTGTACGCAGATATCGAGAATGCGATCAGGCCGTTCACGCAATTCACGCCCGACGACTTGCGTGAGATTCGCAACATCATCACTGAGCACTTGATGAAGGTTTGGGGAGAGGAGGCCATCCTGTGACCGTCGCTCCAACCGCCACTCCTGATGTCTTCTTTCCGATTGTCGACGGCGGTCAGGTTGAGCATGCAGTTTCGCAAGTCTTGCAAGACTGGTTCTTGACCTACACTCGCGAGCTTGAGTTGCAGCGAGGCATGGAGCGCGACTCTTTTCCGCAGCCCAGAGCCTGGCTCACGTCCGACGAGACGCAGCGCGAAGGAACACATCAAATACCTAGCATCGTCGTGGTGAGTACCGGACTCAATGCAACGCCTCCTGCGGCCGAGGGAGACGGTCGCTACCGTGCAGCGTGGATTGTTGGCGTGGGAGTCTTCACGTCGGCCAACACGCGCCGAGACACCAACACTTTGTCCCGGCAGTATTCTGCCATCATCCGGGCGATCATGTTGCAGAAGCAAGGCCTGGACGGTTCCAT
>Ga0066903_100000683_pt1 | contig 22301 bp, 25 predicted proteins | sample PanSoiMetaGPlot1_FD_67491 | JGI IMG/M metagenome (GOLD analysis project Ga0066903, IMG submission 67491) | Tropical forest soil microbial communities from Panama analyzed to predict greenhouse gas emissions - Panama Soil - Plot 1 (version 2) | ecosystem: Environmental > Terrestrial > Soil >... | reverse complement strand
GCCTTGACCATGGTCAGCCCGATATCGTCGAGGCCGTTGAGCAGGCAGTGCTTGCGGTGGGCGTCGATCTCGAATTTCACCACGCCGCCGTCGGGTCCGCGGATCTCCTGCTTCTCGAGATCGACGGTGAGCGTCGCGTTGGCGCCGCGCTCGGCGTCGTCGAACAGCTTCTCCAGATCCTCGGGCGAGACCTTGACCGGCAGGATGCCGTTCTTGAAGCAGTTGTTGTAAAAGATGTCGCCGAACGAGGTCGAGATCACGCAGCGGATGCCGAAGTCCATCAGCGCCCAAGGTGCATGTTCGCGTGACGACCCGCAGCCGAAATTGTCGCCGGCGACCAGGATCTTGGCCTTGCGATAGGCCGGCTTGTTGAGCACGAAATCCGGGTTCTCGCTGCCATCGTCGCGGTAGCGCTTCTCCGAGAACAGCCCCTTGCCGAGCCCAGTGCGCTTGATCGTCTTGAGATACTGCTTGGGGATGATCATGTCGGTGTCGACATTGATCATCTTGAGCGGCGCTGCGACGCCTTCGAGCGTGGTGAATTTGTCCATAGTACGGATCCTCGGATAGCGGCCTTCTCATGGCGGCTCAGCCGCCGCGGGTCAAGGCCGGAGCCGGCATGGCTGGCCTTCACCGCTCACTCCAACCTCATGATGAGGAGCGCTGCGCAGCAGCGCGCCTCGAAGCATGGCCACAAGCTCCGAACTCACCGCCATCCTTCGAGATGGCCCTCTGGGCCTCGTCAGGATGAAGGCCGGAGTTCGGAGGCAAGTAACAGCCGGCGAGGTCTGCGCGCCGCTCACCCCGCCGCCGCCTCGATCTTCGCCATGTCGTCATCGGACAAGCCGAAGTGGTGGCCGATCTCGTGCACCAGCACATGGGTCACCACCGCGCCGAGCGTCTCGTCATTCTCCGCCCAATAATCGAGGATCGGCCGCCGGTAGAGCCAGATCATGTTGGGCATGCGCACCGGCGTGCTTTCGGACTGGAACGGCAGGCCGACGCCCTGGAACAGGCCGAGCAGATCGAACTCGGTCTCGGCCTCGAGCTCGTTGAGCACTTCCTCGGTCGGGAATTCCTCGACGTGGATCACGAGCCCGTCGCAGAGCGCGCGGAATTTCTCCGGCAGATTGCGAAACGCGGCCTCGGCGACCACGTGCAGCTCGTCGAGCGAGGGCGCCTTGATCGGCCGCCAGGCCAGCGGATCGGGGAACGGCTCGTCAGTCATGCCCGCTGTTCTATGCGAGCGCCAACCGGCGGCCAAGACATACCGCCGGTTCTTGGCGTACGCTTACCCGGCCGCGCCGCCGCCTCGGCCCCCGGCGGGGCGTTGACGGCACCGCGCCAGCAAGCGTAGGACGGTTGGACCCTCTGGGGCATGGCGGGGGATCATGATGGTAAAACTCGCGACGGCGACCATCGCGTTCGCATTCTGGGTCGGGCTCATGACATTCGGCGGCGAGGCCGCCGCGCAAACGGCGGAGCGGAGCCTTGAGGCTTCGGCGCTCTCGGCGCACGCGCAGGCAACACCAAGGGCGCGGACCCGCATCCGCGTCACGCCGCGCTGCCCGTACCGGACCGTCTCGGTCAACTTTCCGGTGCCTTACGAGTGCGAGTATCCGGGCCCCGGCGCCGTGCGCCAATGCGTGGCGCGGCTCGTGCAGGAACACCGGCCGAGCGGAACCGTGATCGTGCCGGTGACGCAATGCTGGTGGCAGCGCGGCTGACCTCTTGCTGTGTAGCCGGCATTGAGCGGAGAGAATGCGGGCCTGACCCGACGCGAAGCAAGCCCCGGATTTCGCTTCGCTCAATCCGGGCTACGATTGCTAAACCGGGGATCAGCGAACGAGAGGCTGCCTTCGAGAACAGGACGCAGCTTATGCACGATCCCATCGAGACTCTTCGCCAGCGCTACCAATCGCTCAGCGACGACCAACTCGGCTTCATCGCAGCCGAAGGGGGACTGACCCAAGAAGCTAAAGCGATGCTCGATCGCGAGTTGGCTCGGCGGGGAATTCGCGATGTGCGGGCATACGAGGACACGCTTGCTCGCGATGAAATGGAGCTCAAGCGCAAACTCGAGCTGACGGACAAGCTCAATCGCTGGCGCGATCGAGTTGGCCTTGCCATCGTATTGCTGTTCTTTCTCGGAGGAGCTTACCGGCTGTTGTTCGAAGGAAACGATGTCGGCATAATCCTGATGATCGTGTCCGTGGTCGGCCTGCTGGCCCTGTTGCTACGTCGGTATATGCGCTGGTTGCTAAGCCCCTAGCTTTCGTAGGCCGCATTGAGCGGAGCGACATGGGGCCGATGTTGCGGCAAGCACAATCTTCGGATGTCGCTACGCTCCATCCAGGCTACGGATGCTAAGAGCACTCCCTCTCGTTCGTCATGCCCACGCTCGCGGCCACGTTTGCGCAGGCTGCGTAAACTTGGCTGCGCGGGCATCCACGACTTTCTTTTCAGCATAGCCAAAGACGTGGATGGCCGGGACGGAGCCCGGCCATGACGTGGATAGATCCGTTGCAATTCGCGCTGGCGCTACTTCCACTCCCGCACATCAACGAAATGCCCGGCGATCGCGGCGGCGGCCGCCATCGCGGGCGAGACCAGATGGGTGCGGCCCTTGTAGCCCTGGCGGCCCTCGAAGTTGCGGTTCGAGGTCGAGGCGCAGCGCTCGCCCGGCGCGAGCTTGTCAGGGTTCATGGCGAGGCACATCGAGCAGCCGGGCTCCCGCCACTCAAAGCCCGCCTTGACGAAGATCCGGTCGAGCCCTTCCGCCTCGGCCTGCTCCTTCACCAGGCCGGAGCCCGGCACGATCATCGCCTTGACCGAGGCGTTGACGGCCTTGCCGTTCACGACGCGCGCGACCTCGCGCAGGTCCTCGATGCGCGCGTTGGTGCAGGAGCCGATGAACACGCGGTCGAGCCTGATGTCGGTGATCTTCTCGCCGCCCTTGAGCCCCATGTATTCGAACGAGGTCGCCGCCGCGCGCCGCTTGTTCTCGTCGACGATCTCCTCGAGCTTCGGCACACGGCCAGTGACCGAGGTCACCTGCTCGGGGCTCGTGCCCCAGGTGACGAGCGGCGGCAGCCTTGCGGCGTCGAGGCGGATCTCGCGGTCGAAGTGGGCGCCGTCATCGGAGACAAGCGTGTCCCAGTAGCGCATCGCTGCGTCCCAGGCCTTGCCCTTGGGCGCCTTCGGCCGGTCCTTGAGATACGCATAGGCCTTCTCGTCGGGTGCGATGAAGCCGGCCTTGGCGCCACCCTCGACCGACATGTTGCAGACCGTCATGCGGCCTTCCATCGACAGCGAACGGATCGCCTCGCCGGCATATTCGAGCGCATAACCGGTGCCGCCGGCGGTGCCGATCTCGCCGATGATGGCGAGGATGATGTCTTTGGCGGCGACGCCGGGCGGAAGCTTGCCGTCGACCGTCGCGCGCATGTTCTTCGACTTCGATTGGATCAGCGTCTGCGTCGCCAGGACATGCTCGACTTCCGAGGTGCCGATGCCGTAGGCAAGCGCCCCGAACGCGCCGTGCGTCGCCGTGTGGCTGTCGCCGCACACGAGCGTGGCGCCGGGCAGCGTGAAGCCCTGCTCGGGCCCGATGATGTGGACGATGCCCTGCCGCTTGTCGAACTCGTTGAAGTATTCGAGCCCGAAGAATTTGGCGTTCTCGGCGAGGTAGGCGATCTGCGCGGCGCTTTCCGGGTCCGGATTGGGCTTAGTGCGGTCGGTGGTCGGCACGTTGTGGTCGACCACCAGGAGTGTCTTGTCGGGCGCGCGCACCTTGCGGCCGGAAAGGCGCAGCCCCTCGAACGCCTGTGGGCTCGTGACCTCGTGCACGAGATGCCGGTCGATATAGATCAGGCAGGTACCGTCGGGCTGCTCGTCGACCAGGTGGTCGTCCCAGATCTTGTCGTAGAGGGTGCGCGCTTTCGCCATCACAGGGCCCGATCGTCGTGTCATCCGAATGTCTGATTTGACGCTTTATTTAATGCCTTGTCCGGCCGGGGAAAAGTGCGACTTTTGTAACCTGACCAAGGAGCGTGACACATGCAGATGGCGCAGAGCGTTGTTCCCTATCTCACCGTCAAGGGCGCCAATGAGGCGATCGACTTCTACAAAAAGGCGTTCGGCGCGACCGAAAATTCCCGGATGCCGGCGCAGGACGGCAAGCGAATCATGCACGCCGACCTCACCATCAACGGGGGGTCGCTGTTCCTATCCGACGAGTTCCCCGAGCACGGCGGCTCGTCTGCGCCGGCGCAGGGCGGCAATCCACCGGTGGCAGTGGCGCTGGCGTTTGGTGCACCCGTCGACGTCGATAGGACCTACAAGCAAGCGGTGGATGCCGGCGCCAAGAGCGAATTGGCGCCCGAGGACACGTTCTGGAAGGCGCGCTTTGCGATGCTGATCGACCCGTTCGGCCATCGCTGGATGCTGAACGCGCCGCTTCCGGCACACAAATAGGCTGGCGCCGACCGGGGCTTTGGGCCCTAAGACTCCTTCGCCTCTCCAGCCTCGGCCTCAGGCCCGCTGGTCTGCCGCTCGACGATGCGCGCTTTCTTGCCGCGCAGCCCGCGCAGATAATAGAGCTTGGCGCGGCGGACCTTGCCGCGGCGCACCACCTTGATCGAGTCGATCATCGGCGAATAGAGCGGGAACACGCGCTCGACGCCCTCGCCGTAGGAAATCTTGCGGACCGTGAAGTTCTCGTTGAGGCCGGACCCCGAGCGGCCGATGCAGACGCCCTCATAGGCCTGGATACGGGTCTTGTCGGCTTCCTTGACCCTGACATTGACGAGCACCGTATCGCCCGGCTGGAAGTCGGGGATTTCCTTGTCGGCGGCAAGCTTCGCCATCTGCTCCTTTTCGAGCTGTTGGATCAGGTTCATGGAAAGCCTCCGTCGGCATCTCGGCGGGCGCCAAGTCTTGCGGGTTTTGCGGGTCGGCGTGCTTCTACGCCAAACGAATGCCTTTGTCACGCGTTCGGCCGCGCGCCGCTCCAGGCCCGAAAACACTAGGCTTTCTTGCCCTTCTGATAGGCGGCCCACAGGTCCGGCCGGCGCTCGCGTGTGAGCCGCTCGGCCTCGGCGCGCCGCCACGCAGCGACCTTCCCGTGGTCGCCGGAGATGAGCACGTTCGGGATGGCGCGGCCTTCGAACTCCTGCGGCCGGGTGTAGTGCGGGTACTCGAGCAGCCCCTCCGCGAAGCTCTCCTCGGCGCTCGATGCCTGCTGGCCCATCACGCCGGGGAGGAGCCGCAGGCAGGCGTCGATCACGATCATGGCGGCTATCTCGCCGCCCGAGAGGACATAGTCGCCGACCGAAACTTCTTCGAGCGAGCGGGCCTCGATCACGCGTTCATCGACGCCCTCGAAGCGGCCGCAGACGATGAGCGCGCCTTGCCCGCGCGCGAGCGCCTCGACTCGGGCCTGCGTCAGCGGCAGGCCGCGCGGGCTCATCAGCAGGCGCGGGCGCGCATCGCCCGCTCCGAGCGCCGCGTCGATAGCGCGTGCGAGCACGTCGGCCTTCATCACCATGCCGGGACCACCGCCGGCAGGCGTGTCGTCGACGGTGCGGTGCTTGTCGGTCGCATGAGCGCGGATATCGACGGCGTCGAGCTGCCACAGGCCGGCGGCGAGGGCCTTGCCGGCGAGGCTCTGCCCGAGCGGACCCGGAAACATGTCCGGGAAGATCGTCAGCACGCTGGCGCGCCAGATTGGGCGGTGGCTTTCGCTCATTCGGTCTATCGGCCGTCATTGCCGGGCTTGACCTGGCTTGACCCGGGCATCCATCCACTTCGGAAAAAGGTCTGGCGAAGAAGATGGATTGCCGGGTCAAGCCCGGCAATGACCCCTCTGCAGTTGTTCATTGCTCCTTGGGCGAGTCTTGCGGTGGATCGATGACGATCCGCCCGCCCGCGACATCGACCACCGGCACCGCCGTCTCGGTGAACGGCAGCATCACGGTGTCCGATGCACCCTCGGGTCGCACTTCGATCAGGTCGCCGGCGCCGAAGTCGTGGACCGCCACCACGGTGCCGAACTTGTGACCGTCGCGCGTGAACGCCGCAAGACCGATCAGGTCGGCATGGTAGAACTCGTCGTCGGCCGGAGGCGGCAGGCGTTCGCGCGGCACGTAGAGCCGCACGTTGGCAAGCTTCTCGGCGGCGGTACGGTCGCTCACGCCGGCGAGACGTGCCACCAGGTGGCTCTTCGCCGGCCGCAGCGATTCGATCTCGAAGCGCACGCTTCCATCCTCGCTTTCGAGCGGGCCGTAATCCAGGATCGCCAGCGGGTCGGCCGTGAACGACCAGAACCTCACCTCGCCGCGCGTGCCGTGGGCGGCGCCGATCTGTGCGACGCAGATGCGCTCGGCCACGGCCGCCTATCCGGCAAGCATCAGCTGGCCGGCGCCGCGGGTTTGGCTGCGGCCGCGGCCTTGGCGGCGGCTGCGGCCTTCTCGGCTTCCTCGGCCATCGCCTTGCGCTGCTTGCGCGGAATCGCGCGCGTCGGATTGTTGCGCTTCTCGCGCTTCATCACGCCGGCCTCGTCGAGGAAGCGCGCCACCCGATCGGTCGGAAGAGCCCCCTTGGCCATCCAGGCTTTCACCTTGTCCAGGTCGAGCCTGAGGCGTTCGGTCTTCTCCTTCGGCAGCAGCGGATTGAAATAGCCAAGTCGCTCGATGAAGCGGCCGTCGCGCGGCGAACGGCTGTCGGCGATGACGATGTGATAGACGGGACGTTTCTTGGTACCGGCCCGCGCCAGACGGATCTTCAGGGACATTTCGCTTTCCTTTCTCGGTCAGTGCTTGCTTGCGGCGTCATTGCCGGGTTCAGAATTTGCGTCACTTCTTCTTCCCCAGTCCGGGCAGGCCGCCCGGCAGCTTCGGGCCGCCGAGGCCGGGAAGCCCAGGAAATTTCGGCGGCAGGCCGGGCATCGTCGGCGGCAGTCCGCCGCCCGGGGCGCCCGGCAGTCCGCCCGGCATCTTCTTCGCCAGTTCGGCCATCTGCTCAGGGCTCGGCATGCCGGAGCCAAGCCCGAGCATGTTGGCGAGGCCGGCCATCGGACCGCGCTTGCCGCCCCCCATCGCCTTCATCACGTCGGCCATGTTCCGGTGCATCTTGAGCATGCGGTTGATGTCCTCGACCTTGACGCCGGCGCCGGCCGCAATGCGCTTCTTGCGGCTCGCCTTGAGGATGTCCGGGGTCTTGCGCTCCTTCGGCGTCATCGAGTCGATCATCGCCACCTGCCGCTTGAGCACGCGCTCATCGAGGTTGGCGGCAGCAAGTTGATTCTTCATCTTGGCGATGCCCGGCAGCATCCCCATCAATCCGGTCATGCCGCCCATCTGCCGCATCTGCAGAAGCTGCTCGCGCAGGTCATTGAGGTCGAACTGCCCCTTGCGCATCCTCTCGGCAACGCGCGCGGCCTTCTCGGCGTCGATGGTGGCGGCCGCCTTCTCGACCAGGGTGACGATGTCGCCCATGCCGAGAATGCGGTCGGCGATGCGCTGCGGATAGAAGTCCTCGAGCGCATCCATCTTCTCGCCGGTGCCCATCAGCTTGATCGGCTTGCCGGTGACCGCGCGCATCGAGAGCGCGGCGCCGCCGCGGCCATCGCCATCGACGCGGGTGAGCACGATGCCGGTCAGGCCGACGCGCTCGTCGAAGGCGCGCGCGAGGTTGACGGCGTCCTGCCCGGTCAGCGCGTCGGCGACCAGCAGCACCTCGTGCGGGCTGGAGGCGCGTTTGACCTCGGCGGCCTCGTTCATCATCGCTTCGTCGAGCGTGGTACGGCCGGCGGTGTCGAGCAGCACGACATCGAAGCCGCCGAGCCGGCCGGCCTGCAACGCCCGTTGCGCGATCTGCGCCGGGTGCTGGCCGGCGACGATCGGCAGCGTTTCGACGTTGGCCTGCTGACCAAGGACGGCGAGCTGCTCCATTGCAGCCGGCCGGCGCACGTCGAGCGAGGCCATCAGCACCTTCCGACGGCCCTGCTCGGTAAGCCGCTTGGCGATCTTGGCGGTGGTCGTGGTCTTGCCCGAGCCCTGCAGCCCGACCATCATGATCGGCACCGGGGCCTGCGCGTTGAGATCAATCAGCTCGCTCGCCCCCAGCGTCTCGATCAGCTGGTCGTGCACGAGCTTCACCACCAGCTGCCCAGGCGTCACCGATTTGATCAGCTCGACCCCGACCGCGTTCGCCTTCACCTTTTCCGTGAAGGCGCGCACGACGTCGAGCGCCACGTCGGCTTCGAGCAGCGCGCGCCGCACTTCGCGCAGCGCGGCATCGACATCGGCCTCCGACAGCGCGCCGCGCCCCGTGAGCTTGTCGAGAATGCCGCCAAGCCGTTCCGACAGTGTGTCGAACATCGTGTCCTGTTCTCTGCTCTTGTCATTGCCCGGCTTGACCCGGCAATCCATCCTTCGCAAGACGATGGATGGCCGGTCGAGCCCGGGCATGACGTGGTTAGAGCCCGGCATCCTTACAAGAACCGCGAAACCAAAACCCGCCAAACACCTATGGCGCCCGAGGGCGCATCGCGCTGTCGGGCGGTCGCCTCCGGTCTCACGGGACCGGTTGGCAGGGGCATTGCAGGTCTCTTGCGAGAGCGCGCGGAACCTAGGGATCGCGGTTGCAAGAGTCAATGATACCGGGGAAGGCCCCTGCGGCGCCGGGAATGCTTACCGGCGGATAAGCCTTACGCTAGGTTCCGTCTGCAAAAATCGCCGGGAGGTGCCATGACGCCGAGAGCAATGTGGCTGCTGGTTCTGCTGGTCGGCTTCGCCGGTCCGTCAATTGCGCGGGCGCAGGACTACCCCAACCGGCCGGTCACGCTCGTGGTGCCGTACCCGGCCGGCGGCGGCCTCGATGTGCTGGCGCGCACCCTCGCCCAGAAGCTCGCCGATCGGCTCGGCAAGCCGGTTGTGGTCGATAACCGGCCGGGCGGGGGCACCGTGATCGGGGCGAACTCAGTCGCCAAGGCGCCGCCCGACGGCTACACCATCATGCTCGGCACCTCGACGCCGCTCGCCATCGCGGTGAGCCTGCACAAGAGCCTGCCATGCGATCCGGCGCGCGATTTCGCGCCGATCGTGCTGACCTCGAACGCGCCATTCATGTTGCTGGTCAACCCGGCGTTGCCGGTGCGCTCGGTGTCCGAGCTCGTAAACCTCGTCAAGGAGAAACCGGGCGAGCTCTCCTACGGCTCCGCCGGCCCGGGCTCGCCCCAGCACCTGAGCATGGAATTGCTCAAGAGCATGACCGGCATCAACGTCGTGCACGTCCCTTATCGCGGCGACGCGCCGGCCCTCAGCGATCTCGTCGCCGGACACATCCCGATGATGTTCGGTGAGCCGACGCCGATCCTGCCGCTGTTGCGCGAAGGCCGCGTGCGCGCCATCGCGGTGTCGTCGCAGACACGGCTCGGCCCGGTGCCCGACATCCCGACGGTCGCGGAGTCGGGCGTCACCGGCTTCCACATGGTGTCGTGGCAGATGATCGTTGCGCCGTCCGCCACGCCGAAGGAGATCGTGGCGAGGCTCCACAGCGAGCTCAAGAGCATCCTGACCCTGCCCGAGATCAAGAAGGAGTTCGCCGAGACCGGTCGCATCGGCGTCGACAGCCCGCCGCCCGCCGAGCTGCTGGCGTTCATGCAAGCCGAGATCGTGCGGCTCGGGAAAGTCGTCGAAGCGGCAGGCATCGCCAAATCGCAGTAGACTGCCGCCGCCTAAAGGGAGGCACAGACCATGCGCATCACCTCGGCGATCGTCACCCTTGCGTTGAGCGGCCTCGGTGCCAATCCGGCATTGTCGCAAGACTACCCCAATCGTCCGGTCAATTTCGTGGTGCCGTTCGCGCCAGGCGGCGGTACCGATGTGCTCGGCCGGCTGTTGGGACAGAAGCTCGGCGAGCGCTTCGGCAAGCCGTTCGTGGTCGAGAACCGGCCGGGCGCCGGCACGCTCACCGCCGCCATGCAGGTTGCCAAGAGCGCGCCCGACGGTCACACCATCATGATGGCCACGAGCTCCACCATGGCCATCAATGTCACGCTCTACAAGCAGTTGCCCTACAATCCAGGCAAGGACCTGGCGCTGTCGGCGCTGATCTGCAGCGTGCCGTTCGTGCTGGTGGTCAATCCGGACTTGCCGGTCAACAGCGTCGCCGATCTGGTCAAGCTCGCGAAGGAGCGGCCGCTCAGCTACGGCTCGGGCGGTCCTGGTGCCTTCCATCACCTGATGGGCGAGCTGTTCAAGACCACGTTCGGCGTGCCGATGACCCACGTGCCCTATCGCGGCAGCCTGCCGGCGCTGAATGATCTGGTCGCCGGCCATATCCAGCTGATGTTCAGCGACATGACCCCCGCCTATCCCTTGGTGCAGGCCGGCAAGGTGCGTGCGCTCGGCGTGACGACCGCACAGCGCGTCGCCTCGGCGCCGGAAATTCCGCCGCTCGCGGAGGTCGGGATTCCCGGCTTCGACTGGGCGGCCTGGCAATCGGTCGCGGTCCCGGGCGGCACCCCGAAGGACATCGTCGGCAAGCTCAATACCGCCGTGAATGCGGCCATTGCCGAGCCCGACGTCACGAAGAAGCTCATCGACCTTCAGTTCATCCCGATCGGCAAGGGTTCGCCCGAGGAGCTCGATCGCTTCGTCAAGACTGAGACCGCGCGCTGGGCCAAGGTCGTGCAGCAGGCCGGTGTGGCGGGGACGGAATAGGACAGCGGCGCTCATCGATCGATGCAAGTCGGCGCTGCGCGTTGCGCGCGGGCCGATGGTTGCACGTGCCCGCGATTTCGCATTAGCTAGCCGCGCAAGCGTCAAAATGATCGGCGCGCTGGGGAGGGCTTCGGATTGAGTGCCGAGACGGCCGAACAAGCCAAGGTTGAACTCCACGGCGCGAACATCTTGGCCGCCATTAAACAGAGCGGCGTGGAATTCGTGCTGTCGGTGCCCGATATCGTCACCAGCGCCGGCCTGCTGCGTCCGATCGCAAATGACAAGGCGCTGCGCCTCATCCGCGTGTGCAAGGAGGACGAGTGCATCGGCATCGCCTCGGGCCTGCACTATTCCGACAAGCGTGCGTTGATCCTGATCCAGTACACCGGCTTTCTTGACTCGCTCAACGCCATCCGCGCCGTGGCGGTCGAATACAAGCAGCCGATCTGCATGATGGTCGGGCTCCTCGGGCACGAGCCTGAACGGCTGCCCACTCAATCGGGCCGCTACGGCGTGCGCATCATCGAGCCGATCTGCGAGGCCATGGGTATTCCGCATCATCTCATCAGCCAGGATTCCGACGTCGCCAAGATCAAGCCCGCGATCGACAAGGCCTACGCGGATTCCTTCCCAGTCGCGCTGCTCATCGGGCGGAGGCCGCTGGCGTCATGATGAAACGAGAGGACTGCTTCAAGGCGCTCACCCGCCATGTCAAGGACGAGATCGTGGTCGCGACCTACAGTTCGGCGGTCGAGTGGAACGACCTCGGCCCGCGCGTGCTCAACTACTTCTCGATGGGAGCGATGGGGCTCGCGTCCTCGCACGCGCTCGGACTTGCACTCGCCAATCCGAACCGGCGCATCATCGTGCTCGACGGCGACGGCAGCCTGCTGATGAACCTCGGCAGCCTCGTCACGATCGGGGCAGCGAGGCCGAAGAACCTGGTGCATTTCGTGAGCAACAACGGGTGCTACGAGGCGAATGGCGGGCATCCGATCCCGAACCCGAAGGTCGATTTCTCCGGCCTCGCGCGCTCGGCCGGTTACGCCCACACCTACGACTTCTCCGAGCTTGCCTCGTTCGAGCAGCAGGTCGGCCACGTGATCGCGCAGCAGGGCCCGGTGTTCGCCACGCTGTTCGTCGAGCGCTCGCGCCCGCTCACCTACGACTATCCGGCGCTCTATGCCGCCGACAAGCGCCGCGCGCTGAAGGCGGAGCTGCAGAAGGGGTGAGGGCGGCGGACGGCTCGGTCAAACGCGAGTCCCCCGACAGCACCGTCGAAGCCGCCGGTACGTCGTCCTCCCGGAGCGCCCAATGCGCTTCAACATGGCGAAACGTGCCTTGGTCTCGTCCTGCGATGTGGCCTAGTTCACGACCGGCTGCCCGGCCTCGGGATTGGCCAGGCGATAGCCGATGCCGAGCTCGGTGAGCAGGATCGTCGGCTGGGTCGGGTCCTGCTCGATCTTTTGCCGCAGCTTGCGCACGAAGATGCGCAGGTAGTGGGTGTCATGCACATGCGGGGACCCCCACACCTCCTTGAGCAGATATTGGTGGGTCACCACGTTGCCGGCGTGCTGGGCGAGGATCTGCAGGAGCTTGTACTCCTTAGGGGTGAGGATCACGCGCGCGCCGTTGAGCGTGACGATGCGGGCGGCGAGGTCGATGGCAAGCGGCCCGGCCTTGACGATCGGCTCGCCAGTCGAGGCCCGCACCTGCCGGCGCATGGCGGCATGCGCGCGCGCCAAGAGCTCGGCCATGCCGAACGGTTTGACCACGTAGTCGTCGGCGCCGCTCTCGAGCAGGCGTACCTTCTCGGCCTCGTTCGAGCGCACCGACAGCACGATCAGCGGCACGGTCGACCAGGAGCGCAGCCGTTCGAGCACGTCGCCGCCGTCCATGTCGGGCAGGCCGAGGTCCAGAATCACCAGGTCAGGCTGCTTGAGCGTCACGCTCTTGAGTGCGTCGTTGCCGGTCTCGGCGTCCTGCACCACGAAGCCATCGAGCTCGAGCCCGGCGCGCAGGAAGCGGCGAATTTGAACCTCGTCATCGACGACGAGAACGATGGGCGATGATTCATTCATCGGGTGCGGTCTCCGGTTGATTGCCTTCGGGAGCAAAGGGCAGCAGGATCGACACCGTCGATCCCTGATTGGCGCCTGGGCTCGCGGCGTGAATCCTTCCGCCGTTGGCGCCAACGAATGCTTTCGCGATCCACAGGCCGAGCCCCGAGCCGGACGTGCTGGCGGCAAGCCGCGGCCCGCGGAAAAAGCGCTCGCCGAGTTGCGCCTGTTCCTCCACGGTGATGCCCCCACCGTGGTCGCCGACGGAGAGCACCACGTTGTGGCCATTGCGCTTGGCCGAGACCTTGATCGTCGATCCCCCGGGTGAATACTTCGCCGCATTGTCGACGATCTGCACGAACGCCTGCTGGACCAGCACCGGATCGACATAGATGAACGGCAGGTTGGAGTCCATGTCGAGAGCGACATTGTGATCGGCAAGACGCCGGCGGCGGCGCTCGAGCGCAGAGTTGACGATGTCCACCGGCTCGATCCATTCGAGCTGAGGCTTGATCTGATGCCGGCTGATGCGCGTCGCATCAAGCAGGTTCTGGATGTCGTTGTTGAGCCGTTCGGCCTCGTCGCGAACCACTCCGGTAAGCGAGCGCAGCCGCTCGTTCTGTTCGATGGCGGGCGAGCGGCGCAGCACGGTGGCGGCGCCGAGGATGGCCGAGAGCGGGGTGCGCAGTTCGTGCGATACCGAGCCGATCAGCGCTTCGCGCAGCAACTCGGTCTCCGACCGCATCTTCGCCTCGTTGAGGGCGTGGGCGACGTCGAGCCGCTCGAGCGTCGCGGCGGCGTCTGAAAGCGCCTCCTCGACGCGGGTGCGGATGTCGGACACGGCGCCCACGCTGCCGAGGTCGATGGCGATCTCGCCGAAGTCGGGCGTTCGCTGTGACACCCGGCGGACCAGCCAGATGTCGCCGTTGCCGTCCTCGACCGTAGTCGACACGGTCGACCCGCGCTGGATGCTGGCGACCGCGGTACGCACTGGCTCGGGGACGTCGGGGACCTCCACGCCGCTGTCGCCGGGGCCGAACAGCACGACCTTGCGCTGGACCAGCGTCGCGAGATGCTCTTCGATTGCGCGATAGATATCGGCCGCGGTCGGCGCCGCCGCGAGCCGCCGCGAGAAAGCATAGAGACCGCTCATCTGGTTCTCGCGCTTGCGGGCAAGCTCGGTCTGCCGTTTCATCGAATTGGCGAGATGGCTCGTCACCAGCGCGACCGCCATGAACAACGCGAAATTGAGGATCTCGGCCGGACGGGCCACGAAATAGTTGTAGAATGGCGCATAGAAGAAGTAGCCAGACCAGAGCACGCCGGTGACCGCTGCGACCATCGCCGGCAGGCGGCCGAGATGCCAGCCCGCGAGCAGCACCGGAACGAGATAGATGAACGAGCCGCGGCGCAGGTCGAAATAGCGGATTAGCGCCCACGCGACGACCGTCGTCATCGCGACCATGAGCAAAGCGAGCCCGATGTCGCGCAGCTCGCGCCAGACCCTCTCAGCCCGCACGTGCGATGGCCACAGGTAGGTCATGATCCCCCGACGTTCGCTGGGTCGTCATTCATGGGTCGTCATTCAGCCATAATACGGCGGCGCGACGGCGGCGGACACCCCCGACAGCGCCCGGCCGCCGCGTCACGGGCCCTGAGCATCGACGAATCATGATGGAAATCAATGCTATGCGTCCGTCCATCACGCCCTCGCGAACAGCGGCGAGCGTGGTCTCGGACGGTCGCCCGGTGCGGCAAACCTGACGGGGTGCGGCAACCGCCGCATGGCCTTGTCGCCGCCGCCGTGGCATAGGCTGAATTGCCGTCAATTGCCGGGGAAGCCACATGTCCGACGCTGGACGCGAGCGGGTTGTCCGCGAGCCGAAACTGCTGCTGCCGTTCCTCAAGTCCTTCTACGACGTGGTCGTGCCGTTGGCCTGGCCGCTGGCGCGCCTCGCCTGCGGCTTCCATCTCATCATCCATGGCTGGGGCAAGGTCATGCGCGGCGGCACGGTGACCGGCTTCCCGCTCTGGTTCGGGATCTTCCTGACATTCGTCGAGTTCGGGGGCGGCATCTGCATCACGCTCGGGCTGTTCACGCGGTTCTTCGCGGCCGCGGTGTCGATCGAAATGGCCTATCTTACCTTTGTGCAGTACTGGCAGAATGGCTATGGCTGGCGCACAGACGGCTACGAATACGTGCTGATGTGGGGAATGTTGTCGCTCGCGATCGCGTTGCGCGGCGGCGGCGAATATTCGTTCGACCGCGCGCTCGGGCGTGAGCTCTAGGACACTCGCCGCCGTTTGTGACCGTATGACCGCGACCTGACGAGGCGCCGCCGGCAAACGTTGCGGCGCGAGCCGGTAGCGACCGCTGCGATTGGCTGGCATGATGGCGGTTGCGCGTGGGGGCGGCGGCGGGCGTCCCGTCAGGTTGCGAGGTCTCGCATGCGGCTCCTATGGACGTCGGCGATCGGGCTTGCGCTCGCGTGCCTTGCGTCGGCGGCCGCAGGGCAGGACTTCTACCGCAACAAGCAGGTGCGCCTGATCGTCGGCCATCCAGTTGGCAACGATCACGACGTCGGCGGCCGGCTGCTCGCCCGATACCTCGCCAAGCATATTCCGGGCCATCCGAGCGTGGTGGTGCAGAACATGACGGCGGCAGCGAGCGTGGCGGCCGCCAACTATGTCTACGCGCAGGCGCCGCGTGACGGTACCGTCATCGGCACCTTCTCGCGCAACTTCCCGAGCCAGGCCATGATCGGCCAGCCCAACATCGAGGCCGACCCGCGTCGTTTCCAATGGCTCGGCGCGACCTCGTTTCCGGCGCGCATCTGCACCGCCGCGGCAACCGCCGCAGTGACGAGCGCCGAGGACCTGTTCACGCGCGAGCTCATCGTCGGCGGCTCCGGCGCCGCCTCGACGCTGAGCATCGTGCCGACTGTGCTCAACCACGTGCTGGGCACGAAATTCCGCATCATCGAGGGCTACAAGGCGGCGCAGGACGTTCTGCTCGCCATCGAGCGCGGCGAGCTGCAGGGCGTGTGCTCGTCCTACAGCCAGTTCCGCAGCTTCGACCGGCTGTTCCGCGACGGCAAGCTGCGCATCCTGTTCCGCGTCGAAGAGGCGGCACTGGCCGATCGTCCTGACGTGCCCACCATCTTCGACCAGGCGAGGACCGGCGAGCAGCGCCAGCTCATGCGCTTCGTGTTCTCCAGCGTGGAGTTCGGACGACCCTACGTGTTCCCGCCCGAGGTGCCGCGCGAGCGTGTCGAGATCATGCGCAAGGCGATCGCGGACGCCGCCCATGACCCCGAGCTGATCGCCGAGGCCGAGAAGATGAAGCTCGATATTGCCTATCGTCCGCCCGAGCATCTCGAGCGGCTGATCGCCAATCTCTACGAGACGCCTCCGGCCACGATCGACACGGTCAAGAAGCTCGTGCCCAACCTGGACTAGCGTGTGCGCCGTCCTCTCCGTTCGTCCCCGCGGACTGGGTCTTTGCTCCAAAATCTGCTCCAAAATATTTCGAGTGCGCACATTTGCACGTTTAACCTTTCGCCACGAGATCGACCCTCCCGAGCCGCTCTGAGCGCGACGACGTATAGTCTGAATCCGTACAAGCAGAGGAGGACGCTAAGCACGGCCGCATCCTCGGGCTACGGGTCAACTGTGGCTACCCTGCCTTAAGCTGCTCCGCCATCCAGTCGGCGCTCTGGGTGCGCCAACGATAGGCGCGGTTGTTGGCGATGTGATTGCCTTCGTCGACCAGGTTGAGCACGACCGGCCCTTTGACCTCGGCCGCGAGGCGCTCGCAGTCCTTGGCCGGCACGATGCGGTCGAGCTTGCCGTTCATGATGTAGATCGGGCAGGTGATGTTGTGGGCGATGCCCTTGAGCGTGAGCGTCGCGGCCTTGCGCCTCGCCTCCTCGAGCGTGGCGCTCTTGCTGCGCACGCGGAACGCCTCTCGCGTGAGATCGGGCACGCCCGCGAAGGCTTCGCCCCAGTCGTAGGGCCCGCCGAGCGCGAGGCAGGCCTTGATGCGCTTGTCGAAAGCGGCAGCACGCGGCGCGTAGTAGCCGCCGAGACTGATGCCGGCGATGCCGAGGCGCGTCGGGTCTAGGTCACGCCGGGTCTCGACGTAGTCGATCACGGCCTTGACGGCGATCTCGTAGTCGCCGCGGATTGCGAAATCGTATTCGCCCTCGCCCTGCCCCGGCCCATCGAACGCGAGAGTCGCGATTCCCCGAGCCAGGAACGGCTGCTCGTAGGCGTCGGTCTCCTCCTTGCACGAATCGAGCCCGCAGGCGAAGACGAGCACCGGCGGGCGCTCGACACCCGCGGGTTTGCGCAGGATGCCGGCGAGCCATTTGCCCTCGTACGGCATCTCGACGCGCTCGCCCGGCGGCCGCAAATAGGGCGCGGCAAGCTTTCGGCATTCGACCGCCTTCATGTGCGCCGCCTTCATCTGCGCGAGGTCCTGCACGAACAGGAACTTGCCGAAATGGTAGTAGACGCCGGCGCGCTGCAGATGCTCGCCGGCGCTCAAAAATCTCTGCGCGGCAAGCGCCTCGCGCCCCATCTGCTCGTGGACGGCAGCGCGTGCCGACCAGGCCGCGCACCAGTCGTCCCACGAGTTGATCGAGGCGGTCACCTCCTCGAAGTCGGTGAGCGACACGCCGTTGGTGACGAAGCGCGGGCCCCAGTGTCCGATGGCGGAGGTGATGCGAGTATCGGTGGATTTGACGGGTGCAGGTGTGGCCATCATCCTCATCCGGCGTTGGCAACCGTCAGAAGCTCGCGGCCGCAATGCCGCGCGCCCTGCAGGCCGCGTTCTGCCGATTTAAGCGGGCGCTCGTGCGGTGCGCAACCGACGCGTCGCGCGCTACCGCGGCAGGCGTGTGAGCGCGCTGCGGGCCAGCACCGCCATTGCCTGCAGCAGGGGTGGTTTGGGCAGCTGCACCGTGACCGGGAAGAGGTTGCGGCCTTGGGCGGCGTACAGCGTTGCTGCGCCAGCGACCTTGATGTTGTGGGCCCGCACAATGAGCCAGCTGCAGGCGTAGGCTTCGTCGCCGACGTCGGGCACCACCTCGAACTTGCCAGGCGTCCGCGGCGCCGACCCCAGCATGCCGCGCTGACAGTCCTTCTCCGCATTAGCGTTGCGCTGCGCACGCCAGGCGACGAGCTCGGAGCCCGGCGGGAGCGTGGAATTGGTGATTATGACGAGGCCGGGGACACGGCCCGACGCATCCATTCCGACGTACTCGCAGTACGTCACGTTACCGTGTTTCTGGCTACTATTGTCGATGAACGGAATATCGAAAGCGCTCTCCAGCTCGGCTGTGGTCACGAAGTCGCAGCCTTCCTCCGCCCGGCTCGGCGAGCCTGGCCAAAGCGCGCAAAGGAATGCGAAGACCAGCAGGGCTGCATAGTTTGACATGCGGACCATGGCGTCCCTCGCGTTGTGGCGTTCCAGGAAAGCACATTTTTTGCGGATGCGGCGTGACAATTGCTGTGCGTGGTCCCGCGATGATACCGTCGATGCGCTGCCCTTGCCGGTCCGAGGAGTGGACGAGCGCTATTGCGGCAGGCGCGAGAAGGCGGTCCGCACCAGATTCGACAACTTCTCCACCATCTCGGGGGCGCGGCTGCTCGCGTCGATCTGAACGATGTTGGGCCCTTTGGCGGCATGCAGCGACGTCGTGCCGCCGGCCTGGATCGGGCCAATTTTGCTGTCGGCGGCGCAGACATAGGCTTCCTCGCCGAGGTCAGACACAATCTGGAACGCCGCTCCTGCCGCGGTACCCGGGACGTCCTGGCAGGCCTTCTGCACGGAGGCCTTGCGCTGTGCGCGCCAAGCCGCGAGCTCCAGACCCGCTGGGAGTGTGGTGTTGCTGACCATCACGATGAAACTGAACATGTCATCGCCGACGTATAAACAGTGCGTTGCATTTCCTTCGCTCGTGCCAACGCCCTCAAGGAATGTTCCGTCGAAGGTGGTCTCCAGTTCGGTCTTGGTGACGAGCTCGCACGCATCGGCCGCCCGACTCGGCGTACCCGGCGAGAGCGCGCAGGTGAAGGCGAGGGCGAGAACGGCGGAATTCCTCGAAATGCCGATCATGATGTCCCCCTGACGCCCGAGGAGGCCATACTCTACACGTGCGGAATGATTATGTACGGCCCGCTACCGCGGCAGGCGTGGGAACGCGCTGCGCGTGAGCACCGCCATGGCCTCCAGCAGGCCTGGTTTGCGCAGCCACACCATGATCTGGAAGATGTTCGGGCCTTGGGCGGTATACAGCATTGTCATGCCGCCGACCTGGTATGGCCCCGCATAACTGTCCAAGCTGCAGGCGTAGGCTTCCTCGCCGAGGTCGGGCACGATCTCGAATGTGCCGCCCCCCGCCAACCCCGGCACGCCCAGCTCACATAGCCTCTGCATATTGGCCTTGCGCTGCGCACGCCAGGCCGCGAGTTCGGAGCCGGGCGGGAGCGTGGCATTGACGATCGTGACGAGGACGGGAACCTCCTTCCCGGCGTACATACAGTCGACTGTCTGGTTATCGATCTTGCTGCCGTGGCCGTCGCTGAACGCAATGCCGAACGCGCTCTCCAACTCGGCTATGGTCACGAACGCGCAGCCTTGCTGCGCCCGGCCCGGCGAAGCAGGTCCAAGCACGCATACGAGCGCCAAGAGCAGCAGGGCTGCGAAGTTGGAAATGCGGGCCATGGGCACCCTCACCGTTGGCAACTGACGCGTCGCGCGCTACCGCGGCAGGCGGGGGAACGCGCTGCGCGTAAGCACCGCCATGGCCTCCAGCAGGCCTGGTTTGCGCGCCGACACCCCGATCTCGAAGATGTTCGGGCCTTGGGAGGTGTACAGCCTTATCGCGCCGTCGACCCGGTACGGCCCCGCATAACTGTCGTGGCTGCAGGCGTAGGCGTCCTCACCGAGGTCGGGCACGATCTCGAATCTGGCGCCCCCCGGCAAGGCGGGCGCGAGGTTGGGGAAGAAATCGCCCTTCGCCGAGGCGGGGGCGCGCCGCTGCTCACAGAGCCTCTGCACATCGGCCTTGTGGCGCGCACGCCAGGCCGCGAGTTCGGAGCCGGGCGGGAGCGTGCCATGAATGATAGACACGAAGCGGGGTTCTCCCTTCCCGGCGTACATGCAGCTATAGATCTTGCCGTCGCGGCCCACTAAGGACGGGTGGCCGCCGAAGAACGGAATGCCGAAAGCACTCTCCAACTCGGCTGTGGTCACGAGCGCACAGGGGTCGGCAGCCCGGCTCGGCGAAGCAGGTCCAAGCACGCAAACGACTGCGAAGAGCAGCAAGGCTGCGTAGCTGGAAATGCGTTCCATGGCGCCCTCACCGTTGTGACGGTCCAGGAGAGCACATTCTTGCAGATGTGGCGTGACGATTGTTGGGCGCCGCCCGTCAGGATTTGGCGTCGTCGTCATCCGGGTACGGTGACGTCAGCAGCCCGCTCGTGGTTGCGCCGAGCTTGGCCTGTGGCGTGGCTTCGATCTCGTCCGGCCCATGCACCGCATAGAGCTTCGGCGCCGCGCGGTTGATGTGCAGGCGGAAAATGTCCGGCCGGTTATAGTGACCGGCGAAATCGTGGCGCAGCTTCATCTGGATGCCAATGTCGAGATCGCAGTCGGCATAAAGGATCCCTTCCTCGGCACCCATCGGGCCGGCGATGACCCGGCTGTTGGGCGCAACGATGCAGGAGCCGCCGCTGCAGTCGGGGTCACGCAGGAATGTCTCGGCATCGGACCCACTCTGCAGTCTGTCGATCATGGCCTCATCGACCGTGCCACAGGCCGCGATCACGAACGCCTTGCTCATCTGCGCGAATGCACGCGCGTCGATCGCCACGCGGTCGCGCAGCGGATCGCCGCTGACCGGGAAATGATTGGGCCAACTCATCACGTGGATGCGGGTGCCTTCCGCGATCAACGCGAACACCGCGAGCGGATTGGAATTCTCACCGCAGATGAGGCCGCTCATCGGCCCGAACTCGGTCTGGAAAGCGCCAAAGGTGTCGCCGAAGCCGCCGGTATGGACGAGCCGCTCGCCGACCGTCGGCATGATCTTCTGGTGCTTGCCGATCAGCGCGCCGTCGGGGCCGAGATAGACCTGGGTGTTGAACATGGTCCCGAAGGTGTTCGGAATCTTCTCGCATACGCCGACGACGACATACGCATTGGCGGCGCGCGCCGCCGCGCCGAGCGCGTCGGTCTCGCGGCCCGGGATTTCGACCGCGTTCTTGAACAGTTCGGTGGCCAGTCGATTGGAGATGGCGCCGGTCGCCGAATGGTGGTGATACCAGACCGGGTGCGCCGGAATGAAACCCTCCGGAAAGCCGATCACGCGCGCGCCGTTGCGGCCGGCCTCGCGAATGAGGCGGCAGGCCTTCTCGGTCGAACCCTCGCGATCGAGAAAGACCGAGGCGGCCTGCACCGCGGCGACCTTCACCACGCCACCGGCATCACCCATGATGGGCCGTCCACCCGTGGGCGCTATTCAGCGGCCTCGTTCGCACGCGCCGACGGCTTCTTCGCCCAGTAGTCGCCGGCGCTCTTCGAGCGCTTGAGCGCCGTGGCGTCCTCGAAGCCCGGCGCCATCGAGGCGTCGGTGCCGGCAAGGATCTCATGGTGCTCGATATTGAGCGTGCGCAGCCAGCGCTGCTGGCCCATGGTCAAGGCGACGAAATAGCCGATCTCGACCAGCTCGGGCTCGCTGAAGTGCTTATGCAGCCGCGCCCAGAACTTGTCGTCGACGGGCAGATCCCAGGTGATCGCCTCGGCGTAGGACAGCGCCGCCTTCTGCTTCTCGTTGTAACGCGTCGACGCCTCGAAATTGATCAGATCGCGATAATCGTCCTCGACGATCCCCTGGCTCGCCGCTTTCATCGAGCGCTGGTTGCCGCAGTACTCGCATTTGACCGACCTCGAGACGTAGATGCGGCAAAGCTCCTTGATGGCGTGGTCGGCGACCCCATTCTTGAACACATCGCGCCAGGAATTGGCGAACGACCAGAACACCGCCGGAACGTGGGCGCGGACCGCCTGGCTCTCGGGGCGGGGTGTGCCCTCGCGGCGGCAGCGATCGAACTCGGCAAGCATGGCCGCGTCCTTCACGGTTGCCGGGTCGACGTAGCTGATCCGCGGTTTCGACATCGAATGTTCCTTTCGTTGCGCTCCGCCCCCGGAAGGAGCGGCCGGCATGTTGCCGCATGACCAATAATCTATCAACGCCGCTTGCGCATTGTTACCACGCGCCTGCGCGCTGGGCCGAGGCCCATTGACGCGGCGCCGTGACGGCAGGCGCGGTTGTGGGCCCCCTGCCGCTGAGGGGGTGCGAAACATCGACCAAGCTCGGCGATCTGTTCGACTCCAAGAATCCCGAGGATCCGAACGCGTCGATCGCCGAGCCCGGCGCCTCGGGGAATAGGGAACAACTTCCGCTGGGTCGAAGACCATTCGCTACTCGCTACTCGCTACTCGCTA
>Ga0066903_100000682_pt1 | contig 22303 bp, 22 predicted proteins | sample PanSoiMetaGPlot1_FD_67491 | JGI IMG/M metagenome (GOLD analysis project Ga0066903, IMG submission 67491) | Tropical forest soil microbial communities from Panama analyzed to predict greenhouse gas emissions - Panama Soil - Plot 1 (version 2) | ecosystem: Environmental > Terrestrial > Soil >... | reverse complement strand
CGACGAGCTTCACGGCCAACGAGCCGTGGGGCAACCAGGGCTTCAGTCCGTCGCCGATCTCGTGGCAGTTCGTGGACCACATCATCAAGTACATCGTGGCGCGTGACCCGAACTTCGATATGCGCAGCTTTGAGAAGGGCTCCGCGGGCATCGACGCCGCCGCGCTCAACCGGTTCGACGACCGCACCGAGCCGGCCAACGCCGACAATCCCGTGAAGATCGAGCGGTTCCTGGAGCAGGGCCGCAAGCTGCTCGTCTACCACGGCCTCAGTGACCCGGCGCTGCCGTCGTTCCGCACCATCCTCCATTACGAGGCGCTGGCGCGGCACACGGGATTCGACAAGCTGCGCACGAATATGCGGCTGTTCATGGTGCCCGGCATGCACCATTGCGGCGGCGGGCCGGGACCGAACGTGTTCGACACGCTGAGCGCGCTCGAGAAGTGGGTCGAGGGTGGCGTGGCGCCGGATGCGATCCCGGCCACGCATTTCGTCAACAACAACCCGGCGCTCGGCGTCGACCGCACGATGCCACTGTGCGCGTTCCCCGCGGAGGCGCAATATAGCGGCTCCGGCGACGTTAACAGCGCCGCCAACTGGACCTGCACGGCCAATAGCCGCCTGCTGGAGGTCGGCCCGAATGGTCAACAGGCCGGCCTCGGCGCGGACGACGCGTCAATCGGCGCGCGAAATTGACCCTCGATCGGCGCCCAATTTTGACCCAGGTGGACGGCGCGGTGGCAAGGAGCACGTCCAAAATGGCACGCGATTTCGAGGCGAAGCTGCGAACGGCTGGTAAGCCGGTGGAAGCTGTGTACTACGAGGGAGGCCGGCACAATGACATTTTCAGTAGCTAAAACGCAGTACCGCGACGAGCTACAGCGGATGCAGGCGAACCATTTCGCGAAGCGTTTCCTTCATTTCAGGCCCCTACACGGCGAGCGCGTGAGGCGCGTATTGGTTCAGTGCCAGAGCACGAGGGCCGCCATCACAAGCACCAGCAGCACGATGGCAATGCCGAACTCGACCGCCTGTCAGTTGGCCCTGCGTTGAAAGGCTCGGGTGCGATCATGCGAGTACCTGACATTTCGCGGCGGGAGCGTAGGCCTCAGGGCGCCACTTCTCAGGCTGTCTGCAGCCAAAAAAATACCGCTGTCGAGGAAGGCATATCTGTCAGGGCCACGCGGTCGCTGCGCGTCGAACTTTACCGTCGGTCCTCGCGTTCAACTTGCCGCGCTAGGTCGCGCCACTCCCAGGCGATCTCCAGCATTTCCCTTCGCGCACTGACAGAGTTCAGTTCCTTAGCCAAGCGTTCGCATTCCTCAGCATTCGCCCGGAACTCTTCCGCCCTGGACCGCGTCGCCATGGGCCCCCCTTGGTCTACTAGATGACCAAAGCCGGGGTTACGGCGATTGTTCCGTGAATTAAGGACATGGGGACGAAAGCGCCGAAGTTCCCCCTACTCACGGTTGTCCTAAATCGTACAGACGACTGTCCCAGTTCCAGCGCACGGTCCTGGGCCATGCCCAGGATTCGACCGACCGATCCGCTACCCATCAAACGACCTATTTGCCCGACGTGCGGGAAAACGATGCGCTTGGAAAGCTCTTGGCCCGACAAGTCGTACACCAATTTGCGGCACATGATGTTCCAGTGCGGCTGCGGGTTCAGGAGTGACCAGCTGGTGGCCGTCGCAGCCAACGTCGCGTGACATTACGCGGCGGGAGCGTAGGGCCTGAAAGCGCCCAAGCTAGTGCGGAAGGTCGCCCGGTCCTTGGCCCGGCGCTCGCCGCACTGTCTTGATCTTGCCATTTGGCAGGCGACCACCGGCTTGCATTTCGCCAGCGATCAGCCTGGCTACATGGTCGCCGCTTCGAAGATCCCAAGGGGTGATGCCGATGATGGCCGTGCCGCCGTCCTCGTATTCGACAATGAACCTGATGTCACTGTCATGGTCCCGAGCCATGGAATGCCCCCCGTGGTCGGAAAGACCAGCATATCGGCAATCGGCGCAATTTCCAGTTTGGCTGGGAAGCCGTCAGGTCCAGGACGACGCAAGCGATGACTCCAGATTGAGGATAGCTGCTTGCCGAATCCAAATGGATTCGCGTTGTTTCGGCGGTCTCTACACCATGTTCGACGTACCCCCGATAGCGACCGAAGAACGGACGTCGATCTATGTCGGCGAAGGGACCAAAAGGCGACATTGGCCCTTCCGCGCCCGTGCAGGGCTGAGGTAGCCTGATAGAGAGCTGCCGACCGGGACGTGCCGAGATTCCCACCTTTTGCCAGGCAGCGCGCATGCCGTCGGCGGGCACCAGACCTTCATCACCATTTTTCCTTCAGCGCTCGCGGTCGCTGACTCAGGGGTACACTCATGATGAAACTTCCCCGCCGTAAATTTCTGCATCTGGCCGCGGGTGCTGCAGCACTGCCGGCCCTGTCGCGGATCGCGCGGGCGCAGACCTACCCTGCGCGACCGATCACAATGATCGTGCCGTTCGCTGCCGGTGGTCCAAATGACGGCATCGCCCGCATTTTGGCCGAGCGCATGCGCGTGTCGCTTGGCCAGCCGGTCATGATCGAAAATATCGATGGGGCCGCCGGCAGCATCGGTACCGGCCGTGCGGCGCGCGCTGCGCCCGACGGCTACACGATTTCAATTGGGTATTGGGGCACGCATGTCGCGAATGCCGTCATTTACCCGCTCGACTACGACGTCGTGAAGGATTTCGAGCCGATCTCGCTGCTGGTCGAGAGTCCGTTGCTGATTGCCGCCAGCAAGGCCGCGCCGGCGAGCGATCTGAGGGAGCTTGTCAGTTGGCTCCGGGCGAATCCCGACAAGGCGTCTGCGGCGGTCCCCGGCTCGGCTTCCCATGTCGCCAGCGTGTTCTTTCAGAGGGAAACCGGCACACGCTTTCGTCTGGTGCCTTATCGTGGCGCCGGCCCCGCCATTCAGGATCTGGCGCAAGGGCGGATTGATATGGCGCTGCTCAATGCCGGAGCGCCGCTGCCGCATGTGCGTGCGCACGAGTTCAAGGCCTACGCAGTTTCCGCCAAGCGCCGTCTTGCGGCAGCGCCGGACATTCCGACTGTTGCGGAGGCGGGATTTCCTGGTCTGGATGCAACTGTTTGGTTCGGCTTCTTTGCGCCGGCAGGAACGCGTCACGACTTCATCGCCAAGCTCAACGCTGCAACCGTGGAGGCTTTGGCTGACCCCAACGTTCGATCGCGCCTCGCCGATTTGGCGCAGGAGATTTTTCCGCGCGAGCAGCAGACCCTGGCGGCGCTTGCCGAATTGCAGAAGGCCGAGATCGCGAAGTGGCGGCCGATCATCAAGGCCGCAAAAATCAAGCCGGAGTAACACCTCGATACTCCATAATCTCCCGATACGCGAATGCGATCAGAGCCTGGCACCGATCCAGTGAGGCTCTCGGCACCCCAATTGCGAATGCTGAAGGCGCAGATCCTGGAGTTCGATCGCGTGGCAGTTCCGGGCAGAGAACCGCAGCCAACAATCCCCAATGCGGCGGCAGATCCGGCCACTTTAAGAAAGTTTCGACGCTGCCGATGCCAGTCGAGGGATTCTTTACATCTCTCGCACATGGGTCATTTCCACCTTTCTTGCATTCGGCCGCGCGTACCCCCGCGCGGCGACGGGCCGTGCCACAGCTGCGCTGCAAAGCAGGGGATGAAGATTCGCTTTCAGTTGGGCCAAGGCCGACGGGTTATCTTACCACATCATTATGGACACACGCTTCGATGAGCTGCCTTTATCCTGCAACGAGCTCACTCATGTCCCGCGCGGCAGGAGCCGGTTGCTGTCTGATATTCTTAGACGACAGGCTCCCCGTCTCAACGACGTCGCGTAAAATCGATTCCAGCCGACGAGGGAACGTATTTCCTTTCTCGATCTCGGTCGCATATTGTCGCGCTCTGTTGCGGACGCGTTGCGTCCGGTCTGGATCTTCGATAACTGAAATCAGTTTTCGCGCGAGCTCCTCGACGTCGTTAACATCATTGACGGCTATGCAGTTGTGGCCGTCGATCAACTTGTGCGCCTCAGGAAGCTTATGAATGACCTCGGTCGACCCGACCAGACATCCGCCGCTCGTCAAGACTTCGCGGGCAATGACCGGATCATGGAAGCTGATAGGAAAGTCTTGCTCAAGACAACAGACCGCTGCGCACCGTCTCATGAATTCCGGCACGCGCCAGTGCGGAAGGAACGGCAACTGGCAAACGCGCTGCTCCAGGCCATTGGACTTGACATATTCACGAAACGCATCGTGACCAACCGGTCGAGCGTGTCCCATGACCAAGAGGCCCACTCGCACGCCGCGATCTGTTATCTTCTTGAACGCAGACAACAGCGAGTGCGTACCTTTCGCCTTGCCTAGTTTCCCGCAAATTCCAAAATAACTCAGAGATGAGTCGTGTTCTCCGAACCACGCATTTCGGAAGGCATCGCCCTGTTCGTTTGAGACACCTGTCCGCAATAAGTCGACGTCCAATACGGCGCCACCCGGTGCAAACAGCTCAAGAAGATTGACGTGCTTCTCCGGGAGAGCCGCAATCCGTCCGGGCTCCACTCCAATCTCGATCATCTTTCGGGTCACACTCGGGCTACATAAGATAGCATTGGCGGATTTGAAAATGTGATTGTATAGGCCAGCAAATTGCGTCAAAGACCACAAACGGCCCGCGTCGCTTCCTGCGGTCCGCACCACATGGGGTAGCTCTGTCGCCTGTGCGACCACATGGCCTGCAACGGCATAGGGCTCGAGGTAGTACGAATAGATGAGATCGATCGGTTGATGGCGCACCAATTCAAGTGCCAGCGATGCCAACTTGGTGGCGTACGGCTTGCCGTCCGGAATATGCCATTCGCGTTGTCCGTATGATTCCGTCCAATGGACGTTGACGGATCCAGCCCCGTACTGCGCCTCGCAACGAGCCCAATCTTCCTCACGCATGAACATTCGATATGGCGCCGTAGCCTCCCTTGCATTGGTGACGACGTGAACAGTATGGCCAAGCCTTGCGAGACCGTGCGCCATCCAGTATGTCCGCATGCTGACTCCACCTTGAATGGGCGGATACTTTCCGATGATGCAGATCCTCATCGCGTCCTCCTCCAAAGGTGCGGGCGCGGGCCCGCTCAAAGCTTGTGGACAGAAAGGTGTGGCGCAGCCGCATGCGAGATGTGGTCAAGCTCTATGCGGCAAGGGTTGGATGCGAACTGGCCTCGTTGAGTGTAGAGCCGGCGAGCGACCGAGGGGCAGCCGCCGCGTGTTCGCGCAGGAAGGCATTCAACTCGTTGATATCCCATCCGGCTTGCTGCATGACTTTTTGCAGCGGAGGCCAACATTCAAGTCGCTCCTCCGTCACCGGACCGAAATTTCGATAGTAGGAGATGAAGAAGGAGATTATTCGCCTTATCGCCTCTGAACGATCGACCTGCTCAGCTTGCGCACCCTCCTGGTAGTCGTTTGATGAGTGATGGCGTAATGACCCTCCGGGCAATCTGGAGCAGAGCTCCGCATACTGCCGGGTTTGGAGGATCCAATAGTGCCAAAGATCGTCGATCTCCTTGGGGAACAGGATTCGGCCTGGAGCAAACCGCACAAGAATGAGGAATTTGAGAAGCTCGCAAAGGCGCCGTTCAAGGATTTCAGGTTTCAGGGTTGGCAACTTCGCTCGAAAATACCTCATCAACGGAAGTGTGACAAATTTCTCCAGGAGTTCTTGGTCCGAGACAACGACAGGCCGCTCGGCTAGTTTGGCCGGCGAGTGCTTGAATTTCTGGCCCACGACGACACCTCCTCTCTCAATTAAGCTGCTCCACGGTAATTCAATCCGCGGTGAAATCACGCAGGAAACCCGCACCTCAGCTACGACCGAGCAAAGATCGTAGAAGAGTAGGCGCTTCTTTTTGCGCCCACTCACTCTGCTCTGCGTCACCGCGCGGCGGACATTCGTGTTGGCCAAGGGCCGTTAGGCTTGCTTGGCTCCGGCATCGATTTGTCCTTTCGCCGAATCGCCGCAGCCGCAGCCGCATATGCCGCTCTCAATGCCTTTCTTCTTGCGGCTCAGCTTGGAGACCAGCTTCACGGTCGTGGTGTCGCGGAGGTTGACTTCGATCCAAGAGATATTCTCGATCATGGTTTCGACTCCCGAAGTGCTGGACGAGTTTCCACAATACTGTGCGTGCGTCTCACGCACGACCGCAGCTACGACTGTCGGCGTCGGCGAGACTGATATCGTTCGCTGGATCGATCAAGCGACTGCAAGCACTAATTCCTCGCCGGAAAGGTACTAGTGCATCAAAGCCATTCTTGTCGGGAGAATGTTGGGCGAAGCTCACGATCGCACGTGCTCCTGCGCTTCGACCGAACGTCGATGCATCTGACCAGGGCCGGGGTGCATCGGGGATGTAACGCGACCGACCGACTATGAGTTTTCGGGCATTAGTCGCCCAACAAGAGAAGGAAAGCGAAAATGCTCAAGCATATGCACTTGGTCAATCTTCCATTTCCTTTTCTTGAAACGCCAGCAAAGCGAGTGAGGCGGTTTCTCCCGTGGCGCATCAACGGAGTGCGGTTCGCGAGGAAGGGAGTAGGCGTCACCAATCATCTCCACGCCGACACACCAAGCCAAGCCGTACAATATGGCGACGACCGGATTGCAATATTCAATTTCGAGGAGCGTGTGGACGGTGTAGCGCATCCAGTGCCGAGTGTCTCGCCTCTCCAAGAGGAAAACTTCAAGGCGATGTTTGCCAGGGAGATAGGGAAACTTGACAATTGGGTTGCGGAGGCGGGTTGGCGATTGCCATCGCCCTTCCCTAGGTTGAGAGTGTTCGTTTCCCAGCACTTCCGAACCGCGCGATCGCTGGTGCCACAGTGGACAGGCGACCCCGGCCGCATGGAATTTCCGTCATTCCGTGTTGCAGTCGGCGAGGCCAATATTCTGCACGAGCTGGTACACATCTATTTTCCCAACGCCAACCGCATGCTCGCCGAGGGTCTTGCGGTCTACCTGCAGCAAGAGATCGGCGGAAATCGTGCATATCCAAACTTTGGCGAGGATTTGCATCTGTTCGTCCAATGTAAACTCCACACGGAACTCGGTAGCGAGCTGAAGGACATCTGCATCGATTGCCTCGACCAGATCACGACGCCATCCCTCCTTGCGCTGAGGGTCGGAAGAAACATTGTCAAGGGCAGCTGGCCATATTTGTTTGCTGGATCGTTCGTGCGCTTCCTTGTCGAGACGTATGGGATCGACAGATTTCGTAGCCTCTACACAAGAACTCCCCTCGTTCCATTGCAACGTGACGCCGGCTCGCCTAGTCGTTGGACCGAGGTCTATGGACTCTCGCTCACCGACCTTGAATTGCAATGGAAATCGTTGATCTCTCGTTTGGATTATCGCCAAGTCGACTCGTTTGAGTAGCCGGCGGCATTGGCGAGAGCTCCATTGCGCGACCTTCAGCCTTGATCCGACTATTCGCATGCGTCTGTTGAGGCTGGTGGGCGCAATGCGAAGAGGACTGCCAGGCCGCATGACCTGCGGCGCCTCTGGCGATTTCGAGCGTGAAGAAGTCGTATCGAATCGCAACCGGGACTTTTTCGTCTTTTGGCCACAAAATGCATGGTAGCTTGAGTCATAACAGAGAGGGGCAATAGATCCGCATTTACCAGCAGAGCGGGTCATCTCACGAAATTCCTGTTGGGGCACCAATGTCGCGTCTTCGAGTGCGTGTACTCGGAGGTTTGACTGTGTTCGTGGGTCGAGACGGCCCTTTGCCGATCCCGCACTCATGCCATTCGCTGCTGGGCTATTTGATCACTCATCGACGCAGGCCGGTCTTTCGCCGCGAGCTGGCGGAAACACTTTGGCCCGATCACGACGGCAATCACGCTCGACGGTGTCTTTCGACGGCGTTGTGGCGGGTCAAAAAGGCGACCAATGGCAGCACGTCGCTCCTGGCTTTTCCAAGCGCGGAGGAGGTGTCATTTGCCTGGAATGCAAGCAGATGGGTCGATTCGATCGCTCTGGAATTGCGACTACAGCCACTGCTTCGCCTTAATCCAGCTTCGCTGACGTCCGAGCAGCTGGGTCGTCTGCAACGCGGCGTCCACCTCTATCGGGGCGACTACCTGATCGGGACCGACGATGAATGGGCCTGGGTCGAACGTCAGCGCCTTCGCAACATGTATTTCGACGGCCTCTATCACCTGACATTAGCCTATACCGCGTTGTGCGACTGGACTCGCGTGCTCGAATGGGGGCGCCGCTTAAGCGAGGAAGAGCCGCTGCGCGAAGATGTGCAGCGCCTGCTGATGCGTGCTTACGTCTCTACCGGCAATCGCGCCAAAGCTGTTGCCCAATACCGACAATGCCGGCGCATCCTCCAGACTGAGCTTGCCGTGGAGCCGATGGCGGAAACACGGGCCCTCTATCACGAGCTTATTCGTTCGAACTCAATAGGCAGACCAGATCAGTCCACAAGTGTTCCACCATCACTTGCGCACCTTCGCCGACGCATCGCGCGGGTCCAACGCGTACTGGCTTCATCACAGTACCAGCTCAATGAAGCCATCGTCTCCTTAGGACAGGCTGATCGCTCGAAAGACAGCGACTAGACTCTTTCCATTCTCCTTCATAAGGGCCGGCGATGTCCCGGCCGCATGATTTTTTCGTGTCTTGCATGCGCGGTGAGAGCCCGGTGACACCCCGGTGATCAGGCGGTGACGCGGTGCGCATATTCGTGGTCACGCCCACGGGGAGCTTTCACTGCCGCCGTGCTTCAAGAATCTAGATCCAAGGTCAAGCAACCATGCGCAAGAAGAACAGCAACATCCGCGAATCGTCTGGGCTCGCGCGAAGAACGAGACCGACACGGCCGGGCGACCAATCACCCGCCGCTCACGTGTTCCTGGTTCGTTTGTGGAAGGAGACATCCGACAACTTCAACCCTCGACCGCCCTGGCGCGGGACAGTCAGCGACATCCGGGGGCATCGCCTCGGCTATTTCGGCATAGCTGACGAGATCCTTCAACACTTGGTCGACTCGTCTGAGGCCGGCACGGCTCGGCGCAATGCTCATGGGCGCTCGCAGCACTGACTGTGGTCGGAACGTGCACACCTCGCTCGTTTTCCCTGTTCGCGTAGATGGAGAGATCTGTCATGCACGAGGACCGTTCGAGAACTCTTACCCACAAGATTTTGATCATTGGCGAGAACTGCATTTCACGGAAAGGTGTTACCAGCATCGTGCGTGGCGTCGTACAAGGCGCAACGACCGCTGAAGCCACGTGCATGCGAGATGCAAAGCAGCATCTGGAAGGTCAAGACTTTCTAGCCGCGATCTTTCTCATCGATATGCAAAGTTCGAGTAGTGTTGATTATTTTCGATCGCTTCGCGTCGATCATCCTCACATCGTCTTGGCCGTCATTTCGCGCGCTAGCAACGCGGCCGACATCCTTGCTCATCTGGCCGCGGGAGTGAATGGATACATTCCGGGGGACTCCAACCAATCAGAGCTCGAGTGTGCCCTTCGCACAGTTCTCACTGGTACAATCTATGTCCCGCCGAACCTGGCATGGCTCACTAGCCCTCAGCCAAACGAAGGTCTTGACACACCCTGCCAAAATCCCAGGGGGCTCACTGGACGCCAAAGTGCAGTGCTCAATGGCCTTTTGAAGGGCTATTCCAATAAAGCGATTGCCCGCGAACTCGATCTGTCGCCGAACACTGTAAAGATTCATGTGGGCGCTGTGCTTCGGCATTTTGCAGTGCAAAGGCGATCGGATCTAGCGGTAGTAGCGCGAACGCACAGTAGCGGCGTTCATCATTACGCAGCTCACCAATCCCCAAGCACATCTCTGCACATTGGTGGCCCGCTATGAACACCGGTGACGCTCACATGCTGGATCTTCATGTCACCAATCAGCCGACCGGGCTCAGTCGACCAGAACCAATGGAGTCATCTATGAGGTTCGCCCACGCTCGTGAACCTTCCCAAAGTGTGTCCACCGATCTGCAAGCGTATTGGCTTGGGTACACGTCCAATCGTGCATTCAAAAAGGATCCACGGTTCATTGTTGGTGCGAGGGGAATGTACTATTTCACGCCGAGCGGACGGCGCGTACTCGACGGGACAGCGGGTGTTTGGTGCTGCCATGCTGGTCACAACCGAGGGCCGATCGTCGAGGCGATCCGCCGACAGGCCGCCGAACTCGACTACTCACCACCCTTTCAGTTTGCTCATCCGAAGGCATTCGAGCTGGCGAGCCGAATTGCCGCGCTTGCTCCCGGCGACCTTGACCATGTGTTCTTCTGCAATTCAGGCTCGGAGGCCGCAGATACGGCACTAAAGGTCGCGCTCGCCTATCACAGTCGGCGAGGCGAAGGCACGCGTACTCGCTTTATCGGCCGCGAGCGCGGCTACCATGGGGCTGGTTTCGGCGGCATGTCGGTTGGAGGCATTGTCAGTAACCGGAAGTCGTTCGGACCCTTGCTGGCCGGTATCGACCATCTGCCGCACACGTACAGTCGAGAGCATCAGGCCTTTACGAAGGGTGAGCCCGACTGGGGCGCACATCTCGCCGACGATCTCGAACGTATCGTTGCACTGCATGACGCTTCCACGATTGCGGCTGTCATCGTCGAACCGGTGGCAGGTTCGACCGGCGTTCTGCCACCGCCCAAAGGTTACCTCCAACGTCTCCACGCGATCTGCTCCAAATACGGAATCCTGCTGATCTTCGACGAGGTGATCACGGGCTTCGGTCGATTGGGCCATGCCTTCGGCGCCGACCGCTACGGCGTCGTGCCCGACATGATCACCTTCGCAAAAGGCGTCACGTCAGGAACTGTTCCAATGGGCGGCGTGATCGTGCGCAAGCCGATCTACGACGCCTTTATGCGTGGGCCGGAACACGCTATCGATTTTTTTCACGGCTACACCTGCTCAGGCCATCCCCTTGCTTGCGCCGCGGGGCTTGCGACCCTGGACCTCTACGAGGCCGAAGGGCTGTTCGAACGGGCAAAGAAGCTTGAGCCGTTCTGGGCAATGGCGGCGATGGAGCTTAGGTGCGTGCCGGGAGTGCTCGATATCCGCACGGTTGGGCTCGCCACCGGCATTGATCTCATCGCAGCTCACGGTGACTTCGGAAAGCGCGCCACTCAGATTACCCAAAAGGCATTCGATGATGAAGGTCTCATGATCCGCGCCAAGGCCAACACACTCATCTTGTCGCCGCCGCTTATTGTCACTGATAGAGAGATTGGCGACATCTTCGACAAGGTCGCGCGGCTGATACGCGCGGTCTGTTGAAGGCAAAATAGGTGGACGGGCGCGGCGCCGCGGTACGGTATAGCAATGATAATGACGTCTGCTTTGGGAAAAGCAGACATGCCCAATGCTTAGAGCCATGTCCTTCTTACCTCAGAAGCGGACATCATGCGTTTATGAGTACACGCCTAGACACTCTCGACGACTGCTTTGACAACGCAATCTGTGTCGCCATCGCTGCGTCCCGGCCATCCACGTCTTACTTTTGGCGTCGGAGACGTGGATGCCCGCGACAACCGCGGGCATGACGGCAGAGTGGGCGCAAAATTGCGATCTAACGCCTTGTCCGGCCGACTGAACTAGGAAAAATCGTTCACATCGTCACGCGCGGATTGACTTTTGGTGAATGTCACCTTAAGTTACGCGCGTCCCGTCCACTGAGGGGCGCTTTCATGAGGCGTCGTGAGGGTGGGGCGGGATGCGGCACCCGCGGGTGTGGTTCGCAGCTGCACCCCCGGGCGGACCCCGGAACAACCCCGTCGGCTACTACCGGGCCGGCTTGGGTCCGGGCCCCGTGAAACGCGAAAGCGGAAAGATGTCGCGTGCGCGCCGACTGGCGCGGGTTTCTTCTCCTTCCGCGCCTGCTCGGCGCGCCCATCCCCTCATTTTGAGGGAAGGGAAAAGAGACGGGCCGACCCCAAGCCCGACCAAAGCTGGGGGCGGTAAAGCTCGGCTGTTTGACAAATGAATAGACGGATGACCGCCCGTTATGGGCACTGCCGCTTCCGTTCGTCCCCACGAAAGTGGGGACCCAGTCTTTGCGCCAGCGCGTTTGGCCCTGGGTCCCCGCTTGCGCGGGGACGAACGATGGAGAGACCGAGATCGAATATTCGAGCGCGCGCGCTTCTTCCGCTGTCGTCCCGGCCGAGCACGCATCGCAGACGACAGCACTGGAACCGGTCTCACTGCGGCACGGTCATCAGCTCGAGCACGTGCCCGTTCGGATCCTTGAAATAGACCCCGCGGCCGCCGCCCCAGTCGTTGAGCTTGCCGTCGTCGAGGCTCCAGGGCGCGCTGCCGTAGGAAAGCCCGGCCTTCTTGACCCGACCAAAGATGGCGTCGAACTCTTTGTCGCTGACATGGAAGGCGTAGTGCTGAACCGGCGGCGCGCTGTCGGTGTCGAACAGCAGCGTCAGAGTTTCGTTCACCCGCACCGGAGCGAAGTGATCGCTCTGGCCATCGAAGTCCAGGCCAAAGATGTCGGCAAAGAAACGGGCAGCGGCGACCTTGTCGCGCGCCGGCACGATGGTGTGGTTGAGCGTGATCGTCATGTGTGACCTCGCCGGAACGAGCGTGCGGCTTTGCGCTCGCACATCGACATTTATGAAGTCGGCCATAGGGCGACAAGTCGGCCGTAGGATGACAAGTCGGCCGTAGGGCGAGGAGGATCGATGACAGGGCGTCGGCTCACGCCGTATGGGTCGGCCGCGGGCTGCGCTCGGCAAGCTCCATCATCTTCTGCAGGAGCCGCTCGGTCAGCTCGGCGCAAATGGCGGCGCTCCCCGGCTCGTCCCACAGGTTGTGCAGTTCATGCGGATCGGCGGTGAGGTCGTAGAGCTCGCCCCAGGGCACGCCGCGATACACGGATATTCGCCAGCGGCCGTCGACCAGGGTGCGCATCGACAGTTCGGGCGGCAGCGCCGGCACCGGCCGCTGCGAGCCATATTCGATCAGGATCGCGTCATGTCCCGAGCCCGCATCGCCCGCGATCAGGGGCAGCATGCTTCTGCCCTGGATCCCGTTGTAGGGCGCAAGCCGCGCGCGATCGAGGAAGGTCCTGGCGATATCGAGCGTGCCGAACAGCGCATCGCTGCGCCGCGGCGTGTGACCGTTGGGTTCGGCCCAGATGAACGGCACCCGGATCAAGCCCTGGTAGGCGTAGGCGCCCTTGAGCATCAGCTGATGGTCGCCCATGAGATCGCCGTGGTCGCTGGTGAAGACAATCACCGTGTTGTCGGCGAGCCCGAGCTCGTCGACGCGCTTGAGGATCCTCGCGATGCCGTCGTCGATCATGGCGATCATGCCGTAGGTGAGTGCGATCGCTTCGCGCGCCTCCTGCTCGGTCACCGCGAAGGCGCCCGGACTCTCTCCGTTGCGCGTGCCGTTGTCGCGGGCGGCAACGAGCGCCGCGGCGTGCGGCGGCAGCTTGTGGTTGCCGAGCCGGAACGAAGGCGGCAGCGCCATGTCCTGCGGCTTGTAGAGGTCCCAGTAGCGGCCGGGCGGCGTGAACGGATGATGCGGGTCGGGGAACGAGCACTGCACGAAGAACGGCGCCGCGCCGGCTTGCCGCGCATGCGCCTCGAGATACGCAATCGTGCGCTCGACCACGTAGCTTGTCGGGTAGAGCTCCTCAGGCAGGCGCGTGCGCCACGCCTGCGGCAGTGAATAATTCGACGGCAGCGCGTTCTCCCGCCCGCGCAGCGCGTCGGCGCCGGGCTTGCGCTCGCGCAGCCAGCGCGTGTAGGTGCCGTGCACCTGCACGGCATGGCCCGAACACAGTTCCACATGGTCGAAGCCGTAGTAGGGCAGGCGGAATTGACGTGCCGGGTCCTTGTCCCACGCGCGGCCGTTCTCCTGCTCGTAGGCCGGGTCGGCGAGGTCGTCCTTGGCGGCCTCGTCGAGACCCGCCGGCGGCGCGCGATAGCCGTCGGGCAGGGCAGGCTTCTCCACCACCGTCGGCATGCCGGTCATGTTCTGCAGGTGGCTCTTGCCGATCAACGCTGTTCGCCACCCCGCGGCGCGAAACAGGTCGACGAAGGTGTTGGCGTGGAGGGAGAGCGGAATTCCGTTGTAGCGCACCCCATGCAGCGAGGGCATGCGCCCGGTCGCGAGCGTTGCGCGATTGGGCTGGCAGACCGGGCTTGCCACGTAGAAGCGGTCGAACGCCATTCCGCGCGCGGCAAGCGAGTCGATTGCCGGCGTACGGATGGTCCGGTTGCCGTAGCAGCCTAGATGATCCGCACGCAGCTGGTCGGTGATGAAGAACAGGATATTGGGGCGGTCGGCCATGGTCCGCTGTCGGGCGATCCCTACTCAGCAAATCCTCACATGTCTGCGTATACTTGCACCGTCATGGTTGCAATCGCTCCTGCCGAGGATGCCCGGTTCATGGCGCTTGCGCTCGCGCTCGGCCGCCGCGGGCTCGGGAGCACCTGGCCCAATCCTTCGGTCGGAGCCGTGATCGTGCGCGACGACGGGGCAGGGCCGGTCATCGTCGGGCGCGGCTGGACGCAAGCGGGCGGACGGCCGCATGCCGAGGTCGAGGCGCTGCGGCGTGCGGGCACCGCCGCGCGCGGCGCCACCCTCTACGTGACGCTCGAGCCCTGCTCGCATCACGGCAGGGGCCCGCCTTGTGCCGACGCGATCGTCGCCGCCGGGATCGGCCGCGTGGTGTCGGCGCTGGTCGACCCCAATCCGGAGGTGGCGGGCGCCGGCCATTGGCGGCTCGCCGAGGCCGGAATCACCGTCGAAGTCGGTCCTGGCGCGGACGAAGCCAAGCGTGCGCATGCCGGCCACATCCGTCGCGTCAGTGACGGCCGGCCGCACGTGGTCCTCAAGGTCGCGGTGTCGGCCGACGGCAAGGCCGGTCTTGCCGACCGGCGGCCGGCGGCGATCACCGGTGAGCCTGCGCGGGCACGTGTCCATCTCATGCGGTCGATGAACGACGCGGTGCTCACCGGCATCGGCACCGCGCTGGCCGACGATCCGCTGCTGACCTGCCGGCTGCCCGGCATGGGGTCGCGCTCGCCGGTGCGCATCATGCTCGACAGCAGGCTGCGGCTCCCGCTCGAAAGCCGTCTCGCGGCCAGCGCGCGGGACACGCCGCTGTGGATCGTGAGCGGGGAGGCCGCGCCGAGCCAACGCGAGCGGGCGCTGACCGCAAGGGGAGCTGAGGTGCTGCGGGTCGCGCCGGCTGCCGCAGTCGGGCTCGATCTGCCGGCGGTGCTGCACCGTCTTGCCGAGCGCGGCATCACCCGGCTGATGGTCGAAGCCGGGCCGATCCTGGCCGCAGCGCTCTTCCGCGCCGATCTTGTGGACGAAGCCGTGCTGTTGCGCTCGCCGGACGCAATCGGCGCGGAGGGAATCGACGCGTTGGACGGGTTGCCGCTGGAGGCTCTCACCCGGTCGCCGCGCCTTGCCTTGGTCGGCTCGGAAGCGGTGGGTGTCGACACGGTCGAAACCTATGAGCGAGGCAATTGACCTGCACCGCCCTGAGGTGATGAATCCGATGGCCTGGAGTTTTTGAATGACGCACGATCCGCACGACCATGGTCAGCACCGTCACGGCCATGACCATGATCACGACCACCACCACGAGCACGACCATCACGATCACCACCCGCACGACCATCACCACCACTGGGAATCCGCCGACTATGTCCGGTCCTGGATCGCCCGTGACGCTGGCCGCAGGGACGAGCGCGGACCGATCATCGAGCGTCTGGTCGCAGCGGTGCCGTTTCCCGGCGACGCCGCGATCGAGGTGATCGACGTGGGCGGCGGCTCCGGCGTGATCGCACAGGCGATACTCGACGCGTTTCCTCGAGCCGCGATGACAGTTCAGGACTTCTCCCCGCACATGCTCGAGAATGGCCGCTCGCGCCTCGCCCGGCATGGCAACCGGGTTCGCACCGTGCTCAGCGACCTGCGCGATCCGGCCTGGACGAAAACCGCGGGCGGGCCTTTCGACCTCGCCGTGTCCGGGATCGCCATCCACAATCTGCATGAGATGGCGGCGATCGCAGCCTGCTACGAGGCTGTGCGCTCGCTGCTGAAGGAGCGCGGTGCTTTTCTCGACTACGACCATTTCGACCGCGTCGGTGGCGTTCCGCTGCATCAGCACATGCTCAAGGTGGCGGGCTTCGCGAACGCGGAGGTCATATGGCACGAGCACCCCACCGCCGTCATCAAGGCGAGCGTCTGATGCCGTACAGCCAGGCGAACGGCGTGGATATCTGGTACGAGGTCAAGGGCGATGGACCGGCCATGGTGCTGGTTCACGCCAATCCGTTCGATCACGATCTGTGGCTCTATCAGACCGCGCATTTCTCCACCTGGTTCACCGTCGTTGGTATCGATATTCGCGGCTATGGGCGGTCATCCAAGGTGACGCGGCCGTTTGCGCTGATGGACATGGCCGAGGACGTGGTCGGTGTGATGAAGCATCTCGAGATCGAGCGTGCCGTGCTCGGCGGTTGCAGCGTCGGCTCCAGCATCGCCATCATGCTCGGCCTGGAGCACCCCGAGTTGTTCGACGCCATCATGCTGGTCGGCGGCAATTCCGGTGTCAGCAGCCGCTACCAGAGCCGTATCGACGGTTACCGCAAGGACCTCGGCGACTACCATATTGGGCATTTGCGCGAACTCGTCGCGCCGACCTTCGCCGACAGCCCACTCGGCGGCCATCTCCTCCAAATGTGGGTCGAGCGTGAGCCGCGGCTCAAGGGCGAGGCGATCGCGCAGGTGTTCATGGCGGGCAACCACACCGACAACACCGACCGCCTGCCCAGCATGACCGTGCCGACCCTCGTCATCAACGGCGAGTTCGACCATTCGCTGCCGGCCGGGCAGCGCACCGCGAGCCTCATTCCCCGCGCGATGCACAAGGTGCTGCCGGGCACCGGCCATGCCTGCTGCCTCGAGGATCCAGCCGGCTTCGACCGGCTGGTGATCGAGTTCCTGCAGTTCCACAACCTCATGCCGGCGATTTGAGACCCATGTTCACCGGTATCGTGACCGACGTCGGCGAGGTGGTGGCGGTGTGCACGCGGGCCGACGATTTGTGCCGCTTCAAGATCGCCTGCAGATATCCGCGCGCCTCGATCGTCGAAGGCGCGTCGATCGCCTGTTCGGGCGTGTGCATGACTGTGGTCGGGATCGGCGAGGAGCAGGGCCGCACCTGGTTCGCGGTCGATGCCGGCGCGGAAACCCTGCGTGTCACTACCGTCGGCAACTGGCATCATGGCACCAGGATCAATCTCGAACGAGCGCTCAAGGTCGGCGACGAACTTGGCGGCCATATCGTAGCCGGCCATGCCGACGGGGTCGCTGCGGTCACGGCGCGCGAGGATCTGATCGAGATGGCGAAGCTTACGCTGCGCGCGCCGCACGAGCTCGCCCGCTTCATCGCGGCGAAGGGATCAGTCGCGCTCGACGGCGTGTCGCTCACCGTCAACGAGGTCCGCGGCGATACCTTCTCGGTGCTGATCATCCCGCACACCCTCAAGGTCACGACGCTCGTCGGCCTTGCGGTTGGCGATCAGGTCAATCTCGAGGTCGACCTGATGGCCCGCTACGCAGCCCGCCTGATGGGCGGTCAATAGCGACCCTTGCGGGCCTGCCATTCGGCTTGGTACTGACCGGCGAACGAGCGGGGTATCTCCATGGCCGAGCCGAGGCGAAGCAGTACTGCGGATCCGGGCGATCTCAAGGGGGCGCGCATCCTGGTGGTGGAAGCGCGCTTCTATGAGGATATCTCCGACGAACTCTGGAAGGGCGCCGCCCGCGTGCTCGACGCCGCCGGCGTCGTCTATGACCGCCTCAGCGTGCCGGGTTCGCTCGAAATCCCGCCCGCAATCACAATTGCGCTCGATGCCGCCGAGGACGCAGACAATCCCTACGAGGGAGCGGTGGCGCTTGGCTGCGTTATCCGCGGCGATACGATTCACTTCGAGATCGTGTCGTTCGAATCCTCGCGTGGGCTGATGGAAATCTCGCGCACTCGTGGCGTGCCGATCGGCAACGGCATCGTCACGGTCGACAACGACGCTCAAGCCTGGATGCGTGCGAAGGTCGAAGAGGGCGACAAAGGCGGCGACGCCGCGCGCGCTGCGCTCGCGCTTGTCCGACTCAAGCGTCGGCTGGCCGCCGGGTGATCGCCATGGCGCGCGAGCCGGCATCCAAGGACGAACGCAAGGCTAACCGGCGCGGCGCCGCCCGGCTCGCCGCCGTGCAGGCGCTCTACCAGATGGACATCGCCGGCACCGGCTTGAACGACATCCTGGCCGAATTCGAGAGCCACTGGATCGGCCGCGAAGTCGAGGGCGAGCAATACCTGCCGGCCGAGGCTGCGTTCTTCCGCGACGTGGTCGGCGGCGTCGTGCGCGAGCAGCGTGTGCTCGATCCGCTGATCGACGGCGTGTTGGCGCAGGGCTGGCCGCTCAAGCGCATCGAGGCGATCCTGCGCGCGGTGCTGCGGGCCGGAGCCTATGAGCTCGATCACCGGCGGGACGTGCCCGCGCGCGTCGTCGTGTCCGAATATGTCGACGTCGCCCATGCTTTCGTCGACAAGGATGAGACCGGCATGGTCAATGCCGTGCTCGATCAGATCGCCCGCAAGTTGCGCGGCGGCGAGCTCGAGAAGGGGTCGTCGCCGGCGCGGTGAATCTCACTGCGACGCGGCCTTCGGTGCGATGTCGGCCTGCCGCGCCAGTTCGCCGTAGCGCTTTGCGGTCGCGGCGCTGAAGAAGCCCTCCTGTTGCAGGCGATCCGCCGCAGCGGTGACGCAGGCCACATAGACGTCGCGGGTGAAGGTCTGACCGGGCTTGAGCAGACCAAGGCGCCGCCAGGCTTCGGGCACGCTCTCGCGCCGGTCCCACACGCCATTGCGGTTCATGTCGACAAAAGCGTTCTTCTGATCGCGCGGTTCGAGGCCCGTGCCGGTGAAGGCGGCGAACGACGTGTTGCCGGCGCCGTCCTCGGGGTAGGGGAAATAGACGCCGAGCGGGCAGGCGACCTCTGGGAACGATAGTCCGGGCTGGGCGATGGTGCCGTCGGCCTGCGCGCCGCCGAGGTCAGCGACGTCAGCCCGCGAGGGCGGCGGCGTAGTGCCCTTGTCCACCCAGGCGTCGAGCAGGTCGATGAAGCGATCCATCATCCGCGACAGATCGAGGATCTCGATCGCCCCGCGGCGGCCCTCGGGCAGCGTCTCGCCGCCCTGATGGCTGATGCTGCGGATCTCGTAGACGCGATGCTTGGGGCCGAGTCCCTTGTCGAGCAGGATGCGGGCATTGCTGCGCTTGTTCTCGAGAAAGCTCGATGACGCCCAGTCCGGCTTGCCCTTCGGTCCCCAGACCGCGTTGTACATGAGGTGGCTCACCTCGATCTGCGGCACGAATGCGGCCTTCTCCGCCTCGCTGGTGAACAGCACGTCCTTGCCGTCTTTCATGACGACCGGGAGCCAGGTGCCGGCGGCGGAATCATCGAGCAGCAGGCCGTCGAAGAACGGCCGCTGGTTGGCGCCACGATTGAGGCCGGCCGTGTAGTTGATGCCGCGACCGATCCGGGCGCCGGCCGAATGTCCGTAGAAGTAGGTGCGCGCCGGTGGGCGGCCGAGCCGGCGTTCGACCGCGATCTTCGCCACCGCCGCAAAGTCCTTGATGTAGGAGGCGGAGTCGTTGAAGGCGGCGTAATCGACCGTGGTGCCGTCTTCGAGCGTGGCACTGATCTCGCCGAGCCCCTCGGTCGAGGTGCGGTAGGTCTTCGCCAGGGCGTAGCCCTTGGCGAGGATCAGGAGGTCATACTTGTTGAGGTCGGCGAGCGGCTTCGTGCGGTCGAAATATTTGTCCCACGGCTTGAGCTGGCCGGTCTTGAAGGCGCGGCCGCGGCCGTGCGCTGTCACCCACAGCTTGCCGTTCCAGGCGGTCGCGTCGGCGGGCAGCACCAGTGTGAGCGCCGCGCCCTTCTCTCGCTCGTAACCGGCGACCGCCAAGAACAGCGGGCCTGGATTGCCCGCCTGCGGGAATACAAGATCGGGCGCGTTGGTGAGATATTCCCTGTAGCTGCCAGCCTTGGCGAGGGTGCCTTCGGCGCTGCCGCTCAACCCGATGTCGAGACGGCGTAGGGTTCTGCCCTCGAGCGTAACGTCGGTCTGCTGCATCATGCAGGACCATGGCCCGACCTTGCGGCCCATCGCGTCGCGCGCGGGCGGCAGAAACTCGGCGCACGAGATCGCATCCTGTGCGAACGCCGGCGGAACGGAAGGAATCAAGACGACAGACGCTACGGCGGCCCACCACGCGATCGAACGGATCATGCTACGGTTCTCCTTCGGACTGGCGCCCCGGCGCATTCCGTTGACCGCGACCCGCCGCGACGCTCATGTTGTCGCCACAGCGTGGTGCCCGGCGATGCGCCCGAATGTTGCTGCCCGGCAGATGCCGTGCTGTCCGAACCCGCCGGCGCAATCGCCGCAGGCGTAGAGGCCGGGAATGGATTTGCCGCGCAGGTCGATCACCTGCGCGCTGGTGTTGATCCGGATGCCTGTGTAGGAGTCGTGGATCGCCGGCGTGTGCCAGCCGGCGTAGAACGGCGGCTTGGCAATCTTGTGCATCGGGGTTGGCTTCTTGAAATCCTCGTCGGCGCCCTTGTCGACGAAGGAGTTGTACCGTTCGACCGTCTGGCGCAGGGACGCCGGCGGCATCGGCCGCCACTGGTATGGGTTGACGATTTTCTTCGCCAACTCCTCGATCGTATCGGCCGAGAAGAAGTAGCCGTCGGGGTCGACCTGGGGCGGCTTGACCTGCCACTTCTCGCGCACCACTGCATCGGCGTCGAAGATCGCCCAGATCGGACCGCCGCCGTTGAGCTTCTTCGGGTCGCCGGTCCAGGCGAGCGCCGCCGCGAAATACTCGTGGTCGCGCTGCCCCGCGGTCTCGGTGAAGAAGCGCAACCCGTTCTCCTTCACCAGGATGACGTTCTGGTAGTCGTTAACGCGTAAGCCGACCGCGCGGGCGCGGAAGAAGTGCGGGCTGGTCGGATAGATCGTGGTCGCGGTGCCGTTGAATTTCGCCCCAATGCGACCCTTGGTGAGCAGGTTGTCGTCCTGCGTGGTCTGACAGGCGGTGGCGCCCAGCGAAGCGCCGATCTCCATGGCGGCGATCTCGCCGTCCGCAGAGCGCTTCGACCAGGCGCCATTCTCGGCCTGATATTCTTCGGTGAGCCGCACGTCGAACATGGTGCGGAACTGCGGATTGTCGGCGCAGCCGCCCGAGGCGACGATAACGCCCTTCCGGGCGCGGATGTTGACGGCGCGTCCGGTCGGCTGGAAGGAATCGTCGACCTCGATCGCACTGATCCCGGTCACTCGGCCCGACAGCGGCTGCTCGCGATGGATTTTGGTCATCCGGTGCCGGAGGAGGATTTCGACGCCCATCCGTCGCGCGGTTTCCGCCAACGGCCGCACGAAGCCCGAACCGCGGCTGGGATTGGTCACTTCGTTCGGCCACGCCACCACGTTGAGCCGCGATCGATTGCGATCGAGCCGGTCCGGGGCGCCGCGGTATCCCTCCCACTTGACGCCGTGGTTCTCCAGCCAGTCGAACAGTTCGAGAGTGTTATCGGCATAGGTGCGAACCAGCTCGCGGTCGTTGAACCGGCCCATGTTCATGTCGCTGCGGGTCCAGTCTGCGAACACCAGGTCGGGCGTGTCCTGCGACCCCATCGCTTTCTGAAGCCGATTGCCGCCGCCGAGGTAGAGGCCACCGAAGCTCATCATCGCGCGGCCGCCGATATCGAAATTCGCCTCGACCACGATCACCGAGGCGCCTTTCTCGCGCGCTGCGATCGAGGCCGGCAGCCCGCCGGCGCCGGCGCCAATGACCACGACGTCGGCTTCGCGGTCCCAGCGGATGTCGTCCGCGGCCAGCGCCGGTCGCGTCGGCATCGCTGCCACCGCCGCGCTGGCAGCGGCGCCCGTCGTCAGGAAGCTGCGTCTGTCGATGGATGGAGTGGCACAATCGTCCGCGTTTGCGCTGCCTTGCCGTGGTGCCCGTGTCACTTAAGCCTCCCCTGCGATCCGTCTTCTGTTGGTATCGAGACGCTGACGGGATGCTATCATCGGCTGTGAGACCCGTCACGCAGGCACCCTGAGAGCGCGATGCCGCCACATAAACCCAGACCGTCCGGCGAGGACCGCATCATCGCGCGCTACTTCCGGCC